>WNGD01002948.1_pt1 | contig 19660 bp, 16 predicted proteins | sample 5400671 | NCBI WGS metagenome assembly WNGD01 (sample SAMN13153369, study PRJNA577476) | soil metagenome | isolation source: 40 cm soil or saprolite under grassland replicate 2 | place: USA:California | collected 2016-06-15 | reverse complement strand
CGTGCAACTTCCCGCTGGTGTCGGGTCGCACTTTCAGGTCTTCCTCAACGGCGTCCCCCAGCAGGAGGGTCGTGATTTTCGGCGCGAGGGCAACGAGCTCGTCTTCGGGCGGCGGCTGGCGCAGGAGGGCCGGCTCGGTTTCTGGCGTTGGCTCTCCCTCTTCCTCGGTGTTGCCGGGACGTACCGGCAGAACGACAGTGTCGACGTGGTCTACGGCGCAGGCGGCAGGCGAGTCGTCGCGTCCGGCTTGCCCCTGATTCCGGACTGACCCTGTCTCAACCGGGCGTGTCCGCGTGTCAGGTACCGGGGCATGCCTTGCGCGGACAGGTGGCCTACGCCGGGCCGGTGCCGTTCGAGCCGGAGAGCCGGAGCCGCATCAGCGTGCCGCCGCCTTCGGCACGTTCGGCGCCGACCCCGCCGCCGTGCGCCTCCGCGACCTGCTTCACGATCGCGAGCCCGAGGCCGGAACCCGGCAGCTTGCGCGCCGTCGGCGCGCGGTAGAAGCGGTCGAAGACGTGCGGCAAATCGTCCTCGTCGATGCCGGGCCCGTGGTCGCGGACGATCACCTGGCCCTCGCGCACCGCGACCTCGACCTTGGCGCCCGGCGGGCTCCACTTGGCAGCGTTGTCGAGCAGGTTCGAGACCGCGCGGGCGATCGTGTTCGGGACGCCGTGGAGCTCCGACGGCTGGAGATCGGTCACGAACTCGACCTGCGGGAAATCGCGCTCCGCGCGCTCGACGACCTCGCCCACGAGCAGGTCGAGCCGGACGTCCTCGGCGTCGTCAGGATGGGTCTCGCCGCGAGCGAGCTCGACGAGCTCGGTGACGAGCGCGGTCATCTCCGACAGCTGGCCCACGACGTCGTTCAGCAGCTTCTCGCGCTCGTCGTCCGGCATCCTCCGGTCGCGCGCGAGCACCTCGATGTTCGTGCGCAGGCTCGTCAGCGGCGTCCTCAGCTCATGAGAGGCGTCGGAGACAAGCTGGCGCTGCGAGCGCGCCGACTCTTCGAGGGCGGCGAGCATCGTGTTGAAGCTGGCCGCAAGGCGACTGAGTTCGTCTTCGCCGTGAGCCTCGATTCGCTCTGAGAGGTCCCCGGTCTCGGTGACCTTCTCCGTTGCTCTGGTGAGCCTGCGAACCGGAGTAAGCGCAGCCTGCGAGACCGCGAGCCCGATGCCGCCGGCAATCGCGACGCCGCCAGCCGCGATCAGGATCAGGAAGAGCGTAATTCGGTGCAGCGTGTGGTTGACCTCGCCCAGCGAGCGCGCGACCTGCAGCGCGTAGGTGTTGCCTGCGTCATCGCGAAGCGGCCCGGTCGTGAAGACACGAACTTGATCGCCGCCGATCTTCGCGTCACTGAATCCGGACCCCGGATGGCCTTTCGCAACGTCGAGCGCCGCCTTGTTCGGTGGCAAGCTGCCGCCGCGCAATTCGAACTGCGTTCGAATCGTGTGTCCGTGAGAGTCGACAAGCTGCACGTAGTCGCCTCCGCCGAGTGGCACGGGGCCGCCCTCCAAGAAACCGTGATCGATGCTGAGGCCGTGGTCGAAGTTGCCCGCGCGACTCTTGAGCGCGCTGTCGACCTGGCCCCGCAGCTGGTTCCGCACGACGAGGAACACGACGAGCGACGCGACGACGACGGCGAACGCGACCGCCGCCGCGGCGACCAGCGTCAGCCGGGTGCGGAAGCTCACGGCTCGCGCAGCGCGTAGCCGACGCCGCGCACGGTCTGGATCAGGCGCGGCTTGTCGCCGGCTTCGGTCTTTCGCCGTAGGTAGCCGATGTAGACGTCGAGGGAGTTCGACGACAGACCGAAGTCGTAGCCCCAGACGCGCTCGAAGATCAACGATCGCGTCAGCACTTGGCGCGGGTTGAGCATGAACAGCTCGAGCAGCGAGAACTCGGTGCGCGTCAACTCGATCGATTCGCCCTCGCGGTTGACCTCCCGGGTCGACGGATCCAGCTCGAGGTCCGCGAAGTGAAGCACCTCGCCCGAGCCGTTCGTCGTCCGCCGCAGCAGCGCCCGCAGCCGGGCCAGCAGCTCCGCGAGCGCGAAGGGCTTGACGACGTAGTCGTCGGCTCCGGCGTCGGCCAGTCGACGTTGGGCATCAGCAAATCGAGGACGATCGCGTCGGGTTGCACGTCGCCGGTGTCGAGGCGGTACAGCGCCTCGGCGCCGTCGGCGGCGAGCTCGACCTCGTAGCCCTCGAGGGCAAGCGCCCGCCGCAGCGATTCGCGCACGGCCGCTTCGTCGTCGACGACGAGGATCTGTGCAGTGTTCATTGGCGAATTGTGGCCCGAAAGCTTGAGAGAACGCTAAGAGTGAGGGTGTGAAGTCCCCTAGCGGCAACCCACGGCCGCCAGGAGGTCGGCCGCGGGCTTGCCGCTATCGGCAGGGATCGGGGAAGGAGTCACACTCCAGCAAGGTCGCACGCGCGTCTGAGAAACAGCTAAGACGCGGCTAAGGAGTCTCTAAAACCGAGCGGGCTGAGTTCTTAGCAGCCTCTTAGGCGCAATTCATCGCGCTCTTACGCGCCGCTGGTCTGATGCGAGCAACGGCAATCGAACCAGCTCGAAAGGAACGAGGAAATGCCTTCCAAGCGCACGCCCTATCTGCTCGCCGCGTCTGCGCTGGCCTTGGGCGCCGGTGCCGGCGCCGGCAGTTACGTCGCCTTCGGCGGCCAAAGCGGCAAGACGACAACCATCGTCCAGCAGGCGGCCGCACAGGGTTCCCCGGCGGCGGCCACGAAAACGATGTCGGTCAACGGCATCTACCAGGCTGACCGAAACGGAGTCGTCGAGGTCACGACGACGACCACGTCGGCGGGCTCCAACAGCTCACCCTTCCCGTTCGGCGGCTCGCAGAGGTCGCAGGCGCAGGGCTCCGGCTTCGTCTACGACTCCGACGGCCACATCATCACGAACAACCACGTCGTCAGCGGCGCGAGCTCGATCTCGGTCACCTTTGCGGACGGCTCGAAGTACAGCGCGAAGGTAGTCGGAGCGGATCCCTCGTCCGACCTGGCGGTGCTGAAGGTGGATGCGCCGTCGAGCAAGCTCCATCCACTGACCCTCGGGGATTCGACGAAGCTCGAGGTCGGCGACGGCGTCGTCGCGATCGGCAGCCCGTTCGGCCTCAGTGAGACGGTCACCAGCGGAATCGTCAGCGCTCTCAACCGTGACATCAGCTCGACGAACAACTTCACGATCTCGGGCGTCATCCAGACTGACGCCGCGATCAACCACGGTAACTCGGGCGGCCCGTTGCTGAACATGGCCGGCCAGGTAGTCGGGATCACCACGCAGATCGAGAGCGAGTCGGGCGGCAACGACGGCGTCGGCTTCGCTGTCCCGTCGAGCACGATCTCCAAGGTCGTCTCCAAGCTCGTCAAGGGCCAGAAGGTCGCCCACCCGTATCTCGGCGTCTATGTGCAGACGCCGACAAACCGAAGCGGTGCGCAGATCGCGAGTGTCAAGAGCGGCTCTCCCGCAGCCGCGGCCGGGCTGAAGGCCGGCGACGTGGTCACCGCCTTTGACGGCGGCGCGATCACGAGCCCCGACGACCTGACCGCCGCGGTCGCCGCCAAGCGGCCAGGAGACAAGGTCAGCGTTACCTACGTGCGTAGCGGAAGCACCAAGACGACCCAGGTCACGATCGGAACTCGCCCTTCATAACCGGCTTACCCGCAGCGCGCCCGCTCCCCCAGCGCGCGCACGAAGCAACGGCCGCCCCGGCGGCCGTTGCTCTTCATTGTGAAAGCGGCTCTTAATGCCTCATTCGAGGGATTTGACTTGTGCTTCGGCCCCAACGTCGCTTACCTGAGAAGCAGGGGTAGCTGCGGCGCGACGAGGCGAGGGGGACGCCGAGGTTCTGCGCCCCAAGATCTCCCAGTGAGAGAAAGGCGGGGCCCCGCTGCGGCGCGGGCCTCGCCGCCTACCCACCTAAGGCGCTCGCTCGCGACGCCGACCCAGAGGGCGGCCGGGCTTGGCCCGGACGCCCGTCTAATCCCCAGCGGCAAAGGCGATGCCGCTTCGTTCTTTCCGGAACGAGCTCTTAATCCACGAGCGCGAGCACCTCGTCGAGGACGCCGAGGCCCTCGTCGAGCTCCTCGCGTGTGATCGTCAGCGGCGGGGCGACGATGATCACGTTCCAGTGGGTCATCAGGTAGAGCCCTCGTTCCATCGCCGCCTTCGCCAGCCTCGCCACCGGCGCGAACGCTTCGCCTGAGGCGTTGTAGGGGACGAGCGGCTCACGCGTCTGCCGGTCGCGAACGAGCTCGATGCCCCAGAAGAGGCCCTTGCCGCGTACCTCGCCGATCGAGGCGTGCCGCTCTTGCAGCCGCGGGAGCTCCTCGGCGAGCACCTCGCCCATCGCGGCCGAGTTCTCGACGATGCTCTCCTCCTGGAAGGCCTCGATCGAGGCGATCGCCGAGGCACAGGCGAGCACATGGCCGGAGTAGGTCAGCCCGCCGGCGAAGTACTTGTCGCGCACCCAGTCGGCGATCTTCTCGCCGATCACCATCGCTCCGAGCGGCACGTAGCCCGAGTTGATCCCCTTCGCGACCGTGAGGATGTCGGGGACGACGTCCCAGTGCTCGCAGGCGAACCACTTGCCCGAGCGGCCGAAGCCGGCCATCACCTCGTCGCAGATCAGCAGGATCCCGTGCCGGTCGCAGACGTCGCGAATCGACTGCAGGTAGCCGTCCGGCGGAACGATGACCCCGTTCGTGCCGACAATCGTCTCGAGGATCACCGCCGCGACGTTCTGCGGGCCCTCGTACTGGAGGATCTCCTCCAGGTGGGGCCCTCCCGAGCAAACGGGACAGGGATCGGGATGACCAGCGGGGCAGCGGTACGTGTATGGGTCGAGCATGCGGACGACGCCGGGGATCCCTGGCTCGGCCGGCCAGCGTCGCGGGTCCCCGGTGAGCGTGATCGCCCCCGCTGTCGCGCCGTGATACGAGCGGTAACGCGCGACGATCTTCTCGCGGCCGGTGTACCAGCGGGCGAGCTTGATCGCGTTCTCGTTCGCCTCGGCACCGCCGTTCGTGAAGAACGACATCGTCAGGTCTCCGGGCGTCACCTCCGCGAGCAGCCGCGCGAGCTCCGACCGCGCCTCGTGCGCCATCGGCGGCCCGATCGTCGTCAGCTTCTCCGCCTGCTCCTGGATCGCCGCGACCACCTTCGGATGCTGGTGCCCGATCGAGACGTTGACGAGCTGCGAGGCGAAGTCGAGGTAGCGGTTGCCGTCGTGGTCCCAGAAGTAGCGGCCTTCTCCGCCGGCGACGGCGAGCGGCGAGATCTGGCTTTGCACCGACCAGGAGTGCAGGACGTACTGCCGGTCCAGCTCCTGGATCCGCTTCGTATCCAGACCCTGTTCGACGGCCATGTCCCGATCCTACTTCGCCCGGGACCTGGTCCCCAGACATGTCGGGCGACCGGGTCCCGGGACAGGTCCACGGACCCGGTCGCCTCGCGCTAGGGTGGCGATCGACGAAGGAGGATCGATGACCGAGGTTGCGGAAGCGCCAGGTACGCAGCGCGCACAAGAGCTGAAGCGGATCAACCATTGGATCAACGGAGCCCCGGTCGCGGGGCAATCCGGCCGTACCGGACCGGTCTACAACCCGGCGGCGGGCATTCAGACCGGCGAGGTCGACTTCGCGTCGGCGGAGGAGGTCGACCGCGCCGTCCAGGTCGCCAAGGACGCGTTCCCAACGTGGCGCGCTATGTCGCTGTCGCGCAAGACCGAGATCTTCTTCCGCATCCGCAAGCTCGTCGACGAGCACCGCGAGGACATCGCCAAGATTCTCACCGCCGAGCACGGCAAGGTGCTCTCGGACGCAAAGGGCGAGGTCGCGCGCGGCCTCGAGGTGATCGAGTACTGCTGCGGGATCCCGGAGCTCCTGAAGGGCGGCTTCACCGAGCAGGCCTCGACGGGCATCGACGTCTATTCGATCCGGCAGGCGCTCGGCGTCTGCGCCGGAATCACGCCGTTCAACTTCCCGGCGATGGTCCCGATGTGGATGTGGGCGCCGGCTCTCGCCTGCGGCAACACCTTCGTGCTGAAGCCGTCCGAGAAGGATCCGTCCGCCTCGCTCTACACCGCCGAGCTGCTGAAGGAGGCGGGCGTCCCCGACGGCGTCTTCAACGTCGTCCACGGCGACAAGGTCGCCGTCGACGCGATCCTCGAGCATCCGGGCATCGACTCGGTCTCGTTCGTCGGCTCGACCCCGATCGCACGCTACGTCTACGAGACCGGCACCTCCCACGGCAAGCGCGTCCAGGCGCTCGGCGGCGCGAAGAACCACATGATCGTGCTGCCCGACGCGGACATCGAGATGGCCGCGGATGCGGCGGTCTCCGCGGGCTACGGCTCGGCCGGCGAGCGCTGCATGGCGGTCTCGATGCTGGTCGCCGTCGGCGACGCCGGCGACGAGCTCGTGGGCGCGATCAAGCAGCGGCTGCCGAGGGTCAAGGTCGGCGACGGCATGGATCCGGACGCCGAGATGGGGCCGCTGGTCACGCGAGAGCACCGCGACAAGGTCGCCTCCTACATCGACCGCGGCCGTGACGAGGGCGCGACGATCATCACCGACGGCCGCGAGTCGGCGCCCGACGGCGACGGCTTCTTCCTCGGCGTGACGCTGCTCGACGACGTCGGGCCGGAGATGGACGTTTACAAGGACGAGATCTTCGGGCCGGTGCTCGGCGTCACGCGCGTGAACACATACGACGAGGCGGTGCGGCTCGTGAACGAGAACCCGTACGGCAACGGCGTCGCGATCTTCACGCGGGACGGGGGAGTCGCCCGGCAGTTCCAGTTCGACGTCAACGTCGGCATGGTCGGCATCAACGTGCCGATCCCGGTGCCCGTCGCCTACTACTCGTTCGGCGGCTGGAAGAACTCGCTCTTCGGCGATCTGCACGTCTACGGGCCGGAGGGGATCCAGTTCTACACGCGCGGCAAGGTCGTCACCTCACGCTGGCCGGATCCGGCGACGTCGAAGGTCGATCTCGGCTTTCCGCAGACACGCTAGGTTCGAACCCGTTGTAGGGACAGGCACCGGCGGTGCCTGTCCCTGAAGCCTCACGCTGTAGGGACAGCACAGACGGTGCCTGTCCCTGAAGCCTCACGCTAGGGAGCACCCCGCTCCCGGCCGCGCCAGTACGCGACCGCGGCCACGGTCGTCGAAGCGACGACGTTGCCGCTCTCGTCCACCGCGGCGAGCGTGAGCGGCTTCATGAAGTCGTCGGTTCGGTCGGGCGGAACCGCGTACCCGTAGCTTCCGTCGGTGCCGATCGGAATCGTCGCGTTGGTGCCGTCGCCGTAGTCGAGCTCGAGCCTGACGGCGCCGGGCGCGCTGACGTGGCCCTCGAGGCCGTACACCTTCGTAAGGTCGGACTCGTCCGATCGAGTGCTGACGAAGAGCGGTGCCTGGTCGTCGGAGACGGCCGGATCGTCCCAATCCGCGGGCAACGTGGCGCGGCCCACGATCGCGCCGTCGCCGTTGCGTGCGATCAGCTCCAGTCCGGAGGCGTGGACGGACCCCCGGTGCTCTGACGACACCTCGAGCAGGAAGTACCGGTCCTCGCCGAGCCCGACCTTGTCGTGCGCGCCGTCGGCGTACACGGCTTCGAGGCTCGAGCCGCCCGCGTCGTTGACGCGGCCGCCGAGCACGATCGGTGCGTCGGGGCCGGCGCCGTCGTCGAAAGGCGCTACCAGGTCGATCGCCCGGCGCGCTCGGTCTGCCGCGGTGGAGCAGGTTGCGCCGCGCCCGCGCTCGCCCGCGGTGACGATCTCCGTGCAGCTCCCACCGTCGCGCAGCGAGGCCGCGTAGAGGGTGGCGCTCGCGGTCGAGGCGACCGCGCGCGCATGCTCGACGTCCGGATTCAGCCGTAGGTCGGCCGGCAGGCCTCGGTCGACGGCGGCAATCTCGTTCTGAACATGCCGAGGAGCAGGCCAGCCGAGCAGGGTGGCGGCACCCAAAGCGGCGGCGCCGACCAGGAGCGCACCCGCGCCCGCGAGGGCTGAAACCGTCGCCACGCGCCGGCGGCGGACGCGGCGAACGAGCAAGCGTGAATAGGCGGTACGGAGATCCTGCTGCAGCGCATCGGTCGTGGCCATCGTGCTCCTCTCTTCTACCGTCTCTATGCACCGACGGCGGCAGTGTGTTTCAAGCAGACGGAAACGGCCGGCCGTCGCCGGTGTATATCCCAGTAGTGGCGCCAACCGACGCGGAGCTGATCCGGCGGGCCCGCTGGGACGCCGAGGCGCTCGCGGAGCTCTATCTTCGCTATCGGGACGAGCTCTACGCCTGGTTTCGGTCGCGCGTGCCCGAAGCGGCCGCGTCGGAGCTGACCGCCGAGCTCTTCGCTCAGGTCGCGCTGAGCCTCAGGCGGTTTCGGGACGAAGCCGGCGGCTCCGCCGGGCCGTGGCTCTACGGGATCGCCAAGAACCTGCTCCGACGCTACTACGAGAAGGGACGGGTCGAGGAAGCCGCGCGTCGGCGGCTCGGAATGCCGATCCAGACCTACGACCTCGAGGTCGAGACGATCGAAGACCGGCTCGCGGCTGCCGAGTTGAGGCCCGGCCTCGCCTCGGGGCTCGACTCGCTTCCTCGTGAGCAACGCGCAGCGCTCCAGCTGCGCGTGATCGAGGAGCGCCCGTACGCGGAGGTGGCCTCGATTCTGGGCTGCACCGAGACTGCGGCGCGGCTCCGGGTCATGCGGGCCCTCGGAAAGCTTGCTCGCTTCATCCCCTCACACCAATCCACCGTCGCGAAGTAGCGCAGGCGCATCTGCCGGGGCGGCGGCCGCCGCGGGCGTCGACTTGGCGTGTTAGGGACAGGCACCGTTTAGGTGCCTGTCCCTGAAGGCCTCAGGCCAGAGCTGCGGCCGGTTTGAGCTCCTGGCCGAACTTGGCCCGCGCGACGAACTGGCCGATGCCGGGGGAAGCGACGAGCTCGTCGCCCTCGACGAGGACGTTGCCGCGCAGCAGCACGAGCTCCGGCGTCCCGGTCACCTCCGTGCCCTCGAACAGGTTGTAGTCGGTCTTCGAGTGGTGCGTCGCCGCGGAGATCGTCAGGCGCTGGCCGGGATCGAAGACGACGAGGTCGGCGTCGGAGCCGACGGCGATCGTGCCCTTGCGCGGGTAGAGCCCGAACAGCCTCGCCGGGTTCGTCGACAGGAGCTCGACCATCCGGTTCAGTGAGATCCGACCGGCGCGGACGCCGAACTCGTGGATCATCTGCAGCCGGTTCTCGAGGCCCGGCCCGCCGTTCGGGATCTTCGAGAAGTCGTCCCTGCCCAGCGTCTTCTGGCCGTCCCAGAGGAAGGCGCAGTGGTCGGTCGAGATCGCGCTCAGCACGTCGGTGCGGACCGCGTTCCAGAGCACGTCCTGGTTCGCCTTGTCCCGCGGCGGCGGCGTGTAGACGTACTTGGCGCCCTCGAAGTTCGGGCGTTCGAGGAACGTGTAGTCGACGAAGAAGTACTGCGTGCAGGTCTCGCCCCAGACGTCCCAGCCTTTCTCGCGGGCGAGCTGGATCGGCTCCACCGCCTCGGCGCAAGAGACGTGGACGACGTACAACGGTGACCCCGCCACCCGCGAGAGCTGGATCGCGCGGTTGGTCGCCTCGCCCTCGGTCTCGGGCGGGCGGGTCAGCGCGTGGTACTTCGGCTCGGTCTTTCCCTCGGCGAGTGCCTGCTTGACGAGCACGTCGATCGCGTCGCCGTTCTCGGCGTGCACCATCACGAGCGCGCCGGTCTCGGCGGCGACCTCCATCGTCCGGAAGAGCGTCTCGTCATCGACCATCAGCGCGCCCTTGTAGGCCATGAAGAGCTTGTAGGAGGTGATGCCCTGGTCGGGCAGCGTCGCCAGCTCCTCGAGCGTGCCGCCCTCCTTCAGGTCGGTGACGGCCATGTGGTAGCCCATGTCGATCAACTGCTTGCCGTTCGCCTTGGCGCGCCATTCCTCGAGCGCTTCGCCGAAGCTCGCGCCGCCCGGCTGGATGATGAAGTCGACGTGCGTCGTGGTGCCGCCGAAGGCGGCCGAGGTCTGGCCGGACTCGACGTCGTCGATAGTGACCGTGCCGCCGAAGGGCATGTCGAGATGTGTGTGCGGGTCGACGCCGCCCGGCAGGACGTACTTGCCGGAAGCGTCGATCACCTTGTCGGCCGGCTGGTCGAGCGACTCGCCGATCAGCGAGATCCGCTCGTCCTCCACGTAGACGTCCGCGACGTAGTCGTCTGCGGCGGTGATCACCCGGCCGCCCTTGATCAGGATCGACATGACCCTCCTTTCAGCGCAGCGGGGACGCCGTCGGCGTCCCCGCTGCGACGAATCGGCTTACTTCCCTCCCGGCGTGACCTTGACATTGGCCTTGTGCCAGTTCTTGCCGGTGATGTCGAGGTGCTGCTTCTTCAGGGTCGCCTGTGCCGCCTTGGCGATGTCGGTCCGGTACGCCTCGTGCCCGGGCAGCTTCTTCAGCTTCCCGTAGGTCTTCACGATCTTGGCCGAACGCGCGTATGCCGTGGGATCCATGACGCCGACCCCGAGCTTCGCGGGCCAAATCAGCGCGTTGATCTCGTTCATCATCCATCTCTGGTGCCCGCGAGGCAACGCCGGGCCGTTCGCGAGCACCATCTTGACGCAGGCGCTCTGATGGTCTCGGCAGTAGATCCAGCCCTTGAGCGACGCCGCGACGAACTTCTTGGCGAGCGCTTGATGCGACTTGTCCTTGATCCAGCTCCCCTGGGTGAAGATCCCGTCTTCGAGCATCGAGGTGCCGACCTTCTGCATCGGGATCACGTTCAGGTTCTTCAGCGTGTAGAGCTTCCCCGTTTTCGGGTTCTTCGCCTCCAGCACTTGCGCGAGCTCGTTGTAGGTCATCGCCGACGCCGCGTCGACCTGGCGCTTGAGGAAGAAGTCCATCGAGAACGGCTCCTTGACGATCTTGACGCCCTTGTTGTGCAGCGGGTCCATCCCGAACTTCGCCAGCGCGGCGAAGACCTCGAACTCGTTGCCGCCGAGCCAGTTCGCGACCTTCTTGTTCCTGAGCTTGCTCACTCGGTCGAGGCCGGTGTTCTTCCAGGAGATCAACGTCAGTCCGCTCTTGTTGAACACCTGCGCGATGTTGACGATGTCGACGCCCTGGTCGCGGCTCGTCATCAGGCTCGAGAGCCAGTCGATACCGAACTGCGCCTGGCCGCCCGCGACGACCTGCTCCGGGATGATGCTCGGCCCGCCCGGCTTGATCGTCACGTCCATGCCCTGAGCCTTGTAGTAGCCCTTCGCCTTCGCCGCGTAGTAGCCGGCGAACTGCGCCTGCGTTACCCACTTGAGCTGGAGCGTGACCTTCGTCAGCTTGTGAGCTTTCGTCGACGCCCCAGCCGACGTCGCTGCCCCGACGACCATGGCCGCGAGAGCCGCCATCAGCGCGAGGCTCGCGACAACCCAGTACCTCCCCTTCATCCGGTCCCCTTTCGTCTCAGAATGGCTGGCGCCATTCTGAACCTCTCTCAGTCGTCTGTCGATGGCACGCCGCGCAGGGTCAGCCGCTCCAGCAACGCGACGGCGAGATAGAACGCGATCCCGTAAGCGCAGGCAACGCCGATGCCCGCCCACGCCTCCTTGAACTGGAAGGTCGTGCTCCGGCTGTCGATCAGCACGCCGAGTGCCGTGAAAGCGCCGCCGAAGTACTCGCCGACGATCGCCGCGATCATCGCCAGCACCGTCGCGATCTTGAGCGAGGTGAAGATGAACGGGAGCGCCGTCGGGATGCGGACGCGGCGGAAAGTCTCGAGCTCGCCGGCTGCGTACGACCGCATCAATTCGATCGACTGCGGACGGACCGAGGTCAGGCCGCGGAGCGTGTTCACGAGCACCGGGAAGAAGCAGAGGACGGCGGCGATCGCCATCTTCGAACCCTTCGAGAACGGGTCGAACCACGCGTTCATGATCGGCGCGAAGGCAATGATCGGGATCGCATTCGCCGCGATCATGTACGGCATCAGCGCGCGCCCGACGCCGCGCCAGCGCGCGAGCACGAGCGCCACGACCAGCGCGAGCCCGCACCCGATCGCGAAGCCGCCGAGCGCCTCCTGAAAGGTGAACCAGCCGGCGCTGATCAGCTCGTGCCGGTTCGTCCAGAACGTGCTTGCGATCGCGGTCGGCTGCGGCGCCAGGAACTTCTTGATGTGGAAGACCGCGATCGACTCCTGCCAGATCACGAAGACGAGCACGAGCACGACGAGAGCCGGCACCCAGTCGAGAGCGCGGCGGCCGACGCGGCCCGCGAGCGTCCCGCGAGGGATCGGCTGGACGGCGACCGGGGCCGTGGTCACGGTTGGGTCTCCGCGGCAGGAGCAGCGAGCTTGCGGTCGAGGTCGCTGCCGAGGTGGAGCGCCTCGCGCACGCGCGTCACGAGCTCGAAGAACCGCGGCTCTTCCCGGGTCGCCGCGGTCCGCGGCCGCTGCAGGTCGATCTCGATCACATCGGAGATTCGCCCCGGCCGTGGCGACATGACGACCACCCGAGTCGAGAGGAAGACCGCCTCTGCGATCGAGTGCGTAACGAAGACGATCGTCGATCCGCTCGCTTCCCAGATGCGGAGCAGCTCCAGGTTCATTCGTTCCCGGGTCATCTCGTCGAGAGCGCCGAACGGCTCGTCCATCAGCAGCAGCGCGGGGTCGAACGAGAGGGCGCGGGCGATCGAGACGCGCTGCTGCATGCCGCCCGAGAGCTGCCACGGGTAGTGGCTCTCGAATCCGCCCAGCTCGACGAGCCGGAGCATCTCCCGCACGCGCTCGGTTCGGCGCCGGCGGTTCCAGCGCGCGAGCTCGAGCGGCAGCGAGATGTTGCGGGCGACCGTCCGCCAGTCGTAGAGCACGGCGTCCTGGAAGACGATGCCGTAGTCGCGGTCGGCCCGCGCCTGCGGCGCAGGCTTCCCGTTCACGCGCACGGTGCCGGCAGTGGGCCGGATGAGGTCGCCGACGATCCGCAGCAGCGTCGACTTGCCGCAGCCCGACGGCCCGATCAGCGAGACGAACTCCCGCTCCTCGATCGCGAGCTCGATCCCCTCGAGCGCGGTCGTGCCGCCGTCGAACGTCTTGCCCACGTCCTTGATCTCGACCACGCTCATGCCCTCGCCTCCGGACTACGCGATGAAGCCCGTTCGCCCGACCGGGGTTGGACGGCTGCGGCGGCGAAGCCGCCACAGCCTCCAAATCGGCATCGCAAGCGACGCCTCATGCGACGTTCTCGGGAGCTCGCCGGACGACGATGGTTTCGGCGATCACGACCGCAACGAAGAACGCGATCCCGAGCAGTGCCGCGATCAGGTTTGTCGCCCAGAGATTCTCGGGGTTGAGCGAGTAGTACTGGTTGAAGTTGACGATGAAGCCGCCGAGCCCTTCCTGGATCGAGGACGGCGCCTCGCCGATGATCGCGCCGACGATGCTCGCCGTCGCCGAGACCTTCAGCGCCGAGAAGATGTAGGGCAGAGCGGCGGGGATCCTCAGCTTCCAGAGCACGCTCACGCGGCCCGCCGCGTACGAGCGCATCAGCTCGAGGGCGCGGCGATCGGTCGACTGAAGGCCGCGCAGGGTGTTGATCGTGACGGGGAAGAAGGTCAGGTAGCTCGCGATCACGGCTACCGAGAACCAGGGCGCGACGTGGAGGCTGCCGAGGTAGACGACGACGATCGGCGCCACGGCGAGGATCGGCACGGTCTGCGAGGAGACGACGTACGGAAGCAGGCCGCGCTGGAGGAGGCGCCACTCCGAGAGCGCTACTCCCAGCAGGAAGCCGAAAGTCGCGCCGAGCGCGAAGCCGACCAGCGCCTCCTTGGCGGTGAACCAGGTCGCATGCAGAAGCTGGACGAGCAAGATGTCGCCGGTTCCCGAAGTCGGCTTGCGGAATAGCGCCGCCAGGATGTCCTGGATGTGCGGCATCGTCGTCGAGTCGACGACGAACGGCCACGTCCAGCCCTCGCGGATCCAGAGCCAGCGATACCCCTCCCAGAGACCCCAGAGGACGGCGAGGACGAGGAGGAGCATGCCGATCCGCGCCGCCGCGCTCTTGACAAACGGGGCGCGGCGACGGTCGGCACGGGGCTCAGCGGCGATCGTCGCCATCGCGTATCTCTTACCACACTTGTTTACGATCGCGGCCATGCTCGACCTCGCCCGGACGGTTGCCGAGCTGCGCGAGTTACAGGAGCTGACGGGCGACGAGAACGGAGCGCAGCGGGTCGCCTGGACAGAGACCTGGGCTACGGCGCGGAAGTGGCTCGACAAGAAGATTTCCGACCTTCCCGTCGAGAAGACCTGCGACGCGGCCGCCAACCAGTGGTTCACGCTGCCGGGCGACTCCGAGCGCGCGCTGCTGATCGGCGGCCACATCGACTCGGTTCCAAACGGCGGCTGGCTCGACGGGGCGCTGAACGTGCTGGCCGGGGTCGAGGTGCTGCGGAGGATCGCCGAGGAAGGAACGCCGCGGGTGACGGTGCGTCTCGTCAACTGGGCGGACGAGGAGGGCGCGCGCTTCGGCCGGTCGCTGTTCGGCTCCTCGGCGGCCGCCGGGTCGATGGCCGACCAGGACGAGCTGCGGCAGCGCCATGACCCCGACGGCGTTGCGCTGCCCGATGCGATCGCGCGCTTCGGCGTCGATCTCGACGCGGCGCTTGACGCCCGGAGTGAGCTCGAGCACGCCGCCGCCTACCTCGAGCTCCACATCGAGCAGGGCCCTGTGCTCGAGTCGCTCGACCTTCCGCTCGGTGTCGTGCTCGGCACCTTCGGGGTCGAGCGCCACCAGGTGACCTTCCGTGGCCAGGCCGCGCACGCCGGCTCGACACCGATGGACAAGCGCCGCGACGCGCTCGCCGGTGGCGCCAAGCTCGAGCTCGAGCTCAGGGAAATTGCCGCGCGGATTGGCGAGGGCGCCGTGTGCACGATGGGCGGCGTCGTCACGAGACCGGGGATCGTCACGTCGGTCGTCGAGACCGCGGAATGTCTGGTCGACCAGCGGCATCTCGACGCGGTGCAACTGGCCGAGATGCTGGACAACGCGAAAGCCGCCTCCCGACGTTTCGCGCAGGAGGAGGAGCTCGAGGTCGAGTGGGAGCGGATCTGGAACATCGAGCCGATCCTCTTCGACGAGCGGTTGATCGAGCTCGCGGACGAGTCGATCAGGGAAGTCGCCGGCTCGTCACACCGGCTGCCCAGCGGGCCGCTCCACGACGCAGCCGAGATCGCCCGCGCCGGCGTGCCCACCGTGATGCTGTTCGTCCAGAGTTTGCGCGGCCTGTCGCACACGAAGCTCGAGGACACGCAGGAGGAGCACTTGGAGTTGGCTGTGCTGGCGCTCGATCGGCTCGCGGACAAGACAATCGACCTAGTCGGAGGACAATAGTGCGCGGGCGCGGTCGCGGTCTCGCCTTCGTCTTGGCTTGCGTCGGTGTCGCCGTCGCGCCGGTGCCCGCCGCGATTTCGACGGCCTCGCCGCCTTCCTTTGCCGCTGCACGAACGTACGCGACCGGAAGCGGGCCGGTTGCGGTCGCAACCGGAGATCTGACCGGGGACGGAAAGCCGGACCTGGCGATCACGAATTCCGGCGACGACACCGTCTCCGTTCTCGCCAACTCGGGCCGCGGGAAGCTTGGAGACAGGCGCGACTATGCGACCGAGCACGACGCCGAGTCGGTCGCTCTCGCCGATCTCGACGGCGACGGCGACAACGACCTCGCGGTCGCGAACGGGCTATCCGACTCCGTCTCGGTTCTCCTCAACAGCGGTGACGGTAACTTGCAGCCGAGGGCCGATTACACCACCGGGCAAGGGCCCGTCTCCGTCGCGACCGGCGACCTCAACGGTGACACGGGGACAGACCTCGCGGTCGCGAACCTGGACGCGAGCACGGTGTCGGTGCTCCTGAACGGCGGCCACGGCAGCTTTACCGCGAAGACCGACTATCGGGTTGGAAACACGCCGACATCGGTCGCGGTCGGTGACATAAACGCCGACGGCGCGCTCGACATTGCGACCTCGAATCTGCGCGCAGACACGATTTCGGTACTCATCGGCAGGGGCGACGGCGCCTTCGAGCCAAAGCGCGACTACCGAACCGGCGGCGCTCCCATATCGGTCGCGATCGGCGACTTGAACGGCGATCGGAAGCTGGACCTAGCCGCCGCCGACCGGGGTCCTTATACCGATAGCCCTGGTTGGGTCTCCGTGCTCATCAACGCAGGCGACGGTGGGTTCGCGACAAAACGCGACTACCGGATTGGCGGCGGCCCGGAGTCGGTCGCGATCGGCGACCTGAACGGTGACCGGCGACGCGACATCGCGACCGCTGACCCGTATGCGAACAACCGCGGCGTGGATGCCGTGTCGGTGATCGCGAACCGCGGCGGCGGGAGCTTTCGGCCGAAGATCGACTACCGGGTCGGTCGTAGCCCGATCTTCGTGACGGCCCGCGACCTGAATGGTGATCGAAAGCTGGACCTTGTCGCCGCGAACACGGTCGGAGATACGGTTTCAGTCCTCGGCAACCTGCCCGGCCGCTGCACGGTGCAGCGTGTCGATGGCATGACGTTGCCTTCTGCGAAGCCGCGGATCAGACGTGCGAATTGCCGCGTCGGCAGGATCCGGCACGCGTACTCGCAGATCCTCGACGAAGGGCGCGTCATCGCGCAGAGACCGGCGTGGGGCGCCGTTCTGAGGGGCGGCAGACGCGTGGAGCTCGTTGTCAGCCTGGGCGCGAAGAAGTGAACCCCAAGCTGAAATCGCCGATCACACCGCGTATGCTCGCGGGATGCTGAGCTTCGGCGTCACCGTCCTGCCGGATCCGCCCTACACGCGGCTGGTCGAGCTGATGCAGAGAGCCGAGGAGCACGGCTTCGAGTACGGCTGGACCTACGACTCCCACATCCTCTGGCAGGAGTCGTACGCAACGCTCCCGCTCGTCGCCGCGGCGACGGAGAAGCTCAAGCTCGGCCACTGCGTCACGAACCCCGGGATCCGCGACCCGACGATCACCGCGAGTTGGTACGCGACGATGCAGGACCTCTCGAACGGCCGGATGGTGATGGGCATCGGGCGAGGCGACTCGTCGCGCCGGGTCGTCGGCCTCAAGCCGGTCCGGGTGGCCGAGTTCGAAGCGCGGCTGCGGATGATCAAGGACCTGATGAACGGTCGGAAGGTCGAGTGGAACGAGAAGGAGCTGCAACTCGAGTGGGTGCGGGACGAGCGGCCCGAGATTCCGATGCACGTCGCCGGTTACGGGCCGCGGGCGCTCGGTGTCGCGGGGCGCGTCGGCGACGGCGTCATCATCCAACTGGCAGACCCGCAGATCATCCAGTGGATCATGGAGACCGCGCGCGCGGCCGCCGAGGAGGACGGCCGCGACCCGGACGCGCTGCAGTGCATCGTCTGCGCGCCGAGTCACATCTCCGACGACCTGGCCGACGCCCGCGAGCAGGTGCGCTGGTTCCCGGCGATGGTCTCGAACCACGTTATGGACCTGATCGAGCGCTACGGCTTCGACTCGGAGATCCCGGCGGCGCTGACCGACTACGTGAAGGCGCGGAAGTTCTACGACTACAAGGAGCACAGCCGCGTCGGCGCCAAGCACGGCGAGTTCGTCACCGACGAGATCTGCGACCGCTTCTGCGTGCTCGGCACGGCCGAGCAGACGACGGAGAAGCTGAAGGAGCTCGAGTCGATCGGCGTCGACCAGTTCAACATCTACCTGATGACCGAGGGCCAGGACGAGACGCTTGCGGCCTACGGCAAGGAGATCATCCCGGAATTCACGGGCGTCGCGGCGTAGTCCCCTAAAAGGGTGATTTGCAGGTTCTTTACAGAACCCGACCTGATTTTCTTACATCCCCCTCGATCTTGTTAGACGAGATCCCCCACAAGGAGGCACAAACAACATGAAGTCGAGAATCGCAATGACGGTCGCGCTCGCCGCTCTGGTCGTTCCGGCGGCATCGTTCGCCGACGGCCCGACCGGGCAGGACCGCGCCAACGCGGCCCGCGCCTGTAGTGCGCTTCGCACCTCGATGGGCGCGGACCTCTTCAGGCAGACCTACGGCACGGTGCAGTCCAACCGGAAGAACGCTTTCGGGCGCTGCGTGTCGCAGTGGGCGCGCACCGAGCACCAGAACCGCCTCAGCGCGCGGTCTGCGTGCCAGGCCGAGCAGAACGACCCGAACTTCGCGGCGAGCCACGACGGCAAGAGCTTCGCCGAGTTCTACGGCAACGGCCCGAAGGGCGCGAACGCGTTCGCCCGCTGCGTCTCCTCGAAGGTGAAGGCCGCCAGGGCCGAAGCCCAGACGAACACGGTGAACGCGGCGAGGCAGTGCAAGGCGGAGCGGAAGACGATGGGCGTAGTGGAGTTCCGCGCGAAGTACGGCAAAAACGCGAATGACCGCAACGCTTTCGGCAAGTGCGTCTCGGCGCTCGCGAAGGCACCGAGCAACTAGCTAGCTTCAACTTGTGGCGTTGCCAGAGAGGCCCGGCTCGCCTTATGCGGCGAGGCGGGCCTCGCCTTTGGTCGTTCGCGAGCGATCCGCCGCTGCCCGCGCATCGGCTAAGCGAGCAAGTGCCTGTTCTGAGCGAGCGCTGCCAGCACTAGGTCGATGTCGTCGAGCGAGTTGTACGCGTGCGCGGAGATCCGCACGTTGCTGTCTCGCTCCGAGGTGACGATCCCCCACCGGCCGAGCGCGGCGACGAGCTCCGTCACGTCGTTCGAGCGCACGCAGATCAGCGCGCCGTGCCGGTCGCGTTCCCTCGGTGTCACCACCGTCCCGTCGAGCTCGTCGATGCCCGCGACGAGGTGGGCGTTCAGGTGCAGCACGTGCTCCCGCGTCTCCTCGACTCCGATCTCCTCCATCAGCTCGATGCCCGCGATCCCGGCATAGATCGACGGGATCGGCGGCGTCCCCGACTGGAACCGCCGCGCCGTCGGCGACGGCGAGTAGTCCCACGCGTCCATCTGGAAGATGTCCTGGTCGGCGAACCAGCCGGTCGCCGTCGGCCACGCGCGATCGAACAGCTCTCGACCGCAGTAGAAGAAGGCGAGGCCCGCCGAGGCGAGCAGGTACTTGAGGGCACCGGCGGCGAGGAAGTCCACGCCGAGCTCCTTCACGTCCAGCGGCACCGAGCCGGCCGTCTGATACGCGTCGAGGAGCACGAGGGCGCCGCGCTCGTGCGCCAGCCGGACGACCTCCTCGACGTCGATCATCTCGCCGGTGCGGTAGGAGACGTGAGTGATCGAGACGAGCGCCGTGTCGTCGTCGATCGCCTGCTCGAAGGCGTCGAGCGGCACGTGCTGCACCCTCGCGCCGCGCGAGGCCTGCGCGTGCCAGATCTGGCCGATCGTGGGGAACTCGAGATCCGTCGTCACGATCTTCGAGCGCTTGGCATAGCGCAGTCCGCTCGCGAGCGCGCTGACGCCGGCCGAGAGTGAGGTGGTGACCGCGATCTCGTCAGGGTCGGCGTTGATCAGCCTGGAGAACGCGGCCCGAGCGGCCTCCGTGCGCTCGACCCAGTACTCCCACGGCGCGCCCTTCTCGTCCCAGTCGCGCAGGTAGTTCTCGTACGACTCGCGCACCGCATCCGAGAGCGCGCCCTGCGAGCACGAGTTGATGTAGCA
>WNGD01004537.1_pt1 | contig 19674 bp, 16 predicted proteins | sample 5400671 | NCBI WGS metagenome assembly WNGD01 (sample SAMN13153369, study PRJNA577476) | soil metagenome | isolation source: 40 cm soil or saprolite under grassland replicate 2 | place: USA:California | collected 2016-06-15 | reverse complement strand
GTTGATCATTTGGCTCCTTTCGCTCTAGACGAGCAGGGCGCCCTCCATCACGCCCGCTGCGCGGAGGTCGCGGTACCAGCGCTCCACCGGGTGCTCCTTGACGAAGCCGTGGCCGCCGAGCAACTGCACGCCGTCGGAGCCGATCTTCATCCCCTTTGCGGCGCAGAGCCGCCGCGCCAGCGCCGCCTCGCGGGAGAAGTCCTCGCCCTGGTCGGCGCGGCTGGCCGCCCGGTAGGTGGCGAGGCGCATGCCGCCGGTCTCGATGCCGATCTCGGAGACCGCGAAGGCGACCGCCTGGCGATTGGAGACCGGTTCGCCGAAGGCGGTCCGCTCGTTGACGTAGGGGATGACGTAGTCGAGGACGGCCTGGGCGGCGCCGGTCGCGAGCGAGCACCAGGCGACCCGGGCGCGCTCGACGCACTCGACGTAGGCCTCGCGCCTGCCCTCGGTCATCAGTGCACCGGCCGGCACGCGGGCGCCTTCGAGGATGAGGCGACCGGTCGACGCCGGCCGCAGCCCCATCGCTGGCTCCGCCTCGACCGAGAGGCCCGACGTGCCGGACTCGACCACGAAGAGCGCCGGTCCGACGCCCTCGGCCTCGGCGGCGACGACGAACAGCTCGCACTCCTTGGCGCGGGCGACGAGCGACTTGACGCCGTCGATCACCCAGTCCGAGCCGTCGCGGCGGGCCACGGTCTCCAAGGCCAGCGGGTCGAAGAGCGGCCGTGGCTCGAGGATCGTCAGCGCGGCGGCCGGCGTGTCCTCGCCGGTGAAGGAGGGCAGGTAGGCAGCCTCCTGCTCGGCCGTCCCCCAGTGCCCGATCGCCGTCGCGACCGCCCCCGGAGCGAGCGCCGCGTAGGCGATCCCCATGTCGCCGCCGGCGAGCGCCTCGCCGATCAGCACTGCGGTCACGGCGGCCTGCTCGTGCATCACCCCGCCCAGCTCCTCGGGCACGCCGAGCATGTTCACGCCCAGCTCGTTGGCCTGGGTGAGCAGCTCGGAAGGGGTCGCGCAGTCCGCGTCGGCCGCGAGCGCGGCCGGCCGCACCTCGTTCGCCGCGAACTCGCGCACCGCCTCCTGGAGCATCTGCTGCTCGTCGTCGGGCGTGACGTCGAAGAGGCTGCGCGGCCTGCCTGTCGCCTGGCGTGCCGGGCGACCCAGCTTCTGCGCCGCTTTGAAGGTGCGCCCGGCCGCTGTCGCCGAGCGGAACCCGTTCTTGGTGGTGTTGAACAGCGCCCGCTCCACCTGTTTGCGGATGCGGATGCGGTCCAGTAGGTCCGAGCCGGCGAGCCGGTTCAGCCAGCGTAGGCCGAGCCCCATGCTGCGCTCGCTCACGCTCTTCTCTTGGGTGACTGTCATCTCGAGTTGCTCCTCCCGGCTGGGGTCTCGACCTCGACCGGCCGCACCTGGCCGTCGAGGTGGGGGGTTTGGCGTTTTGCGTCGCGAACCGCGAAGTCGATCTCCTCCCCCTGCGTGCCGCTCGCGAACTCGACCCGGCCTGGCAGCAGGATCGGCTTGCGGAAGCGCACCTCGACGCCGAAGGCGTCGGGTAGGCGGCTCTCCAGCGCCGCCAGGCAGCGCGCCTTGGTCCACATGCCATGCGCGATTGCCCGCGGGAAGCCGAGCGGCTTCGCGGTCAGCGAGTGCATGTGGATCGGGTTGCGGTCGCCGGAGACGGCGGCGTAGCGCCGCCCCAGGTCGCCGCTGAGGCTCCACTCGGCAGTGGCGGCGAGCTCCGGCGTCCCTTCTTGATCCCCACTCCCACCCGCGTCAACTTTTCGTCCTCCTGGCACGGGAACGTGATGCGCGTTCGGCTCGCTTGCCGTTGCCGAGCCGCCACCGCGGCGCAGTATCGTGCTGACGCCCTCCCAGGCCTTCTCCTCGCCGGCGAAGATCTCGGAGAGGAGGGTGAAGGTGCGCCCGCGCGGGTGCGGCTCGAGCTTGGTCGGCCGCACGACGATTCTCAGCTCCTCGTCGAGACCGATCCGCCGCCGCTGCTCGATCCGGTTCTCGACGTGGACCAGGCCGATGGCGCCGAAGGGGAAGCTGCCATCCGCCATCACCGCCATGTGCAGGGGGAAGGCGAGCACGTGCGGGTAGGTGGGCGGCAGGTGGTCACGCAGCGGGAAGCCGCAGACCTTGGCGTAGGCGGCGACCCTCTCCGGCTCGGCGCGGACGCCGGTCAGCGCCAGCTCGATCTCGGGAATCCCCTTGCCGCGTCCCGGGACGAATGGCAGCAGCGAGGCGCCGGGGATCAATGGCGCCGCGGCGCGCGCGTAGAGCGGCAGGATGCTGGGCGGGCTGTCGAGCGTGCGCAGCGCCATCAGGCCCCCAGCAGGCTCTGCCCGCAGACGCGGACGACGTTGCCGTTGACGCCGCCGGAGGCGGGACTGGCGAACCAGGCGATCGTCTCGGCGACGTCGACCGGCAGGCCGCCCTGCGACATGCTGTTCATCCGTCGGCCCGCTTCGCGGATCGCGATCGGCATCCTGGCGGTCATCTGCGTCTCGATGAATCCCGGCGCGACCGCGTTGATCGTGATCCCGCTCTCGGCCAGGCTCGGCGCCAGCGCCTCGACCATGCCGATCACGCCGGCCTTCGAGGTCGCATAGTTGGTTTGGCCGGAGTTGCCGGCGATCCCGCTCATCGAGGAGACGCAGACGATGCGCCCGTTCTCGCGAAGCAGCCTGCCTTCCAGCAGCGCCTCGTTTATCCGCTCCTCGCTGGAGAGGTTGATCTCCATCAGCGAGGTCCAGCGCTCCTCGGGCATCTTCGCGATCGTGCGGTCGCGGGTGACGCCGGCGTTGTGGACGACGACGTCGACGCCGCCGGCGAGCCGCTCGGCGATCTTCGCCGGTGCGTCGGTATCGGTGATGTCGAGCTCGATCGTCTCGGCGTCGAGCCGGCCGGCGACCTGCTCGAGGTCATCGGAAAGCGCCGGCACGTCGAGCAGGACCAGCTTCGCTCCGTCGCGGTGCAGTGTGGTCGCGATCGCCTCGCCGATCCCGCGCGAGGCGCCGGTGACCAGCGCCATCTTGCCCTCCAGCGGTCGCTCCCAGTCGAGCTGCGGCGCTTTCGCGACGGGAGGACCGATGTGGATCACCTGACCCGAGACGTAGGCCGAGCGCGGCGAGAGCAGGAAGCCCAGGGTGGAGCCGATCTTCCCCTCGGCGCCCTCGGCGACGTAGACGAGCTGCACGGCGATGCCCCGGCCGATCTCCTTGCCGAGCGAGCGGGTGAACCCCTCCAGCGCCCGCTGGGCGGTCGCCTCTCGTGCCGGTCGGCCGGCTGGGGGAGTTCCGAGCACGACGACGCGACCCGATCTCTGCACCCTATTCGCGTTCGGGTGGAAGAAGCGCTGAAGCTCGACCAGCTCGGTCGAGTTGGCGATGCCGGTCGCGTCGAAGACGAGGGCCTTGACCGGCTCCTGCGATCCGCTGGCGCGGGAGGCGCCCAGCTCGCCGAGCAGTCGGTCGAGCTGCCCGGCGAGCCGTCCTCCCGGGGCCGCGCCGACCAGGACGGACTTCGAGACGGTCGCCGAGGCGTCGTCGTCGCGCTCCAGCTCCTGCGGCTGCGGCAGCCCGATCCGGGGGGCGATCAGCCGCCCTGGGAGCGAGTTGACCACCTGGGAGTAGAGGTCGCTCATTTGGTTGCACCTCCGGCGCTCTCGAGTACGGCGACGACGCCCTGGCCGCCCGCCGCGCAGATGCTGATCGCGCCGCGGCCCGAGCCGCGCTCGCTCAGGGCCTTTGCCAGGCTCGCGACGATCCGGCCGCCGGTCGCCGCGAACGGATGCCCCGCGGCGAGCGAGCCGCCGTTGACGTTGAGCCGCTCGCGTTCGATCGCGCCGAGCGGCTCGTCGCGGCCGAGTCGCTCGCGGCAGAACTCCGGGTCCTCCCAGGCGCGCAGCGTGCAGAGCACCTGTGCGGCGAAGGCCTCGTGGATCTCGTAGAGGTCGAAGTCCTGGAGCTTCAGCCCGTTGCGGTCGAGCATCCGCGGCATCGCGTAGGCGGGCGCCATCAGCAGGCCCTCGCGTTTGTGGACGTGGTCGATCGCCGCAGTCTGGCCGTCGGCGAAGTAGGCGAGGACCGGCAGGTCGCGCTCCCTGGCCCACTCCTCGCTGGCCAGCAGCACCGCCGAGGCGCCGTCGCTGAGCGGCGTCGAGTTGGCCGCGGTCATCGTCCCGTCGGAGCCGCCGAAGACCGGGCCGAGCTTGGCCAGCTTCTCGGGGGAGGAGTCCGGGCGCAGGTTCTGGTCACGCTCGAGCCCGAGGTAGGGGGTGACGAGGTCTTCCATGAAGCCGCGCTCGTAGGCGGCGGCCAGGTGGTGGTGGCTCTTCACCGCCAGCTCGTCCTGCTCGCCGCGGCCGACGCCCCACTCGGCGGCCATGACCGCGCAGTGCTCCCCCATCGACATTCCGGTGCGGGGCTCCTCGTTGCGGGGGATCGCCGGCACGACGTGGCCGGGGCGGACCCGGGTCAGCTGCTTGAGGCGACCCATCGTCGAGCGCTCGCGGTTGGCGTCGAGCAGGACCTGGCGCAGGTCCTCGTTGAGCCCGATCGGGGCGTCCGATGTAGTGTCGGCGCCGCAGGCGATGCCGGCGTCGATCTGGCCGAGGGCGATCTTGTTGGCGACCAGGATCGTCGTCTCCAGGCCGGTGCCGCAGGCCTGCTGCACGTCGTAGGCGGGCGTCTCGGGGGCCAGCCGCGTGCCCAGCACGCTCTCGCGGGTCAGGTCGCGATCGCGCGAGTGCTTGAGCACGGCGCCGCCGGCGACCTCGCCCAGCCGCTCGCCGTCGAGCGAGAAGCGATCGACGAGGCCGTCAAGGGCGGCGGTGAGCATGTCTTGGGTCGATGCGTGCGAGTAGGCGGAGTTCGAGCGCGCGAACGGGATCCGGTTACCGCCGACGACGGCGACACGACGTGGGCTATCGATCAACTGCGATCACCTTTCCGTTGGTTCAGGAGGACTGGGGAGTTGGGCTGGAGCGACGGCGCAGGCCCGGCTCGATCGTCGAGATCAAAAGCTCGGCGGCCTCCTGCGCCGTGATCGCCTCGCTGCGCAGCCACCAGCGGGCAAGCGCCTCTGCGGCGCCGAGCATCGCCGCGGAGAGCGCCTCGACTTCGACCTTGGCGGCGGCCCGCCGTTTCGCGGGAAGCTGGGCGACCAGGGAGCCGGAGACCAGCTCGACGATCCGGCTGCGGTAGTCGGCCATCCGGTCGGCGACCTCGCCGCCGCGCGGCAGCGTCTCGTCGAAGAGCACGGCCCATGCTGCGCGGTCGGTGTCGAGGAAGGCGAAGAAGGCGCGGACTCCGGCGCCGAGCGCGTCGCCGGGACTGCTGGTGGCGCCGACCGCGGCGGCTACCGTCGCGGTGAGAGCGTCGCCGGCCCGTTCCATGCAGGCGACGTAGAGGCGCTCCTTGTTGCCGAAGTAGTTGTAGAGCAGTGGCTTGGTGACCCCGACCGCCGCCGCGACCTCGTCCATCGTCACCGCCGCGTAGCCGCGCTCGGCGAAGAGCGCGCGAGCCGCTGTGAGCGTCTGCTCCATGCGGTCGACGCGGGCGAGGCGAGTGCGGGGAGTCTCAACAGAGGCCATCCCGTCTAACTTACCCGGATATAAATTTATATCCAGGTAACTGTGATCTATCGCACGCTAGGCGAGCTCGGTGCCGTCGTAGAGCTTCTTGACGTGCACCGTGCCCGGCGGGGAGGCCTCGATGCAGAGGCGGCAGAGGACGCACTCGTCGAGGTTCTCCTCGACGAGCTCGACACGGCCGTCGGCGGCCTTGAAGATGTCGACGGGGCAGACTTCCTCGAGCTTGGCGGCCAAGGCGGCGTCGCCGGCGACCGAGGCGTCGACCTCGACGTCGATGAAGACCTTGCTCAGCTGCTCGGCCATCAGGCCGCGACCCCCAGCTTCTCCTTGACCGCGCCGGGGATCTCGTCGATCCGCTCGACGACGCGGATGCCGGCGGCTTCGAGGCGGGCGATCTTCTCGGCCGCGGTGTCCTCGACGCCGATCGGCAGGCGGCTGTCGTTCTCCTTGACCCACTCGGAGAGCTGCGCCTCCATGCGGCCTCCCGGCTCGGTGTAGATCACGATCGCCTGGGTCTGCTCGTCGGCCTCGAAGTAGGGCATCAGCTCGGCGTAGGTGGAGCCGATGATCGCGTCGCCGCCGATCGAGACCGCGGTGGAGACGCCGAGGCCGGCCTGGGTCAGCGAGGAGGAGATCTCCGTCGTCATCCCGCCCGAGCGGCTCATCACGCCGACCGGGCCCGGGGCGTAGGCCTTGGCGGCGTCCACGGCGGGACCCCCTATTCCTCCCATCTTGCAGACCTCGGGCACGATCAGGCCGAGGCAGTTGGGGCCGATGATCCGCGCCCCGCGCAGGCTCGCCAGCTCGACCATCTGGGCCACGTCGCGGCGGGGGATGCGCTCGGTAACGATCACGATCAGCTCGATCCCGTTCTCGATCGCCTCCAGCACCGCGTCCTTGGTGAAGGCGGGGGGGACGGTGACGACGGAGCCGTCGATCGGCCCGCCGTGGTGCTCGACCGCCTGGGAGACGGTGTCGAAGACCGGCACCCCGTGCACCTCGCGGCCCTTGCGGCCGGGGGTGACGCCGCCGACCACCTTGGAGCCGTAGTCGAGGCACTCCCTGGTCAGGTTGACCGCCTCGCGCCCGGTGATCCCCTGGACGATGAAAGTCGTCTCCCTGCTCAGCAGGATGCTCATCGGCCTCTCCCATCCGACATCGACCACACTGGGGTGGGGTAAATGTTGGCTGCGCTTGCGAATGGCGCGGTCATGCGGCCGCCCCCTGGATCTTGTCGACCGCGCGGCCGGCCGCCTCCCACATCGAGACGGAGCGGTCGCAGTACTCGACCCCGTAGCGCTCGAGGATCTTGAAGCCCTCCTCCTCCCAGGCGCCGGGGATGCGGAAGATCGCGATCGTCTCACCGGGGTCCTTGCCCAGCTCCAGGCAGGCCTTGATCGTGCCGCGGGCGACGATGTCGACCCGGGTGTTGGAGACGATCGACATCATCACGGCGATCTTCTCGACCCCGTCCTTTTCCAGCACCTGCTTGGCCAGGCCGCAGGCCTTGGCGACGGAGGGGTTGCCGCCGATCTCGGAGTAGTTGGCCGGCCTGCCGCCCTGGCTGCGAACCGCGTCGGTCAGCGTCAGCGAGCCGCCGCCGGCGCCGATCACCAGCCCCAAGTTGCCCTCGAAGCCGTGGTCGCGGCCCTGGATCACGCCGCGATGGTCGGCGGCGTCGATCGCCCCCACGTTGCGCTCGAAGTCGGAGGGCTCGTAGGCCTCGCGGGTGTCGTCCTCGGCGATCTCCAGCCGCTCGCGCAGCAGCGCCTTCTGGCGGCCGACCGCCTCGTTCTCCATCTCCATGTGGGCGTCGAGGGCGACGAAGCTGCCGTCGCTCAGCTCGGCCAGCGGGTTGATCTCGGCCAGGGTCATGTCGTTGTCGCGGAAGAGGCGGGCGAGGCGGGCGAGGATCGGCGTCGCCCGGTTGAGCTGCGAGCCGGTCACTCCGGTCGCGGCGATCGCCTGCTTCGCCTCGAAGTCGGCGATCGGCAGCAGGTTGGAGAGGTGGCCCCGCCCGACGTGGTCGGGGTGCTTCTCGGCGACCTCCTCGATGTCGATGCCGCCCATGTCGCTGAACAGCATCAGCGGCCGCTTCGCGGTCCCGTCCCAGACGACTCCGGCGTAGTACTCCTGCACGACCTCGGCTTTGGGGTCGACCAGCACGCCGCGTGGCATCTGGCCGTTGATCTCCAGCTTCAGGATCGTCTCGGCGTGGGCGGCGGCCTCCTCGGGCGTGTCGGCGAACTTGACGCCGCCCGCCTTCATCCGCCCGCCGCTCAGCACCTGCGACTTGACCACGACCGGCCCGCCGATCTGCTCGGCGGCCGCCCGCGCCTGCTCGGCGCTCGTGCAGAAGCCGTACTCGGTGACGGGGATCCCCGCCAGCTCGACGATCTTCCGTGCCTCGTACTCGAAGAAGCGCATCAGCGGCGCGCAACCCTATCGCGGACTTCCGGGACAGGCCCTTGGGATACTTCCGGGATGATTCGCCTTGGCGCAGTCGCCGCCCCCGCCGTCGCGACGCTCCTGATCGCCGGTTGCGGGGGGACGGCGATCGACGACGCCAAGGTGGCCGATACGATCCAGCACTACCTGAAGACGTCGCTGCACGAAAGGGTGCAGTCGGTCGAGTGCCCCTCCGGCCAGCCGGTCGATCCGGGCTCGACCTTCGACTGCCAGGTGACGCTCGCCGGCGGCGAGCAGAAGATCGCCACGGTCGAAATCCGCAACGAGAACGCCGACTTCGGGGTCGTCGACTACAAGCCCAAGAGATAGAGAGTGAGGTCCATGAGTCAAGCCATCGCGGCGGAAGCGCCCACCAAGCATGCAAAGCTCCTCGACTGGGTCGGGGAGATCGCGGAGTTGACCCAGCCCGACGCCGTCCACTGGTGCGACGGCTCGGCCGAGGAGTACGACTCGCTCGCCCGGACGCTGATCGAGGCGGGCACCTTCGAGCGCCTCTCCGACGCGAAGCGCCCCAACTCCTACCTCGCCCTCTCCGACCCCGGCGACGTGGCCCGGGTCGAGGACCGCACCTTCATCTGCTCCGAGCGCGAGGAGGACGCCGGGCCGACCAACAACTGGCGCGATCCGGCTGCGATGCGGGAGACCCTGAAAGGCCTCTTCAAGGGCTGCATGGTGGGCCGCAAGATGTACGTGGTGCCCTTCTCGATGGGTCCGCTCGGCTCGCCGATCGCCCATATCGGCGTGCAGCTGACCGACTCCGCCTACGTCGCGACGAACATGCGGATCATGACCCGGATGGGCGCCGCCGCGCTTGAGGTCCTCGGCGAGAGCGGCGAGTTCGTCCCCTGCGTGCACTCGGTTGGGAGGCCGCTCGCCGGCGGGGAGCAGGACGTTCCCTGGCCCTGCAACGCCGACAACAAGTACATCGTCCACTACCCCGAGACGCGCGAGATCTGGTCTTTCGGCTCCGGCTACGGCGGCAACGCGCTGCTCGGCAAGAAGTGCTTCGCGCTGCGGATCGCCTCGGCGATGGCGCGCGACGAGGGCTGGCTCGCCGAGCACATGCTGATCCTCAAGCTGACCTCGCCCAAGGGAGAGGTCAAGTACGTGACCGGCGCCTTCCCGTCGGCCTCGGGGAAGACGAACCTGGCGATGCTGATCCCGACCCTCGAGGGCTGGACCGCGGAGACGGTCGGCGACGACATCGCCTGGATGAAGTTCGGCGAGGACGGCCGCCTCTACGCGGTCAACCCCGAGGCGGGCTTCTTCGGGGTCGCTCCCGGCACCGGCCACAAGACCAACCCGAACGCGATGGAGACGATCGAGCGCAACTCGATCTTCACCAACTGCGCCAAGACCGACGACGGCGACGTCTGGTGGGAGGGGATGACCGGTGAGGCCCCCGCCCACGCGATCGACTGGCACGGGAACGACTGGACTCCCGACTCCGATCAGCCCGCTGCGCATCCCAACGCCCGCTTCACCACCCCGGCCGGCCAGTGCCCCTGCATCGCCGAGGAGTGGGAGGACCCCGCTGGGGTGCCGATCGACGCCTTCCTCTTCGGCGGGCGCCGGGCGACCGCCGTGCCACTGGTCGCGGAGGCCTTCGACTGGGAGCACGGCACCTTCCTCGGGGCGACGATGTCGGTGGAGACCACCGCGGCGGCCGCCGGCGAGGTCGGTCAGCTCCGCTTCGACCCGATGGCGATGCTGCCCTTCTGCGGCTACAACATGGCTGACTACTTCGCCCACTGGCTGAAGATCGGCGAGCGTGAGGGGGCGGTGCTGCCGAAGGTCTTCCTCGTCAACTGGTTCCGCAAGGACGACGAGGGCAAGTTCATCTGGCCGGGCTTCGGTGAGAACAGCCGTGTCCTCGAGTGGGTCTTCCGCCGTTGTGAGGGCGCGGCCGACGCGGTCGAGACGCCGATCGGCCTGCTTCCGCCCGAGGGCGCGATCGACATCGAGGGCCTCGACATCCCCGCGGAGGCGATGCGCGAGTTGCTCTCGGTCGACGAGGACCTGGTCCGCCAGCAGCTCCCCCAAGTCAAGGAGCACCTTGCCCGCTTCGGCGAGCACCTGCCCGAGCAGTTGCACGAGCAACTGGCCGACCTGGAGAGGCGCCTGGGCCAAGGTTCCTAGGCGCGGTCAGCTCCGCGAGCTATCTTGTTTTGCTTGCTTTCACGCCGCACTGACGCCAAGTCGATCGCCGCCCTGGTTGGGGCGGTGCTTGGGCTCGACCTGCTCTGGAGCTTTGTCGAAGGCTCGACCGGCAGCCTCGCCTACGGGCTCCTCGACGAGCCCGCGCACCTGGCGACCTGCGCGATCGCCCTCTTCGCGGTCGCGGCGGTTACCGGCTCGCGACCGCCCGCGCGCTTCGTCGTCGCGGCCCTCGTCGCCAGCGTCGCGATCGACGTCGATCACATTCCCGGCTACCTGGGTTGGCAAGGGTTGGCCGGGTCCCTGCCGCGGCCCTATCCGCACAGCCTGCTCCTGGTCGGCGCCCTGGTCGGGCTTGGCTGCGCCTCACGGCGCCGCGACGTCCGGCAGGTCTCGCTCGGCCTTGCCTTCGGCGTCTCCGCCCACCTGCTGCGCGACCTGGCGACGGGACCCGGCGTACCGCTCGTCTGGCCGGTCTCGAGTGGCGTCGCGACCGTTCCCTACGCCTTCTTCGCCGGCGCCCTGGCGCTTGCCGCACTGGCGGTAGCGGCGCCGCGGAGGGCGCCCCTTGCCGCGCGGGCCGGATCGACCGCGGCCATGGTTGGGCTCGCCCTCTCCAGTGCGGCAGTCCTGGCGATCGGGTTGCTACCCGCGCCGGCTCGAGCGATGCCGAGCAAGATCAGTCTCGGCGCCTACATACCTGGAGGGGCCCGCGATCCCTCGCTGATCGATGCCTACAGCAGTGCGGTGGGGCAGAACCCGGTGATCGTCAGCACCTATGTTCAGTGGCCTCAGCGGATGTTCGGGCGTGGCGAACTTGAATCGATCTGGAACCGCGGGGCGGTGCCGCTGGTCACCTGGGAGCCCTGGACTTCGTCCGAAAAGGGCTTCTCGTTGAGGGCGATCGCGAGGGGTCGCTACGACGGCTACATTCGGCACTCGGCGAGGGCGGCGGTCGCCTGGGGGAAGCCGATACTCCTGCGCTTCGCGCACGAGATGAACGGCAACTGGTACCCGTGGGGGACGAGACACGGGAACACGGCCCGTCTCTACAAGGAGACCTGGCGTCATGTGGTCGGGATATTCCGGAGGGTGGGGGCCGACAACGTGAAGTGGGTCTGGTCGCCCTACGTGAGCAACGGCGGGCGCTTCGTCTTCAAGAAGTACTTCCCTGGCAATCGGTGGATCGACTGGGTCGGTCTGGACGGATTCAATTGGGCTCGGCATGGTGTGTGGCAGTCGTTCAAGGACATCTTCGCTGACTCCTACCACACTGTTTCGCGGATGACCTCTCGCCCGATCATGATCCCCGAGACCGGGTCGAGTCAAGTCGGCGGCGACAAGGCGGCCTGGGTGTCGAGAGTCCTCGATCGGGAACTTCCACGGTTCGCCAGGATCCGTGCCCTCGTTTGGTTCAGTGAACGGTTCAATGGGATAGACGCGCGGGTCGACAGCTCACCATCTGCGCTCAATGCCCTTCGCGATGCAATTACCGCCGGGAGATACCGCTCCAACAGAAGTCACCTCCTGGCGACCCCTTCGCACCTGCGTTTTTGACCATGGCTGGGAACGGCGCGGATCGTGGCATCTCAACTCGACGTGGTTTGTCGCGCGTCGCGCTCGTATGGCTCGCCAGCACTGTGGTCGTGGTATCGACCAGCCTTGCCCTGGCCGCCAAACGTGTTGCGATGGCCTCCGTGCCTGCCCACCAGGTCGCGATAGGAGCATGGATACCAAACTCCTACGAACATCCCAACCTGATCGATCGCTATGCGCGGCAGGTCGGCCGCCGGCCGGTGATCGTTAGCAGGTACCCGAACTGGAGCACGCCGCCCTTCACCCGTGAAGCCCTGTCGGCCATCTGGAACCGCGGGGCGGTGCCGCTGGTCACCTGGGAGCCCTGGACATCGTCCGGCAAGGGCTTCTCGTCGAGGGCGATCGCGAGGGGACGCTACGACGGCTACGTTCGTCGCTCGGCACGCGCGGCGGCCGCCTGGGGAAAGCCGATACTCCTGCGCTTCGCGCATGAGATGAACGGCAGCTGGTATCCGTGGGGGACGGGACACGGGAACACGCCCGGCGCCTACGTCGCGGCCTGGCGGCATCTGGTCAAGCTCTTCCGCGGCGCCGGCGCCGACAACGTCGAGTGGGTGTGGTCGCCCAACGTCAACGAGCAGGGTGGATCGCCGATCTCCCTGCCGTTCATCGGCAGCGGCGCGACTCACCCCTTTCCGTTCGAGCGGTTCTTCCCCGGTGACAGATGGGTGGACTGGGTGGGGCTTGACGGCTTCAACTGGGGAAAAGGGGGCAAGTGGCAATCGTTCACTGAAATCTTCGGTAGCTCCTATGACACCTTGATCCGGTTGACGTCTCGCCCCATCATCGTCGCCGAGATGGCCTCCAACGAGCGAGTCGGCGACAAGGCAGCATGGATATCGAGCGCGCTGAACGACGAGATACCTCGGTTCCGGAGAATTCGCGCGGTCGTTTGGTTCGACGAATCGTTCAATGGCATAGCCGCCCGGGTCGGCAGCTCCTCATCGTCGCTTCAGGCCTTCAGGTCCGCCGTGGCCTCTCCCGTATATGGTCTGTCCAGAAGTGCCCTTCTCGCCACTTCCGCCAGCCTTCCCACGGGGCCGCCGGCGCCCTCGCCTCCGAGCGGGGGGTTCGGAGCGCCGTCCTTCCTCGAAAGAGCCTGGATCCAGATCCGCCATCGCCTTCCATGGTCGGCGCTCGCGATCCTTGGAGCCGTGGCGGTTGTCGGAACTTCGATATGGGCGGTGGCGACCCGCGTCGGGCGGCAAGACGGGGGCTAGACCTTGAGCGCTCCCGCGCCGGCGCTTTCGGATCCGGACGTCGGAGACGACCGCGACCCCACGCGTCTCGCTCGAGAGTGGCTCTACTTCGCCTACTTCCGGGCGTCGGGGCGCTCGCTTGGCCCGGTCTACCGCAAGTTCCTCGCCGAAGACCGGGAAAGGACGGCGGAGCACGAGGTTGCCGAGCGCCTGCGTTCGCTGCTCCAGCACGCGGCGGCGAACGTGCCGTTCTACGAGTCCAGCCTCCGCGGGCTGGCCACGGAGGTGGAAACGGACCCGGTGGGCGCTCTGCGGCTGCTTCCCCCACTCACCAAGGAGACGATCCGGACGCGCTTCGCCGACCTTTGCTCGGCGGACCTGTCGAAGCGCCGGACCTACGAGCAGACCTCCGGCGGCTCCACCGGCGAGCCGGTTCGTCTTGTCCAGGACATGCACTTCCGCGATCGTGACAACGCGGTGCAGATGCTGATATCGACGTGGACTGGATGGAAGCCAGGTGAGCGGGAGGTCGTAATCCTCGGCTCGGAGCGAGAGATCCTCGAACGCGGCATCGGCCTTCAGGCCAGGGTCTCGAACAGGTTGATGCGTCGCACCTACTTCAACGCCTTCCAGATGTCGCCCGAGGCGATGGCCGCCTGCCTCGACGACCTCGACCGGGACCCCCCCCGGCTGATACGGGGCTATGCCCAGTCGATCAACGACCTGGCGACCTTTGCGCAGCAGGAGGAGATCGCCGTTGCGCGCCAGCACGCGATCATCAGCAGCGCCGGGATGCTCTATCCGGCGATGCGCGAGCGGATCGAAGCCGTCTTCGGCTGCAGGGTCTTCGACCAGTATGGCTCGCGTGAGGTGTCGGGTATCGGTGCCCAGTGCGGGCACGGGCAGGCATTGCATGTGCTTCCCTGGATGAACTTCGTCGAGGTCGTCGACGAGGACGGCAACGCGGTCGAGCCCGGCGTGGAGGGCCAGGTGCTGGTCACGTCGTTGTGCAACTACGCGATGCCACTGATCCGCTACGAGATAGGCGACAGGGCCGTCCTGGTGCCCGACGACGAGCCGCCCTGCCCCTGCGGGCGCGGTGGCCAGCGCATAGCCAAGGTGCTGGGCCGAACCATCGACACCTTCAAGGCCCTCGACGGGTCGCTCGTCAGCGGCTCCTACTTCAACCATTTGCTTTTCTTCCGCCCGGGAATCACCAGGTTCCAGGTCGTGCAACGTGAGCCTGCCCTGGTCGTCTTCCGGTTCGTAGCGGCCACGCCGTTGCCGGACGAGGAATTGACTGAGATCGTGCGCGACACGCAGGCCGTTATGGGGGAGGGGTGCAAGGTCGAGTTCGATTTCGTCGACGAGATCTCACCCAGCCCGTCGGGTAAGTATCGATATATGATCCGTGAGTGCTGATCGGGGCGGGCGGAGGCGCCATGGACGGAGGGCCTCGCCGAAGCGACAGGACGGCGACCCGATGCCCAGCCCCCTGATCCTGTGCTATCACGCAGTCAGCGCGAGCTGGTCGAGCCCGCTCGCGGTGACGCCTCAGAAACTCGCCGCACAGGTGCGTTTTCTGTTGCGCCGCGGATACGAGGCGAGGACGCTCGCCGAGGCGGTGAGCGAACCGGCGCGGAAGAAGACGTTCGTCGTGACCTTCGACGACGCCTATCGCTCAGTGCGGGAGCAGGCGCTTCCCGTTCTCGCTGACCTCGGCGCCCGAGCCTCGCTGTTCGTCCCGACCGACGTCGTCGATCGATGTGGCTTGATGACCGAGGCGATTTCCATCCCTTCCAACTGGGTGGGAACCGCCGACGACATGCGCGCGATGTCGTGGGATGAAGTGCGCAGCCTCGCGGCGGCTGGATGGGAGATCGGCTCGCACACCTGCTCGCATCGCCACCTAACCGAGGTCGGCGGACCGCAGCTGCGCTTCGAGCTCGAGCGGTCTAAGGAGATATGCGAGGGCCAGCTGCAGATGCCGTGCACGTCCCTCGCGTATCCCTTCGGCACCTACGACGTCCGTGCAATGGAGGAGGCCGCGCGCGCGGGCTACCGCTGCGCGGTGACCCTCGAGCAGCACGTGCTCGACCCCCTGCACGGGAGGGGCCTGATGGAGCTGCCGCGCGAGGGCATCTACCCGAGCACCGGCTGGCCGAAATTCCTGCTGAACACGTCGAGCCTCGTACGCCGGCTTCGCTACTCAGCGTGGTATAGCGCCGCGGTGAGGCGGTGGCTGTGGCCGTCAGGTGCAGCGAGTCTTGCAGCAGGCGAGCGACCGAGCCCGTCCAGCTCGGACTAGCGTTCATACGAACGTCCAGATACCCGCGCGTGCTTACGGGACGTCCTCCGGGGGTCCGATCCGCATGGCGTGCACGGAAAGAAATGGAACGCTCGCCTTCTCGCGTTTCTGGCCTCCCTCGTCGGGGCGCTGATCCTGTTCGGGACTCCGGCTACGGCGCTGGGGAGCATTCGTCTCGGTGCATACACGCCCTACGCGCCGGCTAACGGCAACGTCCTCGACGAATACACCCAAATGGTGGGCCGCAAACCGGACATCGTCTCCTTCTACAAGGATTTCTTCGTACCCCTGATGACCGATCAGCAGATGGCGAACCTGAACGCCCGCGGCGAGGTTCCGATGATCACGTGGGAGCCGGACCAGCCAACCAGCGGATTCCCGGCGGCCAATTTGGCGGACATCGCCTCGGGCCGCTACGACACCAACATCCGCGAAGCTGCGCAGCTCGTCAAGGGATACCGGTCTGAAGTCATGATCCGGTTTGCCCATGAGATGAACATCTCGGCCAGCCTTTGGGGGCCTGGCAAGGACGGCAACGTCGGCAGCACCTACGTCGAAGCCTGGCGTCACATCGTTTCGCTCTTCCAACAGGAAGGGGTCACGAACGCGAAGTGGGTATGGTCGCCCAACGTCGATTGGGGCGGCGTTCCGTTCGGACAGTACTTCCCGGGTGACTCGTGGGTCGATTACGTCGCGCTCGATGGTTACAACTGGGGAACCGTCGGAACCGAGGTGTGGCAGAACATGTCCCATCTCTTCGGACCGTCGTACGCGACTCTGACACAAATGAGCAGCAAGCCGGTGATCATCGCCGAGACCTCATCGGGTGAGGTCGGCGGTAGCAAGGCTGCCTGGATCCGCGAAGGCTTCCTGCATACGATCCCCGAGAACTTTCCGCGAGTCAACGCCGTGATCTGGTTCAACGCAGTCGCGGAGGAGGACTGGCGAATCAACACATCTCCGTCGGCCCTCGAAGCCTACCGGGAAGTCGTTGCCAACTCGCTCTACGGAGGGACCGCTCCGGCGCCGGGCCCCGCAGGCGAAGGCTCGGAAGTGCGGTCGGTGACGGTAACTCCTTCGACCGTTCCGTCGGGCAAGCATCACGTAAAGCGCCAAAGGGTCGTCTACCGTGTGTCGCGCCGCGCCCCTGTGCGCATCACCTTGCGCAGGCTGGCAGGGGGTTCGCGCAGCAAGGCTAGCCTCGTGATGGAAGTGCGCAGGCCGCGCCGGACGGGCAGAGTGAGCGTTTCCAGGCTGATGCGGGGCCAGACTCCGCGGCCGGGGACGTACCTCGTCACCGCATCGGCGATGGATGAGCATGCCGGACCTTCCCGGCCCCGTCACACGCGCTTCAAGATCCTGCCTTCCGGCGGCCCCGAAGAAGCTCTCACTGTGGCCCGCGTCGCGTCGTAGAAGGACGTTTTTTCTCTACAGCGGCTCGACCGGCATCGTGTCGATCGAGGCGTCGGGCTCGTCGATCGGCAGCGCGGGCACGAGCTCCGCGTTCTCGGGCCGCATTGCCATGACCACGTCCCTGCTCATCACCACACCCTCGATCGAGACCGCCCCGACCCAGCCGATCGCGACGCCGGACAAGCCGGCGACGCTTGCTCCGACGGCAGCCGCGCCCAGCTCCAGCAGTGCTCCTGCCCAGATGACCGGCAGCGCGGGGCCGAGGCGGTTCTGCACGCGGTGGACGGCGATGAAGTGCATGCGGAGCGTATCTCCAAAGACGCCGAGCGCGAGGATGTGCAGCGGCCCGGTTGCCTGTGCGGAGTAGCTCGGCCCGAAGATGCCGAGGATGGGCCCTGCGGTGGGAAACAGGACGATGTTCGCCAACAGGCCGAACGCCAGGGAAGCACCAACGGAGAAGCGGAACCGCTCCGCCAAGCGGGATGCGTCCCCGGAGCCGATCGCGAAGACGACTGTGCTCAGCGACCACGGAACGGTGAAGATGAAGCCCGCGATCATCCATGCGATGTAGAAGCTGGCGTTGGCGGCGCCCGACACGAGCGCCACGACCAGGACCGGCACCAGGAGGTCCGGCGTCTTTGCGGCGAGGTTGAACAGGTGGTGCGCGAGCGCGGAGGTGCGCATCTGGCCGAGGATCCCGAAATCGGGTCGTAGGTCGCCGTCTGCGCGGCGCCTATGGAGGCGGACGAGGACGACCAGCGAGAGGGCGATACCGAGCGTCCATGCTCCGTAGATCCACTGCGGGCCGGCGTCCGCGACGAGCACGGCGATGGGGATCAGCGCCAGCAGCTTGACGATCGAGAAGACGACGTTGCGACCGAGCTGAAGGCCGCCGCGTAGCAGTCCGATCAGCGCCTGGTCGAGGACATAGGTCAGGGCGGTGAGCCCGACCCCGGCGACGAAGAACGCGACCGCGGGCAGGTTGGCGCTAAGGGGATCGAAGTTGGAGGAGGCGGTCGGCGCGACCAGGGCGAAGCCGAGCCCGAGGAAGCCACCGGCCACTCCCGCCACCGCAAGAGCGGCGACGATCAGATGCGCACGGCGCTTCTGGCGGCGAGGAAGATCTCCCATCAGGAGCGTGCCGAAGCCGAGCGTGGCGATGAATCCGAGCAGCGTCATCGCAGACGTCGATGCGCTCGCCACGCCGACGGTGTCCTGACTGAAGTAATGGGCAGCCAGCCACCAGAAGACCACGCCAAGGCCCGATGTGACCACGGCTGTGCCCATCATCGAACCCGCGTTGACCAGCAGCAAGCGGTTGAAGCGCACGACGGCGCCTGCCTTCTCGCGCCAGGCGCTCCCCTGGCCCGGCCCACTCACTTCGCGCGCACTCTGGAGGTGTCGTAGATCACGATCGGCCCGTTGGTGTAGATGCGGTCCAGGCCATCCGTGAGGTGGAACTTGGTCAGGGCCGCGTGGCTGATCGCCTTGCGGTGGTTGAACGCGTGCGGCTCGTAGCGGTCGAAGTAGATGCCGGTGACGGGCAGCGATTGGCTGAGGCGACCGTCGACGGCCAGATACCGAACTTGGTCATCCTCGATGAGACGCCGGTCGAGGGGTGTGAAGGCCTTGCTGAAGAAGATGGTGGTGACGGAACGTTCGTCGACGTGGCCCTGGACCGGGTCAAGGTGGCTGTATGAGGCCAGGAACGTCGTATTCGGTCGATCGGTGAGGATGCGGGTGTAGGGCGGTAGGCGCCTTGTGGAGAACTGCGCCGCGGCGAGGCTCTGGGCGCTGACAGATCTCGCCTCGGCGCTGACCAGAAAGGGTCCCGGCTGTCGGGTGACGGGAGACTCACCGACGACGAACCCTCCGAGGAAGATGATCGTCGCGACGCCTGCCAGCCCGGCGCCGCTAACGATGCGAACCAGTCGACGCGCACGCCAGCGGATGCCACTGACCAAGATCGCGGTCACGAAGGCCAACCCCACGTAGACGAACTCGGATGCGCGCTGCGAGGTCTCGGTCCCGACAGAGGTCAGGCGCAGGCCGAGGGTTATCGGATAGAGAGCCGCGACGAGGGCGAGTGCCTTCCAGATAGACGGCGACGGGCGCCGCCAGGTCCGCAAAAGCCCGAAGGGAATCATCGCCAGCAGCGGTATCACCGAGGCGATCGCGAGCGCACGGACGGCCAAGGGGTTCGTCTGGACACTGGACTGGAAGAGCGTCTTCGGACCATTGCTGCCGAAGATGAGCCCGACAGTGGAGTCGACGACACTGGAAAACGTGCCACCGAGCTCCGCGGAAGTCACATGACCGGCGACGAACAAGAACCAGATGCCGATCGTCACGGCGAGGAAGACGGCCGGGAGGGCCGGACCCGCTAAGAGCAAGTCACGCTCCGCAAACCGGGAGTTGATTGCCGCCCGAATTCCGGGAAGGCGAAGCGATCTTGGCCGTCGCCAGGGCAGCGCCTCGATTGCAGCCCAGGTGACGAAGAACGCAAACATCGCATAGGAGGTCATGTGGTGGGTCATCGTCAACGTGCCGACGAGGATCACCATGGCTGCTAGCAGCCCGGACCGCACATGCCAGCGTTTCATGTAGACCTGTTCGGTCCAAAGGAGGACGACGAGCAACAGAGCGGCGGCGATGGGAAGCGCCAGCGACTCGTAGGCGAATTGCGAATCGAAGTACAGGAAGCTCGGATTGCAGGCATAGATCGCCACACCGATCCCCGCCGCTCGCGGGGAGCCGGTGATTCGCTCGAGGAACAGGAAGAGGATCAGCATCAGGACCGCTCGAGCGATGCCGGAGACGACCAGTGCCGCATGGAAGATGCTGAGGTGGCCGAATTGCACGAGGACTGCCGTCAGCACGTCGATGGTTGGGTAACCCGCGTATCCCTCGACGAGGGGGTTGGCGGAAAAGAAGTG
>WNGD01003979.1_pt1 | contig 19680 bp, 18 predicted proteins | sample 5400671 | NCBI WGS metagenome assembly WNGD01 (sample SAMN13153369, study PRJNA577476) | soil metagenome | isolation source: 40 cm soil or saprolite under grassland replicate 2 | place: USA:California | collected 2016-06-15 | reverse complement strand
CGCGCAGCCGCCCGACGCGACCATGGCGGCGCTCGTCACGAGCGTCCGGCCCCAGCGATCCGCGTACTTCCCGCCGAGCCAGCACCCGATTGCGCCGCTGCCGACAACGGCGAAGGTGACGAGCGCGGCGAGCGCGGTCGTGTCGATACCGGCACCGCGCCGCAGCCGCTCGCTGGCGGCGACGAATACCGCCATCCAGGTCCACATCGCATACAGCTCCCACATGTGCCCGAGGTAGCCGAGGTTGGCGAGCAGCACCGCGCGGTCGCGTAGGATGCGCGGTGCCGCCGACCAGGAGAACGGGGGCGAGGGCGCCGCGAACGGGCCATCGTGCGGCACGGCAAGGACGAGGAACCCGCCCGCGAGCGCGCTCGCGGCGGCGACACTGAGCACGAGGCGCCACGCCTCTGGCGGAGCGGCCCAGCGCACGAGGTGGGGAACCGCCGAGCCAAGCGTGAGCGCCCCGACGAGAATGCCAATCGCCCAGCCACGGCCCTCGCGGAACCAGCCCGCGGCGATCTTCATACCCGGCGGATACACGCCCGCCAACGCGGCGCCGGTGAGCATCCGGCACGCGATGCCCACGCCGGGACTGGGTGCGAGAGCCACGCCCACGGTCGCCGCCGCGGCGAGTCCCGCTGCACCCACCACCAGGCGCCGGGCCGACCACCGGTCGGCGAGCGTCAACCCGGCGCTCACGAGCGCGCCCGCCACAAACCCGAGTTGCACTGAGATCGTGAGCCACGCCGTTCCGGCGGGCGAGAGGTGCCAGAGACGGGTGAGCGTCGGCGCGACCGCCGATGCGCTGAACCAGGGTGCCACCGCCAGCAGCTCGGCCGTAGCCAGAACCGCGAGCACCCGCCGCGGCGTCACAAACCCGTCGGGTGGTCCAGAAACACCCAGGGGATCGAGTACTTCCCGCTCACGTGCTCTGCGAGCGCCTTGACCCCCACGGTCTCGGTGGCGTAGTGCCCGGCGTAGAAGACGTTGACGTGCAGCTCCTCGGCGTCGAAGAAGGTCCAATGCGGGCCCTCGCCGGTGATGAACGTGTCGAGCCCGGCAGCCGCGGCCTGTGGAATGAGCGAGCCCCCTGCCCCGGTCACGATCCCGATGCGCCGCACGCGTGTTGGACCGAAGGGGAGGAGGCGCGGCACGACGCCCAGCGTCGCCGTGAGCTGGCGGGTGAGATCGTCGCGCGACACGTCGAGCTCACCCCACACGCCGATAGACGCGCCACGATACGAGCCGAACTCCCCACGCGGGGCCGCACCCAGCAACCGGGCCAGACACGCGTTGTTACCGACATCAGGGTGGCGATCGAGGGGAAGGTGGGCGGCGTAGAGGGCGATGTTTCGCGAAATCAACTCGGCAACCCGGCGGTAGGCAGGGCCGACGAGTGGCCTCAGTCCGCCCCAGAACAGACCGTGGTGCACGAGCAGACCGTCGGCGCCCGCATCGCCCGCCATCTGGATGGTCGCCTCGCAGAGATCGACCGCGGCCGCGAGTCGGGTGACCGCCCCGGCGTTCGCGACCTGCAGGCCGTTCAACGCCTCGGGCGGATCGGCGACCTCGTCCCGGATGCGGAGATAGTCGTCCAGATAGCTGGCGAGCTCGTCTAACCGCACGAAGACATCGTGGTGACAGTATTAAGCCACCGCTCGATCTTCCACACGGCAGTATCGTGTAAACGAGTGTTGCTAAATGAGATAGAGAATCCACACGCGGGAAACGGTGGCGTGTGGATAACCCCCGATGACGCTAGAACGCGCTCGATGCGGCCTGTCGAGCAGGACGTTGGCCGCGCTGCGGGGGTTGCCCCGCATCTTCACCCATCCGCAAAACGCCGTTGATTTCGCCGCCCTCTTGGACGAACAGCCGTTTGGTCGAGACGTCGCCGTGGACCACGCTGGTCGCCTGCAACTCGACGCGCTCCTCGGCATAGATGCCACCGCGCACTTCCCCGCCGATGATCGCCTCGCGGCTCACGACGTCGCCCTCGACTTCCCCGCCCTTGGCGACGAGAACCTGCTTCGCAGCCTGCACGGTGCCGACCACGGTACCCTCGATCTTCACGACGCCGTCGGCGGAAATGTCTCCCACGATCCGCATCCCGGTGCCGATGATCGACAATCCCGTGACCGCATCACCGCCGGCCCCGCCCTTCTCGGTGAACAACGCCATCTCAGGTGCCCTCCTTCACGAGCGTAAGCGGATCGAGCGACTTGCCGTCGCGCCGAATCTCGAAATGCAGATGGGGTGCGGTCGACCGCCCCGAAGTGCCCGACAGGGCGATCACCTGCCCTGCCTGGATGTCATCGCCTTCCGCCACGATCAAGCGGGAAGCGTGTCCATACATCGTCTCATATCCCGACGGATGGCGCAAGCGGACGAACATGCCATAGTCGGGGTCATACCCCACTTCGGCAACCGTCCCCCCGCCCGAAGCCCGGACCGGCGTGCCGGCCGGTACGGCGATGTCGATCCCAGGGTGGGATTCGGCCACGTCCCCGGGACGGACCTGGCCCCGGGTCACGAAGCCGGGGACGTCGAGAGGCCAGTGAGACGGCGCGGAGGCCCCGGTCTCGTAGCGCGGCGGCGCCCCGGGCGGCGTGGCGCGGATCGCCACAGCCCGCATGCCGACGGAGGTATTGGCCGGCGCGGTGCCGCCGCTGCGCGGCGCGGGTGGGGCCTTTGCACCGAGCATCTGACGCAGCTCTTGGTAGTTTGCCTCCGCATGGTTCAGCGCGACGGCGAGTTGCTGCACGCGGCTGTTTTCCGCGCGCAAACGCGCGCCTTCGCGCTCCAGCCCCGGCACTCTCGCGGCGTTGCGCATGATCGGCCCGGAGAATGCAAGGAAGCCGACCGCGATAATTGCCACGGCGATCGCGGCGCCCTTCCCCACTTGGAAGACGCGGAGCGAGAGGCGGTACTGCCGCGAGTTGAGATCGCCGTCCGTGTGGACAACGATCGTCACGTGCCGCTGGCTCATCCGTCGAACGGCGCTCCCAGCATCAGCTCGAGCACGCGCGCGAGGTCATCGTTGGAGTAGAACGCCACATGAATCTGACCCTTGCCCTTGGCCCGGAGCGAGACACGTACGTCGGTGCCGAGGCGGCGACGCAGGGCGTCCTCGACGCGCCGCACTTCGGGCGCCGGACCGACCCCGCGCTTCATCCGCGGCCGGCGCTCGGGTGCGCGGCCGCCGCGCACGCGATCTTCCACTTCACGCACCGACAAGCCTTGGGCCACGGCCTCGCGCGCGAGATTTGTCGCGACTTTGGGGTCCTCGAGGGCGAGCAGGGCGCGCGCATGTCCCACCGACAGCTGGCCCTCGTGCAGCATCTGGAGGACGGCAGCCGGCAGTTTCAAGAGACGCAGCGCGTTGGCGACCGTCGAACGATCGCGCCCGACTGCGTCGGCGACGTCCTGCTGCGCGAGGCTGAATTCGGCGATCAGCCGATCGTAGCCGCGCGCTTCATCGACGGGGGAGAGATCGTCGCGCTGCAGATTCTCGATCAAGGCCAGCGTCAGCAGTGTGCGGTCGTCGGCTTCGCGCTGCACCGCCGGAATGCGCTCCCACCCGAGCTGCTGGCACGCTCGCAGCCGGCGCTCACCGGCGATCAGCTCATACGCCCCCCCCCCTTTGGCCCGGCGCACGACGACGGGTTGCAGCAAGCCCGCCTGCTTGATCGACGACACCAGCTCCTCGAGGGCGGCAGGATCCACGTCTTGGCGCGGCTGGAACGGATTGGGACGAATGTCCTTGATCGGCAGCTCGACGAGGTTGCCTTCGCGCTCGGCTTCCTCGCGGGTCGGGCCGAGCAGTGCCTCGAGCCCGCGGCCGAGGCGGCGACGTCCTGCAGCGGTCTCCGTCATGCTGATACCTCCGGCTGCGGTTCAGCGGCGGGCAGGGCGGGGGAGGATGCGCGCTCGACCCGGCGGATCAACTCCTGCGCCACTGCCAGGTAGCTCTTCGCTCCCACCGATTGCACGTCGTAGAGCAGGATCGGTTTCCCAAAACTCGGCGCCTCCGCGAGGCGGACGTTGCGGGGAATGGTGACGGCGAACATCCGGGCCCCGAAGTACTCTTTAGCCTCTTCGGCCACCTGCTTGCAGAGGTTCAGGCGCGCGTCGTACATCGTGAGCAGCCCGCCTTCGATGGCGAGCGCCGGATTGAAGTTCCGCTGCACGAGCTTGACGGTGTTGAGGAGCTGGGACAGGCCTTCCAACGCGTAGTACTCGCACTGAATCGGGATGATCAGGCTGTCGGCTGCGGTCAGCATGTTGAGCGTGATGAGACCGAGGGACGGCGGACAGTCGATGATGATGTACTGGTAGGCGCGTCGCATCATCGTTTCGCGCGATGACTGGTTCACGAGCTCGACTTCGGCGCCGACCAGGTCCTGGGTCGCGGGCACGACGTCGAGATACGGGAAGTGCACGTGCGGGAAGCGGGCGTCGCCGAGCGCACGACCGTCGAGCAGGGCGTCGTACAGCGAGGTGCGAATGCGGTCGCGCTCGATGCCCACGCCGCTGGTAGAGTTGCCCTGGGGGTCGGCGTCGATGAGCAACGTCTTCCGCTCCGCCGTCGCGAGCGACGCGGCGAGGTTCACGGCAGTCGTCGTTTTTCCGACGCCGCCTTTTTGATTAGCAATGGCGATGACGCGTGACATCGTAAGTTGTTTATTGGCAATAAGTTATGTAGTCACTACGGCGCGAGCGTTCAATATACGGCTGTTTCACGTGAAACGAAAGGGCCAAGTTTCACGTGAAACAGCAACTTAGGCCACGCGTCGCCGCCAGCGCGTGGCTTCGAGCACGAGGTTATGCAGGTCGCTGGGCGAGACTCCCGGCACCCGGGCCGCCTGTGCCAATGACGTAGGCTGGACCTGGTTGAGCTTTTGGCGCGCTTCGGTTGCGAGGCTGCGCAGCTCGAGGTAGGGCAGGCAACGCGCCGAGTGAGACCCCCGGTCGCTTCGCGACGACCGCGATCCGCTCACCCGCAGCTAGCATAGTCCCGCTCGCGCACGAGGTAGCCGTCGTACTTGATCTCGATCTCCGCGGCGATCACCGCATCGGCAGCAAACTCGCCGCCCACCCCGGCTGCCTCGAGCAACGCGCCGAGTGAGACCCCCGGTCGCTTCGCGACGACCGCGATCCGCTCACCCGCAGCTAGCATAGTCCCGCTCGCCGCCAAGGGACCTGCTGCCCGAGCCGGAGTGATCGTCGTCTCCCGCGCTAGGCTCAGCACCGCCTCCTCGCTCTCCAGACGCTCGTACGCATTCCGGAGCTCGGGCGCAGACAACAACCCCAGGCGCTCGGCGAGGGGCAGGAGCCGGCGCAGCGCGTTGTCCTGACGGAGCAGCAGCCGGAACTCCGAGCGCGACGTGAATAGCCGGTAGGGCTCGTCCACTCCGCGCGTCACCAGGTCGTCTACGAGGACCCCGATGTAGGCATCGTCCCGCCCGAACACGACGGGCTCCTGCCCCCGGATCCGGCGCACGGCGTTGATGCCCGCCACGACCCCCTGACCGGCCGCCTCCTCGTAGCCGGTCGTCCCGTTGATCTGGCCGGCAAAGAACAGATGCTCGACAGTCTTCAGCTCCAGCCAAGGCGTGAGCTGAGTCGGTGGGTAGTAGTCGTACTCGATCGCGTAGCCGGGACGAGTCATGCGCGCGCGCTCGAGCCCGGGGACTGCATGCAGAAACTCGAGCTGGACGGCGACGGGCAGGGAAGTGGAGAGGCCGTTCACATACAGCTCGTGCGTGTCGAGTCCCTCTGGTTCGAGGAAGATCTGGTGCCGTTTGGCATCGGGGAACTTGACGATCTTGTCCTCGACGGACGGGCAGTAGCGCGGGCCGCGGCCGCTGATTGCCCCCCCATACAGGGCCGACTCCTGCAGATGTCGCTGGATGATCTCCTTCACTTCTTCGCCCGCCCACGTAATCCAGCACGGCACCTGACGCGGTCGCTCCGCGCGCGTGTGGAACGAGAAGCGATACTCACCCTCGTCCCCGTCCTGACGCGAGACCTTGGACCAGTCGACGCTGCGGCCGTCGACGCGCGGCGGCGTCCCGGTCTTGAAGCGTGATACTGTAACTCCAAGTGTTGCAATGACTTGCGCAAGCTGCACCGACGGTGGGTCGCCGGCGCGGCCGGCGGGAATCTGCGTGTCGGTCCCGAGGTGAATGCGCCCGCGCAGGAATGTCCCGGCGGTGATGATGACGGCGCGCGCTCGGAAACGGCGTCCATCGGCGGTCTCGACGCCACCGACCCGGGTGCCGTCGAGGAGCAGATTTGTGACCATGCCCTGGGCCAGCTCGAGGGACGTGAAGCCCTCGAGCAGCTGGCGGGCGGCCCGCCGATAGAGTGTCCGATCGCACTGCGCGCGGGGGGCCCAGACGGCCGGACCCTTGGACCGATTGAGCATGCGGAACTGGATCGTGGAGAGGTCGGCGATGCGGCCCATGAGGCCGCCGAGGGCGTCGACTTCGCGGACGACGGTACCCTTGGCGATGCCGCCGATGGCGGGATTGCACGACAGCTGGCCGATGGTCTCGAGGTTGGAGGTAAGGAGGAGCGTGTGTGCCCCAAGCCGCGCAGCCATTGCCGCAGACTCGGTCCCCGCATGGCCAGCTCCGACAACTATGACGTCGTAGTCCAGGCTCATGCGTCGAAGTATACCGGCCCCGACGCCGAGACGTCGAGGGAGACGCTAGGGGAGACGGGTAGACGGCGAGACGGGTAGCGGTTGGAGGCGTTAGCGAGTAGGTACCCTTGCCGCAGCGTCACCGATCTTACGCAACAAACCGTAGAGGGTCTTGCTGGTTTCCGTTGCCAATGCTTCCAGACGCCCGTAGTCAGCGAGCGCCACGTAACCGAGATCGCGTGCCATCTCCAAGATGGTCTCGACCTCCGCCAAGGAACCGCGAGCTGTGTCAAGAAACCGGCGATACTCGCGACTGCCTCGTTTGGCACTGCCCTCCGCGATGTTAAGGGGAACGCTGTAGGCAGCCCGTCGCAGTTGATTGGCGAGCGCATCCTGTTCGTGATCCGGGAATTGCCGCGCAGCCTTCACACTCTCGACAGCGAGCCGCTCCGCATGCTGCCAGGCTTTCAGATTCCGATAGGGTGGCATGACGGTAGGATACGGGTTTGGCTGTTTAAATCCGCACCAGAAAAACGCGGGCGATGCTTTTTCTACGCACCACCCGCCAACAACCGCTACCCGTCTCGCCGTCTACCCGTCTACCCGTCTAGACTAGGCCGCACGCACCCAACGAAAAAGTTCTTTCAAGTTGGGCCGCTTCCCCGTCATCAGAATCCCTACTCTATAGATCCTCGACGCCACCCAGGTCACTCCCGCGACCGTCACCAGCAGGATTGCCAGCGACGCCACCAGTTCGACGACCGGAATCGGCGATGCTCCCCACCTCACCGGCGTCGCGATCGGCGACCAGAAGGGAATCAGCGTCATCCAGACCGCGAGTGAGCTGTTCGGGTCATTGAGGATCCCAAAGAACGAGACGTACGGGATCATGAGGAGCAGCTGCACCGGCACCTGCGCCTGTCGCGCTTCGGCCTCGGTGCTCGACATTGCACCCACGGCGGCGTAAATGGCGGCGTAGAGGAAATAGCCGAGCAGGAAGTAGAGCACAAAAATGATCAGGGTCGTCGTCGGGATTTGCGGGAACTGGAAGCCGCCTACTGCCCCGGGCCCACCCAAGCCGCCAGCGCCACCGGTACCCATTCTTGCGGACGCACCACTCAGGACCTTTGCCGACACGATCCAGACGGTGAGCTGCACGATACCCACCGCACCTGCACCGATGACCTTCCCCAGCATCAGCTCGAACGGCCGCAGCGACGAGATGAGCACCTCGACGATCTTCGTGGTCTTCTCCTCGAGGACCGAGCTCATCACGTTCACGCCATATATCAGGATGGCAACGAACAACAGGATCGCCATGCCGAAGCCCGTCAGGAAGGACTGTGTGCCGCTTTCGCCGGTAAGCTTGCGGCCCGAAACCTTATGGGTAGCGAGGCGAATCCGGATTTCGGCTTGCTGAACCAGCAACGTGTCGATCCCCCGACGCTCGAGCCGGGCCGCGAACACGAGGCGGCGCAGGCCGTTCTCGAGCTGCTCCATATCCGCAACCGAGGATACGTTGGAGCCGCGGTACTCCGCGGTGCCGAACTCCAGCGTGCTGTCGCTGATGAGCAGGAAACCGTCCAAATGCTTGGCCTCCACCTCGCCCAGCAGGGAATCGGGCGTGCTGGGGGCGTGTGGAATGCGGGTCAGATGGAAGCGCGTGATGGCGGCGCCGAGCTGGGTCGTGAGCTCCTGCCCGAAGCGGGTCGTCGTCGCGTCCACGATGGCGATGCTCCGGTCGCCCGCTTTGCGTGCGGCCAGGAGCACCTGCGAGCCGATGATGCCCGCCATCAGCAGCGGGCCCAGGATCGTCCCGACCCAGAACCACTGGGTGCGGACGCGCTCGATGAACTCACGTCGAATGACCGCGAAGGTCTTACGCATGGGCGGCCGCCTCCGGCACCGCCGCTGCGCGCGCCGCGTCGGGACCCACGAGGTCGATGAAGATCTTGGTCAAGGTCGGCTCGACCTGCTCAAATCTGCTCAGCCGGACTCCCGCGCCCACGAGGCGCCGCAGGATCTCCTGGGCGTCGGCGCCGGGGGCGAGCTCGAGCTCCGCGTATTGGCCGTAATCGTTGGCCTTGGCGATCAGCTTCCGGTCAGCGAGCACGGCGGCTGCCGCACTGTCACCACCGCTGCCGTCGAATGCGATTGCGACGTGCCTCCCGCCGTGCGTCCGTTTGATGTCCGCGAGCGTGCCGTCCACCAGCTTCTTGCCGCGGGCGATGATGCAGACGTGGTCGCACACCTTCTCCGCCTGCTCCATGATGTGCGTGGAGAACAGGATCGTCTTGCCCCGCCCGCGGAGCTCGAGGACGGTGTCTTTCAGGACCTGCGAGTTGACAGGGTCGAGACCGGCAAACGCCTCGTCCATCACCAGGAGGTCCGGCTCGTGCAGAATCGTCGAGATGAACTGCACTTTCTGCTGCATGCCCTTCGACAGCTCGTTCACCTTGCGCAGACGCCAGTCGGAAAGGCCGAGCCGCGCCAGCCAGTCGAGCGCCTTGGGGCGCGCCGCGCGCCGGTCCACCCCTTTCAGCTCGGCGAGAAACAGCAAGACATCCAGCACCCGCATCTTCGGGTAAAGGCCCCGCTCCTCCGGGAGGTATCCGATTCGTCCCGAGTGGTCGCGACCGGTGCCCTCCTCGCCGAACAGGCGCACGGTCCCGCTATCAGGGGCGTAGATGTTCAGGATCATGCGGATCGTCGTGCTCTTGCCGGCGCCATTCGGCCCCAGGAGGCCGTAGATCACGCCGGGCGGGACTGTGAGCGAGAGCGCGTCTACGGCCGTATGGCCGGCGAACCGCTTCGTGATGCGATCGACCGCGACAATTGATTGGGACATGCCCCGAAACTATCGGGGACGGGGGACGAGGGAAGGGGGATGGGTTTAGGCTGGAACGCCGAACAGCTCTCCGGCCTTGCGCACCGCGCTGACAAGCGCCTCGATGTCGTCGACGTCGTTGTACACGTAGAAGGATGCCCGCGCCGTCGCCGGCACGCCGAGCCGCCGCATCAGCGGCTGCGTACAGTGATGCCCGGCGCGAATACAAACGCCGTCTCGGTCGAGGATGGTGGCGAGATCGTGGGGATGGACGTCGCCGTAGGTGAAGGGCACGACGCCGGCGCGATGATCCTTGGGGCCGTACACGGTGACCCCCTCGATCTGGCTCAACCGCTCGATCGCCACACGCGCCAGGTTTTGCTCGTGCTCCGCAATCCGGTCCATCCCAAGCCGCTCGAGATACCCGATCGCCGCCGCGAGCCCGACGGCGCCCTCCACGTTGGGCGTCCCCCCCTCGAACTTGTGGGGGATCTTGTTCCACGTGGAGTGGTCGTCCCATACACGCTCGATCATCTCCCCGCCACCGTGGTAGGGAGGCATCGCGTCGAGCAGCGCGGGTTTCGCGATCAGCGCTCCGCTGCCCATCGGCCCGAGCATCTTGTGGCCGGAGAGGGCGTAGAAGTCGCAGCCCAAGGCCTGCACGTCGACGCGGACGTGCGGCGTCGACTGCGCCCCGTCGATGACGACGACGGCCCCGGCGGCATGGGCCAGCCGCGTCAGCTCAGCGGCCGGGTTGACCGTGCCGAGGGAATTCGAGACGTAGGGGAACGCCACCAAGCGCGGGCCCGCCTCGAGCGCTCGCCCGAAGTCCAGGAGGTCGATCCTCCCGTCCGCGCTAATCTCGACCATGCGCAGAGTCGCGTGCTTCTCGGCACAGAGGATCTGCCACGGGACGAGGTTCGAGTGGTGATCCATCGCCGTCACCACCACCGTATCGCCGGCCTTCACGTTGGCCCGCCCCCACGAGCCCGCGACCAGGTTGATCGCCTCGGTGGTCCCGCGGGTGAACACGACCCCCTCCGTCGCCCACGCGTTGGTAAAACGACCCACGGTGCTCCGGGCCGCCTCGTACGCCTCGGTGGCGGCCACCGCGAGGCCGTAGGCGCCGCGGTGGACGTTGGCGTTGCTGGTGCTGTAGTAGCCGAGGATGGCGTCGAGCACCTGCCGCGGCTTCTGCGTCGTGGCCGCATTGTCGAGATAGACGAGCCGGTGGCCGTGCTCTTGGCGCGCCAGGATCGGGAAGTCCCCCCGGATGCCGGTGCCGAGCATCAGAAGTCCCGCGACGACTCGGTCGTCACCGGATCGGACTGGTTCTGGAGAGCCGCATGCAGCGCGTGCCAGGCGAGGTTGGCGCACTTCACACGGGCGGGGAAGGCTCGCACGCCGCCGAAGGCGGCCAGTTTGCCTGGGGCGATCGCGCCGCCCGCGAGCATATCGCGGAATGCCTGGAACAGCGCTTCCGCTTCGGCGACCGGTTTCCCTTTCACCGCCGCCGTCATCAGCGACGCCGACGCCTTGGAGATCGCGCACCCCGCGCCGTCCGGCATTTGAAAGCCGATGTCGTTGATCGTGTCGCCATCGACCTGGACGTACACCTTGATCCGGTCGCCGCACAGCGGGTTGTGGCCTTCGGCGGTGCGATTCGCCTGCTCGAGCCGCCGGAAGTTACGCGGGTTCCGGTTGTGGTCGAGGATGGTCTGCTGATACAGATCGCCGAGGTCGCTCATCACTCCGCCAGGCGTGCCCGCACGATCCCGTCGAGCTGCGCGCGCAGCGGCGCGACGTCCATGCGGTTCAGGATCTCCGCCGCGAATCCGTAGGTCATGAGGCGGCGAGCCTCGGCCTCACCGATCCCACGGCTGCGCAGGTAGAACAGCGCCTTCGGGTCGAGCGGGCCGACCGTGGAACCGTGCGTGCACTTCACGTCGTCGGCATAGATCTCGAGCTGCGGCTGGCTGTCGGCATGCGCGTCGGCAGACAGCAGGAGGTTGTTGTTCGTCTGCTTCGAGTCGGTCTTCTGTGCCCCGGGCCGAACGATGATGCGGCCGTTGAAGACGCCGCGCGACCGGCCGTCCAAGACGCCGTTGAAGTACTCATGGCTCTCGCAATGCGGAGCCGCGTGGTCGATGGCCGTATGGTGATCCGCGTGTTGCTCGCCCGCCAGCAGGTAGAGGCCGTTCAGGATCAGGTAGCCGCCTGGTCCCGCGAGCGTGCCACGCAGATCGTGGCGCGCGAGCGCGGCGCCGAACGAGACGGCGTGGACGTTGACCGTGGTGTCACGGCCCTGATGCACGTCGGTCACCGCCACATGGTAGGCCCGGTCGCTCTCCCGTTGGACGCGGTAGCAGTCGACACGCGCGCCGTCGCCGACGACCACCTCGGTCACGGCGTTCGTCCAGTACACTCCGCCGCCGAGCGCCGCGTACGTCTCGACGACCGTGGCACGGGCCTCGCGTTCGAGCACGATCAGATTGCGCGGGTGAGTGACCAGCCGCGCGCGATCCGCCGGCGTCGCGAGGAACAGCAGCTGGATCGGCTCGTCGATCGTCATCTTCGCGGGCACATGCACGAACGCCCCGTCGCGTACGAACGCGGTGTTCAGCGCCGCGAACGGTCGATCGACGAAGGGTGCGTACTTGCTCAGATGCTGACGCACGAGATCCGGGGCATCGACGAGAGTCTGAGCGAGACCGTCGAGACGAACATCACCAAGAAGAGGCGTAGAAAGAGAGCGTGCGAGAAAGCCATTGATGAAAACCAGACGCGGGCCGTCGCTGAGAAGGAAGGGTTTGATGGCGTCGGGAGTCGGGAGCCGGAGCGCCGGATGGGCGAGGTCGAATGCCGTTTCGGTCAGAGGTGCCACACTGGTGAAGCGCCAGGCTTCCTGCTTGGTCGTCGGGAATCCCAACTCGCCGAACCGCGCGATTCTGCGGTCGCGCAGCTCCTTGAGCCACGCGGGCGCACCCGAGGCGCCGTTCGCTGCGAACGCCCGATACGCCTCCACCAGCCGCTCGACCGCCACCATCACGACACCATGGCGCCAGCGCGCAGCCAGTCGTAGCCCTTCGCCTCCAGCTCGTGCGCCAGCTCAGGCCCGCCCGACTTGACGATCCGGCCGTCGGCGAGGACGTGCACGACGTCGGGCGTGATGAAGTTCAAGAGGCGTTGATAGTGCGTGACGATCACGAACGACCGGTCGGGCGCGCGCAGCTTGTTCACGGCGTTGGCCACCGTCTTCAGGGCGTCGATGTCGAGCCCCGAGTCGGTCTCGTCGAGTAACCCGAGCTTCGGCTCGAGCACGGCGAGCTGCAGAATCTCGTTGCGCTTCTTCTCACCACCCGAGAAGCCCTCGTTCACGGGGCGGTTCATCAGCGTGTCGTCCCACCCGATTGCCTTGAGCTTGTCCTCGAGCACCTGGAGGAAGTCGAGCGGATCGAGCTCGTCCTGACCGCGGTGCTTGCGGACCGCGTTGACGGCCGAGCGGAGGAAGTACGAGTTCGTGATACCGCGAATCTCGACCGGATACTGGAACGCGAGGAACAAGCCCTCGCGGGCCCGCTCCTCGGGCTTCAGCGCCAGCAGGTCCTTGCCTTCGTACGTCGCGGTCCCGGCGGTGACGGTGTACGCCGGATGGCCCGCCAGCACCTGCGTGAGCGTGCTCTTGCCGGAGCCGTTCGGCCCCATGATGGCGTGAACCTCACCGGTTTTGACGGTGAGATCGACGCCCCGCAGGATCTCGGTGCCGGCGACCGACACGCGAAGGCCTTTGATCTCCAGCATTACCCGACACTCCCTTCGAGACTGATGCCGAGCAGCCGCGTCGCTTCGACGGCGAACTCCATCGGCAGCTCCTTGAAGACTTCCTTGCAGAAGCCGTTGACGATCATCGACACGGCGTCCTCGGCGGAGAGGCCGCGCTGCCGCAGGTAGAAGATCTGGTCTTCGCCGATCTTGGACGTCGACGCCTCGTGCTCCATGATCGCCGAGCTGTTGCGCACGTCGATGTACGGGAACGTATGCGCGCCGCACTGGTCCCCGATGAGCATCGAGTCGCACTGCGAGTAGTTCCGCGCCCCCTCGGCGCCCTTCATGATTTTCACGAGACCGCGATAGGTGTTCTGCCCGTGCCCCGCCGAGATCCCCTTCGAGACGATTGTCGAGCGGGTGTTTTTGCCGAGGTGGATCATTTTGGTGCCGGTGTCCGCTTGCTGGCGCCGACTGGTTACCGCCACCGAGTAGAACTCGCCGATCGAGTTGTCGCCCTGCAGGATGCAGCCCGGATACTTCCACGTGATCGCCGAGCCGGTCTCGACCTGGGTCCACGAAACCTTGGAGTTCTTGCCGGCGCACTTGCCGCGCTTGGTGACGAAGTTGTAGATGCCACCCTTCCCCTCTTCGTCTCCCGGATACCAGTTTTGAATCGTGGAGTACTTGATCGTCGCATTGTCCAACGCGACGAGCTCGACGACCGCGGCGTGCAGTTGGTTCTCGTCGCGCATCGGCGCAGAACAGCCTTCGAGGTAGCTGACGTAGCTGCCTTCGTCGGCGATGATGAGGGTGCGCTCGAACTGGCCCGTCGCGGAGGCGTTGATCCGGAAGTAGGTGGACAGCTCCATCGGACAGCGCACGCCCTTAGGGACGTACACGAACGACCCGTCCGTGAACACGGCCGAGTTCAGGGCCGCGAAGAAGTTGTCGTTATAGGGCACCACCGTCCCCAGGTACTTCTGGACGAGCTCGGGGTGCTTCCGGATCGCCTCGGAGATGGGGCAAAAAATCACGCCGTACTTGGCGAGCTCCGCCTGGAAGGTCGTCGCGACCGAGACGCTGTCGAACACCGCGTCCACGGCCACGCCGGTGAGGCGCTTCTGCTCCTCGATCGGAATCCCGAGCTTCTCGAACGTCGCGACCAGCTTCGGATCGACCTGGTCGAGCGAGTCGAGCTTGGGGAGCTTCTTGGGGGCGGCGTAGTAGCTGATCGCCTGGTAGTCGATGGGCCCGTACTTCACGTTGGGCCAATGCGGCTCTTCCATCTTGAGCCAGTTGCGGTAGGCCTTGAGCCGCCAATCGACCATCCAGGCCGGTTCGCCCTTCTTGGCCGAGATGAGCCGGACGACGTCCTCATTGAGGCCAGCCGGCACGACGTCGGATTCGATGTCGGTGACGAACCCGTACTTGTATGGCTGCTGGACTTGGGCTTCGATGCTGGTCATCACAACTCCCGGAAGTGGCGGCGCCACCTTGGTTTAAGCGAATCCTAAGTGACTTAGTCGGGATTGTCAAGAAATGCTGAAGGGCGTGAGAAACCGCGGAAAGGCGTGAAAAGGCGTGGGTTGCACACGCAGTTTCACGCTTCCTTACGCAGTTCCCGCCTTCTTGAGTCAGTAGATGTCCCGGTTCAGCTCCCGCACCAGCCGTTCGTAGTCCTCCGGCGTGTTGAGGTCGTCGATCACCGCCGGATCGTCCACGGGCACCGCGACGATCTCGGCGGCATGGGCGTGGAGGACTGCCCGCGCTCCGTGCCTCGTCGCGGCCTCGCTCGTGAGCAGCTCCTGGAACAGCCCCGCTCCCCACAATACTGGATGGCCGCGCCGCTCGGCGAACGTCGGCACGACGGCGGGCGCCGGGGAGCGCCGGAAGGCCTCGAGCAGCCGCTCGACGGTGGTAACCCGCACGTGCGGCAGATCCACCGGCCACGCCAAGACGGCGCTCGGCCGCACGGGCTCCAAGGCGCGCAACGCCAGCCGGAGCGAGGCGATCGGACCGGCGTCCACATCGCTGTTCTCGACGATGAGGCAGTCGTGGCCCGCGAGTGCGGGCCGGATGCGGGGAGCGTCCGGCCCCACCACCACGACCCGCGTCTTTACCTCGAGGGCCTCGAGCGCCTCGAGGATGCGCTCCACAAACGGCCGCCCGCGGAAATCCAGTAGGGCCTTGGGGGACCCCATCCGGGATGACCGACCCCCAGCCAAGACCACGCCGGATATGGACATACACGTAAAGGATAGGATATTAGGCCCCCCATGGCCATTCGCCGCATTCGCCAGCTCGGCGACCCGATACTCCGGGTCCGCTGTGAACGGGTCCAAGACCCGAAGTCGCCGGCCGTGCGACTCGTGGCGGACGACCTGCGCGACACGCTCCGGGCGGCGCGCACCAAACACAAGATGGGCCGAGCGATGGCGGCCCCTCAGATCGGCGCGCCGGTGCGGGTGGTGTTCGTCGAGATCAAGGGGAAGCAGCGTTGGACCCTGGTCAATCCGGAGATCACGGACGTCGGTTCCGAAGACTTCCTCGTGTGGGACGATTGTTTCTCCTTCCCCAACCTCTTTGTCCGCGTGACCCGGGCGTACCGCGCCACGCTGGCCTATCAGGACCTCGAAGGAGAGAGCCACACGATGGAGCTCGAGGGACCGATGGCCGAGCTGTTGCAGCATGAGATCGACCACCTGGACGGCATTCTCGCGGTGGATCGGGCGAGCGGTTTGGATCCGTTCGCCTTCCGTTCCGAGTGGGAGAAACTGCACGACGCGGCCGAGCGCTATGGCCCGCCTAAGCCTCGCGACGTAAACGCCTAGGTAGGCGGCAGCCTCGGTGCCGTGTCCAACACCTCGCGTATCTTCGCGGCGAGACTGTCGGCCGAGAACGGCTTGTTGATGAATGCGGTGTTCGGCTTGAGCACGCCGCGATGCACGATCGCATCCTCCGTGTAGCCGGACATGAACAAGACCTTGAGCTGGGCACGGCGCGACCGCAGCTCGTCGGCCAGCGTTGGGCCGCTTGCCCCTGGCAGCACGACGTCGGCGAGCAACAGGTGGATGGGCCCGACGTGGTCACGCGAGAGCCCGAGCGCCGCGTCCGCCGTCCCTGCCTCGAGCACCGTGTATCCATGCCGCTCGAGCAAGCGCCGGGTGAGCGTGCGCAAGGGCACTTCATCCTCCACGAGTAGGATCGTCTCCGACCCTACGGTGCGCGGGAGGGCGACGCGCGCCGCGACGTGATCGACGGGAGCATCGACCCGCGGCAAGTACACCTTGAACGACGTCCCCTCTCCCCGCTCGCTGTAACACCACACGTAGCCGCCGCTCTGCTTCACGATCCCGTACACCGTCGCGAGGCCGAGACCCGTGCCCTTGCCCGCCTCCTTGGTCGTGAAGAACGGCTCGAACACGTGCGACATCGTCTCGGCCGACATCCCGGTTCCCGTATCGCTGACCGCGAGCATCACGTAGCGGCCTGGTTGCACCGGCATGTGCTCGCGCGCGTACGAATCATCCAGCTCGGCATTCCGTGTCTCGATCGTGAGCCGCCCGCCGCCGGGCATCGCGTCCCGCGCATTCACCGCGAGATTGACGATCACCTGCTCCAGCTGGCCCGCGTCCGCCCGCACGGCTCCGAGCGCCGGATCGAGTTTCGTCAGCACGTCGATGTCCTCCCCCAAGAGCCGCCGCAACATCTTGTCCATGTCGGCGACCAGCTCGTTGAGGTCGAGGACGCGCATCTCCAGGACCTGCTTGCGGCTGAACGCGAGCAGCTGGCGCGTGAGCGCGCCGGCGCGAGTGGCCGCTTTGCGGATTTCATCGAGGTCCGGTCGCAGCGGAGATAGCGTCGGCAAACCCTCGAGCAGCAAATCCGCGTAGCCCAGAATCGCCGTCAGCAGATTGTTGAAATCATGCGCTACCCCGCCCGCGAGACGCCCCACCGCTTCCATCTTCTGCGCCTGCAGGAACTGCCGCTCGAGCGCGCGGCGCTCCGTGACGTCGCGGGCGTTGATGACCACGCCCTGCACGAGGGGATCGTCCAGGAGGTAGCGGCCGACGGCTTCGAGGTGGCGGAACGTTCCGTCCCTATGGCGCAACCGCAGCTCGAGGAGCCGGCCGCCCTTCCCCGTCGCTACACCCTCGCTGAAGACACGCCACGTGCCATCGACATCGTCGGGGTGCACCAGCGCGAAGACCGACAGCCCCACAAGATCTTCGGGAGCGTAGCCGAGCAGCGGCAGGACGGACGGGCTCGCATAGCGAAGTCCCCCCTCGGCATCGAGCACCGCGATAATGTCCATGGCTTGTTCGATCAGCGACCGGAAGTACACCTCACGCTCGTCCAGCTGCTGCTTTGTCCGCTGGCGATCGAGCGCGGCGCGGACCGCCGGGCCGAGGCGGGCGAGCCGATCCTTCAGGATGTAGTCCACCGCTCCGGCCTTCAGGTACTCGACGGCGGTCTCCTCATCGACCGAGCCGGTGAGGAGAATGAACGGTGCCGCCTGCGCCATCTGCCGCACGAGTGCCAGCGCGGCCGCGCCAGTGAATTGCGGGAGATTGTGGTCGGCGATGATCAGATCGGGACGAAACTCGCGCAGCGCGCGCTCGAAGTCCGGTTGCGTCGCCACCCGTCGCACGGTGAACTGCAGGCCTGCCTTGCGCAGCTCGACCTTCACGAGCTCAGCATCGGCCCACACGTCCTCCAGCAGGAGGATGCGGACGGTCACGTCCAATTCCTGTCTCCGTCTTGCAGGACGACTGACGAACAGGGTTAACGGTGCCTCTCGGTGTGAGCCTAGCGGCTGCGACCGGACGGCGAAGTCGGGAAAGGACCGGAGATCGGGGAGAAGGACTACCTAGGAATCGGGTTGTACGAGACCCACCTGGATGGCGTAGCGCACCAGCCCGGCCACGCCATGAATGCCGAGGCGCTCCATGAGCTCGGTGCGGTGCGTTTCGACGGTCTTCACTGCGACATTGAGGCGGCTCGCGATTTCCTTGTTGGAATAACCCTCCGCGACAAGCTGCAACACCTCGCGCTGGCGCGGTGTCAGCACTTCGAAAGGTCCATCGGCGGTCGCGCGCGCGCCCTGCGTAAAGGCCGCCACGACCCGCTTCGTGAGCGACGGGCTGAGCCAGGTATCGCCACGCGCCACCGCGTTCAACGCCAGCTCGAGCTCGCTACGATCGGAATTCTTGAGCAGATAGCCTGCCGCGCCCGCCACCAGCGCGCGCCGCACCGATTCGTCGTCGCCGTGCATGGAGACGATGATGACGCGCGTCGCGGGATGCTCCTGTGCGACCCGCGCAGCCACCTCGAGCCCGTTCATTCCCGGCATGGAGATGTCGAGCAGCGCGATGTCGGGCTTGCGCTCACGAATGAGCCGCAGCGCTTCGCGGCCGTCGCCCGTTTCCGCGACCACCGTGACGCCAGGCAGCTCCGCGAGGAGCGCGAGCATGCCCGCGCGGACCAGTCCGTGATCATCCGCGACCAGCAATCGCAGGGCGCTCATGCGGCGCGCGTCAGCGGCAGGCGCGCGCGAACGCTCGTTCCCCGTCCGGCTGCCGACTCGATCTCGAGGTCGCCGCCGGCCAGTGCGACGCGCTCCTGCATGCTCAGCAGGCCCTGGCTCCCACCGTGCGCGGCGCGCTGGCGTGCGGCGGAGACATCGAAGCCGCGGCCATCGTCATGCACCACGAGTTGCAGTGTCCCGTTGGCCGCGCTGAGCTCGACGTCAACAACATGAGCCTGCGCGTGGCGGATGACGTTCGTGAGTGCCTCCTGCGCGACACGGAAGCAGGTCGTCTCCACCGCCGCCGCTGGCCGCTGCGCGAGCGGAGCGAGGGCGAGGCGGCTTACGAGCCCCGCGCGCTTGGCCTCCCGCTCCACGTACCAGCGCAGCGACGCCTCGAGCCCGAGCTCGTCGAGCAGCGGCGGGCGCAGGTCCTGCGCGAGCTCGCGCATCCGCGCAATCGCGCCGTCAACCAGCGCGATGCTCTCGGCGTCGTCGCGTCCGGTGCGCTGGAGGTTGAGCCGCAGCGCGGTGAGGACCTGTCCGAAGTCATCGTGCAGCTCACGCGCGACCGCGCGGCGCTCTGCTTCCTGCGCCTCAATGAGCCGCCGCGACAACGCCTCGAGCTGCAGCGTGCGCCGTGCGAGCTCCTCCTCGGCGTGCTTCCGCTCGGTGGTGTCCGCATTCGTGCCGTACACACGGAGCGGCCGGCCTGACTCGTCGCGGACCACCGTGGCGCGACCGAAGATCCAGTGCAGGCTGCCATCGGGCCGGACGACGCGGTACTCGATGTCGCCCGACCCCGTGCCGGCGAGCAGCTGTTCGCGGCGTTCGATCACCCACGCGCGATCGTCGGGGTGGATGACGTCGACGTAATCCTCGAGTCGAACACCTTTGCTCGCGTCGTCG
>WNGD01002372.1_pt1 | contig 19684 bp, 20 predicted proteins | sample 5400671 | NCBI WGS metagenome assembly WNGD01 (sample SAMN13153369, study PRJNA577476) | soil metagenome | isolation source: 40 cm soil or saprolite under grassland replicate 2 | place: USA:California | collected 2016-06-15 | reverse complement strand
GCGATGGTCACGCCGGCCGCCAAGGCTGTCGCCGGCGACTACGTCACCACGGTGCGAGCGGCCGCGCGCGGTGAATCGGCGTCCCAGTCGTTCCGCGTTGCGGTCACGACCTCCACGATATGGGGTATCGTCGGTATCGCGCTCATCGGCGGAGCGCTGCTGGTCATGATCGGCGCCGTGGTGTGGTTCGGACGCCGATGAACGGCAACGTCATCGAGGCGAAAAACCTCACCAAGCGCTACGACGGCGTGGCCGTCGTCAACGGCATTTCGTTTTCCGTGGCGCGTGGCGAGATTTTCGGACTGCTCGGTCCGAACGGCGCCGGCAAGACCACCACCATCTTGATGCTGCTGGGACTGAGCGACATTTCCGACGGGCAGGCGCGCGTGCTCAACCACGATCCCGTGCGTGAGCCGTTGGCGGTGAAGCGGCAGGTCGGTTACCTGCCCGACCAGGTCGGGTTCTACGACAATCTCAGCGCCGCCGAGAATCTGCGCTACACCGCGCGGCTGATGGGGTTCGAACGCGCCGAGCGCGAGGAGAAAATCAAGGCGTCGCTCGGCCATGTGGGGCTCGCCGAGGTCGCAGACAAGCGCGTCGGCACCTTTTCGCGCGGCATGCGCCAGCGGCTCGGGCTCGCCGAAATTTTGATGAAAGAGGCGCAGATCGCGATCCTCGACGAGCCGACATCGGGCCTCGACCCGCAGGCCACCGCCGACTTGCTCAACGTCATCCGCGGCCTCAAACAGCGCGGTGTGAGCGTGCTGTTGTCCTCGCACCTGCTCGAACGGGTGCAAAGCGTTTGCGATCGCGTCGCGCTGTTCAATCAAGGCAATATCGCGCTGATCGGTACGGTGCCGGAGCTGGGCCGCCAGGTGCTCGGCGGCGGCTTCCGCGTCGAGGTGGAAGCCGAAGGGCAGGGACTTGCCGAACGGATCGCGGCGATCCGGGGGGTGCAACGGGTCGAGCCGGGGGCAGCCAACCGGTTTTTGCTCCTCGCCGACCACGACGTGCGGCCGGAAGCCGCGGCCGCGGTGGTCGCAGCCGGCGGGCGCCTGCTGCGCCTGTCGGTCGAGGAGCCGAGCCTCGAGGCAATTTACTCCCGCTACTTCCAGACCCACGAGGGGGAGCTCCATGCGACGTGAAGGTTCGGCCCTGCATGGTTTCGGGGTCGTGACACTGAAGGAGATCGCCGATCACTTCACCAGCATCCTCGTGGTGGTGCTTGTGGTTTTGGTGGTGGCGACCGCGACCGCCGTCGTGCGTGGCGCCATCGATCAGATCAAGGAGATCACGGCGGAAGATCCGTTCCTGTTCCTGCGGCTGTTCACGCGCGGTGGACCGCTCCCGCTCGTGGCGCTGTTGTCGTTTTTGGTGCCGCTGGTCGCGATCGGGCTCGGGTTCGACGCCGTAAATGGCGAGCACAACCGCCGCACCCTCTCGCGCATTCTGGCGCAGCCGATCTATCGCGATGCGCTCCTGTTCGGGAAATTCGCCGCCGGGCTGTTTACGCTGTCGGTCAGCCTGATCGTGCTGTGGTTGCTGGTGATCGGATTTGGATTGCTCGGGCTTGGAGTTCCCCCGAATGCCGAAGAGATGGCGCGCGCCCTGATCTTGCTGGTGGTCACCATCATCTATGCCGGCTTCTGGTTCGCGCTCGCGCTGCTGTGCTCGGTCGTGTTCCGCTCGGCGGCGACGGCGGCGCTGGTTGCGCTCGGGCTGTGGCTGTTCCTGACCATTCTCTGGCCGCTGTTCTCGCCGGCACTGTCGGACGCGGTCACGACCGCAGGGGATGTCTTGGGTGTGCTCGACACGCGGCAGGCGTTCGCGCGGCTGTCCCCGAGCGTATTGTTCAACGAGATCGTTGCGGTCGTGCTCGACCCCTCCGTGCGCTCGACCCAGCAATCCATGCTCGCCGCGCTGGGACTGGCCTTGATCGAGCGCGGCGCCATCCCGGATGCGCCGATCCCGCTCGTGCAAAGCGTGCTGATCGTGTGGCCGCAGATCGTCGGCCTGGCGGCCGGCACGATCCTGCTCTTCGTCGTTGCTTATATCGTCTTCCAGCGGCAGGAAGTGCGGGCCTGATCGCGTCCCGGCGATAGGCGATCACGGGGCCAACGGCGGCCGCGCGCCGCCCTTCTGTCATCCCGAGGAAAGTCGTCAGTCGGCGCGAAAGGGGCGCTCTGCGCCGATCATCAACCCGCAATCTTCTTCCAGCCTTCGCGCGCGAGGGTGGTGACGCTGTCCAGGTTTTTGGCCACGACGTCCCAGTTCACCATGACTGGCTTGGCGCCCGCGGTCGAGACCGTGTCGGCGACATAGGCGCCGCCAACCGTGAGCGCGCAGCCGATGATGATCCCGACAATCAAGCGCATGGAGGTCCCCCCTTGCCGACCCTTGCGGCGAGCCCGGGTAGGCCATGAACGCGGCGCCATTGTGTTTCGGGCCGCTCGCGAGAGACGACTCCGAGAGCCTTGGATTTCGGTGGTCTCGGCCCATCGCCAGATTCGCGTCGGCGCGGATTTTCCGCACTAGCGGGACGGCTGCACTTTCGCTTGCCTACGCAGCATGCCCGCTATGACACGTCGCGGTCATGCGGCGAATTCGATTGAACACTTTCATCTAAACTATTGACAGAATTTGTTATTCAGCCTCAACCAGGAATGAAACCGATCCCGAACAAAAAACGGAATTTTCGAGGCAATTTGCCGATTTCGCTGCTATATTCGCCGCGATCGGGGGAACACCGCTCAAAACGAGCCAATCCGTATCGTTCGAGTGCAGGAGAACCGCGTTGCAAGAACACAAGTTTCAGATCGGCCAGACCGTCTACTTCACGTCGCGTCCGATTGGCCACATGGTCGCCAACAGTACCTATCAGGTGGTGAGGTTGCTCCCCTCCGACGGCGCCGATTACCAATACCGCATCAAAAATGCGAATGAGGCGTTCGAGCGCGTGGCCAGGGAAAGCCAGCTCGAATTTTCCCGCTGAATTAGCGGAACGCGTTCGGCAAACTGGGGGCCGGCTGTTGCGCACGCGATCGAGCGTGCGCAAGGCGTGCAAACTCGTCCGCGATGAGGCGCGCAGATCGCGCAAGGCGCGCCGCGCGTCTGCTTGGCGCGCGCCTTGATGGCGAATGCTCCGCGCGACCAGCGGGGGTGGCCACCGCTGCCCCCCTGAGCCATACTGTTCCCGGAGTGGTGGCTCATGCTCGATCGCGTTGGGGAATGGGCAACAGCCTTGACCGGCGTTGTATCGCTGCCGGTATGGGCGGTTGTCGGCATTGGCGCGGTCCTCGTGCTCGCTTGCGCGCTCGCCTTGGTTCGCGCCGGCGGGGAGGGCAGAAGCGTACCCGTGGTGGTCCTCGTGCTGATCGTCGCCTTGGCCGGATGGTGGGCGCGCGATCATTTCGCCCGCCGCGATCTTGAGGCCGAGCAGCGCGCGCTCGATACTCGCGCATTCGAACTGGCGACGCGCGCATTCATGCCGGGCTCGGCATTGGGCTGCCTCGATGCGATCGCCGGCGAAACGGTGGAGGAAGCGTGCGAAAAGGCGGTTTTTGCCAGCCCCGAGGCAACCGCCGCGGCCGTATCCTATGTGGCCGCGCAGCTCTCGCTGTTGGCCTCCGCCCGCGACCTTGGGCGCGCCGGCCGGACGAACTCCGCGACGCTCGCCCTGCGCCGTGCGGTCGAGGCCGACCGCTTCGGCATCGTGGCGCACGTGCTCGCGGTCCGCGACGGCTGCGCGCCGGATCAGTGCAGCGCCTTCGCCTGGCTGCGAGACACCAGCCGCATCAACGTCAATCTCGCGGAACGCCCGTTCGAAGCTCGGCTCAAGACTTACGCCGCGAGCTGGCCGGCCGTCGGCAGTCGGGAGGTGGCGAGCACTCCGCTGTCGCCGGCACCCAGCGCGGCGGCCAAAGTGCCGAACAACCTCTACTTCCCGTCAGCGAAGTCGATCCCGCCGGTCAATATCATGACCGCGGAACCACCGCCGGCGCAACGGCAGCCCCAAGACACAACGGGCGCGGCCGAGGCCGCGACGCCGACGCCGCCACGCCGGCCGCCGCAGGCGGGTGCGCAGCCGCGTCCGCCGGCGAGCGCCGCACCCGCGCGTTCGGCGCCGACGCCGCTTGCTCCCGCGCAATAACCGCGCCCATCTTCTGAGGATAAGCTCCCGCGCGCGCGTGGCAACGCAGGCCCGGCGCGCTATGATTTCGTCACCCTTGGTTCGGCAATATCCACCGTGGCCCTTCATCTCATCAAGCTTTGCGTCGGCTGTGACTCGGTCAAGGATCTCGAGGATTGGATCCGCGAGAAGCTCAAGCAGCGCAGGAAGCGCGGGCTCTCGCTCGAGCACATGCACAGGACCCGCATGGCGCCCAAGCGCTCCGACGAGTTGCGCGACGGCGGCTCGCTCTACTGGGTGATCCGTGGCGAGATCATGTGCCGGCAGCGGCTCGTCGACGTGCGGCCATTCGTCGACAAGGAAGGAATCGGCCGCTGCCATCTGGTGCTCGAGCCCAAGCTCATCCTGGTCGAGCCGCGGCCGTGGCGGGCGTTCCAGGGCTGGCGCTATCTCGCGGCCAAAGACGCCCCGCGCGACCTCGACCGCGCCGCGCCAGGTGCCAAGAATATGCCGGAGGCGCTGCGTCGCGAGCTGAGCGAGCTCGGCCTCTTGTGATCGCGCGTTGCCGCCGCCAAGGCGTCGTCGATCATCGCACCGTGTGCTAGAAATCAAGCCGAAAACCAGCGTCACCAGGCGGGAGGAACGACATGCGATCCAAACAATTCACGATTGCGCTGACTGCGGCCGCGATGGTCGCGCTGACGGCGGGCACGGCGGCGGCGCAAGAGACGGTCAAGATCGGCATGAGCTTTGCCATGACCGGCGCCGGGTTTGCTGCCGCGGGTCGGCAGGCTTCGGCCGGCGCACGACTCTACGTCCAGCACCACGGCAACATGGTCGCCGGCAAGAAGATCGAAATGATCCTGCGCGATGACGCTGGCGTGGCCGACAATGCGCGGCGGCTCGTGCAGGAGATGATCGTCAACGACAAGGTGCACATCATCGGCGGCGGGATCACGCCGACCGCGCTTGCCTATGGTCAGCTCGTAACCCAGGCCAAGATCGCGACCGTCGTCATGATCTCGGGCGCCTCGGTGACCACCACCGCGTCGCCCTATTTCGTGCGCACCAGTTTCATTCTGGCGCAATCGTCCTGGATCATGGGCGAGTGGGCGACCAAGAACGGCAGCAAGCGCGTCGTTACGCTGGTCAACGAGTGGGCGCCGGGCACCGAAGCGGAAACCGCGTTCAAGCAGCGCTTCACCGAGCTCAGCGGCCAGATCGTCGAATCGATCCGCATCCCGCTGGCCAATCCGGACTTTGCGCCGTTCCTGCAGCGCATCCGCGACATCAACCCCGATACCGCTTTCATCTACTTCCCCGGCACGCAGGCCGGCATCTTCGCCAAGCAGTTCGCCGAGCGCGGTCTTGCCAATTCCGGGATCAGGATCATCGGCCCGGGCGATCTCACCGACGACGACGAGCTCAACAATATGGGCGATCAGATGCTGGGGATGGTGACCGCGCATGATTATTCCGCGTCGCACGACTCCGCGCTGAACAAGAAATATGTCGAAGACTTCAAGAAGGCGAACAACTTCCGTCCGAATTTCGTATCGGTCGGCGGCTATGACGGCATGCACCTCATCTACGAGGCGCTGAAGAAAACCGGCGGCAAGACCGACGGCGACAGCCTCATCGCCGCCATGAAGGGCATGCGATGGGAAAGCCCGCGCGGGATGATGTCGATCGATCCGGAGACCCGTGACATCGTGCAACCCATCTACATTCGCAAGGTCGAGAAGATCAACGGCGAGCTGTGGAACACGGAATTCGCCAAGTTCGATGACGTCAAGGACCCACTGAAGGCGAAGAAATAGCGCGCCGCACGCGAACGCGATATCGGGGGGCGCGCGCTATCGCAGCTCGCACCGCGATTGCTCACACGGAGATATTGTCGATGAGCCGCGTCTTGCCGATGCGCGCGGCCACGAGCAGCCGGATCGGGCCGTCCTCGAGCGAGGCCACGGGCGCGAGCGTATCGGCGTGGCGGGCTTCGAGATAGTCGAGCACAAAGCCGGCGCGCTCGATGGCGGCGGCGCCCTCATCGAGCACACGGGCGGCGAGTTCTCCGCGCGCAATCTTGGCCGCGCAATCCTTGAGCACGCGCTGAAGCGTGGGTGCGGCCGCGCGCTCGCTCGCCGACAGATAGCTGTTACGCGAGGACAAAGCGAGGCCGTCCTGCTCGCGCACGGTCGCAACCGCGACGATCTTCACCGGCAAATCGAGGTCTTTCGCCAGCCGCGTCACCACCTTGAGCTGCTGGTAGTCCTTCTCGCCGAACATCGCGAAGTCGGGCGCGCATTGGATCAAGAGTTTTCCGACCACGGTCGCCACGCCGGCAAAAAAATGCGGGCGAAACTTGTCCTCGAGCCCGGCCGTTGCCGGTCCCTCCGGCACGATGCGGGTGGCAAAACCGGAAGGGTACATCGCCGTCACCGGCGGCGCCCAGACGAGGTCGACCGCCATGTCGGCGAGCGCGGCAAGATCGGCGTCCCAGGTTCGCGGGTAACTCGCAAAATCCTCCCGCGGCGCAAATTGCGCGGGGTTGACGAAGATCGAGACGATGACGCGTTTCGCGCGCCGCCGCGCCGCCCGCACCAGCGCGAGATGACCGCCATGGAGCGCGCCCATGGTCGGCACCAGCGCGATCCGCTCGCCGGCCGCTCGCCACTGCATGAAGGCGCGGCGCAACGCCGACACCGTGCGCACGACTCGAATGGCCATGGGGACAGACTTCGTGTGGTTGGGGCTCGCGACGCCGCGCGCAAATTACCAAAGCCGCGGCGGGGAGGCCACGTGGCGTCGCAGTGTGTTGCGCTGTGCTCAGTCCGCGACGGCGCGGGCATTGCGCCGGAGGGCGGATATGGCCACCTTATGGGCGTCGGGATAGTCGCCCGTTGAAGCGCCTGCTGCCATGGCCAATGATCGTCACGACCGCTCACCGACGGATCGCAGCCGCGCACCGGCAGCGAGCGCCACGCGCGCGGAGATCGACGCCTTCCTTGCCCAGGTGAAGGGCCTTGCTCTGACTGCCGAACCCGGCCGGCGAGGGCGGCTCATCTTCGCCCTCGACGCGACCATGAGCCGCCAACCCATGTGGGATACGGCTTGCCGGCTGCAGGCGGACATGTTCCGCGAGGCGGCTGCGATCGGCGGGCTCGACGTGCAGCTGGTTTATTACCGTGGCCTCAGCGAATGCCGGGCCTCGCGCTGGGTCTCGCAGGCCGAGCGGCTGAGCGCGCTGATGGAGCGGATCGACTGCCGCGGCGGCCATACCCAGATCGGCAAGATCATCGCCCATGCCAAGCGGGAAACCCAGATTACGAAGGTGCAGGCCCTGGTCTTCGTCGGCGACGCCATGGAAGAAAAGCTCGACGATCTTTGTCACGCCGCCGGCGAGCTCGGGCTCCTCGGCGTGCCCGCCTTCATGTTCCAGGAAGGCGACGATCCGATCACCGAACAAGCCTTTCGCGAGATCGCACGCCTGACGCGCGGGGCCTATTGCCGCTTCGATCCGGGCGCAGCCCATGAACTCGCCGAGCTGTTGCGCGCGGCCGCCGCCTATGCCGCGGGCGGCATGCGCGCGCTCGCCGACCTCTCGGCGCGACGCCAGACCGGCGCGATCAAGCTGCTCGAGCAGATGAGACCGTAATGGCCACGATCATTTTCGGCCTGGTGGTGCTGGCGCTGGTGCTGTGGGCGCTCAATGCCTTCACCAAGGTCAACCCGCAAACCGCCGCCGTGGTGCTCAAAACCGGCGGCGGGCTGGGTGCGCTCGCCGCCGCCGGGCTGCTCGGGGTGCGCGGGCGGCTCGACATCGCCATCCCGCTCGGCCTCACCGGCCTCGGCCTGCTGGGATGGCTGCCGTGGAGCATGCCCGGCCTTGCTGCGCGCATGCACAAAAGCGCCGGCCAGGTATCGCGGGTGCGCTCGGCCTTCGTCGAGATGGAGCTCGATCACGACACTGGCGCAATGCGTGGACGCATCCTCGCGGGACGGCATGAAGGCGCGGTGCTGGACGCGCTCGACGTCGCAACGCTCACCGGCTTCCTCCCCGAGATCGACGAGGAAAGTCGCGCGTTACTTGCGGCGTATCTCGACCGCCGGGAGCCCCGCTGGCGTGAACACGTGCAAGGTGATGCGGCAACGGGCGCGGAGCGCCGGGCGTGGAGCGGCGGCAAAATGACGGAAGAGGAGGCCTATCAGATCCTTGGCGTGCAGCCGGGGGCGAGCGCGGAGGACATCGGCCGCGCCCACCGCGCGCTCATGAAGAAACTGCATCCCGACCAAGGGGGGTCGACGTATCTCGCGGCCCGCGTCAACGAGGCCAAGGAAGTGCTTTTGCGCCGCCATCGCTGAACTCCTTTACTGGAGGCGACATTTGGCGGCTCCTGTACGACGCGGCGTCCCGGTCTTTCGCTTCGACGTCAGTTCTTGATGGTCACGCATTCGACGTCGTTTTTCTTGAGGTATTTGCAGGCGGCTTCCGCCTTGTCCTTGTCGAGCCCGGCGAAGCGCGCGCGATAATAGGTGGTGCCACCCTTATCGATCGTTTCGGTGAAAGCTTCCGCGCCGGTGAGCATTTTCGACGCCTTGCTTTGGACGGCGGAGAGGCGCTGCTTGGCGGCCTGCTCGGCGGGATACGCGCCGACCTGAATCATCCAACCGGGTTTGTGCTGCGGCTTCGCCGCCGGCGCGGCCGACGCCGGCCTTGCTGTGGGCATGGGCGGCGGCTTCGCGGCAGGCGCGGCGGGCGCGGACGCTGCGGCGGCAGGCGATGCGCTCGCGACGCCCGGACTGGGTAGCTCTGCGGCCGGCTCAGGCTTCGTCGCGACCTCTGGCGGAGGGGCGGCGGGCTCAGGTTTTGCCGCGGCCACGGGAGCGGGCGGCGGTGCTGATGGCTCGGGCTTCGCCGCGGCCACGGGGGCGGGCGGAGGGGCGGCGGGCTCAGGTTTTGCCGCGGCGACGGGAGCGGCTGGTGGTGCTGATGGCTCGGGCTTCGCCGCGGTCACAGGAGCCGGCGGTGGTGCCGCCGCCTCAGGCTTCGCAGCCGCCACGGGTGTGGGCGCCAGCGCCGCGGCCGCGACCGGCTGAGGTTCGCCAGCCGGCGCGGCAACGTGCAATGCCCCGAGCGATGCAGTCCGCACGCCGGCTTTGACCGCCAGCGTCTTGACCAGCACCGGTCGGATCGGTTCGGTCGAGCCGACAACGACGCGCGCTTGCGTCGGCGTCGCCGTGGCGGCCGGCTCCGATCGCATTGCCGCTGGCTCGGCCGGCGGGGCGGTAGGATTGAAGCGCACGGGCAGGCTCGTTGCGCTGGCGACGGCAAACCGCGGCTCGGCTTTGGCCTCAGCCTTCGGCTCCTCCTTCGGTTCGACTTTGGCCGCAGCAACTTTCGGCTCGGGCTTGGTTACGACCATGGGCTCGGGCTTGGGCTCGGCCTTGGCTGCCACCATCGGCTCGGGCTTGCCCTCGGCCTTGGTCACAACCATCGGCTCGGGCTTGGCGTCCGACGTCCCGCTTGCTTCGGCGACCATCGGCGCCGTGCGCTTGGTCGATGCTTGCGCGATCTTCTCGCTGATCAGCTCGCGCATGCGCGCGTCGCGGCTGCCCCCGCTGCTGCCGCCCATGACGACGGCCACGAGATAACGATTCCCGCGATGCACCGAAGTCACCAGATTGAATCCGGAGGCGTTGATATAGCCGGTCTTGATGCCGTCGACGCCCTCAACCTTTCCGAGCAGATGGTTGTGGTTGGAGATCGACTCACCCCGGAAGGTGAACGAGCGGATCGAGAAATATTTGTAATAGCGCGGGAAGCGTTCCTGGATGGCGCGCCCGAGCGTGGATTGATCGCGTGCCGTGGTGACTTGGTTGTCGTCGGGCAGGCCGGAGGCGTTCTTGTAGACGGTGTTCTTCATGCCCAGCGCTTGCGCCTTGCGCGTCATCAGTTTGGCGAAGTCATCCTCATTGCCCGCGATCGCCTCGGCGACCACGACGGCGGCGTCGTTCGCCGAACGCGTGACCATGCCCTTGATCGCATCTTCGACCGCAAGGGTGCTTCCGGGCTTGAGACCGAGCTTGGTGGGCGTCTGTCCGGCGGCTTCGGCGGACACTTTGAGCGGACTGTCGAGCTTGAGCTTGCCGGCTTCGAGCTGCTCGAACAGCAGATAGAGCGTCATGATTTTAGTGAGCGATGCCGGGTGGCGCCGCGCGTCCGGATTGGTCGCGTGCAGCACCGCGCCGGAATTGGCATCCACGACGATATCAGCGTAAGGCGCGGCGTGGGTTGGGTCGTTTGATAGCGTGAGAACAGCAGCAACAAAACCGCACAAACCCCAACGAAGCCCGTAACGGGCTCCGGTCCGGATCCGCAGCATGATATTTCCCCCGTCCTCGTTCCCCTTCGCGCTCCGTGCGAAGCGCTGACACCCCTGTCGTGCCGAGGTGAGGCGATTGGACGAGTCAAAAAGGGCGGTTTTCTGACTTTTGTTCCGACCTTTTTGGCGTCCTCCTACGTCCGATTTCGAACCGGACGGCTCTCCACCGCCGCCCGCCGCGGCACGGTCGGCACGCTAGGGGAGGCCCATTGCAAAACCGTTAAGCCCCGGAGCGGACTACCATATTGCACTGCAAAATAAAGGCTTGACATTTTTGTGCGATGCAATATATGCCGATTAATCCGGCTGGCTGGCTGGAGACATGCGAGGAAAGTCACACGCAACAGGCAATCGGCGACGCCGCCGGGAGAGGTAGGACATGGTCAAGAATATCGACGAGATCCAGAACTTCGGTAAGGACAATATGGATGCGACGCTGAAGTCGTTCGGCGCGCTTTCGAAGAGTCTGCAGGCGATCACGGTCGAGATCGCCGATTACTCCAAGAAGGTATTCGAGCAAAGCACCGCCGCGACCGAGAAACTCATCGGCGCGAAGTCGCTCGAAAAGGCGATCGAGGTGCAGACCGACTACGCCAAGAGCTCTTATGAGGGCTTTGTGGCTGAGGCGACCAAGCTCGGCGAGCTTTATGCCGACCTCGCCAGGGAGGCCTACAAGCCGTTCGAGAGCCATTTCGGGAAAGTCGCCTCGGTGAAGTAACGCGTCGCTTCGGCGCCGATGATGAGCCCGGCCGCACGAGCCGGGCTTTATTTTTGAACGAAGCTTGCTCGCGCGCGAGGTGATAAGCCTGCGCCAGAACGGCGCGCTAAAGGCGCCGGGCGATGATCGCGCCGCCGAGGCCGGTATTTGCAAAAATGTCGCTTCCGTCGAAGCCACCGCAGCGCCGCGGCGGCTGCTGCTCCAGCTGGGCGCTTGAACCTTAAGCTCGACATCAGAAAGCGCGTCCCGTCGGCGGCGGGTTGCGCGCGCATGGACCTTTGCAACGTTGCGAGAGAAATCCGCAGGTTTCCGATGAATTTGCCCCGAATTGTCCGCAATTGGGTCGGTCGATCGAGCCCGCCACGGGCGGGCCGGCACGGGATTTGCAAAACAAAAGTACGTCGGAATTCCCGACGAATCGCGGGAATATGACAATCTGGAACCGGGGCGGCGACGTCCTTATTATGATGCATCGACGGTCCGCTGTTTTTGCGCCCCAAAGCTGCCATGTCCTGACCCGTAAAGTACCCATGAGCCGAAGACGAACCGAAATGAATGCAAGCGTCGCAAACGGGCCTGCTGCCCCGCGTCTAGGCGATGACAACAGCAAACGGCGAGGGGCGGGTGCGCCGGGCACCGCGGTCATCACCAAGACCAAGCCGCAGACCAAGCGGCCCAATCTCTACCGCGTGTTGCTGTTGAACGACGACTACACGCCTATGGAGTTCGTGGTCCATGTGCTCGAGCGCTTCTTCAACAAGGATCACGGGACCGCCCACCGAATCATGATGCACGTGCACCAGCACGGCATCGGCGAGTGCGGGATCTATACCTACGAAGTGGCCGAGACCAAGGTGACGCAGGTTATGGACTTTGCCCGCAAACACCAGCATCCTCTGCAGTGCGTGATGGAAAAAAAGTAACGACGATGGAAAAACGGGAACGCCGGGGCCATATAACGGGTTGACACGAGAGCTGACATGCCGACGTTTTCACGCAATCTCGAACAATCCCTGCACCGCGCCCTTGCGCTTGCCAATGAGCGCCATCACGAATACGCCACGCTCGAACATCTTCTGCTTGCGCTGATCGACGATCAGGACGCCGCCGCGGTCATGCGCGCGTGCAATGTCGACCTCGACAAGCTGCGACGCAGCCTCACCGCCTATCTTGAGAGCGAGCTCGAAAACCTGGTCAGCGACGGCAACGAGGATTCCAAGCCGACCGCCGGCTTCCAGCGCGTCATCCAGCGTGCCGTCATCCACGTGCAGTCGTCGGGCCGCGAGGAGGTGACCGGCGCCAACGTTCTGGTCGCGATTTTCGCCGAGCGCGAGAGCCACGCCGCGTATTTCCTGCAAGAGCAGGACATGACGCGCTACGACGCCGTCAATTACATTAGCCATGGCATCGCCAAGCGGCCCGGCATGTCGGAAGCGCGCCCGGTGCGCGGCGCCGAGGAGGACACCGACACCAAGACCGGCGACGAAACGAAGAAGAAGGGCGACGCGCTCGAGGCCTATTGCATCAACCTCAACAAGAAGGCGCGCGAGGGCAGGATCGATCCGCTGATCGGGCGCTCGGCCGAAATCAGCCGCACCATCCAGGTGCTGTGCCGCCGGCAGAAGAACAACCCGCTGTTCGTCGGCGACGCCGGCGTCGGCAAGACCGCGATCGCCGAGGGCCTGGCGCGACGCATCGTGCACGGCGAGGTCCCCGACGTGCTCAGGAACGCGACCGTGTTCGCGCTCGACATGGGCACGCTGCTCGCGGGCACGCGCTATCGTGGCGACTTCGAGGAACGTCTCAAGCAGGTGATCAAGGAGCTCGAGGCCTATCCCGGCGCGATCATGTTCATCGACGAGATCCACACCGTGATCGGCGCCGGCGCGACCTCCGGTGGCGCGATGGACGCCTCGAACCTGCTCAAGCCGGCGCTGGCCTCGGGCACGCTGCGCTGCATCGGCTCGACCACCTACAAGGAGTACCGGCAGTATTTCGAAAAGGACCGCGCGCTCGTGCGCCGGTTCCAGAAGATCGACGTCAACGAGCCGACGGTTCCGGACACGATCGAAATTCTCAAAGGCCTCAAGCCTTATTTCGAGGACTACCACAAGCTCAAATACACCTCCGAGGCGATCAAGGCGGCGGTCGAGTTGTCCGCGCGCTACATCCACGACCGCAGGCTTCCGGACAAGGCCATCGACGTGATCGACGAATCCGGCGCGGCGCAGATGCTGTTGCCGGAGAGCCGGCGCAAGAAAACGATCGGCATCAAGGAGATCGAAACCACCATCGCCACCATGGCGCGGATTCCGCCGAAAACCGTGTCGAAGGACGACGCGGTGGTGCTGCAGCATCTCGACCAGACGTTGAAGCAGGTCGTGTACGGCCAGGACAAGGCGATCGGCGCGCTCTCCGCCTCGATCAAGCTCGCGCGCGCGGGATTGCGCGAGCCGGAAAAGCCGATCGGCTGCTACCTGTTCTCGGGCCCCACCGGCGTCGGCAAGACCGAGGTGGCAAAGCAGCTCGCGATCGCGCTCGGCGTGGAAATAATCCGCTTCGACATGTCGGAATACATGGAGCGCCACACCGTCTCGCGGCTGATCGGCGCACCGCCCGGCTATGTGGGCTTCGACCAGGGCGGCTTGCTCACCGACGGCGTCGACCAGCATCCGCATTGCGTTCTCCTGCTCGACGAGGTCGAGAAGGCGCATCCGGATCTGTTCAACGTCCTGCTGCAGATCATGGATCACGGCAAGCTCACCGATCACAACGGCAAGCAGGTCGACTTCCGCAACGTGATCCTGATCATGACCACCAATGCCGGCGCGGCCGATCTCGCGCGGCAGGCTTATGGCTTCACGCGCATCAAGCGCGAGGGCGACGACGTCGAAGCGATCAACCGGCTGTTTGCGCCTGAATTTCGCAACCGGCTCGATGCCATCATCACCTTTGCGCATCTCACGCCCGAGATCATCGCCAAGGTGGTCGAGAAATTCGTGCTCCAGCTGGAGGCGCAGCTCGGCGACCGCAACGTCACCATCGAGCTGTCGGAAGAGGCCAGCCAGTGGCTGATCAAGCACGGCTATGACGAGCAGATGGGCGCGCGGCCGATGGCGCGTCTCATCCAGGAGAACATCAAGAAGGCGCTCGCCGACGAAGTCCTGTTCGGCAAGCTCAAGGGCGGCGGCCACGTGCGCGTCATCGCGGTCAAAGACGAAGCGGGCATCGAGAAGCTCGGCTTCGAATATCTCGACGGACCGGTGACGCCGAAGCCCGAGAAGATTCCCGAGGCCAAGCCCAAGCGCCGCAGCCCCCGCCGCAAGCCGTCCGGCCCGAAAGGCGGCCCGGCGCCGCGCGGCTCGGTGCCGAAGGTGCCGCTGGTCAAGGTCTAGACGCGATCGGGCTGAGCGTCCCCGGACTATCTATGCTGTCGGCCGCGCGCCTCGCAGGAGCCGTCGGCCGGTCGCTTCGCGCTCCGAGCTAAAACGCTGCATACTGCGCCGCCTCCCTCCGGGGCAGCGCGCTGCGTGGGCCGTTGCGTCGGGCGGCGCGCTGGGGGACAAAGCGCATCGGGTCAACGTGTCGGGTGGTGTGATGCCCGCCTTCATCTGCGAGACTTGCGGCAGCCAATTTACGCCGTCGGATGCGCCGCCGCCGTCCTGCCCGATCTGCCAGGACGAGCGTCAATTCGTTCCGCCCGGCGGCCAGAGGTGGACCACCCTCGATGCGCTCGCGCGTCGGCACTTCAATTGCTATCAGCAGCACGAGCCCGGCCTGATCGGCGTCGGGACGGTGCCGAAATTCTCCATCGGCCAGCGCGCGCTCATCCTGCGCGCTCCCGAAGGCAATATTCTGTGGGACTGCATCCCGTTCATCGATGTCGCCACCATCGAGATCGTGAAGGCGCTCGGCGGGCTTACCGGCATCGCGATCTCCCACCCGCATTACTACGGCACGATGGTGGAATGGAGCCGCGCCTTCGGCGGCGCTCCCATCTATCTGCACGCCGCCGACCGGCAATGGATCATGCGGCCCGACCCCGTCATCAAGCTGTGGGAGGGCGATACTTTGCCGCTCGCGCGCGGGGTAACGCTCATTCGCTGCGGCGGCCACTTCGCCGGCGGAACAGTGCTGCACTGGGCGGCGGGCGGAGAAGGGCGCGGCGCGCTGCTCAGCGGCGACATCGTGCAGTTGATTCCCGACCGCAAATACGTGAGCTTCATGCGCAGCTATCCCAACATCATTCCGCTCTCGGCTCCGGCGGTGGCGCGCATCGGCGCGATGCTCGAGCTGTGGCCGTTCGACGTGGTCTACGGCGCGTTCTTCGACCGCGTCATCCCGCGCGGCGGCAAGGAGGCGGTGAAACGTTCGGTCGAGCGCTACGTCACGATCATTAAGGGCGACGGCACGGCGGAGCAGGTTTGACCGAAGCGCGATTGCGCCCGCGATCGCGCCGTGGGACAGGTCCGCGAGCTATGCCGCCGCTGTCCGCCACCGACTTGTCGCAACGCTCGGCGATCGCCGTCTCTCTTGCCGGCTTTCGGGCCGCATGGCGGTCGGTTCTGGCCTATGTCGTGATCGCAACCTATGTCGGCATCGGGGCGCTGACGCATGATTTCGGCTTCGGCCTGGGATGGGCCGTGGCCTCGACCGCGTTGGTATGGGCAGGGCCGGCGCAAGTGATCCTGGTGTCGGCGCTCGGTGCCGGCGCCGCGCCGGTCGAGACTGCGCTGGCGGTGGGCGTGAGCAGCGCGCGTCTTCTTCCCCTTGTGATCTCGCTGCTGCCATTGATCAGGCGGCCGAAAACCCCTTTTCGCGCGCTCATTCTGCCTGCCCATCTCACCGCGGTGACCATGTGGATCGAGGCGCTGCGGCTGCTGCCGAAGGTGCCGCGGGAGGCGCGCATCCCATTCGCAAACGGAGTGGGCTTGGGCCTTATGAGCGCGGCGCAGGTGGGAACGTTGATCGGCTACTACCTCGCCACCTCGCTGCCGCCGCTCTTGACCGCAGGTCTGCTCTTCCTCACGCCCATATCCTTCCTGATCTCGACCACGCGCAACTGCCGGCTCATGTCGGACTGGCTGGCGCTCGTGCTCGGGCTCGTGCTCGGGCCGCTGCTGGCCGCGTGGCAGGTGGGACTCGATCTGCTCTGGACCGGGATCGTGGCCGGATCGCTCGCCTACGGCATCCACCGCCTGCGCGAGGCGCTCAAATGAGCGAACTTCATGCCTATGCGCTGCTGGTGCTCGTCGGCTTTCTGCCCAGTGAAATCTGGCGCATGCTCGGGCTCGTTGCCGCCCGCGGCATCGCAGACGAATCCGAGCTGTTCATGTGGGTGCGAGCGGTCGCGATCGCGGTGCTCGCGGGCGTCATCGCCAAGATCATTCTGTTTCCGCCCGGGACGCTCGCGAGCGTGCCGCCGATCATTCGGCTATGCGCCATCGTCGGCGGGTTCGCCGCGTTCGTGATCGTGCGCCGATCGGTGTTGGCGGGCGTGGTCGCCGGCGAGGTCGTGCTCATGCTTGGCGCGCTTGCTTACGGGATTTGACGGTTTCGGCAGCCTCACCAACGCCCCTGGACGCGCAGGCTTTCGGCGAGATCGCCGCCGAACAGATGCTGGCCGAGATGCATGAGCTTGCAGTTGAGATCGACCCAGATTTTTCCACCCATGTCGCGCCAGCGGCGGCAGAAGGCATAGTCCTCGGACAAATATCGTCCCGAGTCAGGATCGACCATGCAGTCGAAGAAGCGCCAGTGCAGATGCGCCTGCGGATTGTTGGGCGGGCCGTCCGGAACATAGTTGAGTTCCGGATAGTGCTTCATCATCGCCAAGAATACGTGGCGCTTGATCACCATGAAGCCGGTCGGCGCCTCCGCCACCTCGACGAAGCCATCGCTGTCGGCGTATTGGCTGACGCGCGTCTTGCCGTGCTCGATAGGATTGAACGGGTAGTCGGTATAGGCGGTCTCGAATTGCTTGCGCGTCATGCCGGCGGGAACGCCCTCGGCCGGCCAGTTGAACGACTTCATCGGATACACGCCGGAAGCGACGTCCCTGTCGGCAAGCAACAGGCGAAAGACCGATTGCGGATTGAATGCGATGTCGGAATCGATCCAGAAGAGGTGGGTGAACGACTCCTCGGACAGGAACTTGAGCACGATCTTGTTGCGGCCGCGCGTGATCAGGCTCTCGCTGTGCATATGCAGGATGCAGGGAAGGCCGACATGCGTGCTGTCGAGGGCCAAGCTGAATATGCTCGCGACGTAGTTCATGCTGACCCCCGAAATGTAGCAGGGGGTCGCGAACATCACGCGCATCGATTTCAGGGCTGAATCGGGCAGCATGGGCGATCACCTCGTCTGAGCGGCCGGTGGGACCAGGTGCGTGTCCCGAGCGCAGCGCAGCACGAGCGAAGCGAATTGGTGCGCTGCAGACACCGATCTCGGGTATACCCGAGATTGGCGCTCAAATCCGCGCAAGTCGGGCAAGCCCGACTTGCGTGGACCGTCCTGGTCTGTGGCAGTCCCGGATCAGTGATGCACCGCTTCGCTAACGCTCGCGCTGCATCGCGTCCGGGACACGAGAAACTCGGCATGAGCGGACGTCACTGCTTCGGCGCAGGAGGATTAGCTTTTGGCGCGGGCGCCGCCGCCTGCGGGGTAGCGGAGGGAGGCGGCTGCGGCGCCGCCGGCGCTGCCTGGCCGAACGAGACCGATATCCCGAATAGCCGCCAGCGACCGTCCACCGGCGCGTAGGCCAGCTCGAAATTCACCTGCGTCGGCACCGATGGAAAGAAGCCGGCCATGTGCATCATGCCGTTGGCTTCGATCTGCGGCAGCAGCGTGAGCTGCGGGTCGATCACCGCCACTCCGGAGAGGTCGACGTTGTCGCGGCGCTGCTGGGCGAAGATTTCGGCGAGCCGCGCCGCGCTGTTCGCCTGAAAGTCCGGCGCCCCGAGATCGCGCAGGACCGTGTAATTGCCGGTCTTGTTCGCCTGGTCTAGCGCGAGCAGCGCCGAGCGGATCAGGATCAGCACGCCGTTGCGATCGATTTGAGCCGGCTTCGGCGCCTGCGCCTGCTGCTTCGGCGCCGGCTGTTGCTGCTTCGGTGCCGCTTCGGCGTATTGCGTACTTTGCGGCGCTTGCGCGTCCGGCGCCGGATTCGGCGCCTGCGCTTGCGGCGTGCCCGACAAGGTCATGACGACAATGACGCCCGCCGCTAGGCTCGCGACGGCAATTACGCCCGCCGCCGGCAGGCGGGGCAGGGAAGGGACGGAGCGTGTTCCGGTCACGTTGATCCGTAGGTCACGTCGATCCGTAGGGTGGGCGTTGTGCGCTCTCGAGTCGTATCATCCGCACACCGTTATGCGAGCGCAATGCCCACGCGGCACATCCGTGTCCGAAAAACAGGTCTTAAATGTGGTGACCGCCTACCACGCCAAGGTCACGCCGGCCCGTGAGCCGAAACCGCCATACTGAAACCCGCTGGCAAATCCAGCATTCGCCACCACGTTGTCGCTGACGCGCGCCTGGGCGATGAGGCTCATGGCGTTGGTGCCGCGGTAATTGCCCAGTTGGTGGTGATTGCGAAGCGCTTGTTATCCGGCAGCGCCGAGCCGCCCATGGCGATGGCGATCGGCCGTGCCCTCGAAGGCCTGATTCAATCCCTGCTGTAGGTTCTGCTGCAGCGCGGATACATTGGCGCTGAGCTGGTTGATGCTTTGCGGGCTGAAGCTCGTGGCCGCCAGGTTGCCGTTGGCGTCTGTGGTGACGAACGGCTCACCAGAACACCGCGACTCCTCCACGCCCCCCCACCACGGACGTATCGAAACCCATGCCGACCGACCCGTTGGCTTGGACCTGATAGGCTCGGGTCTCGTACAGAACACCGGTCAGCCCGACGCCGGCAGCCCCGTGCCCGTCGTAGGTGGCGATGTTGCCGAACATGCCGAGCTTGCGGCCTTGTGGTACCGCGGGCACGCCGCCGGCGGCCATTGCGAGCGCCACGCCATCACGCAGGCGGCGATCGTTGTTGTTGATCTGCGACTGCAGCCCGTTGACCTGCGACTGGAAGCCGGCGGTGAGGCTTCCGGCCATGCCGCTGAGTTGTCCGACGGTGGCGGCGTCACTCGCGGCCACGCCGGGCGCCACATTGGTGATGCGCCGCTCGCCGCCTGGCGCGCCGACCGAGACGGTGTTGGGCGCGCTCGCCACCGAGCCTTGTCCGACCGCCACCGAATTGGTTGCCGCGGCCTGCACCACCGCGTTGGCACCGATCGCCGTACCGTTGCTCGCGAGCACCGTCGCGCTCTGTCCCACCGCGACCGCGTTCGCCGTCGTGGCGCTCGCCGAGTTGCCGAGGGCGGTCGACGACGACACGTTGGCGACGCCGCCGGTGGCCACGGCGAAATCGCCGAACGCGGCTCCGCCGTTGGCGGCGGACGCCGCGTT
>WNGD01002371.1_pt1 | contig 19684 bp, 22 predicted proteins | sample 5400671 | NCBI WGS metagenome assembly WNGD01 (sample SAMN13153369, study PRJNA577476) | soil metagenome | isolation source: 40 cm soil or saprolite under grassland replicate 2 | place: USA:California | collected 2016-06-15 | reverse complement strand
TTTTGTCACAAGCTTTATATCACATTTAAAAAAATCACTAATTGCTATAATTAGCATAGCATATTGCTATAAAATTGTCAAGTTCCATATACTCTTGACAAATCGGCTTTATCCAGGTATATTCGTATTGTACGAGAAACTTCGTATAATTCAAAATTCGTCGAATGAAGCCGCGAAGGAGAGAGGTTATGCCTGCACAGGCCATAGCGGGTCGAAGACAACCTCTAATCGTAGAAATCGAGGCCAGCCCGGCTTACGAGTTCTTGATGACGCTGTTCGCTTTCAGCGAAGTGGAGGACCACGCAACATATGACGTGGGCAAACGGTGGTTCGATGACATTCGCAAAAAAATCTCTCCTGATCTCCTGGCAATCGTCGAGCAGTTCGGCTTTCATGGCCATGAAATCTGGAAATATATGCTCGGCCTTGCCTACGATTGCCCTGCCCCACGGGATGTACCAACATTCATTGCGCTGATTGAAGCAACTGACCCCCTTGAACTGCGCTTGCATATGCTGGGATACTACGTGCGGCATCATCACCGGACTACATCTCATGAAATCATCTTGCAGGCAGCGCAGGGGGATAGAGAGGCGCAAAAAAGGCTGCTCAACACCTCGTTCCCTGATGACGCGCTCATGCAGACAACGCTCCGCCGGGTGCTTTCCCTCGAACCAGCGGCAACGAAAAGCCTGCTCCTGGATATCTTTCATGGCTGGTATGATGAGGTATTTCGCGAGCAGGAGCCGCTGATACTGCCGATCCTGGCATGCGATGCCGAGACAAAACTGGCATTGAAACCTACCGTTTCAACGGAGCAACTGATTGAGAGTGCCACAGGATTAGAATACGTGCCTGAGCCTGGCATCCAACGTGTTGTCTTGATCCCCTCCTATATCCTGCGGCCCTGGAACGTCGTCACGGAGCGCTACGATACCCGCATCTTCTGCTATCCAGTAGCGGACGAGAGTATTTCAGCGGATAGTCACGCACCACCTGCACGCCTGGTAAAACTGGCCAAAGCGCTCGCCGACGAACGACGCCTGCGCATCCTTAAGAAACTGGCGACGGGAAGTTATACCTTACAGGAAATGGCTGAAGACTTGGGCCTTGCTAAAACAACCCTGCACCATCATATCATTACACTGCGTTCGGCTGGCCTTGTGCGTATGAACTTGAGCGATAAACGCTGGAGTCTGCGCCAGGGTATGATCGATAATCTGGGAGAATTACTGGATACCTATCTCAAGGGAACGCCCCTGAGAGAATAGTACTGAAAGTAGTCTAAAGTCAAGTGGGGCGTGTTATCGCCTGGCAAGCTCTCACACGCCCCACTATTCGCCATGAGGTCGTTAACCGTCTGGCTGTCATCATTGTATAGTATGCCAGTCAGATGGTCAATCGAAGTTAAAGGAGATTGATCATGCATCCCCGGATTCACGAACAGATGGCAAATCAGCGCATGGAGGATCTCCAGCGCGAAGCAGCGGCCATACAGCGCATGAACCGCGCAAGCAGCGACCTGGATAACAAGATTGGCAACCACTCATTTAATCATGTCCTCAGGTACCTGCTCTTTGGCCTGTATGTGCCAGCTTCCAGTCAAAACCCTGGCACCTATTCATCTCGCCAGCGCCGCTACGCGGCTGAACTTAGACAGATTGTCAACGATGCTTCGCATCTAAGCTGCGCGTCAGACAATCTGCAAGGAGTTCCTGCTGCCCAGTCAGGCGAGATGCAAGGAGAAGGCCCTCTAAGGGAGGAATACACCCTGAGCAAGCTTCAAGCACGTTTGAACGCCACGACACGAGTAGTTGGATTGGCGGCATTGGGCCTTGGTTTGCTGGTTGGGGCATTCCTCAACAGCAGATTTGGCCTGCTTCCGATAGTCCTGCTGAGCGGAATTGTTTTAGTGGCAGTCTCTTTTCCGATCTTGATGCGTTCGGCGCTGATGTTAACAAAGCATACAAGTCACCCGTTCGACCTCGAGCGTGCTCTTGCGCGGAAGAGCAGGAACAAGCTACTACCAGCACTCAGCAGCAAGACCAGCCCTAGCACAAATTGTGGAGCTCCAATGGGCAGCCTGGGCAGCCATGATGGAAGTTCGTGTGACGCCTGACCGTTGACGACAGCCATTGGAGGTGTGCCGAAAGGCGCCAGCCGTATTACACCTGCCCGGTCGATCCCTAAATCATAGGTTACTACCGAAGCAGGGGCATTAAGGCTCAGGTAGGTTAGCCAGCTGTCCTGCCAGACCCAGCTCATGTTACGATCCGTTGATAGATCGTGGTAAAGCGTAGGATTCAGCTTTTCCTGGAATGAGAGCTGGAATCCTGGTGCCCCAGGTACTTCAGTGCCTACCGGTGACTGTCCGACGAGGGAGCCGAAAGTGCTGGTATTGACTGGCCCATCGGTCAGCAGGTAGAGGTCGGCCTGGACTTGCTGGCCGTCAAGAGCCAGCACTTCGAGAGGCACCCAGAGGTGCTCCGTTCGCATGGTAATCAGGATCGGCGTTCCATCTCCTTGAAGCTGGTGGCGTGCCCTGGCAGCAGAAGTGTCGAACTTTGCGGCCATGAAAATGGGGCTGCCCTTTGCGTATCCAAGCAGATGGCTACGAGTCTCGTTATCCACGAAGAAGCCGTTGCTGGCGGCCCAGTCTAACACAGCCTGCCCGCTGCCGCGCAGCACCGTGATATTAAGCGCTTCAATCGTTACTTGCTGTAGCACTTGCGCAGATTGGGCGGTCGCAGCGCCTCTAGAGGCAAAGAAGATAGGATCGCGCTCGGGAGGATGAGTTTCGAGATTGAGGCGTTGCAGCGTCCATGCGCCACCTTCCTCGATCTTGAGCGGGACGGCTGGCAGGGGTACGATCCAACCCAGGTTGGAAACATTGCCCTGGTAGGTGAAGGCAGTCAGATACTTCTCGATGCCGTTGTGCCATGCAACAAAGGTGGTGGCTCTCGCCAGGTGAACGTCCCCGTCAGGGGCTATCAGTCCCCCACAGGCGAATGCGGGCAGAGCCTGGAAAGCGAACAATGCGAGGGCGATTGCAGAAGCAATAACAGGGACAATAAACTTCCTGCGTATTCCGGTCATAGTGGGTTTCCTCCTTATTCTTCTTTCCCGTATCGGGATACATCCACTATGACGCTTCTTCTTTTGGAAAAGTTCCCTTTTTCCCAACAACCAAGAGGTAGAGTAGAAAACGTCTCAAAATCAAGCCAATGTGAAACCTGATACAGATTGATCCGGTCTACAATCGCGCCAGACGAGCGGAATGAGACAGGGATGGATGCTAGGTCAGCGGGACACGCCGGTTGCAAACAAACGGTGTTTTGTTATAATCGTTTCACCGTGTCACAGCCAACACCCATTGATATTACCAACATGCCTGATCTGGTGCGGATCGCTGAAGAGGTCGAAGCCACCAACAAACCGCGAGCCCTCAAACGGGATAATACGCCCATTGCTATCCTTGCCCCTGTCAAGCTCAAACAATCATCCAAGGCAAAAAGTAAAGCGGTGAAAGAGGCACTTGCCCTTGCCGGAGCATGGAAAGACTTGCCCTCAGACCAGATGGAAGAAGAACTGGATCGCATTCGCCACAGCAGCAAGCCAACGCCTCCCCTTGAGTTATGAAAAGTTACCTGCTTGACACTTCCCTTGTTGCCGGGTACCTCCTTGCCAGGGAAAAAGCCATGCAGTTGGTGCGTCCATTGATTGAAAAAGACCAGGCGGCAACGAGCATTCTGGTGTATGGTGAAGTCGCAGAGTATGTGAAAAAGTTTGCAGCCTTTAGCGCATATAAAACACGGTTGGAAGCCCTGTTAGAGCGGGTTTACCCATATCCGCTTACCTACACTATTTTAGAACGATACGCAGACATCCGCCGCCAGCTTCGGCCAGTGCATCAGGACATCGGCGATATGGATACTTTGATCGCTGCAACAGCCATTGAGCACAACCTCACGGTTGTGACCATAGACCGTGATTTTGAACGAGTCCCTCATCTGAAAATGAAGCTTGTCAGCTTGAAAGCTGCGTAACCCCCACTCTTCTCGTTACTGTAACACCAATAGGCTAGACATTATGCGCTGTTCACAGTTTATGCTATACTGCCCAAAAAATATGAGCACCGGAGGGAAGCTTGTCACCACGACCAATCACCGAGAACACCCTTGAGAAGGAGTACCGCGCCTCATATGCCAAAATATCTATTCCTAGATAACTGGACTTTATCTAATTACACTACAGCCGAATACGCTCAACGTTTGGCAAACTTTATCAAATCTAACGGCTATACCATAATATTCAATGGCATTTCAATGACTGAATTGTACAACCCAGGATGGGAAAATGGAGGGGTGGAAGAGCGAGGTGCTAGGGCTGCGCGTTTTCTAGGTGATCTACACTGTGTTATTGTTAGACCCGAAGAAGTATGGAAATCTGAAATAGCAAAATTTCCAGCAAAGCTAAGTTCATTACCTATAGAGTTAGACCTCGATGCTCTCCCAACTTCGCATAGGAAAGATGCGATACTTCATGTGTTGAGAGGCGAAAGAAACTTGCTATATAATGGCATTGATATAGCAAAATGGAAAGCTGAATACAATAATATAAAGGATAACTGGTTAACCAGTGTGGATAAAATAATTGAAGAAGGTGTTCGGCAGGGGACAATTGTGAAAACTCCTGCGGGGCGCTATAAAGCGGCTGACAGAGTAAAAAGAGAGGAATTTCTGCTTAGTTTAGACTGGCGACTTGCCAATGCTATTCCTTCCCGTTTTTATGAGGCTTCCTCAGTCATGCATAGCGTAAGGTGCTCGACTCTTTGCATTTGGTATCATTATATTGATCCTCCTTCTAGTACATCAGCGAAAAAGCTAAATGATATAGGAGATATCGCCCAATTGAGCTTAGCAACCTACTGCACTGTTTGTACAGCCGATAAAAAGATGGCTCCAACAATAAAGCAAGCGTTGAAAGAACTTTCATCCTCATTCCAAATTGTTACTGATCGCGAGCTAAAGGTTATGCTGGGCTCTTGAGTAGTACATCTCTCCGACATGTAGTATTATCCAACTCAGGGTACCGCCGAGAATTGTCCGTAAATATGTGATAAGGACTGGTAGGCCGCTCTCCCTTTCCGCGCCGTAAAAACTATCTCCTGCGGCTCTTTCGCTCACCTGCACAGGTCATAGCACTGTTACTGACCTCACCCATGCGCGTTGTAAGGGTGGGGAAAAGATACTCAACGTTTGATGAAAGGGGTATGCCATGAACCAGCAACCGCCCTGGCAACCGCAGGAACCGCCGTACGGACAACAGCCGTTTGGTCAACCGCAATGGGATCACCAGCCATCTTTTTATACGCAACCGACACAGGAAGGACGACCGGGACACTTGCAACAGTCGCCCTTTAGCACCTTCCCGCTCCCGAAAAGACCATCGGGCCTCTGGCAATGGTATACGTCGCGAACGAAAAAGGTAAAGCTCTCCATCGGATGCGGGATGTTCCTGGCAGTTCTGCTGTTTTTCGTGTGCATCGGTGCGGCAGCCGCCAGCGTCAATCTTGCGCCTCCATCAGCACCCACGCCAACCACGCAAACCAATCAAGCGGCACTCCCGGCCAGTCCGGCAGTCACCTCGCTCCCAACTCCCACACCATCACCGACGCCAAGCCCAACTCCGACTGCAACACCCACGCCACAACCGGCCATTGCTCCGACGTATGTTCCGCAACCAACACCACTGCCTCCTACAGCGACGCCATGTCCGGGGATCAATTGCAATCCATGGGGGTATAACTTCACCCCCGGCAACCTCATCTACCACCCGCCGGGTAAGTTTTGCAACTACTTCAACTGCATTGCCAGTTTCTGGAATGGCAAGGGTTACGTAGAGGAATGCCAGGACAACACCTTTAGCTTATCGGGTGGTATTCAAGACTCCTGTTCGCATCACGGCAGGAATTTACGTCCGTTGTACTCTCATTGAGAATGATGATCCAACGCGCAAGCGAGTCTATGAACATCCCTGGCTAATTCTTTTGCTGCCTGATCACCACAGAAAAAGGTATTGTTAGAACGTTTCTCCTAATATGGAACAGGAATACTATACCCCGCGTGAAATAGCGAAGCGGCTGCGGGTGGATGAGAGTACCGTCCGGCGCTGGATCAGGAACGGCTTACTTCCGGTTGAGACGATCCGGGAAGGTAGGCGCAACCGGCATCGCATCAGGAGAGCCACCGTTGAAACACTTGAAACACCGTCGCCTCCCCCTGGCTTCGCATAAAAGCATGTTCTACAAGCCAAGCTCCTCCACACAATAACCCATAAACTACCTGAACGCTGCTTTAGTCCCTGTTCTTAATTCTCGGATCTAAGCCAGTTCATGTGAAATGTTGTTTTTTTCGGTTTACTACGGCAAGGCCAGATACGCTGAACTTTTGTTTTTGATACTTGAAAAGACATCGACTCATATGATGGGTGACACATGTTGAAAGTATCCGTTAGAATAAAATAATTGACCTGAGCCAATGTGACCATGTAATATATCCTTCAAGGGGGATACCAGCACGTTTTTTCGATGGAACCGGAAGAGGGAGAGCCATGCCCAAACGTCGGTACGAGCAACGGGAACCTACGCACGATTGGCAACAGATTCGCCCATTCCTCAAGGATTCTGCGCAGATTACCTATGAAGTGATTCGGCCCTGCATCTTAGGGTGGGAGACACCAAAAGAGCGCGCTGCGGAAACCGGCATGCCGATGAGTTCCATTTACTACAAGGCCAACTTGTTCGATCAAGCTGGGATGGCTTCTCTGCTTCCCCCAGCACCTCCGCCAGAGATTCCCAAACAGGATAAACGGTCGCTTCCTCCGCACATTCGCCAGGAGATCGTTGACCTACATACGCAGTACCCGGCATTCCGCCCGCATGAGATCGCAACGATTTGCTTTGTCAAATTCAATCGCAAGCCTGCCCCGGCCACCATCAAGCTCATTCTGGCCTCCGGTCCCAAGCCCTCGACGACGGAGCGCCGTCACCCGCGCTACGCAGAAATCGAGAGCGGGAAGGAGCGCCGACGATTGGTGATCCGCTTGCATGTTGACGGCTGGAATGCCAAATCGATTGCAGGCTATTTAGACGTGAGTCGAAAGACGGTCCATGAGATTCTCCAACGCTTTGCCGAGGAGCAATTTGCCGGGCTGGAAGATAAATCCCATGCCCACAAAAAGCTGCGCAAGGTTAATATTCAAACGATCCAGGAGATTAAGAAGCTCTCAGAGAACCCGCTGCTTGGGGCCTATCGTGTCAGCGCGGCGCTTGAGCAAATGGGCATCAAACTCTCACGCGCTACCTGTGGCCGCTACCTTTCCATCAATCGGGGATTGTATCATCTTCAGATGCCGCGCAGGCCGCGCCCAAAGGCAGCCATGCCATTCAAAGCCGAGAGGCGTCATCAGATATGGAGCGTTGACATTCGTTCCCTGGATATGCACAGTTTACAGGGAATAGAAATGGTTTACTGTATCTCGATCCTGGAAAATTTTTCGCGCTCCATTCTTGCTTCAGCTATCTCTGTGCGCCAGGATACCGAAGCCTTTTTCGCTGTCTTCTATGCTGCGGTTCGCCGGTACGGTGTTCCCGAAATGCTGGTCTCGGATAATGGCAGCATCTTTCTTTCCCACGACACCAGGAGGGTATGTGCGCAGCTCGGCATCGAGAAAAAGGAGATCAAAAAAGGAAAACCCTATCAAAATTACATAGAAGCAGCGTTTGGCGTGCAGAGACGTATGGCCGACTGGAGCTTTGAAAAGGCGCAGACGTGGGAAGACTTGTTAGCGGCTCACGATAAATGGATGCGCGACTACAATTTCCAAAAACACATGGCGCACGAGGAGCGGCAGGATGGCTGCCACAGCCCAGCGGAGGTCCTGGGCTGGATCAAGGGGATGCAGCCAGAGGAAGCTGTGGTGCATGAGGCGTTCTCGGCGATCTGTGAAACGCGCCGCCTGGATAAAGCAGGCTATGCCAAATTTCGGAACTGGTCTCTCTACGGCGAACGCGCCCTGGCCGGGGAGATCACGCAGGTCAATATCTTCCAGGATTTCCTCACCCTGGAGTATGAGCAGGAAAAGCTCTCGCGCTACTCAGTGGAATGGCAACTGGATGAGCGGCACCTTGCGAGAGTGGGCAATCCTCGCTTCTATCGCCATCCCTATCAATCTCCTCAACAAGAGCTCTGGCAGCCTGGCGAGGTCGAGTGGTTCGTGATCATTCGCAACGCGCCGCCTGTGCGCCGCCGGAAACGCAAAAGCCGTCTGGTGGTGATGCAACTGTCATTGCTTCTTGATGGCACTGAGGGGTAATCACAAGAATGTGCCCCTCCCGCAACGAATGGAGGCGCGGAAGTTCCTCACGAACGTAGCCAGAAACAGCAGACAGCCATCTGGGCTCATCCTTGATGTTCACAGCTCGTAGTAGTATACTTAAGGTATGACAAATATCCTCACCATGCTCTCAGTCTCTCACGTCGTGCAAGGAATCATCGTCGGTGGCGTGCTGGCGTTTCTCACGGCAAATATCGTTATGAACGCGGTGGTGAAAGCCATGACAACGACCGTCAACGGTTGGAGCACCACCTTCAAATGCGGCCAGCCCGGCAATGGCATCCTCCTGCGGGCCGCCTGCGCCAAAGTGCTGCCCGCCGTCAATGTGGTGCAAGAGGCTGCGTACTGGACGACGACCGTCGACAGCGCGGGGCGGCGGCTCTCCGGCCAACGCGAGTACGTCCTGCATTTTCCTGAAGGACAACTCCCGCCCAACGATGCCTTCTGGTCGCTGACCATGACCGATGTGGTCGGGTACATGGTGAGCAACCCCATCGATCGCTCCAGCGTCGGCTCTCGCTCCGGCCTCGTGCCGAACGCCGATGGCTCCATCGACATGTATCTGCAGCGCACGGCTCCCGCCGGGCACGAGTCCAACTGGCTGCCGGCACCGGCAGGCTACTTCAAGCTGATGCTCCGCGCGTATCTGCCCAGCCGTGCTATCCTCGACGGCGAGTACCACGTGCCGCCAGTCATGAAAGTGCCATGACATGAACAGGTTGATTCTGAAATACAAATATCCCATTACATTCGCCATCCTGGCAGTCCTCGCATGGGTCGTCTACAGGTATTTCTCGATGGGGGGGAGCCAGCTCATGACGTTCGTCGTCGTGGCCGTCCTCGTCTGGGGACTCGGCACGTGCGTTTTCATTTCTTTTTGGCCGCCTATCACGTACAGTGCCTACAAACGAGCGGTAGTTCAGCATGGGCTCGGCGGCGACCCCATCCCAGTCAATACGCTTTACGCGGTGCCCAATCTCTCTTCGCCCTCGGCGTCAAACTCCAGCTTATTAGCAACAGGAACCAACGACGTGCTCTACGTCGGCGGCTTGCTCGACCTCTCTAAAGGGGCGCAGGTTTTGCACGTGCCGGACATGGCGGGCCGGTACTACAGCGTGCAGTTCACTGATCCCTCGGACGGCACTAATTTTGCCTACGTCGGCAAACGCACCACGGGAACCGCGGCTGGCGATTCCCTCATGAGCGGGCCGGGCTGGAAAGGAGCCGTGTCGCAGGGAATGACACAGATTGCTTCGCCGCACAATTCGGTGCTCGTTATCGGTCGTGTCTTTGTCGAGAGCGACAGTGATCTCTCGACCGCCTATGGGCTGGCGAAGCAGATCCAGGTCACCCCACTGAGCCGCTGGCAATCCAGCCACTAGCACTCCATTGAAAGACGGAGCTGCCATGGGAAAGATTCGACCCTTTCCTCCCCGGAAAGGAGATGATGACGATGCCGCCTGTGGTAACACCAGATCAACGCCAAGGACGTGAGGCAGCCTGCCGGGAGATTGTCCGGGACGTGGAACACGGGATGACCGTCACACAGGCGCGAAGGCGCTGCTCCGTTTCGATGCACCGGAGCACTGTGTATCGGCTGCTCAAGCACGTCGAGCGTGAAGGCGAGGATGCTTTGGTCGAGAGGCGCCACGGTCACCCCATCAAACTACGCGGTGAGGTGCTCGCCTTTGTGCTGGATTACTGCCAGGGCCGCGCGTCTGCCGCAAGCTGCGAAGTCCAACGCTGCATTTCGGAGCAATTCGGGATCGCGGTGAGTGTCAGCCAACTCAACCGCGTGCGCGCCGCTCACGGGCTGAGCCGCCGGACAATCCCGCGAGAAAAAAAAGCCGAAAACAGGCATCTCCATTGCCTCTGGATCGCATGAACAGGCAGGGAGCTTGCTCTTGCTGGCAGCCGCGACTGAAACGGGGCTCCTGACGCAATTGGAGCAGGCTTTGCCACCTTCCCCAGTTCCACCGGAGCCGCTCTGCCTTCCCCTGGCAGCGAGTCCAGCAGTGCGCCAGCGCCTCTTGCTCACCCTGCTGTTTCTGGGAGCAGTCGGGCTTTCGCGGACGTGGGACCTGCGCGGCTATACCGCCGATGGTCTGGCGCTGCTCACCGGACGCATGCGCGCCTATGGCTATCGCTACACCGAAGCCTTTTTATCACAGCTCGCTCGTGCCGATGGAGCGGAGCGCTTCACGGATGCCCTCGCCTCCTGGACCACCCACCTCTGGCATTCGACCGAGGACACAGGAGGAGCCGAACATCCCTCCGCGCTTACTGGCTATATTGATGGACATCGTAAACCCGTGTACAGTGAAGTCCTCATCCCGCGAGGGCTGATCGGGCGTCTGGGCGTCGTCCTGGGTTGCCGGGCACTCCTGTTACTGCACGACGAGCACGGCCATCCCCTCTTTGTGACGACCCATCGCGGCGACCAGCATTTGACCGTGGGTGCCCCCGCATTTCTGGAACGGTATGAACAGCACGCGGGAAACAGCCAGATCACGCGAATGATTGTAGACCGCGAGGGTATGGCCACCGAGTTCCTGGCGAGGGTGCATGCGGACGGACGCCGCGTCATCACGATCTTGCAGACCAGTCAATATCGGGATCTCTCCTCGTTTTCTGACGTCGGCACCTTTGTGCCGTTGAGCATGGATGCCCACGGGCAGATCACCCGCGAAGTGGCTCCAGCGCGTATCAGTTTGCCACGTGAAGACCATCCTGACGAACCTCTCTCCTTACAGGTGGCGCTGATCCGTGACTTGCATCGACGCGTGCCGGTTCGACCTGATCCAGAAGAGGCACAGTACCCGCGACGGTGGGACAGCGATCTGCCCCCGGATTCGCGGACTTGGTGGTGCGAGGACTGGCAAGCCACCGCTGCGCCAGTCAAAGAGACGACCGAGAAGTTGATTCCCATTGTGACGACCGAAGTGTCCCCGATCATCGATGCGATCGAGCTTGCGCAGACCTATATCCGTCGCTGGCCTGCTCAAGAAAATATCATCAAAGACTACTTACTGCCGCTGGGGCTGGACACCAACCATGGGTTTGCCAAGGTGGCCGTAGAAAATTCGGAGGTGACCAAACGACGAACGCACCTGGAGCGGCGGCTCACCAGGCTCAGGCAATGGGCACAGAGTGCAGGCAAACGCGAGGCGGCAGCCAGTCGGCGACGGGAGCGGCTTCGCACCGCTTACAATCAGCGCAGTAAGGAGCTGTACCGGGACCTGTGGGCGTATCAGTGCACTCTGGAAGAGCAAGGAGTAACTGATCACATGTTGCGACAACAGGTCAAAGAACGCAAAGCCGAGATCGATGCCGAGTTAGAGCAGCTTCGCACCAAGGAGTGGCGCGCCTATGAACAATGTAATGCCGAGTTCCACAAGCAGGAACGCTACTGCAAAGATCAGCGGGCGGTTCTTCGTGCCTTAGAAGACCTGAAAGAGCAGGAGCGGACGATGTACGAGCTCGATAACCGAAAGGATCAGGTAATGACCGTGTGTAAGGTGTCCGTGGCAAACCTGGCGATGTGGGTACGCGATCAGTACTTTCCGCCATCCTATGCACAGGCCACTTGGAAACGTCTGCTCCCCTTTTTTCAACTGCCTGGCACAATCATGCAGAGCGATCAGATGGTTCAGGTCGAATTGCGCCCGTTCAACGACGGCGTACTCAATCGAGACCTGACCGTCTTGTGTGAACGCGTCAATCAAGCGTCACCTCACCTCCCAGATGGGCGTCGTCTCTCCTTCACCATCCGTTCCTCGTGTTGCATTCTTGCTGCGCAGAAGAGAGCCAAAATACCGTGAATCCCTGATCATAGGTTGAGAGAACTCCTTTTGAGAAAATGATGTGTTACCTTCTCATTAGAGGACTCTCTTTTTTACTTTTGCTAGTTGCTTGCTTACAGCTCGTTGCGTATCCCGTGGGAAGAGCCACTCTTCACCTTAATTACAATTGACATAAGAATTATAATCTACTATACTCGTAAATGTTGAAATTCCGTGGGCCTGTCTCACTTTTGGTGATTCGATTATTGTAGAGCCTTAGAAAGGCATCAGGAAAGCGCTTGGGGAGCAGATGAACGTTTTCAGGGTACCAAACTGATGAGTTTCTATCACCAAAAGTGAGACAGGTTCATTTAATCCTAACATTTACAGAGTGGAGGAGTCGGCGATGACCCAGATGTACCGCACGCTGCGCGTTGCCCGGATCGACGAGGGTGTGCTGAGTGTCGTGATCGACGCGCCGCCGATGAACTTGATCGGACCGGAACTGGTGCGCGACCTGGTGACCCTGTTCAGCGAACTGGAATCCGATGAGGACATTCGGGTTATGGTGCTGGAGAGCGCCGACCCGGAGTACTTCGTGCCGCACGTCGATCTCACCAAGGTCGCGGAGTACACCGCCGAGGCGGCGAAAGCGGGCGGACCGGACGACGCGTCGTTGGGCATGTTGTGGCACAAGCTCAGTGAGCTGCCGGTCGTTACGATCGCGAAGCTCCGCGGCCGGGCGCGGGGTGCGGGCAGCGAACTGGCGCTGGCGTGCGACATGCGGTTCGCCGCTCGGGAGAACGCCGTACTGGGGCAGATCGAGATCGGTGTCGGTACGCCCCCGGGCGCGGGTGGTGTGCAACACCTGGGGCGGATGCTTGGGCGGGGCCGGGCCATGGAGGTGATTCTCGGTGCGGCCGATTTCGACGCCGACGAGGCCGAACGGTACGGCTGGGTCAACCGGGCGCTGCCTGACGCCGAACTGGACGCGTTCGTGGCCCGGCTCGCGCGACGCATCGCGTCGTTCCCCGCCGATGCAGTGCGATCCACCAAGCAGGTGCTCAACGAACTGACCCTGCCCGGCGCGGACGCGATCCGCGCGGACGCCCGGCGGTTCCAGCAACTGGTCCGCTCGGACACGGTCAAGGCCCGCTTGGCAACCTTGTTTGCGCAGGGGCTGCATACCCGTGGCCCGCTCGAACTCGACCTCGGCGACCGCATCGAATCCCTATGACAGAAGAAAAGGATCCGATGCCTCCCACCGAGTACCGCACCGTCGACATCGACGGCCTGTCGTGTTCTACCGGTCGGCCCTTCACGTACCTTTGTTTGGCGCGACTGATGTGGTGACAACGCGCGGGACAGAGGCCATCAGCGAGGTGCTCGATCTCACCAAAGGAGGAGGGCATGCGGTCCTGGAATGTGTTGGAAACGAAGAAGCACTCCATTTGAGTGTGAGCGTTGCTCGACACGGCGGGATGGTTGGTTTTGTGGGAGCACCACATGGAAGCGGGCAGGTTCCCATGCAACGGATGTTTTCCAAAAATATTGGTCTGCGTGGTGGGCTGGCTCCAGCGCGCGCCTATCTGCCAGAACTGCTGAACGAGGTCATTGAGGGTCGGCTCGATCCCTCGCCCATCCTGGATCTCTCGGTCAGCCTGGACGAGGTCGCCGCCGGCTATGCAGCGATGGATCAGCGACGGGCAATGAAAGTCATGGTTCGACCTTGACGACCCAATCTGGCTTGTATCAAATAGGAGCTGGGACTGTGAGCGGCAGCGAAAGATTTGACCGGAATAGGAACGAACAAAACCATGGGACAACTACACGAATCGGACCTGATCAAGCGCCTGGAGCACCTTGGATTCGAAGTCGTCGTTTCGCCAACTGGAACTTCGCTCACATACGAGCAGATCTACACCAGCGGTTCCACCCTTGAAGAGGCTTTACTCACGTTTCTAGGCGAAGCTTTGAGTAGGTACGAGGCCTTGCGCACATGGAAGGCGAATACGCAATGCCGAACGTGACCGATGGGTCGGAGTGCCCGTGTCCAGCGCCGCCGGAGGACAAGCTGTCAACTGGTAAAGGTCGACAGCGGCTGCCCCATCTCGGGACCCACGTCCAGCGGGTTGTGGATCAGCCGAAGGTGAACACAAAGGCCTCCACGCCCGCATCGAGAAACGCGATCTCGAACTGGCGATCAACAATCGGCCCCGGTTGCCGGATCAACTGATACAGCCGCTGGTCGGTCACCATACCGTTGCCCTGGTCGTCAATGTCACTGCCGTGAGCCGCGCCCGGCGCCTGTCCATCGAGGAACACGCGAAAGCGCACAGACGTTCCCCGCGAGGCCCTCCCCATGACGAGGTGCAGATCGCGGGCGTGAAAGCGGTACGCGATGCGCCCGTTGGCCTCATTGAGAACGGTGGCCTCTCTCCCCACCGTCCACTCACCCGCTAGAGCCCAATGATTGAGTCTCAACCGCTCGGGGGCAGCATAACGGTGACGCTTGTCCAGAACTACACCACCGCGAGACGCAAAATGCTCGGTGCGCGCGTCCCCGACATAGGTTTCCGGAGACCTGAGGCTGTCCCAATCGGCAGCAGCTTCCGCACCCGACGCCTCGACCGACACCAGGTCATCAGTGATGCCACCGATGCCCGCCTCGGCCAGCAGGTGTTGCAGCAGCATTTCCGACAGTTCGTAGGCACCCTCGCCGAAGTGATGGTAGCGCAGATGCCCCTGCGCATCGACGAGATAGAGCGCCGGCCAATAGTGGTTCGTGAACGCACGCCAGATCGCAAAGTCGTTATCAATCGCGATCGGATAGTCGACCCGCATGTCCCTAGCGGCCCGGCGCACGTTCTCGAGGTCGTGCTCGAAGGAGAACTCAGGCGAGTGCACGCCGATCGTCACCACTCCGTGCTCCCGGTATTTCTCGGCCCAGGCGCGCACATAGGGCAGGGTGCGCAGCCAATTGATACAGGTGTAGGTCCAGAAGTCGACGAGCACGACGTGTCCGCGCAGGTCGGCCGCCGAGAGGGGCGGCGCATTGAGCCACGCGGTCGCGCCACCCAGAGAAGGCAACTCCCCTTCCATGGGTAAGTGAACCTCCGCGGGGTGTCTGGCGGCGAGCAAGAGTTGCTGTATATTCATGATGTCTGCCTTTCATAAGCTTGGATGTGTTGGCGAGGTGCCTCTGCACCATGCACGACGCTAGCATCAATCTGCGTACGTCTCTCCACATGGTTCGAGAAGCGACCAGCTCACAGGTGTGGCCGTCCGCCCGTTTCGCTGACGGCGGCAACCGCGGCAAGGATCACGTCCGTGACGACCTGTGGCTGCGAGATCATGATCACGTGGGAGCCCTCGACCTCGGTGATCGTCACCCCGGCGCGCTTAGCCATGGAACGGATGACATCGCTGCCGGCCGCCTTGTCGCCAGTGGCAATAACTGCCCAGGAGGGCAAGGTCTTCCAGGCGGGCACCCCGGACGGCTCGGAGAACGCCCCCTCGGCCACGGGGCGCTGGGTGGCGGCCATTACGGCAGCCTGCTCGGCGGGCAGGTCGGCAGCGAAGGCCTCCTGGAAGTGTGCCGGATTGACGGCAAACTCCACGGCGGTCTGGGCACCCTGGCCCGTCGGATAGTGGAGCGCGACCTGGGCGCTGCTCAGGATGCTGTCCTTCGAGGTGCTTTCGACCTCGCCCAGGCGCTCCCCTTCCTCGGGAGCGAAGGCGGCGACATAGACCAGGCCGACAACGTTGCTGGCTTGGGTGGCGGCGATGGTGATCACCGCACCCGCGTACGAGTGGCCAACGGCCAGGACCGGGCCGCCAATCTGGTTGAGGAAGCTGGCGAGGTAGGCGGAGTCACTGGCCAGGCCGCGCAGTGGATTGGCAGGAGCAGTCACCTGCACCCCGCTCGCCTGCAGCCGCTCAATCACGCCCGTCCAGCTTGACGCATCAGCAAACGCGCCATGCACGAGCACGACGGTGAGAGGGCCAGTATTGGTAGGAGTTGTCTGAGACATGAGTGTTCCTTTCTTGGATGCATGTCGACCAACCAGTCAACATGATCGTTGACCGATCGGCCAACGAGTACATCGTTTCTGCTGTGGTGCAGGACGACGGGTACACCGTGTGCCCGTCGTCCCCTCTCTCCAACTAGCGCAGTGATCTGAAGCCCGCGCGAAGCTCTTCTGAAAGGAGGTGCGGCTGTTCCCAGGCCGCGAAGTGCCCACCTTTGGGGAGCCTGTTGTAATGGATCAGTTTGGGATACGCGCGCTCTGTCCAACTCCGCGGGGCCTGATAGAGCTCGTCAGGAAAGGCGCTCACGGCCACCGGGATCGCGATACCTTTCGGAGCGAAAAAGGCGAGCTTGCTTTCCCAATAGAGACGAGCCGAAGAGACTGCCGTGTTCGTCAACCAGTAAAGCGTGACGTTGTCGAGGACGTCGTCGCGCGTCAGGCCCTCGGGCTGACCGTTAAAGACGCGTGCGATGAGCGCCTGACTGGCCGCGTCGTGGTCGAGCATCCAGGCCGCCAGGCCGACAGGTGAATCTGCAATCGCGTACAGCGTCTGTGGGCGGTTCCCCATCTCCTGGGCGTAGGCTAGGCCGTGCTTATAGAAAAAGTCCAGCTGGTCGTAGGCGTGCCGTTCGTCGGCTGAGAGACCGGATGGCGGCGGGTCGCCGAACTGGAGTGCCTTGGCAACGTCGTCTGGAACAGTAGCAGGCATGTTGGTGTGAATGCCGAGCAATTCGGGAGGCGCTTGCAGAGCCATCTGCTCCGTGACAGCATTCCCCCAATCGCCGCCTTGCGCCACATATCGCGTGTATCCAAGGCGCTTCATCAGCACGATCCACGCCCGTGCGATGCGGATGGGATCCCAGCCGGTGGTGGTCGGCTTGCCTGAGAACCCGTGGCCCGGCAGCGACGGAATCACCAGATCGAACGCGTCCGATGCGCCCGCGCCATGGGCCGTGGGATTGGTTAGGGGATCGATAATCTTCAGCTGCTCGATGATCGAGCCGGGCCATCCGTGCGTGACGATGAGCGGCAACGCATGTTCATGGTTCGAACGAACGTGGATGAAATGAATGTCGAGCCCATCGATCTCGGTCATGAACTGCGGGAGGGCCTTCAGTTTCGCCTCGCACGTATGCCAGTCGTAATCTGTCCCCCAATAGCGCGCGAGTGCCTGAGTCGTCGCGAGCTGTACGCCTTGCGATGCATCCGCGACCGTTTCCCGCTCAGGCCACTTGGTCGCATGTATGCGCCTGCGCAATTCGGTAAGTTCCGCTTCTGGCACGTTGAAGCGGAAGGGGCGGACTTCACTGGTTGATGTGGTTTCGTGGGTGTGGGTTTCCAAAACAGTTCTCCTTTGGTGTGGTGAATGACAGATTGGTCGTCTGACGGAGAAGTCCCGCATCTCGTGAACGTATTCGTCGAACGCCCTGATGCCGACGCCTACTGTGGTAAGGGACGGTGAGCACACGTTGTGCCCGCCGTCCCCTCTCCCCAACTAGCGCAGTGATCGGAACGCGGCACGAACCTCGGCGGCGAAGATCTCTGGCTCTTCCCACGCGGCGAAGTGCCCGCCCTTGTCGGCCTCGTTGAAGTAGATCAGGTTGGGGTAGACCTTCTCGGCCCAGCTCCGCGGTGCCTGAATGATCTCGCTTGGGAAGACGGTGAATCCAACTGGCAGCGAAAGCTTCGGCGGCGCCTGGCCGGACGCAAGTGCAGCACCGATGCTTTGGGTTTCCTCCCAGTAGAGCCGCGCTGCCGACGTTGCGGTGCTGGTTAGCCAGTACAGCGTGATGTTGTCGAGGATCCTGTCGCGGGTCAAGCCGCCCACCGGCTCGCCGTCGACGAACGCGTGCGAGATCTTCTTGTAGCTGTCCGGGTCGTGGTCGAGCATCCAGGCTGCGAGCCCGACCGGCGAGTCCATCAACGAGTAGCCGACCGTCTGTGGGTGCTCGCCCATCTCCACGAAGTAGCCCCTCTTGAACACGGCGGCCGTCTGATTGAATGCCACCGGTTCTTTGTTGGCCGCGGCGGCCACAACGGCTACCGCAAGCCGCTTGAGCAGTCCCTCCGGGGCGGGGATACTGCCGCCGAAGATCCCGGCCAGCACCGCAGGCGGGAAAGCGCCGAGCAAATTGAGGTGGACGCCCACAAGGCCTTTCGGAGCCAGGCGTCCCATCGCGTCGGTGACGTTGGCGCCCTGGTCGCCGCCCTGGGCGACGTAGCGGGTGTAGCCGAGGCGGTTCATCAGCTCCGCCCACGCTCGCGCAATGCGGTCGGGGCCCCAGCCGCCCTCCATCGGCTCGCCGGAGAAGCCATAGCCCGGTATCGACGGCAGCACCAGGTCGAATGCGTCCTCGGCGCGTCCGCCGTGCGCCGTCGGGTCTGTCAGCGGGCCGACGACCTCGAGCATCTCGATCACCGAGCCTGGCCAGCCGTGCGTGATGATCAGCGGCAACGCATTCTTGTGACGCGATTTCACGTGGATGAAGTGGATGTCGAGGCCGTCGATCTTCGTCATGAACTGCGGGAGGGCGTTCAGCCTCGAATCGAGCCTCCGGAAGTCGTACTCGGTGTTCCAATAGCGCGCGAGCTCTTGGAGCATCGCCAGCTGCACGCCCTGCGACGCATCTGCGACGAGCTCCTTGCCGGGAAAGTGCGTGGCGGCGATGCGCCGGCGCAGGTCGGCGAGTTTCTCTTCGGGCATGTCGACGCGGAAGGGACGGACTGCGGTTGATGTGGTTGTTTGGTTTTCCATACCAGTTCTCCTTTGTGTTGGTACAGGACAGATTGGCCGCGTGAGGGAGCAGCTCGATAGCCGAGAACTGCTCCGTGATACGAGTATGATGCGCGAGCTTCATGACAGCGCCATGAACATCGTGGGGTAGTCTGGAGTCTTTCGCCTTGCCCCAGACCCCCCAAGCAGCGTGGACCCGCCTCGAGCGCATCCAACACCTCTCAGTATAGCGGGAGTAGCCGGGGAAGTCAGCCGCCAGAGGGTGGCATCTTTCTTCCCCGTTACTTCGCATTCCTGGTGGGTGCCACCGGGTCACGTAGAAGGCAAGGAGCACGCCCATGCCGTGGCACTCTTATCGTGAGCGCGACCATGCCTTTGGGCAGGCCATATTCAAGCTGCAGCGCGAGCATTGCCCTGAAGCTGCCCGTGCAGCTTCCCCCTAACGCCGAGACGCCGGTTGCCCCGGCTGATCTGGAGCCCGCAGCCTCCCTGATCGCGAAGCTGCCACCCTGGAAAACTGGCTGGGAGAAGTAGTGCCAGGATTAGTTTTGACTTCGACCGAATATGCGCAGCAAAAACAGGAAGAGGTTGAGGAAATCAAGGTAGAGCGTGAGCGCGCCTAAGATGCTGAGCTTTCCTGCCAGTTGCGAGCCTTCGCCCTCGATACGGGGATCGACAGCTAAGCGAGCAATCTTCTGGGTATCGTATGCCGTTAACCCGGTGAAGATGATGACGCCGAT
>WNGD01002369.1_pt1 | contig 19685 bp, 22 predicted proteins | sample 5400671 | NCBI WGS metagenome assembly WNGD01 (sample SAMN13153369, study PRJNA577476) | soil metagenome | isolation source: 40 cm soil or saprolite under grassland replicate 2 | place: USA:California | collected 2016-06-15 | reverse complement strand
GCCGGAATGGGCGGCTCCCGGGCGGCATCGCGGCGGACGCCGGAATGGGCGGCTCCCGGGCGGCATCGCGGCGGACGCCGGAATGGGCGGCTCCCGGACGGCATCGCGGCGGACGCCGGAGCCGCGACCTTCCGCCGCCTCGTCGAGCAGGGCGGCGGGGCGGCGTTTCCAGTGCCGAGTTCAGCCGAGCGCGCTGATCTGGCCGGCCAGGCTGAAGTCCGCGGCGGTCAGGCCACCCGCCGAATGCGTGGACAAGGTCAGGGTCACCCGGTTCCACTGAATCAGGATGTCCGGATGATGGTTGGCTTCTTCGGCCAGGTACGCCACGGCCCCGGCGAAGAGCATCGCGGCACGGAAGTCCGCCCGCGTTACGCTGCGGGTGATGCTGGTGCCCTCGCGGGCCCAGCCGGGCGTGCCAGTGAGCTGAGCGGCAATCTCGTCCTCGGTGAGCAGTTCCATGCATCTCGAATATCATGCCGGGTGCGCCGGCCCCGCCGCCGGTGCGGTCACCGGCCGCTTTTGCCGGGCCCCGTGCTCCCCAAATCGGTACATACCACTAGTCATCATCGTCGCGGTCCGCCGTCGGCCGGCCCGCCGCGCCGTTGTCCGGCCGCTGCCGGGCACCGCTGGCCCTGGCGGCGGCGGGCCGGGACCGCGCCCGGTAGGCTGACCCGCACCGGACGCGCCCTGACGTAGCCGCCGGGCCACCATCGCGGCGGCGCACCGGCAGCATTCGGCGCCAAAGTCCCGGCCCCTGGAGTGCCGCAGATGACCGATCCCGATCCCGAAGCCGAAGCGACCCGGCCGAGGCGGACTCCGCTGACGGGCGTGCACGAGCGGCTCGGCGCGACGCTGACCGACTTCGCCGGCTGGCTGATGCCGCTGCGGTACGGCAGCGAGCTCGCTGAGCACCGGGCGGTGCGGACCGCCGCCGGGTTGTTCGACCTGTCGCACATGGGCGAGATCGCCGTGACCGGGCCGGACGCGGCGGCGGCGCTCGACTACGCGCTGGTCGGTAACCTGTCCGCCCTCGCGCCAGGCAGGGCCCGCTACACGATGATCTGCGCGCCGGACGGCGGCGTCCTTGACGACTTGATCGTCTACCGGCTGGGCAGCGAGGAATTCCTGGTGGTCGCGAATGCCGCCAATACCGCGGTGGTGCATCAGGAACTGCGGCAGCGGGCGGCCGGCCGGTCCGCCGCCGTGACCGACCGGACCGCGGACTATGCCCTGATCGCTTTGCAGGGACCGCACGCAGCCACCATCCTCGCGCCGCTCGCCAGCATCGAGCTGGCCGGGGTCAGGTACTACACCGGGCATCCGGCGGAGGTGGCCAGCTGCCCGGTGCTGCTGGCCAGGACCGGCTATACCGGCGAGGACGGGTTCGAGATCTTCGCTAGGTCCGGTGACGCCGAGCGCCTGTGGGCGGCACTGAGCGAGGCGGGAGCTGGCGCCGCGCTCGTTCCCGCCGGGCTAGCTGCCCGCGATACGCTCCGGCTCGAGGCCGCCATGCCCCTCTACGGCAACGAGCTCGGGCCCGACGTGACCCCGTTCGACGCGGGCCTTGGCCGGGTGGTCAAGCTGGACAAGCCTGCTGACTTCGTCGGCCGCGCCGCGCTCGCCGAGCGGGCGCAGGCCGTGCCGCGCCGCGCACTGGCCGGGCTGGCCGGCCAGTCGCGGCGGGTGCCCCGGCACGGGTACGACGTGCTGTGGGACGGCGCGCGCTGCGGCACGGTTACGAGCGGCGCGCCGTCCCCGACGCTCGGCAAGCCGATCGCGCTTGCCTACCTTGACCCGGAGGTGGCCAAGCGGGCGGAGCACGACGCCGACGGCCGGCTGGCCGTGGACATCAGGGGCAGCGCCGAGCCGGCCGTCCTGGTGCCGCTCCCGTTCTACCGCCGGCCGGCCTGACCCGGCCGGATCCGGCCTGATTTCCCAGATGAGAGGCGAGCATGACCGTTCCACCAGGACTGCACTACACCGCTGAACACGAATGGGTGGCGATCGACGGCGCCACCGCCTCGATCGGCATTACCGATCACGCGCAGCGCGCACTCGGCGATGTCGTGTACGTCTCGCTGCCGCCGCCCGGTGCGGCCGTGACGGCCGGCGAGCCATGCGGCGAGGTCGAGTCCACCAAGTCGGTCAGCGACATCTACTCGCCGGTGGACGGGGAGGTGACCGAGGTCAACGAGGAGATCAATGACGACCCGGGGCTGGTCAACGCCGACCCTTACGGGGCAGGCTGGCTGTTCAGGGTCCGGCTCGCCGCGGCTGACGGCCAGCTGCCGCCGGGCCTGCTCTCCCCCGCCGACTACACAGAGCTGACGAGAGATACCAGATGATGACACCCGCGGCAGCGAGCGACCTGCGGCGTTACAACGCCGCCACCGCGCACCTCGAGCCGCCCTTCGCGGTGCTCGACCTGGCGGCGCTACGGGCCAACGCCGGGTCCATGGCCCGCCGGGCGGCGGGCAAGCCGATCAGGGTCGCCAGCAAGTCGGTGCGGTGCCGGGCGGTGATCAGCCGGGTCCTGGCCATGGACGGATTCCGCGGGATCATGGCCTACACCCTGCCCGAGGCACTCTGGCTGGCCGGCTCGGGGCTGAGCGACGACATCCTGGTCGCCTATCCCACCGCGGACACGGTCGCGCTCGGGCAGCTGGCCGGCGACGCCGCGGCTGCCGCGGCTATCACCGTCATGGTCGACTGCGCCGAGCACCTCGACCTGATCGAGAAGGTCATCGCGGGCACCGCCGAGCCCAGCCAGGTCCGGGTTTGCATCGACATCGACACCTCGTTCATCGCCCTGGGCGGCCGGATCCGGGTCGGCGCGCGCCGCTCCCCGGTCCGCACCCCGGCCGACGCGGCCGCCCTGGCCAGGGACATCGTCAGCAGGCCCGGGCTCAGGCTGGCGGCCCTGATGGCGTACGAGGGGCAGATCGCCGGGGTCGGCGACAACCCAGCCGGACGGCCGCTCTACGGCCGGGCCATCCGGTACATGCAGCGCAAGTCCGGCGTGGAGCTGGCCATCCGGCGGGCTGCCATCGTGGCCGCGGTCCGCGCGGTGGCACCGCTGGAGTTCGTCAACGGCGGCGGCACCGGGTCCGTTGAGAAGACGACCACTGAGGCAGCGGTTACCGAGATCGGCGCCGGGTCCGGCCTCTACCAGCCGGGGCTCTTCGACAGCTATCGCGGCTTCTCCGGCCGGCCCGCCGCGCTCTTCGCGCTACCCGTCGTGCGCAGGCCAGGCCCCGGCGTGGTCACCGCGCTCGGCGGCGGCTACCTCGCGTCCGGCGCCGGCGATGCCGCCAGGCTGCCGCGGCCCTTCCTGCCGGCCGGGCTCCGGCTGGACAAGGACGAGGGCGCCGGCGAGGTACAGACCCCGCTGCTCGGCCGGGCCGCCGACGGCCTGCGGATCGGCGACCGGGTCTGGCTCAGGCACGCCAAGGCAGGCGAGCTGTGCGAGCGATTCGGCGAACTGTACCTGATCGACGGCGACGCAATCGCCGCGACCGTGCCGACGTACCGGGGCGAGGGCAAGGCGTTCCTCTGACGGCTACTTCCGGCCGCCGAACATCCGGTAGACGGTGAAGCCGAGCACGGCAAGCCCGACCGCCGCGGCCGCCAGGCGCACCTGGGGGCGGGCCGCCTGCTCTTGCACGCTAGCGCGCAGCCTGCGCACGTTGTTCGCGGGACTGACCCGGTCAGCCAGCGAATCGATGGTGCGCGCCAGGCTCTCGCGGGTGCGCTCGATCTCGGCTACCAGCTCATCAGGATCGTCGCGTGCCGTCACTGCGCCGGCGCCCCGCACCGCCACCGCGCCGTCCCGATCAGCCATCGCGTGCGTCCCTTCTATGCCACCGCTTCCCTGGCGCCACGGCGTTCCGGTCAGTGTCCCAGGTCGCTGCCAGAGGTGCGCCGCCGGGCTCCCGGGCGGCGCACCCACAATGGCAGACCGCCCCCTGGCCATGCGAGCGGCCCCCGGCGCTGGCACGCCGGGGACCGCCGCTGGCTCACTCAGCCGGGCCGGTCAGCCAGAGCTGGCCAGGTCATGCGCCCGGTGCAGCAGGGCGTTGCAGCCAAGGATCAGGCCGCCGGCGCCACGCAGCGGGACATTGCCGAAGGCGGCTGCCTCGAACTCGCCCTTGATCAGGCCTGCCAGCGCATCCCGGGCCAGGTCGAGCTTCCGCAGTGCCTGGTCGCCTTGCAGGTATGTCGCGTCACCCGGGCTGGAGGTCTCGATCGCGCCGGTCGCTGCGACCAGCGTGTCCGTGCCGAAGGTGCCGACGCTCGAGTTGAGCTGCTTGTAGCAGGCTCCGAGTACCGCGGCCCCGGGAGACTGCAGTGCCCGGTTCGGGCTGCTGAGAATCTGCGTGATCACCCTTCCGTCATGCTCGTAGTCATCCCTGAGCCCGGTCAGGTAGATCAGAGTCGGCCTGATGTCGGTCTCGTCGACCCAGGTGCCCGTGGTCCCGCTGCCCGGTACAGTAACCTGCCCGCTGTTCGGGCCCGCCGAGTTCGGGCCGTCAGCGGCGGCCGTTCCGTCCACGCCGAGGTTCCGGACGCCAGGCCCGGCGATGCCGAGGAAGTTGGTGTTGATCTCGGCGGCATAGTCGCCATGGTCGTAGGCAAAGTTCGTGTTCTGGGTGACGCAGGGAGTGGCGCAGGTCGCGCCGCCCGGCGTGAGGAAGTAGTCGGGCTTGGCGAACATCGCGAACGTCGGGGTCCTGGCCGGGTCCGCGTTGACCATGTGCAGGATCGCCATTTCAGCCGGGTCGGCAAGGTAATTCGTGATCGGCTGTGTCGTCCCGGTGTACGGGTTGCTCGCGGTCAGGCCGCTCACGTCCCGCTCGAGCGTGCGCACCGCCGGCGCGTCATTGGCCGGATTGCCGGTGACGTAGAACTCCGGCGCGGAATCGCTTTCCAGGCTGAACTTAGTCGTGTTGCTCTTCTGCGTGGCGAGCAGGCCGGTGACGTTGCCGGCCAGCTCACCGAAGGTACCTGCGGGATAGGTGCAGGCCACGTCGGGGGTGACCGTGGTGCCGCTGACGGTGGCGCCATCGCAGTTGGCCGGCGTGGGCTCGATCGCCCGGCCGACGTTAGCGCCGACCTCGTGGTCGCCCTCGTCGGAGCTCATCACGAACAGCGTGTTCTTCGCGGTGATACCGTCCGCGGCCAGCCGCTGGAAGAACGCCCCGAACGCGTCGTTGTAGTACTGCGCCTGCGCGACGTAGCACGGGTCGCCGCTGCCGAGCGCGGCCGGCTTCCCGACGCAGGCGCCAACGCCGGGAATGTGCTCGTTGCCGTGGATGTCGGCCACGTAGAAGTTCACCACGGGCAGGCCGGATTCGAGCATGTCAGCCGTATACGCAAGCGACTGCGACGCGTTGATCGGCCCGAAGCCGGGGAAGCCGGGATGGTCGGCCAGGAACGCGCCGTTGATCTGGTTCCCGTTCAGGTCGACGAGATTCCCCGCGTCGTTGGTTACCTGGAAGCCGTTGTGGGTCAGGTTCGGCGTCCCCGCGCCAAGCTGCGGCGCGACGTAGCGGTGGCCGAACAGACCCTGGAACCCGCTGTAGCCGCCTGGCTCATCGGGCAGCACATCGGAGACGGCGGTGGGGCTCGGCGTCGTCTGGCCGAACTTGACGCCCTGGGCCGTCGAGCAGAACGTGCTGCCCTTGGCGCAATGCACGCCGATCCCGACGTAGTCCGCGACCTCGGCGTCCTTGAAGGAATCGCCATCCGCGGCCAGCTGCTGCGCCTCGGGCGAGTTCGCGCCGAACACCTTAGGGATGTCGACGGCTGTGTTCTCCAGCACCGTGTTGGCCGTCGAGACCTGCCCGACATCACATCCGGCCCGGGTGAACGGCACCCAGGGAGCCGGAGTGATCGTGTCAGGCGCGGGGGCCGGCGACGTGGTGGCGGGAGGCGTCTTCGAGAAGACCATCGACGGGTTGGTGTCGTGGCCCGGGTTGGGGCCGGGGGGCGTCCTGGCCGTGTCGAACACCGGGTCGGTCCAGTAGGCGAAGGAGCCGGCCGGGTCGGTCGTGCCGAACGTGCCGTTCGTGCCGTCCGTGTTGTAGGCCTGGTAGCTGTTGCTGATCGGCATGCCCTGCCGGTCGCCGTACAGGCCGGTGGCGGTCGTCAGCAGGTCGTTGGCCGTGTGCGCGATCAGCGGCGTGTGGTTGTTCGACAGCAATGTGCCGTTGCCGGTGAAGAAGTTCAGCAGGTTCGGCATCATCTGCAGGTCGGACGGGACGTTGGGGTTGTCGCGGAAGAAATGGACATTGTCGAAGGTGAGGTCGACGACGTGCTTGATGCCGTTGCCCAGGTGGCACGCGCTGGCCTGATCATGATGCTGGGCGGTTCCCGCGCGGCCTGCCGAAGCCACGGCTGGCGCGGTGACTCCGATCAGGCAGAGCGCGCTGACGAGCGCCCCGCACCCGGTCACGGCGGCGGCCCCGAACATTGGCCGCCGCAGCCGACCACGTTGCTGCTGGTGCATCCGATCCTCCTCTTCCGGCTGCATTTCCGGCCACTGTGCCGGGCATCCCAGCCGGTTACGCTAAGGGCCTGGACCAAACTCCTGGCGACGGCCAGACGTCGCATTAGCCAATCCTTGCCCGCCGTCGCGCCTTTCAGCCTGACCTCCCGCCACGCGGATCGCAATGCCTGCTTCGGGAATGGCGGCGTCCCCGGGGCGCCCTGCGCCCCGCGACCTACCGCCGACCTGCGGTTAGGATCTGGGCGTGGCGGTTGAGGCGATAATCTTCGACTGGGGCGGCACGCTCACGCCCTGGCACACCGTCGATCACGAAGCGCTATGGCACGCGGTCTGCACCGGTCATTTCCCGGCCGGGCAGGCGGCCGAGACGGCGATGGCCATCCTCGCCGCCGAGCAGGAGCTGTGGCAGCTCGCCGAGCGCGAGCACCGGAGCTCGACCATCGGCCAGGTCTTCGAGCGGGCCGGCATCGCGCCGACTGACGAGCTGCTGGCGAGCTACACCCGGGCCTGGGAACCGCACACGCTGACCGACCCCGAGGCAGCCGGGGTGCTCAGCGGCCTGCGGGCGCGCGGCATCAGGATCGGCGTCCTGTCGAACACGATGTGGCCGCGGAGCTGGCACGAGGAGGTCTTCCGCCGGGACGGGGTGCTCGGCCTGATCGACGGCGCCGTGTACAGCAGCGAGATTGACTGGGCGAAGCCGCATCCGGAGGCGTTCCGGGCCGCGATGGCAGCCGTCCGGGTGAGCGACCCGGCCGCCTGCGTCTTCGTCGGCGACCGGCCATACGACGACGTCCATGGCGCGAAGAGCGTCGGCATGCGAGCGGTCCTCATCCCGCACAGCGACGTGCCGCCCTACGCGGCCGCCGCGCCCGACGCGGTCATCCAGCGGCTGTCCGAGCTGGCGGAGCTGGTCGAGAACTGGTAGCAGGCCCGGCGGGCGCCCGGTCACCCGCTAGCGGCTGAAAGACCGCTACCGTCACCGCGAGCGTGACAGCCACCGGGTCGGGAAGCCGCCGGATGCGCGCGGTAAGCGCGGCCGGGTCGGTATGCCAGGCAGCCGGCCCCATCGCGGCAAACGCGCCGACTGCCCGGTGATCGAGCGAGAGCGCCGCGCGATGTTCACTCCGGCCGGCCAGCCCAAAATAAGGGCTCAGCTTCGCGCTGAGCCGCTCGTCCTTGCGCGGGTCGACGGACAGCAGGCCGAGCGGCCCGGTCAGCTCAAGCAGATGGTCACGCTCCGGCATGACGACGAGGAGCCGCCCGGCCGGGCTGAGGACGCGGCGCAGTTCGGCGCCGTTGCGCGGGGCGAACACGCTCAGCGCGAGAATGGCGGCCGAGTCCGCGACGGGCAGCCGTCGCCACGCGTCACCGGCCACGGCCCCGATCCGCTGGTGGGCGCGGGCAGCCCGGCGTACGGCGGGCTTCGATATGTCCAGGGCCAGCCCGACGCGTCCGGGCAGGCGGCCGAGAACCGCGGCGAGGTAGTAACCGGTACCCGCACCCACGTCCAGCACGCATCCGGGCACTGCCGGGGAAGCCGCCACGGCGGCTGCCGTCCGGGCCAGGTCGGCAGCCAGGCTCGCGAAGTGACCAGCGGCCAGGAAGTCGTCGCGGGCCCGGACCATCGCCGCGGTGTCTCCCCCGCCGCCCTTGACCCCGCCCGGAAGCAGGCTCACATAGCCCTGCCGCGCTACGTCGAAGGCGTGCCCGGTTCCGCAGCGAAGCGAACCGCCGTCGCGCGCCAGGCCGCCGCCGCAGTACGGGCAGGCCAGGTACCGGATCACCTCATCGCGCATGCGGCCATTCTCGCCTGCCTCGCCCGCATGCCCGCCCCGGCGTATGCACCGGCTAGCCAGGCTGCGCGCTCAGATCGCGGTCGGTGCCGCCGGGCTTTACCTCTTGATGGGCGGCCGGCCGCAGCGGTTCGGTGTCCAGCGACACCTGCGTGAGACCGGGGTCCAAGGATACGTAGCCGGCCAGTCGCGCGGACTCCGGCAGCGCGTCGGGGTAGGACCGCGCGGCCGCGGATGGCTCCACGCCACGTCACGGAACAGGCGACCGTCGAACGCTGCCCGGTTGACGGCGAACTCCTCGCGGATCCCGCGTACCCGGAGCGCTGCCGGAAAAGTCACGAGCAGAAGACGACGAATGCAGCGAGTCTCTTTGACATGAAGGCCCTGAACCTGGACGATCCCGAACATGGCTAAGACTGTGAGCGTCATCATCACCGATGACCTGGACGGATCGCCCGATGCTAAGACAGTGGCCTTCGGTTTCGAAGGACACAGTTACGAGATCGACCTCGGCAAGAAGAATCGCGCCAGGCTCCAGAAGTCGCTCCAGCCATTTATGGATGCCGGGCGGCGGAGCGTTCATCGCAGGTCGGCGAAAACGCCCCGCGGCACCGGACCGAGGACCGACCGGGCAGCGGTGCGCGCATGGGCCGCCGGGCAGGGCCTTAAGGTCTCAGAGCGCGGCCGTATCAGCGCCGAGGTGCTGGCCAAGTACGACGCCGCGCACTAAGCGGCTGGTCGGACCCGGCCACTCCAGCTGCGCTGCCTTTGGTCGTCATCAGTCGCTTCACCAGCGATGACCCGGGAGCCGGCCGCGAGAAGTGTGCTGGCGGCTCCGCGCTCATCGGCTGGCCGGGGAGAGCCCTGATGCCATCCGAGAACGGGTAGTGGGGCCGGTGGGATTCGAACCCACACTTGCAGGATCCTAAATCCTGTGCCTCTGCCGTTGGACTACGACCCCTTGCCGGAAATGCGGTCCGCGCTGCTGGCTTACTGGCTGCCCGAGACCTGCCAGCGGGCTGGGCTGGCATTAGCTAAGGCTAGACGCCCAGTTCCTTGCGCAGCCGTGCGACATGGCCAGTTGCCTTCACGCCGTAATACGCGTTCTCGATCCGGCCGTCCGTCCCGATCACGAAGGTGGACCTGATCACGCCGACGATCTTCTTGCCGTACAGCATCTTCTCGCCGTAGGCGCCATACGCCGTCAGCACCGCGCGGTCGGTGTCAGCGAGCAGCGGGAAGGTCAGCCCCTCTTTCCCGGCGAACCTGGCCAGCTTGGCCGGAGCATCCGGGGATATGCCGAGCACGGTGAATCCCGCATCAGACAGGTCGCTCCGGCTATCCCGGAAATCACATGCCTCCTTGGTGCAGCCGGGAGTCATCGCGGCCGGGTAGAAATAGATGATCACCCGCTGGCCGCGCAGCGAGGACAGGGTGACCTCCCGGCCGTCTGCGTCCGGCAGAGTGAAATCCGGCGCCAGGTCACCCGGCGCCAGCCGATCATCAGTCACTTGCGCTCCCTTCTGCCACTGTGCCTGCCCTACCGTACCGGCACCACGCTGCTGCGTTGCGGCGCCCGGCCACCGGCCCTAGCATGTGCCCGTGCTTCCCCCCCGCGCACTTCTCGCGATCATGAATCTCCGCCCTCGCCGCCCGGCGCGTCGGCTGGCGGCCCCGGCTTTCATCGGCAGCGTCGCGGTGGCGCTGCTTACCGGCTGCGGCGGAGCCTCGGCGCCGAACGTGACCCTGCCCGGGACGGCCGCGCCCGGGACGCCCCGGGCGGAGGGCGTGCTGTCCGCGGGCAAGGCCATCGGGCTGGCGGCCAGGCAGGCCCGCCGGGTGAACTCCTACGCGCTCTCGCTGCACACCCGGAGCACGGGCATTGCCACCGAGAACACCTCGGGCACCATGCAGATCAGGCTGAAGCCGAGCCTGCTCGGCGAGGTCAGGCTGAACCTGTCGCTCGGCGGGCACGCCCTGCCGGTGGAGGAGATCGTTACTGGCCACGCGCTGTACCTCAAGCTGGCGGCGCTCGGCTCCGCGACCGGCAAGCCGTGGATCAAGATTTCCGACGCCGGGATGCGGCACGGCAGCGGCGCCACCATCAGCCAGCTGCTGCAGGGGATAGAGAACGCCAACCCGCTGGCCCAGACCACGATGCTGACCGCGTCGAAGAACCTGCACAAGGTCGGCACGCAGGTGATCAACGGCGTCCAGACGACTCACTACACCGGCTCCTATCCCATCTCGAGGGCGTTCGCCAAGGTCCCGGCCAGCCTGCGCTCGATGACCGGCCCGATCCTGAGGTCGATGGGCATCAAGACCGTGCATTTCAATGCCTGGATCGACGGCCAGCACCAGGTGCGCAAGATCATCACCACCGAGGCGGGCGCAACCACCAGGATCACCACGACCATCGTGATCACGGCGATCAACCAGCCGGTCAGCGTCCAGCTGCCGCCAGCGAGCCAGGTAGCCGCCGCGCCATCCGGCCTCGGCGGCGGGCTCGGCTAACCGCCGAGGATGGCCGCGATCACCGGGGCGAGCGCGCGCAGCGCGCGGCCACGATGGCTGATGGCGTCCTTGGCCGCCGCGGTCATCTCGGCCGTGGTCAGCTCGGAGTTGTCCGGGACGAAGATCGGGTCGTAGCCGAAGCCGTTCTCGCCGCGCGGCTGCCGGATTACCCGGCCATGCACCGTGCCCTCGCTGACATGCGGCCGGCCCGACGGCAGCACGAGCGCCGCCGCGCAGCCGAAATGGGCTCCGCGCCGCTCATCCGGCACGTCGGTGAGCTGGGCAAGCAGCAGGCACAGGTTAGCCTGGTCATCCCCGTGCTTGCCGGACCAGCGGGCGGACAGCACGCCAGGCATCCCGTTAAGCGCGTCCACGCAGAAGCCCGAATCGTCGGCAACTGCTGGCAGGCCGGTGAACCGGGCAACCGCCGTTGCTTTCAATAGGGCATTCGCGGCGAAGGTGACGCCAGTCTCGGCGACGTCGGGCGCACCGGGAAACTCGCCGAGACCGATGAGCTCGGCGGCCACCCGCCCGCCGGCCAGGATCCGCTCCAGCTCGGTGATCTTGTGCGGGTTCAGCGTGGCGAGAACCAGCCTGGCCGTCACCTGGCCAGGGCCTCCGCCTGCAGGCCGGTCAGCTCCGCGCAGCCGGCCACGGCCAGGCCGAGCAGCTGGTCGAGCATCTCGCGGCCGAACGGCTCGCGCTCCGCCGTGCCCTGGACCTCCACGAAGCTGCCGTCGCCGGTGCAGACCACGTTCATGTCGGTCTGCGCCGCCGAATCCTCCTCGTAGCCGAGGTCAAGCCTGGGCTGGCCGTCGACGATGCCGACGCTGATAGCCGACACCGAGGCGACGAGCGGGTCGCCCTTGCACCGGTTGCGGCCGCGCAGCCAGGCGATCGCGTCGGCCAGCGCGACATAGCCGCCGGTGATCGCGGCGGTCCGGGTGCCGCCGTCGGCCTGCAGCACGTCGCAGTCGACGACGATCGTGTTGTCGCCGAGCGCCTTGGGATCGATGCACGCCCGCAGCGACCGGCCGACCAGGCGGGAGATCTCCTGCGTGCGCCCGCCGGGGCGGCCTTTCACCGATTCGCGGTCGCTGCGGGTGTTCGTGGCTCTCGGCAGCATGGCGTACTCGGCGGTGACCCAGCCAAGCCCGCTGCCGCGCCGCCAGCGCGGCAGGTCCTCGGTGACGCTGGCGGCGCACAGCACCCGGGTGCGGCCGAACTCGACCAGCACGGAACCTTCCGCATGATCGAGCCATCCCCTGGTCATCCGTACTTCGCGCAGCTGATCGGGCCGTCGTCCATCGGGTCTGGGCATGCGGGCTAGCCTAGCGGCCGCTGGCGGCCCGCCGGTGTCAGCATGCCGCGCGGGGCGCGGCGCCGGATTCGATCCACTGGTAGAGCGCCCGGATTCCGTCCGTGAGCGACGTGCCCGCGCGCCAGCCGAGATCGCGCCTGGCCCGGTCCGCCGCGAGCGCGCTGCGCTGCAGCTCGCCGGGGCGGACCGGGAAGAACTCGGGATCCGCCGGACGGCCGGCCACGTCGCCGACCATCCTGGCGAGCTCAAGCACGCTGACCTCGGTGCCGGTGCCGACATTCCAGATACCAGGCCGGCCGTGGCCGGCCGCGGCGAGAAACGCCTCGACGGTGTCGCCCACGTATACGTAGTCGCGGGTCTGCCTGCCGTCCCCGTAGATGACGGGCCGCTCGCCCGCGAGCGCCCGGGCGCAAAAGATCGTGATGACCCCGCACTCGCCGGCCGGATCCTGCCGTGGGCCGTAGACGTTGGCCAGCCGCAGCACCGAGTGCCGGGTGCCGTGCAGCCGGTTGTAGAGGCCGACGTACTGCTCGGCGCAGTACTTGGCGATGCCGTACGGCGATTCGGGCAGCGGCAGCACGTCCTCCAGCGAGGGAATCGGCGCATCCCGGCCGTAGAGCGCACCGCCGCTGGAGCAGAACAGCACCCGCGCGCCGACCTCGCGCGCCGCCTCAAGCACGTTCACCGTGCCCACGACGTTGGCCTGCGCGTCGGCGGCCGGCGCGGCGACCGAGGCGGTGACGTTGATCTGGGCGGCAAGGTGGCAGATCAGCCCGGGCCTCGCCTGGCGGACGACGTCGGCCAGCGGCCCGGCATCCATGACGCTCAGCTTGTGCACGGCGGCATGCTCGCTGACCCGGGCCGACTGGCCGGACGACAGGTCGTCGACCACGCTTACCTCGTCACCCCGGGCGATAAGCGCGTCGGTCAGGTGTGAGCCGATGAAGCCGGCGCCGCCGGTGACTAGTACGCGCATGCCAGCCAAGTTTAGGTGGCCGCGGGCGGTCCCTGCCCCCGCGCGGGCGGTCAGCGTGTCGGCTGACTGGCCGCCCCGGGCCGGCCCAGGTCGAAGATCGCACCGGAGGCGGCAAGCGAAAGCGGCCCGCCGAAGGTGCCCGCGGCCTCCGCCAGCACGGCGGCCTGGTCGTTCCATGCGACAAGGTGAGTAAGTACCAGCTCGCCAACCTCGGCCCGCGCCGCATGCTGGCCGGCTTGCCGTCCGGTGAGGTGCAGATCCGGCGGGTTCGGCGCAGCGCCCGCATCGGCCGGCACCTCGGCGAAGGACGCCTCGCAGAGCAGCAGGTCGGCGCCGCGGGCCAGCCGGACCAGCGCCGCCGACTCCCCCGTGTCGGCGGAGTAAGCCAGTGCCCGGCCTCCGTGCTCAAGCCGGAAGGCGAAGGTCTCGACCGGATGGTTCATATGGTCGGCCGTGACCTGGAACGGGCCGATCCGGCGGGTGCCCGGCGTCAGCGTTTCGAAGGAGAAGGCTGGCGACATCTGCCGCGCCAGGCCATGGCCCTGCGCGTCGGCCAGCCGGCCCGCGGTGCCGGCCGGGCCGTAGACATCGATCCTGGGCTTCGGGCCGTCCGGGGCGTACGTCCGGGCGACCCAGTAGGCGGCCATGTCCAGGCAATGATCGCCGTGCAGGTGGCTAAGGCAGATCGCGTCGACATCGAACAGGCCGATATGCCGCTGCAGGGCGCCGAGTGCCCCGTTGCCGAGGTCAACAAGCAGCCGGAACCCTTCGGCCTCGACCAGGTAGCAGGAAGCCGGGCTGTCGGGCCCGGGGAAGCTGCCAGCGCATCCGATCACGGTCAGCCGCATGGTCACCCATGCTAGGTGCAGGCCGCCCGGCTGACGGATGGCCGGCCAGGCAGGGTGGCCGGCGTGGCACGCCGCGACCGGTTCCGCCGATCTACCAATATGGCCGCGAACGCGACATTATCCATCCAAGCACCCGGATCCGGTGAGGCGGAACGGGCGCAGCCACCCTTGCGGAGTCGTGATGGCGGATCAGATGATCGATGAGGCCGGCCTGCTCCCCCGCGCGCTGACCGAGCCGACCGAGCACGTGCGCGCACGCTGGATCACCGGCCTCGGCCTGGCCAGCCTCGGCATGTGGATGGCCGCGCTGACTCCGCTGCAGGTGCTGATCCCGATCCAGCTGCAGGACATCACGCCGCGCCACAAGATCGCCGCCCTCAGCATCGTGTCCGCGGTCGGGGCCATCTCCTCTGGCCTCGCGACGCCGCTGGCGGGCGCGCTGTCGGACCGCACGACGCACGGGTTCGCCGTCGGCCGGCTGCGCGGCAGGCGGCATCGCTGGACCCTCGGCATGGCCCTGCTCGGCGCGGCTGCCCTGGCCGTGCTGGCCAGGCAGACCACGGTGGCCGGCGTGGCGATCCTGTGGGTGCTGTTCAGCGCGTTCCAGAATGCCGAGTACGCCAGCCTGAGCGCCGCCATTCCCGATCATGTCCCGGTCCGCCAGCGGGCCACGGTGGCGGGCTGGGTGGGCATGCCGCAGGCGCTTGGCCTGGTGCTCGGCACTGTCCTGGTGGTCGATCTCTTCACGAAGCTGATCAGCGGCTACGACACGCTGGCGGTCCTCCTGGTCGTGCTTACCCTGCCGTTCGTGCTGCTGACGCCCGATCACGCGCTGCACCGCAAGGACCGACCGGATTTCTCCTGGCGGAAGCTTGCGCGGTGCTACTGGCTGAATCCGCGCCAGTACCCCGACTTCGCCTGGGCGTGGATCACCCGCTTCCTCGCCCAGCTCGCGATCGCGATGGGAACCCTCTACCTGCTGTACTTCCTCCGGGACGCCGTGCACTACCGGCATCCGGCGAAGGGCCTGCTGGTGCTGATCGTGATCTACACCGCGGGAGTTGTGCTGACGGCCGTGGTCGGCGGGGTCATCTCGGACCGGCTGGGCAAGCGCAAGATGCTCGTCACCGTCTCCGGCCTGCTGATGGCGGCGGCCGCCGTGCTGCTCACTTTCGTGGAGACCTGGCAGGCGGCGGTCGGCGCGGCGGTCCTGTTCGGCGTCGGCTTCGGCGCGTATCTCGCCGTCGACCAGGCCCTGATAACGCAGGTGCTACCCGCCGCCAGGGACCGCGCCAAGGACCTCGGCATCATCAACATCGCGATCGTCTGCCCAGCGGCCATCGGCGCCGTGATCTCGGCGCCGCTCGTCTCACTCGGCGGATATCCCTCGCTGTTTGCCGCCACGGCCATCGTGGCCATCGCCGGCTCCGTCTTCGTCTGGAAGATCAAGAGCGTTCCCTGAGCCGCGGCCGACGCGGCCGACGCGGGCGATCTGGCGGCTCTGCGCGACCAGCCGTCCCGCCGCGTCCCAGACCTCGGCCTCCTCGTCGAACCAGCCGCCGCTGACATGCCGGCACCGGGCCGCCACCTTGAGCACCCCCGGCACCGGAACCGCGCGCATATGCCAGGTCAGCTCGACCGTTGGCGCCCAGCCGGAAGCGCCGAGACCGAAGACGACCGGCGGCATGCCGTCCACCGCGAGCGCGAGCAGATAGGCATCCGGGTTCCTGTCCTCGCGCAGCCGGAAGTACCCGCGCATCTCCGGAATCCCGGCGGGCGTGCCGTGCCGCCACCCGGTGGTTGCCGGGTCAAGCCGCATCTCGACCTGCCCCGCGTACCCGACGGTCCCGTCCGGCCCGACCGTCCCTGGCCACGGCCCGAGGTCGATGCACTCCTCGATCGGCGGCAGCACGGGCGGCGCGCCCGTCCAGCTCAGGCCCGCGGCACGGCCGTTCCCGGCACTGGCTGCGGCGGCGGGCACGGTCCCGGTGGTGACGGTCAGCTCCAGCGCCGGCCTACCATCCTGGATCAGGCTGGCACGGGCCGTCGCCGCGGTCCTGCCCTCCTTCAGCCAGGTCACCTCGACCTGGGCCGGGGCCAGCTGCGGGACGCGGAGGAAGTGCGCGCTGGTGGCAACCGGGTGCGGGTGCGTCGACGTATCGAGCACGCAGCGCAGCACGGTCGCCATCAGCACGCCGCCGTTGACCGCGGCCGGCGACCCGCTGCCGGGCGGCACCAGGGCGAACCGCGCGTCCGGCTGCACCTCATAGCGGCCGGCGCCAGACTTCCGGACCGCGGTCGCCTCATCGAAGATCGTCATGCGCCGCTCCGCCGGCCGGGCTCGACACCGGACACCGCCGGTCGGCACATCTCGATGACGTGGACGGGACTGCGCTGCGGTAACAACGACAGCGGAATCCCGGCCACACTGCCGAACTCGCCGTGCCTGGCGCCGTCACGCCCATAGCTGGCCCTCCAGCCGCGCCTCGGCCTCCTCCAGCGTGCCCGCATAGGCGCCAGTGGAGAGGTACTTCCAGCCGCCATCGGCGATGATCAGCGCGATCTCTGCCCGCTGTCCCGCCGAGTGCGCCTTCGCCGCCATTGCCAGCGCCGCGTGCAGCGCGCAGCCGGACGAGATCCCGGCGAAAATCCCCTCGTGATCGAGCAGCTCGCGGGTGCGGCGCAGGGCGTCGGACGAGGTCACCGAGATCCTGGAGGTCAGCACGGACTCGTCGTATAGCTCGGGCACGAAACCCTCATCCATGTTGCGCAGTCCGTAGACCAGCTCGCCATACCGGGGCTCGGCGGCGACTATCTGCACGCCGGGCACGCGCTCGCGGAGGAACCGCCCGACCCCCATGATCGTCCCGGAGGTGCCGAGGCCAGCGATGAAATGAGTGATCCCGGGCAGGTCGGCGAGCAACTCGGGCCCGGTGGTCTCGTAGTGCGCCCTGGTGTTCGCCTCGTTGCCGTACTGGTAGAGCATCACCCAGTCCGGGTTCTGCTCGGCCAGCCGCCTGGCTACCCTGACGGCCTCGTTGGACCCGCCCGCGGCAGGCGAGGAGATGACCGACGCGCCGTACATCTCAAGCAGCTGCCTGCGCTCCGCGGAGGTATTCTCCGGCATCACGCAGATCAGCCGGTAGCCGCGCAGGCGCGCCACCATGGCCAGGGATATCCCGGTGTTCCCCGAGGTCGGCTCCAGGATCGTGGCACCGGCGGCGAGCCGCCCGTCCTTCTCCGCCGACTCGATCATGAAGAGCGCCGCCCGGTCCTTCACCGAGCCGGTCGGGTTCCGCTCCTCGAGCTTGGCCCACAGCCGCACCGCCGGGCTGGGCGACAGCGAGGGCAGGCCGACCAGCGGCGTCCGGCCGACCGAGTCAACCAGCGAGTCGTAGCGCATGGGGCTCCGCCGCCTAGGCTCAGCGCATCCCGCCGGCCACGGCGGGCAGCACGGTGATCGTGTCGCCGTCCCTGACCGCCGCGCTCAGCCCGCCGAGGAAGCGCACGTCCTCGTCGTTCAGGTAGACGTTCACGAAACGCCGCAGCCCGCTGTCATCTACCAGCCTGTCCTGCAGCCCGCCGTGGCGCGACTCCAGGTCGGAAAGCAGCTCGGCCAGCGTGGCGCCCGAGCCCTCGACGGATTTGGCCCCGCCGGTGTAGGTGCGCAGGATCGTCGGGATGCGGACCTCGATGGCCATCAGTAACGCTCCAGGGTGTGCGGTCGAATGCGGTCGCGGCCGGCCGCTTCCTTGCGTCCCAACCGGGCGCGCGCCGGGATCATTCCGCCACGGCATCGGCCGCCGGAGGATCCGCGGCATCCGGCGCGGCTTCGCCCGGCCGCGCATCCGGCACGACGCGGATGTCCTCCTCAGTCACCGCCCCGTCGGCGATGCGGAACGAGCGGAACTCCGCCGTATCAGGCTGCCTGGTGGATACCAGTACGTAATGGGCATCCGGCTCGCTTGCGTAGGCGATATCGGTGCGCGACGGATACGCCTCGGTGGCCGTGTGCGAGTGGTAGATGACGACCGGCTCCTCGTCCCGGTCGTCCATCTCCCGCCACACGCTCAGCTGCTCCATCGAATCGAACCGGTAGAAGGTGGGCGACCGCTCGGCGTTGGTCATCGGGATGAACCGCTCCGGCCGGTCAGTCCCGGCCGGCCCGGCGATCACCCCGCACGCCTCGTCCGGGTGGTCGGCCCGGGCGTGCGCGAGGATCTTCGCGCGCAGCGCCTCGCTGATCGTCAGCATGGATGCGAGGGTAGCCCGGCCAGGCCGCGCTCAGGACAACGCGTCCACCAGGCTTTCCTGGAGATAGGCCAGCCAGTGGTAGACCCACACGTAGGCGGAACGCGGATCGGCGGAGTCAATCTCGCTGCTCTGCTCGTCGAAGTCGTCGGTAACGCCAAGGCGGACGCCAAGCGCCAGCCTGACATCGTTCAGCGCGCGCAGCCAGGCGCGGGCGTCAGCCTCGGTCAGCCGGATCCGGCCGCCCCTGGCCGGCAGCGTCTCCAGCACGGTCCTGGCCGCCGCGACCTTGCCGTCGCGCAGCCCCTGCTCGGTGTACCGGCGGAACTCACCGGCCGCCTCGGGATCCTCGGCATAGCCATCCGGCAGCAGCCGGGCGAGCACGGGATCCTCCGGCAGCTCGGTGCTGTCGCTCAGCCCGAGCTCGACCGCGAGCTCGTCCTGCTCGCCGCCTGCCGAGTCACCGCCGACAAGCACCGCGATCTGGCCGACCAGGTCACGGACGATTCTCGCCTGCGGCGCGGCGAACCGCGCGGTCACGCCGCCCGAGGTAGCGCGGAACCCTGCCACCAGCGCCTCCGCATAGTCAGCTTCGTCCCCGCCCGCCGGCATGTCAGGGTCATCGGCGGCACCGGGCTCCCTGCCCTGGCCGGTCACGAATCGTGGCTCACCGTGGCCCACAGGCCGTAGCCATGCAAGGTCTCCGCGTCCCGCTCCATCGCTTCGCGGGCGCCGGCGGACACGACCGCCCTGCCTTTGTGATGAACGTCCAGCATGAGCTTCTCAGCCTTCGGCTTGGGATAGCCGAACACGGTCTGGAACACGTAAGTCACGTATTTCATGAGGTTGACCGGGTCATTCCACACGATCGTGACCCACGGCATGTCCGGGATCGCCTTCTCGTCGGTCTCCGACCGCTCAACCTCGGCGGGCGCCAGGCTCATTGGCTGTTCACCTCCCTGCCCACTCTCCCAGTCTCCCAGTCTTACAGAACGCGCGCGTCCTGGTCACATCGGCATATCGGCGCAGGTCACGGCCCCGGCACAGGAGGCGCCGCCGAACCGGGCAAAGCGGCCATTCCAGCGCGGCCAGCCATTAGTAGCATCCTGCCGCATATCAACATATTCAGCCGCACGCGCTGGCCGCCCGGGCCGCCCGCGCTGGCCGCACGCGCTGGCGGCCCGGCCGCCCGGAACGGCAACCACCTCACGGCGGGCGTCCTGCCAGGCGGCCGGGCGCGGGCGCGGAACGGTTCGTAGGCTTCCCTCGTGACAGCAGATGACCTGGCTGGCCGAGGCAAGCTAGCCGCCGGCCGTCCGGCAGCGGACATTCCGGGCGCGGCCGCCGCCCAGCAGGGCGGGGCCGAGGGAACCGGCCTGCTGACCGATCACTACGAGCTGACCATGCTGCGGGCGGCGCTGCGCAGCGGTGCCGCCGGGCGGCGGGCAGTGTTCGAGGTCTTCGCCCGGCA
>WNGD01003112.1_pt1 | contig 19695 bp, 12 predicted proteins | sample 5400671 | NCBI WGS metagenome assembly WNGD01 (sample SAMN13153369, study PRJNA577476) | soil metagenome | isolation source: 40 cm soil or saprolite under grassland replicate 2 | place: USA:California | collected 2016-06-15 | reverse complement strand
TGCGGCCCTTGGGGCCACTGGAGGCGTGGACGGTATCGGCGATATTCAGAAACTCAGATATTGCCTGCCTGGTGGGATCTGCTCCGGCGAAGCTCTCCAGATAGTCACGAACGAGCGCATTGACGGTCGTATGCAGTTCAAGAGCGCGCATGCGCGCCCTCTGGAGCAACTCGTCATCGACGCTGAGCGTCAGATTGGCCACAGGCCCTCCTTTCCGTGTAGCACGGAATCAGTGTAGCACGGATGTGGTTCAGGACCCAGCCAGGGCAGCGGCGAGCTCACCGGCGAGGCCGGCGTTGGCTTCCAGCAGGGCGAGGTTGGCGGCGAGGCTGCGGCCGCCGGTGCGGCGGTGGAGCCAGTCGAGTTCGAAGGGGGTGCGGGCCTTTCCGACGATGCCGGCGTCGCGGGCGGCGACGGAGGAGGCGGCGGCCAGCTCGGCCAGCTCGTCGGGATCCATCGCCGCGGACGCCGGGGGGTTGTGGACCAGCAGCAGGGCACCCGGGGAGTCGAGCGCCCGGCGGACCCGGACCAGCTCGACGGCTTCCTCGACGTTGTTGACGAGGTGCTCCAGGGGAAGGTTGCCGCGCGCCAGGAATCCGGGCATGCGGTCGGTGCGGTAGCCGACCACCAGGACGCCGTTGGTCTCCAGCCATTCGAGGGTGGCGGCGCTGTCGGCGACGTGCTTGGCGCCCGAGCAGACCACCACCAGCCGGGAACGGGCGAGCTGCGGGAGGTCCGCGGAGACGTCGTTGGCGCCGAAGTGGACCCCGCCGATGCCGCCGGTGGCCATCACGTCGATGCCGACCCGTTCGGCCGCGAACACGGTCGCCGACACGGTGGTGGCGCCGTCCAGCCGCCGCGCCACCACATAGGGGAGGTCCCGGACCGTCACCTTCCAGGTCGTGCGGGCGGTGGCGAGCAGCTCAACCTGGTCGGGGTCGGCCCCGACCACGATGCGCCCGTTGATCACCGCGACCACGGCCGGTTCGGCGCCCGATTTGCTGACGGCAAGCGACTGCGCTTCGGCGGACTCGAGACTGGCCGGGCTCGGCAGCCCTTGGGCCAGCACGCTCGATTCCAGCGCCACAACGGCGCTGGCGGTGGCGATTCGGTCGGCAACCACGATCGGTCGGTCCATGCGACTGCGACGCTCCCTGCTCTGCTCGGCGAAACCTACGGATGCTACGGAGAGAAGCTCGTCAAGGGTAACGGCAACCTGGGCTCCGAGTCATCGCCGCGCGACAACCCAGCGGCGGCGCGCTGGGCTCGCGGGACGCCGCGCCGGTCAGCCTCTCGTGCCGGAAACGGGATGTTCGTCCCAGAACCGGGCCATCACGACGCGGCGGGCACGGCGGGTGGCGCGGCGGAAGGACTCCAGCAGGCGCTGGCGGCCGCCGGGCGGTTCGCCCATGGTTTCGGCGAGGCGCTCCAGCAGCAGCGGGTCGGTCGGCAGCGAGTCGACCGGCCGGCCGGCGACCAGATAGCCATGGTTGCGGAGCCGCAGGCAGAGCCGGTAGGCGCCGGCCAGCCAGGCGGCCTCGCGGGCGTCGAGCGCCCTGGCGGCGGTGAGGGCGTCCAGTGCCGCGAAGGTGCCCTGGCGGCGGACCTCGGGGTGGGTGCCGCCGAGGCGGAGCTGGAGGAGCTGCACGGTCCACTCGACGTCGGCGAGGCCGCCGGGGCCGAGCTTGAGGTGCAGGCGCGGGTCGGCCCCGGCGGGGAGCCGCTCGGATTCGACCCGGGCCTTCATGCGGCGGATCGCGGCGACCTGCTCGGCGTCGAGCCGCTCCGGGTAGGTCCAGGCAGCGGCCGCCTGCCCGAACCGCAGGCCGAGTGCGCGGTCCCCGGCGACCGGACGGACCTTGATGAGGGCCTGGCGCTCCCAGGGCTCCGCCCAGCGGTCCCAGTAGGCCTGGTAGGAGGCGAGCGTGCGGGTCAGCGGCCCGTTGCGCCCCTCGGGGCGGAGGTTCGCGTCGACCTTGAAGCCGGTCCCCTCGGCGGTGACCGCGCCAAGTCCGTTGAGCAGCTCGCGGGCGATCTGGGCGGCGGCACGGGCAGCCTGCTCGGGGTCGGCGCCGTCGGCGGGCTCATGGCAGAGCAGGATATCCAGGTCGGAGACATAGTTCAGCTCCTCGCCGCCGAGCTTGCCCATGCCCAGCACCGTCACCCGCACCTGCTCGGCGCCACGCACCCGGTGGCTGGCGACCGCGAGGCCCGCCTCGAGGCTCGCCTCGGCCAGGGTGGCCAGCTCCTGCCCGACCACCTCGACGGCGACCCCGCCGGCCAGGTCCCGCACGGCGATCCGCAGCAGCGCGCGCCGCTTGAAGCGGCGCAGCCCGTCCCAGGCGGCGGCCACCTGCCGGTCGTCGCCGTCATGGCCCGGGCCGAGGTGGCGGGTGACGATCGCCAGGGCCTCCCCCACCAGCTGGTCGTGGGTCCGGCTGCCGGCGGGGCCGCCGGCTTCGGCCATGGCGGTGAGCAGCTCGGGGTGGCGGGCGAGCAGGTCGCCGAGGAGGCGGGAGCTGCCGAGCACGATGCACAGCAGCTCGGCGACGGCGGGATTGTCGCGCAGGGTGGCGAGGAAGGCGCCGTGGCGGCCGAGCGCCTCGGCGACGACCCGCAGGGCGGCGAGGCCGCTGTCGGGGTCGGGGGCGTCGGCCAGCCAGGTGAGCATGGCGGGCAGCATCGCGCGGAACAGGGTGGCGCGGCGTGACAGGCCGCTGGTCAGCGACCGCAGGTGCGCCAGGGCCCGCTCGGGGTTGGCGAAGCCGAGCGCGGCGAGCCGCTCGCGCGCCTCCCGCGGGTCGAGTCCGGTGGGGACCGCGCCGAAGACCTCCAGCAGCGGCCGGTAGAAGAGCTTCTCGTGGAGGCCGCGGACGGTGGCCGCGTGGCGGCGGCGGTCGGCCTCGAACAATTCCAGCGCGTCGCCGTCGGGGCCGTCGCGGTAGCCCATGGTGCGGGCGAGCCAGCGCCGCTCCCCCTCGCCCGCCGGGATGGTGTGGGTGCGGCGCTCGCTGGCGAGCTGCAGGCGGTGCTCGATCATGCGCAGGAAGCGGTAGGCGCTGGCGAGCGCGGCGGCGTCGCTGCGGCCGACGAACCCGGCGGCGCTGAGCGCCTCCAGCGCGACCAGGGTCGAGCCGCTGCGGAGTTCGGGGTCGTGGCGGGCGTGGACCAGCTGGAGGAGCTGGACGGCGAACTCGACGTCGCGGAGGCCGCCGGGGCCGAGCTTGACCTGCCGCTCCCCGCCGTCGCGGGCCTGCTGGGAGGCCTCGACCCGGGCTTTCATGTGGCGGATCGCGGCGATCGCCTCGGGGTCGAGCCGCTCCGGGTAGGTCCACGCGGCGGCGGCCTGGTGGAACCGCTCGCCGAGGGCCGGGTTCCCGGCGACCGGGCGGACCTTGATGAGGGCCTGCTGCTCCCACGCCTCCGCCCAGCGGTCCCAGTAGGCCTGGTAGGAGCCGAGCGTCCGGGTCAGCGGCCCGTTGCGCCCCTCGGGACGGAGGTTGGCGTCCACGCGGTAGCAGGTCCCTTCGGCGGTGACCGCGCTGAGACCGCCGATCAGCTCCCGGGCGATCGCGGCGGCGATCCGTGCGGCCTCGTCGGCGTCGGCCTCACCCTCGTCCTCCACGCCGGAGGCAGGGCGGGGGGCGGGTTCGTGGACGAAGAGCACGTCGATGTCGGAGACGTAGTTCAGCTCCTCGCCGCCGAGCTTGCCCATGCCGAGCACGGCCACCCGCACCCGCTCGGCCTCCTCGACCCGGCGGCCCACGACCGCCACGACCGCCAGGGCGGCCTCCAGGCACGCCTCGGCGAGCGCCGCCAGCTCCTGCCCGACCATCTCGACCGCCGCGCCGCCGGCCAGGTCCCGCACCGCGATCCGCAGCAGCTCCCGCCGCTTGAAGCGCCGCAGCGCCTCCCAGGCGACCACCGGGTCCGCAACCGGATCCGCAACCGGGTCCGCAACCGGGTCCGCAACCGGGTCCGCAACCGGGTCCGGGGCGGAGACGGTCGCCAGCGCCTCCTCCACCAGCTCGTCGCGGGTACGGGGGGCGGCGAACGCGCGCCCGTCGGCGAGGCGGTCGACCTCTTCGGGGTGGGCGGCGAGCCAGGCGCCGAGGGAGCGGCTGGCGGCGACCAGCGCGACCAGCCGCCGCCGGAAGCCGAGCTGGCGGCGCAGCGCCGCGGTGAAACGGCCACGGTCGCCCTCGGGCAGGGCAGCGGCGACCGCCCCGAGCGCCCGTGTGGCCAGTTCGGGGTTGGCGCTCCCGCCCAATTCGTGGAGCAGGCGCAGGCCGCCCGCGGCCGCATGCGGCGGCCAGGCCCCCAGCGCCTCCAGGTCGCCGACGACCGCCAGCGGCTCCTCGAAGCCGAGCCGTGCCAGGAATGGGCCGGGCTCAGGCGCAGCCGAACCCCTTGGCCTGCTGTGCGGCACCGCCACTATTGCCCCCAGATGTCCGCCCTGACAAGCGTCGGGCCTACCAACAGGCACGCCAAAACCCGCGCGAGGGGGGTCCCCCTGTTTAACGCTATCGGATTTGGCCCGGATGGCGTCGCGTTGTCCACAGCCCTCCGCCAGCGGCGCTCAGGTGGTCCAGCGCCAGGCCCGGACGGCCCGGTCGAGGGCGGCGACGTCGCCGGGGAAGGCCTGCGTCGAGGCGGAGAAGGTGAGCCACCAGACCGCGCCGTGGTGGTAGCAGGCGATCTGGCGCACCCGCACTGGGTGGCCGCCCTGGGCCAGCGTCCAGTCGGTGGCGATCGCCGCCGCACTGTCGAGCTGGAGCGGCCAGGCGCTGCCGACCGGGACCGCGCCGAGGGTGTCGCGCAGGCGGCCCGGCAGCGCCGCGGCGAGCCGCGGCAGCGACGGCGGCTGTGCGGCCGGCTGCCGGAGCACGCTCAGGTCGGCCACAAATCCGCTGGTCGCGCGGCCTGTCAGGACCTGGACTGGCCGCACGCCGCGGTAGGAGCCGGCGAGCTGGCGGGTCTGGTCACGCCACCCGGACGGCAGCGGAAAGGCATACTCGCGCCCGGCACCCGCACCCGCCGCGACGACCCGCACCGGACGGCCGAGCGCCGGGTGGGCCACATGGGCCGGGTGGAAGGTCCGCGTGACCGGAGCCCGCGCGACCACCATCAGGGCCACGACCAGCGCGACCACGCCCACCAGGGTGACCAGCGGGCTGCGGCGCCGCCGTGACGGGGACGGCGGACGCGCCGCCCGCCCCGATGCCGGGGACGCCTCGGGCGCCCTCCAGGAGGAATCTGGTTCGTCGTCCCAGCCTGAGGAGTCGTCCCAGCCCGAATTCGCCCCCATGTGTTTGCCTGCCCCCTCGTTGGGTCTTCAGCTGCGACGGATGTGGCGCCCGGGTCAGAGCAGCGGCAGGTAGCGCTTGCGCTCGAACGGGGTGACGTAGCGCTGGTAGGCCTGCCAGTCGCGGCGCTTGTTGCGCAGGAAGTACTCGAAGACGTGCTCGCCGAGCGCCTCGGCGACCAGTTCCGAGCTCTCCATGGCCACGAGTGCCTCGTGCAGGTCGACTGGGAGCGGTTCGATGCCGGCGGCGCGGCGCTCCGCCTCGGTCATCCGGTCGAGGGCGTCGTCGGCCTCGGGCGGCAGCTCGTAGTCCTCCTCGATGCCCTTCATGCCGGCGGCGAGCAGCACCGCGAACGCGAGGTAGGGGTTGGCGGCGGGGTCGGGCGAGCGGACCTCGACGTCCACCCGGTCGGAGCGGTAGCCGCCGACCCGCACCATCGCGGAGCGGCTGCGCTGCGCCCAGGCGATGTGGACCGGCGCGTCGAACCCGGGCACCAGCCGCTTGTAGGAGTTGACCCACTGGTTGGTGACCGCGGTGTACTCCCGCGCGTGGACCAGCAGCCCCGCGATGAACGAGCGGGCGGTCTTGGAGAGGTTGGCCTCCTGCCCGGGGTCGTAGAAGGCGTTGCGGTCGCCCTCGTAGAGGCTGAGGTGGGTGTCCATGCCGGAGCCGTCCACTTCCTGGATCGGTTTCGGCATGAAGCTGGCATGCAGGTCGCGTTCCAGCGCCGCCTCCTTGACCACCAGGCGGCAGCTCATCACGTTGTCGGCCATGGTGAGCGCGTCGGCCTCGCGCAGGTCGATCTCGTGCTGGCTGGGAGCGATCTCGTGGTGGGATTGCATCACCGAGATGCCCATCCGTTCCAGCATGTCGATCGCGTCCTGGCGGAAGTCGTGGGCGAGATCCAGCGCGGTCTGCTCGAAGAACGACCCGGAGTCCAGCGGCCGCACCGATTTCGCGTTCTTGAAGAGGAAGAACTCCAGCTCCGGCTGCACGTAGACGGTGAAGCCCCGGTCGGCGGCGCGTTGCAGGTTGCGGCGCAGTACCCAGCGGGGGTCGGCGTCGAACGACTCACCCTCAGTGGTCAGCACGTCGCAGAACATCCGTGCGACGCCGCCGTCGCCGCCGGTGCGGCCCGGCAGCACCTGGAAGGTGCTCGGGTCGGGGCGGGCGACCACGTCGGCCTCCTGCGCGCGGGCGTAGCCCTCGATCGCGGAGCCGTCGAAGGTCATGCCCTGCTCGAACGCCTCCTCCAGCTCGGCCGGGGTGATCGCGAACGACTTGAGGAAGCCGAGCACGTCGGTGAACCACAGCCGGACGAAGCGGATGTCGCGCTCCTCCACCATCCGCAGGACGTATTCGCGCTGCTTGTCCATGTCGTAGACGCTCCGGATCGACGGTCGGGCGCCAATGCTACCGCTGGTACCGTGGATTCCGGAGCACCGTCCACAACCGTTTACAAGCTTGTTCGGGAGGTGCCGGATGGAGCGCCTGCGGCTCGCCGGAGCGCAGCTCAACCAGGTCGTCGGGGACATCGACGGCAATGTGGAGCGGATCCTGGCAATCTACCGCGAAGCCGCCGCGAAGGGTGCGCACCTGGCGGTGTTCCCGGAGCTGGCGGTCACCGGCTACATGCCCGAGGACCTGGTCTTCAAGCCCGACTTCCTGGCAGCCAGCCAGGCCGGGATCGAGCGGGTCGCCGCCGGGGTGGGCGCCTGCGCCGCGGTGGTCGGCTTTGTCGAGGCGACCCCGGCCGGGCCGGCGAACGCCGCCGCGCTCTGCCACGACGGGCGGATCCTGGCGACCTACCACAAGGTGCTGCTGCCCAACTACAGCGTCTTCGATGAGGAGCGCTACTTCATCCCCGGCCGCGAGGTCCTGCTCGCCAGCTTCGGCGAGGTCAGCGTCGCCATCACCATCTGCGAGGACCTGTGGTTCCCCTGGGGCCCGATGGCCGCCGCGGCGGCGGCCGGGGCCGAGGTGGTGGTGAGCATCAACGGCTCCCCCTACCGCCTCGGCAAGGCCGACCGGGTCGGCCCGATGCTGGCCACCCGCGCCGCCGATCATGGCGCCCACCTCTTCTACGTGAACCGGGTCGGCGGCCAGGACGAACTGGCCTACGAAGGCGAGAGCTGCTACTTCGACCCGGAGGGCCGCGTCCGCGCCCGGGCCGCCAGCTTCGAGGAGGACCTGCTGCTGGTCGACCTGACCCTGGAGGAGGGCGCCACCGCCCGCCTCGCCGACCGGCCACGGCGCACCCCCGCCAGCGTCCCGCCCGGGGCCGGGTCGCCCCCGAGCCTCGCTGTCCGGCGCGTCCAGGTCACCGACCGCCTGCCTGACCCGGGCCCGCTGGTCGAGCGGCGCCTGTCCCCGCGTCTGGGCGCCGAGGAGGAGGTCTACCGGGCGCTGGTCTGCGCGACCCGGGACTATGTGACCAAGAACGGCTTCGGCGCGGTCCACGTCGGCCTGTCAGGGGGGATCGACTCCAGCCTGGTGGCCGCCATCGCGGTCGACGCGCTCGGGCCTGACCGGGTCACCGGGGTGGCGATGCCGTCGTCGTACTCGTCGGAGGGGAGCCTCCGCGACGCCCAGGCGCTCGCCGCCAATCTCGGGATCGAGCTGCTCACCCTGCCGATCCACGACCCGGTCGACGGCTTCGCCGCGGCCCTGAAGGAGCCGTTCGCCGGCACCGAGCCGGGCCTGGCGGAGGAGAACATCCAGGCGCGGGTGCGCGGCACGCTGCTGATGAGCCTCTCGAACAAGTTCGGCACCATGGTGCTGACCACCGGCAACAAGTCCGAGATGGCGGTCGGGTACTGCACCCTGTACGGCGACATGGCCGGCGGCTTCGCGGTCATCCGCGACGTCCCCAAGACGCTCGTCTACGCCCTGGCCCGCTGGCGCAACCAGCAGGCCCACGCGCGCGGAGCGGGCGAGGTGATCCCCCAGTCGGTGCTGGACAAGCCCCCGTCGGCGGAGCTGCGCCCCGGCCAGCTCGACACCGACTCCCTGCCGCCCTACGAGGTCCTCGACCCGATCCTGGAACGCTACATCGAGGACGACGCCTCGACTGACGAGCTGGTCGCCGAAGGCTTCGACCGCGCCGTTGTCGAACGGGTCGTCGGCCTGGTCGACGGCGCCGAATACAAGCGCCGCCAGGCCCCGCCCGGCCCCAAGATCACCGGCCGCTCCTTCGGCAAGGACCGCCGCCTGCCGATCAGCAACCGCTTCCGCGGCTACCCGCGCGCCGCCAGGTAGCCGGCCGCCAGGCGGGCAGCCGGGGCCAAATTCGCTGGCTGCGACCGGGCTCGGAACGGCACGATCTCCACTATGGGTTCGGGTTCGGAGGGCGGGGGCGTGGAGGGGCTCGCCGGCGGGTCGCGCTGGCGGCGCTGGCGGCGACTCGCGGTGGTCGACAACAGGCCGCTGCGGGAGCGGCGGGACTTCCGGTTGCTGTTCATGGCGCAGGGAGGGTCGACGTTTGGGACCCGGATCACCTATGTGGCCATCCCCTATCAGGTGTTCCGGATCACGCGTTCGCCGCTGGCGGTGGGGCTGCTCGGGCTGGCGGAGCTGACGCCGCTGCTGCTGACGGCGCTGCTCGGCGGGGCGCTCGCCGACGCGCACGACCGGCGGCGGATGGTGCGGCTCACCGAGCTGGGCATGGCGACGGCGTCGGCGTCGCTGCTGGTCAACGCGGCGCTCCCCCACCCCGCCCTTTGGGTGCTGTATGCGGCGTCGGTGGTGCTGGCGGCCTTGGACGGGCTGCAGACGCCGTCACTGGACGCGCTGGTCCCCCGGCTGGTCGAACGCGACGAACTGCCGGCCGCGGTCGCGCTGGAAGGGCTGCGCGGCACCCTGGGGATGGTGGCCGGGCCGGCGCTCGGCGGGGTGCTGGTGGCGACGGCGGGCCTGCCGGTCGCCTACGGGGTGGACGTGGCGACCTTCGGATTCTCGCTGCTGCTGCTGTCGCGCATGCGGGCCGTGCCGCCACCGCCTGGGGCGGCGCGGGTGAGCCTGCGCGGCATCCTCGACGGGCTGCGCTACGCGCGCAGCCGGCCGGAGCTGCTCGGCACCTATGTGGTGGACATCGTGGCGATGCTGTTCGGCATGCCGCTGGCGCTGTTCCCGGCGATCGCCGACCGCTACGGCGGCGCTGGGGTGCTCGGCCTGCTGTACGCCGCGCCCTCGGCCGGGGCGCTGCTGGCCAACCTCACCAGCGGCTGGCTCGGGCGCTCACGGCGGCACGGCGCCGGCATCCTGGGCGCCGCCGGCTGCTGGGGGCTCGCCATCGCCGCCTTCGGGGTGGCCTATGGCCTGGGTGGGCCGCTGTGGCTGGCGTTGCTGCTGCTCGCCGCCTCCGGGGGTGCCGACATGGTGAGCGGACTGTTCCGCTCCACCATCTGGAATCAGACGATCCCGGACGAGCTGCGCGGCCGCCTCGGCGGCATCGAGCTGCTCAGCTACTCGATCGGCCCGACGCTCGGCAACGTCGAGGCGGGCGCGGTCGCGTCCGCCTTCACCGTGACCACCGCGGTGGTCTCCGGCGGGGCGCTCTGCGTTGCCGGCTTGGGCGTCTGCGCCCTGCTGCTGCCGGCCTTCCGCCGCTACGACGCCGCGAGGTTTCTGGCCGCGGCGCGGGCAAACGCCGCGTAGGCGCCCGTTTCGGCGGCTGGCGGGTGCACACTGGAGGAGCCAGGAGACCCCCATCCGGGGCTCCAAGGAACTCCAGAAGGAGGCCGCGATGCCGGTCACCATCACCGATCTCGCCGCGTGGAAGGAGCGCGGGGAGCGGTTTGTCATGCTCACCGCCTACGACGCGCTCACCGCGCGGGTGCTGGACGAGGCGGGAGTCCCGTTGCTGCTGGTCGGCGACTCGCTGGGGAACAACGTTCTCGGCTACGACTCGACGATCCCGGTCACCATGGAGGAGTCGCTGGTGTTCACGGCGGCGGTGGCCCGGGGCGCGAGGAACGCGATGGTCGTCGGGGACCTCCCCTTCGGGTCATACCAGGCCGCGGCCGCCGACGCCATGCGCAACGCCGCCCGCCTGGTCAAGGTGGGCGCCAACGCGGTCAAGCTGGAGGGCGGGCAGCGCTCGGTCGAGGCCGTCAGGCTGATCGTCGCGGCCGGGGTGCCGGTCATGGGCCATCTCGGCCTCACGCCGCAGTCGGCCAACAGTTTCGGCGGCTTCCGGGTGCAGGGGCGCGGCGAGGCGGGCGACCGGCTGCTGGCCGACGCGCTCTCCCTGCAGGCGGCTGGCTGCTTCTCGATCGTGCTGGAGGCGATCCCCGCCGAGCTGGGCAAGCGGGTCACCGAGGCCCTCCAGATCCCGACCATCGGCATCGGCGCCGGGCCGCACACCGACGCGCAGGTGCTGGTCATCACCGACCTGCTCGGCCTCACCCCCGACCCGGCGCCGCGGTTCGTGAAGCGTTACGCCGACCTGCGCTCCACCATCGCCGAGGCGGCCCAGCGCTTCACCAAGGACGTCGCCGAGGGCCACTATCCGGGACCGGAACACCAGTACCACTGAGCGACGGAGCGCCACGGCGCTGTGGTTGCGTTTGCAACCACCTCTGGAGTAGTTGTAGATTCAACTATGCCTTCCCACTGCCGAGAGGAGCCCTAGATGAGCGAAGCACCCACGGTCCCAAGCGGATCCCGGGTGGTCGACGGCCTGGTCGTCCCAGAGGCCGGCACCTGGGTCGCGGATGCGGCCCACTCCACCTTCGAGTTCGTCGCCCGGCACCTGACCGCCAAGGTCCGCGGCCGCTTCCACACCGCCACCGTCACCGCCCACGTCGCCGAGGTCCCGGAGCAGTCAACGGTCGAGGTCGAGATCGACACGGCCAGCGTCGACACCCACGAGCCGCGCCGCGACGGCCACCTCAAGTCGCCGGACTTCTTCAACGTCGAGAAGTACCCGAAGATGACCTTCCGCTCCACCGGGCTGCGCTCAGCGGGCGAGGGCGTCTGGGAGCTGACGGGCGACCTGACCATGCTCGACGCGACCCGCCCGGTCAGCTTCGACCTCGAATTCCTCGGCACCAGCCCTGATCCGTGGGGCGGCATCCGCGCCGGTTTCTCCGCCTTCGCCGAGGTCGACCGCGAGGACTGGGGCCTCAACTGGAACTCGGCCCTGGAGACCGGCGGCTGGCTGCTCTCCAAGAAGATCCGCCTCGAGATCGAGGTCGAAGCCGTCAGGCAGTAGGCGGTCGACGGGCTGGGGGGCGGCGCCGACGGCAGCCGGGGGGGACCCTGGCCATCGGCGCCGCAGCCCAGTCGGCGGCAACCGGCACCTGGGGGAGGCGCAGCGGTCGCTGGCGACCTGACAACCTTGCCACAGCACGGCTGAGACGAAGCTGAACGCTCCTGAGAGGACGCTGAGAGGACCCCAGGAGGGCCGGGGAGCCGCGGGCTCCCCGCCGGATATCCGCCCAGCTCAGGCCGTTCCGTTGGCTCGTGACCCTCGGCGTGACCATCGCTGGGGCCGTCGGCAGGCAGGCGCACCACCAGCCTCGCGCCGGAACCGCCCGAATCATTCGGATCGTTCGAACCCTGGCCGGCGACGGCGACGGCGACGGTGCCGCCGTGCGCCTGGACGATCTCCCGGACGATCGCCAGCCCCAGCCCTGCCCCGCCACGGTCGGGGCTGCGGGCCTCGTCCAGGCGGGTGAAACGCTCGAAGACCCGCTCGCGGTCCTCCGGCGGGATGCCAGGGCCGTCGTCAGCGACGACCAGCTCGGCCTCGCCGCCGTCGAGCCGGCGCACCTCCAGCCGCACCTGTTGGCGGGCGTGACGCTCGGCGTTGGCGGCCAGGTTGCGGGCGACCTGGGTGAGGCGATGGCGGTCGCCGGTGACGCGGGCGGCCGAGATCCCGGAGGTGTCCACCATGACCTTGCCACGGTTGCGCAGCCGCCGTGCCTCCGCCAACGCCAGCTCGTCAAGATCGACCTGGTCGCGCCGCAGCGGCAAGGTCGCCTCGTCGACCCGGGCGAGCAGCAGCAGGTCCTCGACGATCCGCTGCATCCGCCGCACCTCCTGCATGACCGCGTCCGCGACCGCCCTCCAGTCGGTGCGCTCAGGAAGCGCCAGCGCGACGTCGAGCTGCAGCTGGATCGCGGTGAGGGGGCTGCGCAGCTCGTGCGAGGCGTCAGCCACGAAGCGCCGCTGGCGCGCCGCTGACGCCTCCAGCTGTTCCAGCAGCTCGTTCATGGACCGGACCAGCGGGACGACCTCGCCGGCCGCCCGCTGGTCAGCGATCCGCAGGGAGAGGTCCCGCCGGGCGATCTCGCCGGCCTCGACCCGGATCGCCTCCACCGGCCGCAGGGCGTGGGCGGCCAGGAACCAGGCGGCGACCGCCACCAGCAGGATCAGCAGGGGCGTCTGCAGGTCGAGCCCGGTCTGGGTGGTGTGCTCCGACAGCTCGGCGAGGTGGAGGGACGCCGCCACAAAGACGATGCGCGCCCCCTCCCTCGGGGTGGTGACGCGGGTTGAGAGCATCAGGTAGGGGCCGCGCCCGTCCGCGACGACAGCGGGCAGCCGGCGCAGGTGGGCGACGCTGACGGTGTCGCCCCGCAGCGGCTGCCCGGCGGCCGCCAGCGCCGGGGCGCCGTGCAGCGCGGGGCTCTCCAGCGACACAAGACCGGCGGTGTCGACCACCTGGATCAGGTCGCCTGGCGCGCCATGGAGCTCCTCGGCGGGGGCACCGGTCCGCAGCAGCCGGGCGACCCGCAACACGTCGGTCCGCGCCGTCGACTGGATGCTCGCCTCCAGTTTGTGGTGCTGCATCCGCAGGAGGGCGAAGTCGGCCGGCAGCAACGCGATCGTCACGGCGACCGCCGCCAGGACGGCCGCGCGTGCCCGCCGCGACCGCAGGACCGCGGGCAGTCTAGCCACCGTCGGCGGCGAGCCGGTAGCCGACCCCGCGGACCGTCTCGATCGCGTTGCGGCCGAAGGGGACGTCGATCTTGCGCCGCAGGTAGCCGATGTAGACCTCGACGATGTTCGGGTCGCCGTCGAATTCGAGGTCCCAGACCTCGTCGAGGATCTGGCGCTTGGCGAGCACCTCGCCGGGGTGTCGCATGAGCAGCTCCAGCAGGGCGAACTCGCGGGCCGTCAGCGAGATCTCCGTCCCACTCCGGTCGAGGTGGTGCCTGGCCGGGTCGAGGCGCAGGTCGCCGGCGCTGAGCACCGTCGGCCGCTCGCGCGGGCCGCGCCGCAGCAGCGCCCGCAGCCGCGCCACCAGCACCACGAAGGAGAACGGCTTGGTGACATAGTCGTCGGCGCCGGTGTCGAGCGCCTCCGCCTCGTCCAGGTCGCCGTCCTTGGCGGTGAGCATCAGCACCGGCGTCCAGATCTCGGCGTCGCGCAGGGCCGCGCAGACCCGGTAGCCGTTCAGGCCGGGCAGCATGATGTCGAGCACGATCGCGTCGAACGGGTGCTCCTGGGCGCGCCAGAGCCCGTCGTTGCCGTCATGGGCGACCTCGACGACGAAGCCCTCGGCCTCCAGCCCGCGGCGAAGCGTCTCCGCGAGCGGGCGCTCGTCCTCCACCACCAGAACTCGCATCAGGTCCTCATCGGGATGGCGGGCTGGTCAGGTCGTGGCGTTGCAGCTCAGCCCGGGAGGCGATGCCGAGCTTGGGGAAGATGTTGTGGAGGTGGTACGCGACGGTCCGCGGGCTCAGGAACAGCTCCGCGCCGATCTGCCGGTTGGTCAGCCCTCGCGCGGCGCGGTCGGCGATCTGGCGCTCCTGCGGGGTGAGCTGCTGGAGGGTGCTCGGGTCACGCTTGCGGGCGCTCTCCCCGCTGGCCCGCAGCTCGGCGCGGGCACGCTCGGCCCAGGGGGTCGCCGCCAGCCGGTCGAAGATCTCCAGGGCGGCCCGCAGGTGCGGGCGGGCGTCGCTGCGGCGCCGGCCGCGGCGCAGCCACTCGCCGTAGCTCAGCTCGGTCCGGGCGAACTGGAAGGGCCGCAGGCGCTGCTGGCCGCCGCCGTCAGGGGTCAGCGCGGCCTGGAAGCTGCGCTCGGCGACGGCGTCGTCGGCGCTCAGCAGGCCGCGGCAGCGCCGCGCCAGATGGATCGCCCATGGCTGCTGGTTGTGCCTGGTCCACGCCTCGAACTCGGCCAAGACGGGCACGGCCGCCTCGGCCTGGCCGGCGAGCACCGCCGCCTCCACCAGGTCGCCGGTGGCGCGGCGGCCGAGCAGGTAATGGCCGCCGCCGGGGCCCTTGGGGGTCGCCAGCGGCAGGAGGCGTGCCAGGGCCTGGTCGGGCTGTCCCTGGCCCAGCGCGAGCAGGCCGGACGCCCAGGAAGTGAACGTCAGGGCGGCGACGTGCTCGTGCGGGACGGCGAACTCGCACGCCTCGCCGACGAGGCGCCGGCAGTCGTCGGCGCGGCCCCGCGCGGCGGCGAGCCAGGCAAGCATGGACCGCAGGTATGCTGCCAGGGTCGGCTGCTCCGTCTCCTGGGCGAGACGGATCCCTTCGCTCGCGTGGCTGACCGCGCTGTTCCAGCGGCCCAGCACAACCTCGACCGGGGTCAACTGGGTCAGCGCGACCGGAAGCATGCCGATCACCCCCCGAGCCCGCAGGGCCGCGACCAGCTTGGTGAGCCGTTCGCTGATCGCCAGCTCGTCGCCGAGAAGCTCGGGAAGGAACGTCGGCGGCCAGATCCAGGGTCGCGGGTCCTCGGGCACCTGCCCGGGCGTGGACGTCTCGGCCAGGGCCTGGTGCTGCGAGCCGTGCCTGGGGAGGCGGTCGTGGCCGAGTTCGACGATGAGCAGGGCGAGCTGCCCGAACTCGGCATCGTGGGCGCCGGGGAGCTGCTGGAGGCGTTCGCCGATCTCGATCAGCCATGCCGGCTCGTTGCCGAGCCACGCCGAGCGCGCGGCCAGGATGAGCAGGTCTCTGGCCAGGTCGGGGTCGCTCCGCATGATCGGAGCGGCACCCTCGGCCAGGATCACTGACGCGGTGGTCGGCGTCCCGCTGATGTGCTCGATCCAGCCGCGGAGGCCCGCGATCCGGGCACGGCACCTCGGGCGGGTGCTGTAGGGCTCGGCGGCGTCCAGCAGCACCCGGGCCCGTTCGGGCTGGCCGGCGTCCCAGGCGGCCTCGGCGGCCGCGACCAGCCGTCCGGCGTGGCGCGCGGCGTCGGGGGTGAGGGCGGCGGCACGCTCAAGGGCGTCCGCGGCCGCCACGGTGCCACCCCGCCGGGCGGCGCGGTCGGCGGTGCGCTCCAGCGCCGAGGCGACCTGCTCGTCCGGGCCGGTCGCGGCGGCGGCGAGGTGCCAGGCACGCTGGTCGGCGCGGTGTTCCCCGGCCAGGACCTGCGCGAGGCAGGTGTGGGCGGCCAGGCGGTCGGCGATCGGGGCGCTTTGGTAGACGGCGGAGCGGACCAGCGGGTGCCGGAAGCGGACCTGCCCCTGCGCGGTGATCCGCAGCAGACCGGCCCGCTCGGCCGGCTCCAGCTTCTCGGCGCCGGCGATCAGGTCGACCGCGGCCAGCACGGTGGCCGCGTCGCCGCTCCCCTCGGCGGCGGCGACCAGCAGCGCCGTCTGGGTCTCGGCCGGGAGATCGCGCACCTCGTTCAGGAAGATCTCCTCCAGCGCCGCCCCGAGCGGCAGCCGCGCCGGCAGCGGCTGCCGGCCGGCGAGCTGATCGGCGCTCAGCGTCGCCGGCAGTTCCGTCAGCGCGAGCGGGTTTCCCCCGACCTCCTCGATCAGCCGGTCGCGCACCGGTGCCGCGATCGAGCGCCGCCCCCGGTCCAGCAGCGCCCGCGCCGCGGCTGGGTCCAACCCGTGGAGCTCCAGGGACGGCAGGCTCGGGGCGCGGAACTGCCGCCAGTCGCTCATCCTGGCTGACAGCAGCAGCGCGACCGCCTCGGCTTCGAGCCGGTGAGCCACGAACACCAGCGCCTGCGCCGACGCCGGATCCAGCCACTGGGCATCATCGACGAGGAGCAGCACCGGCTCGTCCTCGGCGACGTCGGCCAGCAGGGTGAGCACCGCTGTCGCGACCAGGAACCGGTCGGGCCGGTCAGCGACCATCCCGCCCAGGCCGAACGCGTCGTTCAGGGCCGCGAGCTGGGGGGCGGGCAGGTGGTTCCGCCGCTCCAGCACGGGGAGCAGCAGTTGGTGCAGCGCGGCGAACGGCAGGTCCACCTCGGACTCGACCCCGGTCGCCGAGAGGACCAGCATGCCGGTGGCGCGCTCGGCCGCATGCGCGAGCAGGGCGCTCTTGCCGACGCCAGTCTCGCCACGGATGACCAGCACGCCGCTGCGCCCAGCACGGGCAGCGGCGAGCAACGCGGCGATGGCGCACTGCTCGCCCTCGCGCCCAAAGAATTCAGAAGGCTGCGCCAACAAACGCCGACCAGGCATCAGTCGCTCCCCCATGGCAATGCGCGAAGCCTGCGGGTGGCGGCCTGACCGATGGTAGCGTAATTCCAAAATACATAGACCACGCGAGCACAGCGGGCTGTCCAAATTCGACATGACCGCAAATCAGCGACCACTGAATCATTTCGGTGGATCGGTGGCGGGACGGATATCAGGACGGGCGGGATCTCGTGAAGGCGCCAACGGCTGGCGGGTGCAGCCGGCCTGACCGGGGACCGGGCGGCGAGCCGTCCCTGCTCAGCGACGCTCGACCGCAAAACACGCTCAAGCCGTCAAAGAACAGCGCCCACCTAGACCCCAGAGGCCCTGTCGCCCCACAAGCCATCCGCCGGCCCGCCGTCCACCGGCGAAACGCGGACCCTGTGGTGATCACGCTGGCGTCCTGGTTGCCCCTCAAGGAATTGGCGGGTCTGGCGACAAGACGAGGGAAGGGGACTCCGCCGCACTGACTACGAGGAGGATCTCCATGGCACAGCAGGTGCAGGCGCCGTACGGGTCGTCGCGGATGGCTGGACGGGAGCCGTCAGGCCTGGTTGCCGGGTTCACGGTCTTTGCCGGGGTGATGATGATCATCACCGGGATCTTCCAGGCGCTCGACGGCCTGGCTGCCATCATCAGGAACAGCTTCTACGTGGTCGCTCCCAACTACGTCTACGACCTGAACGTGACCGGCTGGGGCTGGATCCACCTGATCCTTGGGGCCGTCCTGGTCGTGGCCGGGCTGGCGGTGTTCACCGGGAAGCTGTGGGCGCGGGCGATCGGGATCTTCTTCGCGGCGCTCAGCGCGGTCGCGAACTTCCTGTTCCTCCCCTATTATCCCATCTGGTCGCTCCTGATCATCGCGCTCGACGTGTTCGTCATCTGGGCGCTCGCGTCGCCCAGGCGGACGACCGCCTAACCACCCGACGCACCGCAGTTCCGCAGCTCCCGCCAGCTGGCGCCACCCCGGCGCCAGCTGGCGCTGCGATATGCCCCCGGTGAACCACGGCAAGGAGACGCGCATGGACAGCCACAGCCTGCCCTTCGACGACCGCACCGATTTCGCCAACGCCGACCGCGGCTTCGTCGGCGCGCTGGAACCGGGCGTGATCACGGCGGCGGACGGGCGGGTGGTGTGGGACAGCGACGCCTACCGGTTCCTTGCCGCCGACTGCCCCGACAGCGCCAACCCGAGCCTGTGGCGGCAGAGCCAGCTGTGCGCCAGGCAGGGTCTCTACCAGGTCACCGACGGGATCTACCAGGTCCGCGGCCTGGACCTGTCGAACATGACGCTGGTTGAGGGCGACCAGGGCGTGATCGTCATCGACCCGCTGATCTCCGCCGAGACCGCCGCGGCAGCGCTCGGCCTGTACCGCGCCCACCGCGGCGACCGGCCGGTCACCGGGGTGATCTACACCCACTCGCACGTCGACCACTTCGGCGGTGTGCGGGGCGTGCTCCCCGACGGCGCACCCGAGGTGCCGATCCTGGCGCCGAGCGGGTTCCTGGAGCACGCCGTGTCCGAGAACGTCTACACCGGCGGGGCGATGGGCCGCCGGGCGGTGTACATGTACGGGCTGCTGCTGGACAAGGGTCCGGCGGGGCACATCGGCGCCGGCCTCGGTCTGGGCAACTCGGACGGCTCGATCGGGCTGCTCGCGCCGACCGCCGACATCACCCACACCGGCCAGCAGGAAACCCTCGACGGGGTGCGGATGGTCTTCCAGCTCACCCCAGGGACCGAGGCACCCGCGGAGATGAACTTCCTGTTCCCCGATCACCGCGCCCTGTGCCTCGCGGAGAACGCCACCCACAACCTGCACAACGTGCTGACCCTGCGGGGCGCGCTGGTCCGCGACGCGCGCGTCTGGTCCCGCTACCTCAGCGAGGCGATCACGCTGTTCGGCGACCAGGCCGACGTCGCCTTCGCCTCCCACCACTGGCCCACCTGGGGCCACGACCAGATCGTGGCGTTCCTGTCGCGGCAGCGCGACCTGTACGCCTACCTGCACGACCAGACCTTGCGGCTGCTCAACCAGGGCCACACCGGCACCGAGATCGCCGAGCGGCTCGAGCTGCCGCCCGCGCTGGCGCGGGCCTGGGACGCCCGCGGCTACTACGGCTCGGTCAGCCACAACGTCAAGGCCGTCTACCAGCGCTACATGGGCTGGTTCAACGGCAACCCCGCCTCGCTGTGGCAGCATCCCCCGGCCGAGTCCGCCAGACGCTATCTGGACTGCATGGGCGGCGTCGACGCCGTGGTCGCCAGGGCCCGCGACTACCTCGCCGACGGCGACGCCCGCTTCGCCGCGCAGCTGCTCAACCACGCGGTCTTCGCCAAGCCAGATTCCGAGCCCGCCAAGGAGCTGCTGGCCGAGACCTATCAGCGGCTCGGCCAGGGCGCCGAGAACGCGACCTGGCGCAACTTCTACCTGATGGGCGCCAAGGAGCTGCGCGAGGGGGTCGTCCCCGCGCCGATCGCCCCGCTCGGCACCGGGATGGTCGAGGCGCTCACCGTGGAGCAGCTCTTCGACTCCATCGCCATTCTGATCGACGGGCCCAGGGCGTGGCCGGAGCACCTGACGATCGACTGGGAGCTGACCGACCTCAAGCAGCACTACCGCATGACGCTTTCGAACGGCGCGCTGATCCACCATCCCAAGCCCGACCCGGCGCCGGACGAGGCCGATCTGTCCCTGACCCTCACCAAACCGCAGCTGCTCGGCCTGCTCGGCGGGACGATCGCAGACCTTGACGGCATCGAGCACCGCGGCGACCCGGCCGTGCTGCAACGGCTCGCCGGTCTGCTCGACCGCCCCGACACCAATTTCGCGATCGTCACACCCTGACCGCCCGGGTCAGGCGCCAAGCAGCGTCTCGCCGACGTAGCCGCCCGGGCGGGTGCCCGAAGGGACGGCGAACAGGGCGCTGCCGGTGTGGCGGATATATTCGTTGAGGGCGTCCTGGGCGGCCAGGCGGCGCTGGATCGGCACGAACTGGCGCCGTGGGTC
>WNGD01002366.1_pt1 | contig 19697 bp, 20 predicted proteins | sample 5400671 | NCBI WGS metagenome assembly WNGD01 (sample SAMN13153369, study PRJNA577476) | soil metagenome | isolation source: 40 cm soil or saprolite under grassland replicate 2 | place: USA:California | collected 2016-06-15 | reverse complement strand
GTAATGACGGCTTCTCTTCCCAATTCACGAAATTGCCGTTCGAGTTTCTCAGATTCGTCGACGCCGACCACGAGGAACCGGCCATGTTCGAATTTCCGCGCAATGAGGCGCGCAAAATCCGAACGGACGGAATGGATGTCCAATGGCAGCACGCCGATATTATATTGGTTGAAGCAAGGCGCAGGCAAATCTACCCTGCCGCGCCACCCCTGCGATACTGCCAGTTCCGCAATGCTCGACTTTGTCGTTTACCTTCTTTATCGCGCGGTGTCGGCCATTGCCTCCGCGCTGCCATTGCGATTTCTGTTTGCTCTTGGCCAATTCCTTGGCTTTTGCGCCTGGCTCCTCTCCGGGAAATACCGGCGCCTGGCAGAACGCAATGTTGCTATTGCGTTTGCCGATGAAAAGTCGCCGCGCGAATTGCGCCGCGTTGTGCGTCGGCATTTTCAGCGCCTTGGCGCTAATCTGCTTTGCAGCGCAAAACTGATGCGAATGTCGCCGGACAGAATCCTCCAACGGGTCAAAATCGAAAACATCGAATCCATGGCCAGCCGTTTTCGCGCAGGCGTTCCGGTCGTGCTCGTTTTGAGTCATCTCGGAACGTGGGAATTATTCGCGCAATTAATGCCCAAGTTTGTCGGATACGTGCGAAATGCAAGCGTTTATCAGAAACTCGGCAATCCTTTCATTGACGAGCATGTGCGCCGGACGCGCAGCCAAACCGGGTTGGAATTATTCGATCGTCAGACCGGATTCGAGGCGGTGATTGAATTGCTGCGCTCTGGCGGCGGCGTGGGTGTTTTGTCCGACCAACATACTGGTGACCACGGGATTTGGACGCCGTTTTTCGGAAGATTGGCCTCCACTTCGCCTTTGCCTGGTTTGCTTGCGAAGCGCACCCGAGCGGCGCTCATCGCCGCTGGAGTTTACACAACAGGTCCGGCGCGCTGGCGCATGGTATTCACCGAGCGCTTTGATCCGCCCAAGGCGGACGCTTCGGTCGCGGCCCTGACTTGGATGATCAATGAGGTCATCGAGAAACAAATTCGCGTCGCTCCGGAAGATTGGTTTTGGGTGCACAATCGCTGGAAAACGCCCCAGCCCAATTTTCTTCTCGCGCGATATAAACGCGGCGTCTATCTGCCGCCGGGAATTTCAGCTCATGATCTAAAGCCATTTCGAATTCTCATTCGCTCAAGCAACTGGCTGGGTGACGCCGTGATGGGTGTTCCCGCAGTCCGCGCGATCAAACATGGGCGTCCCGACGCTCAAGTCACAATCGCCGCGCCGGCGAAGATTGCGCCCATGTGGAAGCTCGTTCCTGAAGTGGATGCGATCATTTCTTTGCCGAACGGTTCGCTGCTTCTGGCCGTTTCGTTGCTTAAGCGCCGACCGGCGTTCGACGTTGCGATTCTTTTTCCAAATTCGCTGCGCGTTGCGTTTGAATGCTGGCTGAGCGGAATTTCGCGCAGGGTCGGTTATCAGGGGCACTGGAGGAGACTGCTGCTGAACCAAACCGTGCCCGAGCCGCGAAAATCCGGCCCGCCCGAACACCATTCGCGGCGGTTTCTTCGGATCGCGCGCGAATGCGGTGCAGAAACATCCGACTTCGAAAGGCTTCGCGAGCAAGGCATCGAATTTGCGGTGGCACATCAACCGATGAAAATCGGTCTTTGTCCCGGCGCAGAGTACGGCCCGGCCAAACGATGGCTCCCGGAGCGATTCGCCGAGGTCGCCGCAAAGATCAGCGCGCAATCATCGACGCAATGGATTTTGTTCGGAACGAAGACGGACGCGGCAATAGGCGATCAGATCGCGGCTGCGATCGGCGATCATTGTGTTAATCGGATTGGTCGCACCACGCTGGATCAACTGATCGACGAGCTGCGCGAATGCCGTTTATTGCTGACGAACGACACCGGCACGATGCATCTTGCTTCTTTGCTCGGTGTTCCGACGGTTGCTATCTTTGGTTCGACCGAACCTCGCCTTACCGGACCGCTCGGCGATGGACACATTATTGTGCGGCATCAGGTCGAATGCAGCCCATGCTTTTTGCGCGAATGTCCGATTGATTTTCGTTGTATGAAAGGGGTCAGCGTTGATGAAGCAATCAATGGGGTCTTGTCGATCTTGCAAAGATCGGCGTCTTCGGCCCCCGCCTGATTGGGTTTGTAATGGATTCCCGGTTTGCCGGACGTTTGCCGTTGCTTTCGAAGGCCTTCTGGGATGATTGTTGATTGTGCCTGCCGCAATGCCGCGTATCCGCACCGAAGTTCGGGTCATGTTTTTCGATACTGATTGCGGTGGTGTCGTATCCAATATCGCCTATCTGCGGTTCATCGAAACAGCACGCACACTCCTGGCCGAAGAGCTCGGTCTTGCGCTCGCAGAAATGGCGAAAACTCAAAGGTATCCGGTGGTCGTCCGCACTGAGATCGACTATCGTCGCGCCGCCAAACTTGGCGACCGACTCGTCATCGAAGGCTGGCTCGACGAACTAGAGCGCGCGAGATTTTGGTGCGCATTCCGTATCATTCGACCAAAGGACAATGTGCTCATTGTCACATGCCGCCAATGGCTGGCGTTGATCGAGATGCCGGCGGCGAAACTGCTCCGCCTGCCTGGGGATTGGGAAAAATATCGAAAACCGGTAGGAGATGCATGCTCACGTTCACCGGACACGCATGTCCAGCGAACAGGGTAATACATCGATGATCGCAAGTACCCGCGCCTTCAAGATCGAAGAAACTCTGCTTGAGCCGCCAGCCATTAATCCGCCGCCCACGCGCCATGCGCTTTTTATTATCCTGATTGCGCTGGCAACGCTTTTGCACGTCGCAACGATCGGCTGGGGCGATCTTTACAATGAAACCGACAGCCAATATGCGGGGGCTGCTCGCGAGATGATCGAATCGCATCAATGGCTGTTACCGACTAACGATGGCTTGCCGCGTCTGCAAAAACCGCCTCTGCTTTATTGGCTAATCCTCCTTTCCTACAAAATCTTTGGCACCAACGAGGCTGCCGCACGTTTGCCGATCGCTCTGGCAATCGTCGCCACCGTCGCCTTCACATTTCTAATCGGAGAACGATTGCGCGACTACTGGCACGGCTTTCTGGCTGGTCTGATTTATCTTTCCTCCTGCGGCACATTTCTCTTGGGGCGAATCATCATGCCGGAGCCGGTCTTCAGCGCTTTTGTCGCCGGCGGGATGTTTTGCGCGATCTGTGGTTACCAACGGAGGCAACATCGAGGCGTCTGGTTCGTCGGTTTCTGGATTTGCGCGGCCTTCGCCTGTGTGACCAAAAGTATTCTCGGCTTAGTCTACCTCATCACCATTCTTTCTCTTCTCGGAATTTTTTACCGTGAGGCCCGTCTCCGATTCCGCGCGCTTTTCCATTGGCACCCCATGTTGATCTTTCTTTTGATCGTTGCACCCTGGTACATTTGGGCCGCTCGAAATTTTCCCGGGGTGCTTCATCGGCTGGTCAACAATGATTGGCTGAAACCCATTCTTGGAAATGATGATGACGTTCCCCGGTTGCAATTCATTGGGTTACATTTCGCATGGTGGTTTCCGTGGCTTTTTGCCGTAATTCCGGGAATGATTTTCGCTTGGCGACGTGTGATGCGGCCGCGTGAGATTGAATTTGCTGACGCACTGCCCCTTTGTTGGATGGGCGTGGTTTTTCTGCCGCTCCTTTTGATTGGGCGACGTCAGGATTATTACTCAATGAGCATGTGGAGCGCGTTCGCGCTTTGGACCGCGACGACGTGGGATCGAATGCCGCGCGCGCTACGCATGACTGGCGCAGTTGCGATCGGGATTTGCGGTTTTGTCATTGGCGCGTTCGCATTGATTTCACGGCGTGTCGCCGATTTCGGCGGCCAGCAGATTGCAAAGGAAATAAGATTTTCAGCGTGGCACGTCTTACACGATGTGCCTGCCGCAACCTGGCAAACGCTGTGGCCAATGGCCTGCATCGTTGCGGCGTCACTTGTGATCTTTGCGAGCACCGCGCTTTACCTCATCGCAAACCGCCGTCCAAGGCTTGCCGCTAGTGTGCTCGCGGCTGCCATGATTCCTGCCGGACTCAGCATGATCGACGGCGTCGCGCGAATGGCGTCGTATTTCTCACTCGCGAATGCCGGGCGCTTCCTCAACGAGCGCCTCGGCGAAAAAGACGAAGTTATTTATCAGGGCGCGCTGCATCAAGGAAGCAGCCTTGTTTTTTACTTAAACCGAAAATTTTTTCTTCTTAATCGGCCGGCAGATGATGATTCGATCGTTGGCTCCTATCCGAGCGAGATCGTGCTGAACGAAAGCGGCGTGCTCGAGAAATGGGCCGAGCCAGACGGAGTCTATTTAATAATTCAGCAAAGTCGTCTCGGTTATTGGCAAAAATTACTGATGGAGCGCTTCCATATTTATCATCAAGTCACGACCTGTGGTCCGTATGTCATTCTGAGCAATCAATTGTAAGAACGCGCGGACATCATCCGACAGCAGGCGTCCCCAAAATTGGGTATACGGATGCCGGGCGGATGCGGACAAACGATCTCCATTTGTAAAATTCCGGTCGCGGCGTAACGTGCCGGCTCCTTTTTCACCCTTCAACTCTTCAGCCTCCACTTATGTCACAACATCGCAGTTTGAGAGGAGCCAGCACAATAGCGGCCAAGCGCAATGTTCTGAAGCGCTTCGAGCGCGTCGAGTTGCTCAAGAAACGCGGTCAGTGGAAAGAGGACCGAAAAGTCATTGGCCTCCCAAAAACAAAACCGGAGGCGTGACGAATTCGTTGACGCGATCCTCTTCGATTCTTTAACGCTTAAATGTGCGCCTCAACCGTTTCCTCGCTGCAGCCGGCGTAGGTTCGCGGCGATATTGTGATAAGTTGATCGCTGCCGGGCGCGTTAGAATTAATGGTCGACCGTGCACCGATTTCAGTGCGCAACCTTCCACACGCGACCACGTGAAAGTGGACGGGAAGCTCGTCCACGCCAATCAGCCGCTACATATTGTCATAAACAAACCAGCCGGTTTCGTCTCGACAAGGAGCGACCCGCATGCACGCGACACAATTTTTGATTTCCTCCCGCCAAAATTTTCGCGGCTCTTCAATGTCGGCCGCCTTGATGCGCAAAGCGAAGGTCTTCTCGTTCTCACAAACGATGGCGATCTCATGCAACGACTCACGCATCCGCGCTATAAGATCGATAAAGAGTACGAATTAACGTTGGATCGACGATGGGATCCGGCGCTTGCTCCGAAGCTGTTGCGCGGAATGATTCTCGACGGTCAGCGCGCAAAAATCGCGCGCTTGCAAACACTCACGCCCACACGTTTGCGCGTTGTCTTAAGACAGGGAATTAATCGGCAAATTCGTCGTATGTTTCACGAAATTGGCTACGAGGTGAAATGTCTTTTGCGTGTCCGCGTCGGTAATCTCCATCTTGGTGACCTGTCGCCCGGCCATTGGCGGCCGCTCACCAAATCGGAGCTGGAAGCTTTAAGACGTTCCCGATGAAGATTAACCAGTGCAACGCGCTGATCACGGGAGCGTCGTCTGGAATCGGGCGCGAATTTGCGCGACAACTCGCCGGGCGGGCGCGGTCGCTCATTCTCGTCGCGCGCCGCGAGGATAGATTAAGCGAAGTCCGTGACAAACTAGCACAGCAGCGTCCCAGTCTTACTGTTCATATTCGCAGTACTGATCTCGCAAATCTTTCGGAGGTCGAAGAACTGACTACATGGCTTAAGCAGGAAAACATCCATGTCGATCTTTTGATCAACAACGCGGGTCTCGGCGATAGCGGTCCGTTCGCGGCTAGCGATCTCAGACGCAACGAGCAAATGATGCTGGTAAACATGGTTGCGCTTACCTCCCTCACCCGCCGCGTGCTTCCGCAAATGATCGCTAGGAAACGTGGCGGGATTTTGAATGTCAGTTCATCGGCCGGCTTTCTTCCGATCCCAGAATTCGCTGTTTACGCGGCGACCAAAGCGTACGTGACCAGCTTCTCCGAAGCGCTCCGCGCCGAACTTCGTAAAACAGGCGTCTGCGTCTGCGCTCTCTGTCCCGGCCCTGTGCATACAGAATTCCAAAAAGTCGCGAACCGCTCCGGTCGGCAGCCCGACAGCGGACCGGAGTTTGTTCATGTTTCAGTTGAACAAGTCGTGCACGACGCAATCACTGCGCTGGAAGCGGAGCGCCCGCTCGTTATTCCGGGTTTCGCCATGAAACTCGCGATGTTTCTCGTTCGCCTGACACCGATGCCGATCTTGCGATGGGCTTCGCGGTTTCGGAAAAACGAAACTAGCCTGTAGCCGCTCCGTGCGTATTGCAGCTTTTCGACCGACTCATTTGTATTTGACCGAGCAACCGTATGGTTTGGTCGTCGAAGTCGTGACTGGTTTGCCGGCGAGTGATTCGTCGAGCGCGACTTTGACGTAGTTAGTCGAATTGGGAATGTCTGCGGGATTGGGCGTCGCTTTGCTATCGATTGCGCCTTCGTAAACAATTTTCCCTTCTGGGTTAATTACAACCATGTTCGGCGTATTCTTTGCCCCATAAGCGCGTCCCGCCTTACCTTCCGGATCGAGAAGCAGCGCGGTCTGCTGCGTTTTCCAGCCGGTCGTGACCTTGCTGGCCGTATCAGCCGACAAGTTGCCCTCCGTCCCGGGGGCATTGGAATCGATCGTTAGCCAAGCAACGCCCTTGCTTGTGTATTCCTCTTGCAATTTTTGCATGTTGCCACTGCCGTAATGTTTTTTCACGAACGGGCATTCCGGATTGAACCATTCGAGCACGACATATTTGCCTTTGTACTGCGCTAAAGAATGGGTTTTTCCCTTTGCGTCGGTAAGCGAGAAATCTGGCGCCGCGCTGCCAACCGGAGGTGGATCAAACGCGTAGAGCGCCGCGGTTACGAACGAAGCAACGATGGTAAGTATGAGTTTTGTTTTCATAAATTATTGAGAAGCTACGGTGTGTGAGATGGTTTCAAGTTTATCGAGAATGATGCTCTTCGTAAGCAATTCGGGAAAAACGACTGGTTCCTGGGATTTACCGCGATAGAGCACGTAAAGTGGGACACCTGGCCGGCCAAATTGTTGCAATAATTTTGTGATTATAGGATCGCCGTTGGTCCAATCCGCTTTCAATTTAACGACCGCATGACGCTGAAACGCTTCGCGCACCGCAGCGCTCTCAAGCACATTCGCTTCGTTGAATTTACAGGTGAGACACCATGCCGCCGTAAAATCGACAAACACAGAATGGCCTTCCTCCAGTTCCGCTTGTAACCGCTCGGGGGTGAACGCCTGCCAATCGCCAGCCAACTGAGTCGTTCCGGTTGAGATTTTCGTCGAGCGGAATTTGCCACCGATGAAATAAATACCGCTGCCGATTACGAGCACGAGCAGGAGCACGACGGAAATCTGTCTCGTCGCAACCGATGCGCTCGGCACGACGAATGCGCCTTTCATCCAGCAAGCGATACTCACGAAGAGCAAAAAGCAGCTCGCCCAAACCGCACCGTCCAGGCCGCGTTGCGCGCCAAGCACGTAAAGGAGGAAAAGCAGTGTCGCCAACAGCAGAAATCCCATGAATTGCTTCACATGGAGCATCCAAGGTCCCGGCTTCGGTAGAAAACGCAGCCAGGCCGGTTGGGCGCAGAGGAGCAAATACGGGGCGCTCATTCCAGCTGCAATCGCGACAAACATCGACAATATGATCGCTGGAGATTGAGCGAAGGCGAAGCCGAGCGCTGTTCCTAAAAAAGGCGCAGTGCACGGCGTCGCGAGCACGGTTGCGAAAACTCCCTGGAAAAACGAGCCCACTTCGCCTTGGCCGCCGCTCCAGGCAAGCAATCCGCGGGTGGCGCTTTGCGGCAGCGAAACTTCAAAAACACCGAACAAATTGAGCGCAAATACGAGAACGATGACGCTCAAAAAGAGAACAAAATATGCATTCGTGAACTGGAGTCCCCCCCAGGTAATTTCACGACCCGCAGCTTTAAGCGCGATCAACAGGACCGCCAGACCGATAAACCATGCAAAAATCCCCCCGGCAAAAGCGATTCCGCTACGCAAGATTTTCTGACGGCTTTGCCCCGCGTGCTGAACGAAACCGAAAATCTTGAGCGAAATGACCGGCAGAACACAGGGCATCAAGTTCAAAATGATTCCGCCCAGAAAACCGAAAAGGAGAAACGTGAAGACTCCATGTGTGGGAGCGGAACCGGCGCTCGATGCAATCGCAGCGTTTGTAATTTGCCAGGCGGCACGGTCTTCACCGTTGGCTTCCTGGCCAAAAACGACCAACCCTTCCATCGACAATAAGCTTTTGTTCGCTGACTCAATTGGAATGCGGAAGTTAATTTCGTTTCCGCTGCGCGACTCAATTTTCGGGTGACCGACCACGGTATTGTCTGCCGGCAACGGGAAGAAAGCTACCGTCGGGCAATTTGCCAGCGCCGCCGCCGTTAGGCTGAGGCGAAGATCAGATCCAGCGCGACTCCAGTTTCCCCTTGCGGTTTCGGGTTGATTTTGCGGAAGCAAGCGGCGCCAGCGCGCAAAGAGTTCCTGGTTAGCAGGATTGCTTGCCGATGCAATCGGAAGGTCGACATGCAACTTTGCATTGCCGGGAATGCAGATCTTTTCGCAAACGAGCCAGCTTGCGTCCGCGGAAAGCTTCGCTGACGAATTGTCGATCTTGACCGGCGGCGTGATCTGCTGCATGAGCAGGACTTCATCTTGGTAGCCGTAGGTCTGGATGTCACCCGGGTCGTTCGTTTTCAATGGAATCGGCCATTGGATTTCACCCGCTTTCCAACCGGCCGGCAGGCTCCACTTAATTTCGGTCGGCAGGCCGGCATCGCCGGAAAATTTCCAGTAAGTATGCCAGCCGGGAGCCATTCGAAGCCGCAAACCAATGGTGAAAGGTTTCCCTGGAACAACGGCGTTGGTATCGGCCAATAGTTCCGCCTTGACGAGTTCCTTCCCTTGGTAAGTCTGGCTTTTACCCTGCGGCGCGAGGGCGAAGATCGACAGGCAGACGATCGCATAGGCGCCAAGTCGGAATGCCGATTTCATCATATTTAAGTAGCACTCGCGGAAGGGTGCGGCAATGCGCGCCGGCCGCAAGCGGCGCGGAACAATTCTGCTACAAGAACTGTCCCCGAACGTTATGGAACGATAAAGATTTTATCGGTCCACGGATCTTTTACCTTGCTGCCAGATGTGTAACCGCTCACATCAACATATCTTCCACTCGCATCAAAGGGACTGAGGACGTATCCAGGTTTGCCAGGGACTAACTTAGCTGTCGGAAATTCCAGTTGCACAGAGGCAGCGTGCGTCGATGGCGACGGTTTTATTTTCGTTTGCGATGTCCCCTTGTGATTCACACGCTGGGCAGTAGTCGCTGAAGAATTCTGAACCCTTGGAGACACAGGTTGCGATTGCTGTGTCACAGCCATCTTCGGCGCGGGAACCGGTTCGCCTGGCGTCGTAACATCGGACGACGTTGTCTCTGTTGTCGTAGCCGTGGTTGATGAATCATCGCGGCGCCCTTTCAAGGCATAATGCACCGGTGCAGTGGCAACGCGATAAGAACCGACCGCGACCCCGCGAGTCACATGATACGATGTAACCGCAACATCGCGGGTCGCTCGACATCCTCCAAACAAAACCGCAGTAAAGATCAAGGCTCGCACGACAGCATTCACTTTCCTATACAGATGTCTCGTCATCACGATCTGTTCAATGATTTAACCCAGCAACATCCGCTATGAAATCGGAGATGTCCTGATCAGCTACCGACCATGAGCACATGAGGCGGTAAACATTCGGCTCAATGAATTTGTAAAAATGCCAGCCGTGCGCATGGAGATCGCGTGCGAGTCCCTCATTCATTCGGACAAATACCGCGTTTGCCTCGACCGGAAAGACGATGTCGATCTTGGCTTCGGTTTTCAGCCGATTCGCGAGTTGACGCGCCGCGCGGTTAGCGTGCAGTGCATTCCGCAGCCAAACGTCATTCGTCAAAAGTCCGAGCCATGGCGCGGCGAGGAAACGCATTTTCGAACCGAGCTGGCCTCCTTGCTTGAGCCGATAATCGAATTCGCGCGAAAGCTCTTTTTTAAAAAAAATAACCAGCTCGCCAGCAGCCACGCCATTCTTCGTGCCGCCGAAGCAGAGAACATCAACGCCAACTTCCCAGGTAACCGCTTTCGGCGCGCAATTGAGCGCCGCAACCGCGTTGGCAAAACGCGCACCGTCCATGTGCAGCAACATTTCGCGAGCAAGCACAAATCCGCTGATCGCCGCGATCTCCTCGGGTATGTAAATCGCTCCGAGTTCGGTTGATTGAGTGATGCTGATCGCGCGCGGCCTGTGCGAATGGAGTTTGTTCTGGCGTGCAATCATCACTACCGCCTGGTTGATGTCTATCTTCCCGTTGGCGCCATCAATCAGGAGCAGCTTCGATCCCTTTGTGAAAAATTCCGGCGCGCCACACTCGTCCGTGTGAATATGTGAATGTTCGTGACAGATAACGCTCTCGAATGAATGGCAGAGCTGCGCCAATGCCAGCGCGTTTGCCGCGGTGCCGTTAAAAACAAAATAGACATCGCAATCAGTCTCGAAGATCTCGCGGATACGATCGCATACGCGCGCCGTCCACCGATCTTCGCCGTATGATGATACCTCGTTCGTATTTGCATTTTCCAGCGCCGCCCATGCCTCTGGACAAATCCCCGCGGTGTTGTCGCTGGCAAACTCATGGCGCTCGCCAGATTGGCTCATGGCGATCTTGCTAGTCGCGTTCGGCCCGGGGGGCAAATGATTACGCGTGAAGCCCGCAAAAAGAGATTGCCTGACGAACCCGAGCCCTGGGCCTCCGGAGTCCACCAGGCAAATCCCTCCACTTGCTCTCCGAAATTCTGCGCAGCGATTTCATTTATTAATTCGATTACGGCCCGCCAAATGGCTGTGTCCGGGACCGGATTATTTGCTTCCCTCCGAAATAAATTCCTTCCGCTTTGCCTAACCCAAAACGGCGGCTAATTTTCCGCAATGAGTTCGCTTCAACGCGAGATCGAGGCACGCGGGGAACGCATTTTTACTCTCGTCGATCAGCATCCGGAGTCGCTTTTCAGCAAAGCCGGTTTTTACCAGGGGATGATGGCGCTCTCAATGCGCGACGAGCATTTCAAAGTGCAGCTGTTTCGCTTTGTCGATGTACTCCCGTCGCTTCGCAGATCGAGCGATATCGTGGAGCATCTCGAAGAATATTTCGCCGGTATTCGCAATGGCTTCGCCCCGTTTATTGATACCGGTGTTCGTCTCGCGCGCATCGTTCCGTGGGTGAGCGGGCGCGTCCTACGCTGGAACGTCTCTGGAATGGCGCGCCAATTCATCGCCGGAAAAAATCCAAACGATGTGATGAAAACGTTGCGGAAGCGTCGCGCACAAAAAATCGGTTTCACTGTCGATCTTTTGGGCGAGGCCGTCGTCAGCGAAAAGGAGGCCGACGAATACGCGGCGCGCTGTCTCGATTTGCTCGATGGCCTCGGCCGGGAAACGCGAGGCTGGACCGATGCACTCGAAAAAAATTCGGCGCTTTTCCCGGTTGTAAATCTTTCTGTGAAAATCTCCGCACTCTATTCACAGATGAATCCGGCCGATCCAGCTGACGCCATTGCGCATCTCGCGCCGAAACTGCGACCGATTCTGCGCCGCGCACGCGAACTGGGCGCGTTTATCAATTTCGATATGGAAAGTTACGTGCACAAAAATATCACCCTTGAGCTGTTCAAAACCATCTTCACCGAAAAAGAGTTCAAGGATTGGCCGCACGCCGGCATCGTTATTCAAGCTTATCTGCGAGATGCCGAAGCGAATTTGCGTGATCTGATCAGTTGGGCCCATGCACGCGGCACGCGTTTTACGGTGCGACTGGTGAAAGGCGCATACTGGGACTACGAAACAATAAAGTCGCGACAGAATGGCTGGGATTGTCCTGTTTATTTTCAGAAGCCTGAGAGCGACGTGAATTTCGAAGAGCTCACGCGCTTGCTGCTCAAGAACGAATCAATCGTTACCGCCGCGTTCGGGTCGCATAACGTTCGCAGTATCGCGCACGGCCAGGCGCTTGCGGACGAACTCGGTGTCGATCGCAGCCGCTTTGAATTTCAACTGCTTTATGGAATGGCTGGGCCGATCAAGCGCGCTCTGGTCGAAATGGGTTATCGCGTTCGCGAATACTGTCCGGTCGGGGAATTGCTCCCTGGAATGTCCTACCTCGTAAGGCGGTTGCTTGAGAACACTTCGAATGAAGGATTTTTGCGCGCGAAATTTTCAGAGAATGTTTCCGCGGATGAATTGCTGCGTGATCCAAAGGAACTCGTCAGGCAAAACCGCGCCAACTTATCCGAGACGACGATCCCGGCTATTACCGAGGATCGAGCTCCTAAAAATGGCGCTTCCATTGAATCTCCACCCGGCGATATTTACGAAAACTCACCGCTTGTGAATTTCGTTTATCAAGAGAGCCAGGAAAAGATGCGCACCGCATTGCATGAAGTGCGTAATCGCTTCGGTGAAAAATATCCACTGGTCATCGGCGGGGAAAAGGTTTGGACGGATAAATTGACGCCTTCAGTCAATCCCAGCGCGCCAAAGGAGGTCGTCGGTTACGTGGCGGAAGCGGGAATTCCAGAGGCTGAGCGCGCTGTCAAAGTTGCCCGCGCGGCAGTTGATAAATGGAGCCGGACGCCCTTTGAAGAACGAGCTCGCTTGCTTGAACGCGCTGCGGCGATAATGGACCGGAGACGTTACGAACTTTCCGCGCTCGAGGTCCTCGAAGTCGGCAAACCGTGGGCCGAAGCAGATGGCGACATTCGCGAGGCGATGGATTTTTGCCGCTTTTACGCGGAACAAATGCGGCAGATCGGGCGACCGCGGCTAACCCAGCATGTTCCCGGCGAAGAAAGTTATCAGCACTACTGGCCACGTGGAGTCGCTCTAGTGATTGCGCCATGGAATTTTCCGATCGCCATTCTTTGCGGAATGGTTTCCGCTGCGCTGGTCACTGGCAATACGGTGATAATGAAGCCGTCGGAGCAGTCCATCATCTGCGGCGCAATGCTGATGGAGATTTTCCAAGAAGCTGGCGTCCCGCCCGGGGTCTTGAATTTTTTATCGGGCCGCGGTTCGGTCATCGGCGCGCACCTTGTCGACCATAAGGATGTCGATCTTATCGCCTTCACCGGCTCACGCGAAGTCGGGCTGAGAATTTGGGAATCGGCCGGTATAACGCGCCCCGGCCAGCGTGAGCTGAAGCGCGTCGTTTGTGAGATGGGCGGCAAAAATCCGGTAATCATCGATTCTGATGCCGATCTCGATGAAGCGGTCGTCGATTCAACTTATTCCGCGTTCGGTTATCAGGGACAGAAATGCTCGGCGCTCTCGCGCCTCATCCTTCTCGAGGAAAATTACGATCGCGTGATGGAGCGTTTGCTTTCCGCAACGGGGAGTTTGCGGGTTGGCAATCCGGAGGAGCCTGGGATAATGGTTGGTCCGGTAATCGATGAGGCCGCTTACAAGCGCATCCAAGAGTACATCGAGATTGGCAAAAGCGAGGCGACGCTCGCCTATCAGGCAAAGGAGGTGCCGCCGGAAGGCTACTTCATTCCGCCGACAATTTTCACCGGCGTAAAGCCAAACATGCGAATTGCGCGCGAGGAAATTTTCGGCCCCGTGCTAAGCGTTATCAAAGTGCGTGATCTCGATAAAGCGTTCGAGGTTGCGAACGGTACTGATTACGCGCTCACTGCGGGATTTTTCTCGCGCAGCCCGGCCGATATTGACCGCGCCAAAGCCGAGATTGAGGCGGGCAACGTTTACATCAATCGCTCGTGCACAGGCGCCGTTGTCGGGCGACATCCGTTTGGCGGATTTAAAATGAGCGGCGGCGGTACCAAAGCCGGTGGTGCCGATTATCTCCTGCAGTTTTTATTGCCGCGCGTTGTTACCGAAAATGTCACGCGCCACGGCTTTGCCCCCGAAGAAACGCCGGAATATCGCGATGAGTTTCTCTGGCCGCAGCGATAGGCGCGAGGGGAGATCGACATTGATTTGGATCGACCACGATTCAGCTAGGGCCGGCCCTTACTCAGCAATTTCACGACGGTGATCACCATGTAAATCACCGGCCAGACTGACGCCACGACCACCACGCCAAATACCGCCATTTCTTTGGCCCGTTCTCGCGTCGATTCAATCATGAATTCGCGACTTAAATTGTAAAAAGTCCGAAATTCCGATCGGTCCTCCCCATCAAATGAGGACGAATACCCCCGCCAGCCGCCAGTCCCTGAATGAAAGAAGTAATCGGTCCGCGGAAATCGCCTCTTATCGGCCGCGGAGTGAAACATCGGTTTCATCGCCTGTGAGCCACAGCTTGTATCGTTCCAGCGAAAGATGCCACATTGCCTGCGAATGAAAAGCGGCAGATTTGATCAGCGATTCATCCAATCGACGATCTTGTCGTGCCCGGCGTCGAGCACGCTCACGTGGTTTGCGTCGTCGATGGCGAAGAACTCCACAAACGGAAATTCACGGGCGAGCTCGCGACCCATCTCGACCGGAATATTCTCATCAGCCGTGCCATGAAAGATTCCGATGCGCGCTTTCGGGTTGTGCCTGGCAATTCGGGCAAGATTTTCCCGGTTATCGTAGTTTTCGTGGAGTAATCGCGCCAACTGTCACCCGACTACCCTCGCCGCTTCTTCGCGCAACGTCGTAAAAGGCGCGATGGCCACTACCCGTTCGACCTGATGACGCGCGGCAAAATCGAGCGCGACCGCGGCACCTAACGAATGCCCGATCGTACAAACTGTGAGCCCCTCGTCCGGCATATGCAACCGTTCTTCGAGCGCGCGCACCGCGGCGTCAGCCGAAGCCCGCGTGCTGTCGATCATTGCGTAGCCCGCGTTTTTGCCGTAGCCGGGATAATCCACCAGGAGAAAAGCGTCGCCGTTAACCGGATAATTTACGAGGATGTTTGCCAGCCAATCCAGCGCGAGCGAGCCGTTCCCGCAAAACGCTATCCAGAGGCGCTTCGGGAATACTTCTCTGCTTGGAATGTAAAACGCCGAGCATTTTCCGGCCGACACGGTGTAGTTAATCTCGACGCCATTTGCCGGAAGCTTGACTCCGTAACGCGAATCGTACGGCCGCGGATGATAAATCATCGCGTGCTGCCGAAAGAGAAGAAACGAAGGAACCGCGAGCACCACGAAGAAGAACCCAATCGGAATGCAAAACCAACGTGCCGCAATTCGCCTTTGACCACGTTCACGAGGCATTTTGTGATCAAGAAGATACAATCAATGCGATGGCGCAAATCGATGCCGCTAATTTGGAACATCGATTTATTCGATGCCGGTCCTGGGACGAATTCAACGCAGCGCGCCGGAAAACTGCGACGGATTTATTGCCAATGACCGGCAATCCAGACCCAGCCGCCGGGCCTACGCACCCAGTGGCCTTCAACCCACACATTCCTCGGACTTGGGCGTGTGACCCAGGTGCCGGGCACCCAGTCGTAGCCTGCTCCCGTCCAGCGCCAGTAACCGCGCGTCCAGACGTACGCTGGCCCGGGTGAAACTGTTTGTGCTTCGACCCGAACGGCCGGCGGAGGCTGAGTCACAACAACCTCGCGCGCGACAGGCCGCGTACCCGGGCCCGTCGTCGTAACCTCTTGCGTAGTCGTCGTCGTTGTCACTGTCGTTGGTTCCTCAGCACAGCCGACGAAGAAAAATGGGGCCAGCGCAAATGCATAAATACTTTTTCTCATATAAACCAAACCTCCTCGCCATGAATTCGTTTTGCACCGCCCTATCGGCTTTGTTCGAATTCGTGATAACGATTTTTCTCTACGCGCAATCGATAGCGGAAAACGAATTCTGATCCGATGATCAGGGATGCTTTACGTTGTCGCGACCCCAATCGGTAACCTTTCCGACATCACACTTCGCGCGCTCGACGTGTTGAAATCAGTCGATCTGATCGCAGCGGAAGACACGCGTCACTCCGGCATCTTGCTAAAGCGGTTCGAAATCAAGAAACCGCTCGTCAGTTATCACGAGCACAATGAAGCCATGCGCACCGCGCAGCTCGTGGAGCGACTCGGGGCAGGCGAAAACATCGCTCTTATTACCGACGCCGGAACGCCCGGAGTCTCGGATCCAGGTGCGCGATTGATTCGTGAATGCATCAGACGCGAGCTGCCATTCACAATCATTCCGGGAGCGTCGTCGATCCTGACCGCACTCGTCGGTTCAGGGTTCTCGAGCCACAAATTTTTCTTCGCTGAATTTCTCCCAGTCAAAAGCGGACAGCGTGAACGTGAGTTGCACGCATCCGCCGAACGCGCCGAAACGACGATTTTTTTTGAATCTCCATATCGCCTCGCGAAAACGCTCAAAGCCTGCATGGACATCATGCCAGCTCGCCAACTCTGCGTTGCCCGCGAGCTCACCAAAAAATTCGAGGAATTCCGGCGCGGTACTGCCAGCGAGCTTCTCGCGCACTACGAAGCGTACCCGCCGAAGGGCGAGATCGTGCTCATTGTTTCTGCGCTGTAGCCGATATTAAACAAATATGCGGCGTCGCCGCTAGATTCAGCATCGAGCAAGGGATTGCTCGATCCACCAGTCCACGTCACCTTTCCGCTTGTCAAAGCAGCATATCTGTGTGAATTTGCGCGGCTTTTTCCCAAAAAAATTCTCCCTTCTCCCTCATTATGGCTTACGCAGTTATCAAGACCGGTGGACGACAGTACCGGGTCTCGGAGGGCGACACGATCGATGTCGATCTTTTGGACGCGGAGGTGGGAAAAACCACTACGTTTGGCGAGGTGTTATTGCATGCCGATGGCGACAAGCTCACGCACGGTGATCCGCTAATCTCTGGCGCGAAGGTGACGGCCGAAGTAGTTGAGCAACGGAAAGATAGAAAAGTCGTCGCGTTCAAATTCAAACGGCGTAAGGGTTACCATCGCACGGTAGGACATCGGCGAAAGCTAACGCGGGTAAAGATCAAATGAATCAGCATTGGTGGCACGAAATCGAAGAACACCTAACGTCGAACATCCAACGCCCAACATCCAACATCGAATCGAAAAAAATGGCTCATAAAAAAGGACAAGGCAGCGTTAAGAACGGGCGCGACAGCGTCAGCAAGCGACTGGGCGTAAAAAAATTTGGCAGCGAGATGGTTGCTGCTGGCAACATCATTATTCGTCAGCGCGGGACCAAATTTTTGCCTGGGAAAAATGTGGGGCTCGGCCGCGATTACACGATTTTTGCGCTGGTGAATGGAAACGTGCGCTTCGATCGCGCTGGCCGCCGGGTAAATGTCGATCCGGTCGCTGCTGGAAAATAACCGCTGATTCTACTTTCCGGCTTCGACGACCTTGCGGTATAAACGGATTTCGCCCATGAAATACAATACGTTTATCCTCTTTGGCGCGCCTGGCAGCGGCAAAGGGACACAAGGTAAAACTCTCGGTACGATCCCGCGCTTTTATCATTGCCCGTGTGGGGACGTGTTCCGCTCCATCGACACTCGAACAAAAGTAGGCAAGGCGTTCCTGGAATACTCGAGTAAGGGACAGCTCGTCCCGGACGACATCACAGTGGAGCTTTGGAAAGAAGCGATCGCTGCGGCAGTGGACGCGCACAAATTCAAGCCCGACATCGACATTCTCGTGCTCGATGGTATTCCGCGGAATGTCGGGCAAGCAAAAATCATGGAAGAAATGATTGACGTGAAAAAAGTCTTTCACCTGGCGTGTCCGAGCCGCGAGACGCTTTTTTCTCGCCTGAAAAAGCGCGCATTGAAAGACAACCGACTCGATGATGCGAACGAAGAGGTGATCCAACGCCGACTCGACACATACGAAAAGGAATCGAAGCCGGTGCTTTCATATTATCCGAAAGAGATGATCACTGTGGTTGACGCGATTCAGCCGCCCTCGAAAGTGTTGTTTGATATCCTCGCCAGCATGAACGGCGTGGATGCTCAGCATGAGCCAGCAACAGTTTGAAAATTTCACTGCATCGAGCCTCTATTGCGAGAAGTGCAAAACCGCGATGCCGGTGCGCGAGCGGTTGCTTTTAGTCCTGCCTGACCGCGAGATTTTCAATTATCTTTGTACCGGTTGCGGATCGTCGGTCGGCCAGCGCGAAATCACTGCTGGCGATAAATTGACGGCGCAGGCAATGATCAGGCGGCGTCCGCGGCGCGGGCCGACGCAAACGCTTCTTCATTAGGGAACGATGCGAGTCGTCTTCATCGGCACAGGTGAAATCGGCGCGCCGACGCTGCACGCTTTGCTGCGATCGAAAGAACATCAACTCGCGGCAGTCGTCACACAGCCGAACAAACCGGCTGGGCGCGACCAACGCATTAAGCCACCACCGATTAAAAAGGCGCTTGCCGGAGCGAAGATACCGACCTTGCAACCAGCGCGGATTAAAGATCGACAATCAATCGAGGAGATCAGTGCCCTGGCGCCGGAGGTGATCGTCGTCATGGCTTACGGACAAATCTTGCCGCAGGGGGTCCTTGGGACTCCCCGCGTCGCTTGTTTGAACTTGCATGCGTCGTTGCTCCCACGACATCGCGGCGCGGCACCCATTCAAGCCGCAATTGCATCCGGCGACTTCGAGACAGGAATTACGGTCATGTACATGGATGAAGGTCTCGATACGGGCGATATTTTATTGCAGCGCAAGATCGACATCTTGCCGACGGATACCGGCGGGTCGCTGCACGATCGGCTGGCACAAATTGCCCCGGACGCGTTGCTCGAATCTTTGCAACTGCTTGGGAAAAAAATTGCGCCGCGCGTCCCCCAGAATAATGCGCTCGCCACGTATGCGCCGAAATTGAATCGCGATGACGGCAAAATCGATTGGGCGGAACGCGCCGAGGTGATCGAAAGAAAAGTTCGTGCGTTCAATCCATGGCCGGGTGCGTTTACGACCGTTGCGGCAAAATCGGGAAAACCGCGTAATTTGAAAATATTTTCCGCATCGATTGTCGACCTCACGGGCGAACCGGGCGAACTATTGCCGACAGAGGATCGAAGTCTGGTGATTGCAGCCAGTGACCGCGCTCTTTCGTTGGAAGAGGTGCAGCCTGAAGGGCGGCGACGGATGACCTCGGCAGAATTCTTACGCGGATTCGATGTGGCATCGGCATATCGCCGATGAATTCATGGACCGAGAACCTGTGCCACTTCATTTTGCTTTCAAAACGAGGCCGCGTTCTGTTTGATGATTTGCGCACCATGAAAACGGAAGTGCCAGCTTACAAACGCATTGTCCTCAAATTGAGCGGCGAAGCGCTACGAGAGCGCGGCGCACGGGACAATATTTCGCCGGCGGTAGTGCGCGAGATCGCCGAGCGCATCAGAGAAGTGCGCGACCTAGGCGTGCAAGTCTCGGTCGTAATCGGCGGCGGTAACATCTGGCGCGGTCTCTCCGCAGCCGATCGCGGCATGGATCGCACGACCGCGGATTACATGGGCATGCTCGCGACCGTGATCAACGCGCTGGCCTTGCGGAGCACGCTTGCGGAGATGGGTGCCGAGACCCGCGTGCAAACCGCCATCGA
>WNGD01012442.1_pt1 | contig 19702 bp, 20 predicted proteins | sample 5400671 | NCBI WGS metagenome assembly WNGD01 (sample SAMN13153369, study PRJNA577476) | soil metagenome | isolation source: 40 cm soil or saprolite under grassland replicate 2 | place: USA:California | collected 2016-06-15 | reverse complement strand
GCTCTGAGAAGTCATCGGCCATCCCGCGACGCTACGGATCAGTTCCCCCCACGTCAGCCGGACCGCTCACCCTGTGGGGTTCCAGAAGTCGGCCACCGGTCTTGACCTGGGCTTCTACGCTGCCCGCTCGTATTCGCTGATGAGGCCGCCGAGAACGGGCCGGCGCTTGATCCGCTCCCGGGAGAGGTCGGTGACAGGGTGATCGGGCCGGGGCGGGCGGAGTTCGCGGCTGCGATGGGGTCGTCGCCTCTTGTAGTGGGCCGTGTATTCGGCCAGGACCAGCCGCAGATGTCGCTCGCCGAAGATCAGGATCCGGTCGGTTACCTCCGTCCTGGCGGTGAGCACGAACCTTTCGGCATAAGCGTTCGCGCGAGGGCTCCGGGGAGGGATCTTCACCGCCTCGATACCGGCGCTGGCCAGGACCGCGTCGAACGATTCGGTGAATTGCCCGGCCCGGTCGCGGACCAGGAACCGGAAGTCCGCGGCGCGGTCACCGAGGCCCATGAGCAGATTGCGGATCTGCTGGGTGGTCCACGGCCCGTCCGGATGCGCGGTCACCCCGAGGATGTGCACGTAGCGGCTGCTGACCTCCATCACGAACAAGCAGTACAAGCGGCGGAGCGTCACCGCGCAGTCCACGTGGAAGAAGGCCGGCGGCCAGCATCGTCGCGGCTTGCGCGTGCAGGAACTGCCGCCAGGTCGTGTCGCTGCGCCGCCTCGGAGCCGGAGGGATCCGCAGCGCCTGGAGGACCCGGCGGATCGTGGATGCGCCGACCCGGTGGCCGAGCTTGAGCAGCTCGCCCTGGATCCGCTGATACCCCCAGCCGTGATTCTCGGTGGCGAGCCGCTCGATCAGCGCGGCGATCTCGGCGCTGACCGGCGGCCGTCCGGTCCGGTTCGGGTAGGTCCACTTCTTTGTGACCAGGCGGCGGTGCCACCGAAGCACGGTGCCGGGCGTGACTAGCCGGTGCGCCCGCAGCCTTCTGGGCAGGTGCCGGATCAGCGCGGCCAGGACGGCGCGGTCGGCCCAGTCCAGCCGGGGCCGCGGAGTGGCGCGGCGCAGCACGGCGACCTCGTGCCGCAGCACCAGCAACTCGGCGTTCTTGGAAGCGGGTGACCGGCCGAGCAGGATCAGCCAGCCGCAGACCCGGATGAAGATCAGATAGAGCAGACGGAGGGACACGGGCGATCATCATGGCCTACGGGTAACCTGGCGCATCGCTGCAGTTCACAAGCCGGGCAGACTTCTGGCACCCCACAGGCATGCTGGGCATGTCCAGATGAACGTCCGGCCGTAGCGGCTGGCGTGTTCGCCGTCGGGGTCGCCGGTGATGTCGTCGTAGGCAGCGTCCGCGAGGGAGACGCCGCGATGAGCGGCGCTGGCGCTCAGGTCAAGCGCGGCGCCGATCTCCTGCCAGGTATGGCCGTCTTCGCGGGCCTGGCGGACGTACTCGCGCGTGAGCCTCCGGGCAGCGTGCTGGACTTGGCGGACCGCCTGGATGCGTCCGTGGTGGTCATATGGAGGTCAGGCCGCTGGCTGAACATTGGTCGGGCGATGGTGCAGCCGCCTGACTGGCGGACGATGTCGATCACGACACGGCGGGTCCACTGACGTGCCGCGTCGGCGTGTGGGGTGCCAAAAGTCGGCCGCCTGCTATGAGCTGGACGTTCGTATCAGACCATGATCGGTCGTGAGGGTCACTTTGAACGCGTTCAGGAGTTAAGGTTCAACTAATTGAACGTGTTCAGAAGCAGCGTCGGATCTTCAATGCCCTGTTGACGAAATCCCGGCTCACAGCATGGGACCGAGTTTTCGTGCCCCACAGCCTGCCGACCCGGGTAGCGACTCTATCGGGCTGCCCTTTGCCCCGCATCGTCAACTACACCCGATCCGCACGATCGGCATCGGCGGGTGCGGGTGACGCACCGGTTCCACCCGCTGTATGGCCGCGAGTTCGAGTTCGTGGTCTACCGCCAGAACTGGGGCGAGGACCGGGTCCACCTGCATGATGAGAACGGGGTGCTGTTCTCCCTGCCAGCAGGGTGGACCGACGTGGCGCCCGCTGATCCGTTCGTGGTCGTCTCAGGCGGCTGTTGCCCGTTCACGGTCAACGGGCTGCTGGCTGTCGCGGAGTTGATCGACCGCCTTCATGCGCAGCGGGACGCGGATGAGGATGTCAAGCGGATTACGCCATGAGCGTCAGTGGGATTACGCCGGGGGAATCTCTCGGGTCGGCGCCGATCTGGCACCTGCTGCTCACCAGCATGAACCTTTACCTGCCGATATCCGGCGCAGTGCGGTGTGTCGCAGTGATTCGATCACTCACTACCGGCATAGTTCTCCTGACGGTCCTGTTGCCCGGGAGGCGGTATGGCCAGGCGAGGAGCACCCGAAGACCCCAAGACTGCGGCGTTGCGCGAGGCCCGCTGCCTCAACCCGCATCCCGAGCTGGTGAGCGACGAGCGCTTCCTGGCCGGAGAGTTCTTCGACGCCCGGGACGTGGTCCAGGTGAAGTACGAGATGGTGCGGGCCGTCCTGGTCGACGGGGAGCCGGTGACCCAGGCCGCGGCGGCGTTCGGCTACTCCCGCCAGACCTACTACCAGGCCGCGGCCGCGCTGGCCGACTCCGGGCTGGAGGGGCTGGTCGCCGCCAAGCCCGGCCCCCGCGCAGGCCACAGGCTCACCAGCGAGGTCCTGGCCTGGGCCGAGCAGCAACTCGCGTCCGATCCCGCGTTGAAACCCGCCGCACTGGCCGGGCCGATCGAGCAGCACTTCGGCGTGCGCGTGCACCCCCGCTCCATCGAACGAGCGCTGGCCCGCTTCCGGGAGCACTCCAAAAGATGACATGCATCGGCCCCCGTCGAGGGTCGTTAGCGGCTGAGCTGGCCGGCTGGGCCCCCGCGCCGGGGAGACCTCCCCAGCTCAGACGCGTCACGATGAACTGCGTAAGCATTCGCGTGCGGGGCGCTGGCGTGCCCCGGGAGCTTGAGGAGGTCCCGATGCCCATCGTAGGCGGGCTCGACATCCACCGGAAGCAGATCACCTTCGACTACCTCGACACCGTGACCGGGGAGGTCCGGCGCGGCCAGATCACCCCGGCCGACCGGGCGCACCTGCGCGCCTGGCTCGCCCGGTTCGCCGGCCGTGACGACGTCGCGTTCGCGATGGAGGGGTGCACCGGGTGGCGGTATGTCGCCGGGGAGCTGGCCGCGGCCAGCATCGCCGCGCATGTCGGCGAGCCGGCCGACACCGCGTTCGCCCGCGGCCGCAAGCGGCACGCCAAGACCGACAAGACCGATTCGCGGCACCTGCGCCAGCTGCTGGCCGATGGCCGGCTGCCCGAGTGCTGGATCCCGCCAGCGCAGATCCTGGAATGCCGGGCGCTGCTGGAGACCTACCACGATCTGCGCCGCGAGCACACCGCCTGGATCCAGCGCATCCACGCGGTCTTCTTCCACCAGGGCGCCCCGGCGCTGGGCGAGGGCGCCCTGCGCACCGAGCAGGACCTCGCCGCGCTGCGGGCCGCCGCGACCGCGCACCTGTCACCGGCCGGGCAACTGCAGATCGCCACCGCCCTGGACATGCTCGCCGCCGTCGAGGCCCGCATGGACATGCTCCGCCAGCAGCTCCTTCACACCGCCCGCCACCTCACCGGCGCGAAAGTGCTCACCGCGCGGCTCTACGGCGTCGGGCCACTGGCCGCCCTGGCGATGACGTGCTGGCTCGGCGGCGCCGGCCGGTTCTCCTCCTCCCGCAAGGCGGTCCGGTTCGCCGGGCTGGACGTCACCGTCTACTCCTCCGACGGCAAGCGCTCACCCGGGCACCTGTCCCGCCAGGGACCGGAGATACTGCGCTGGGTGGTGTATGAGGCCGGCAAGACCCACGCCCGCGCCTCCGCCCCCGGCCACGACTACTACGCGGCCGTCAAGGACCGCACCGACGGCAAGCTCGCCGCCCTGTCGCAAGCCCGCAAGATCCTCCGGCAGGCCTGCCACATCCTCACCGAGCTCGGCGACGACGCACTCACCGCCGCCTGAACCCCGCCGGCGGTGACCATACCCGTGACGCCCGCACAGGGGGGCAGGCAAGCCGCAGCCGTACTCATCAGATGGGGCACAACCGCGGCCAGCTCCCGCAGCGGCTGTCAGCCCGCTACCCGCCCTGCCGCGCAGGGCACGCGGACGGCCTGAAAAGACTGAGCGGCCGCATCCCCGCAGGCAGGGGGACACCCAATCAATCATCATGTCGCCGGGCGCCGCCAGCGCCCGCGCACCTAGGTAAGCCTGGCTGCCCCTTTTGCCGGCCCCCCGCGCCGCCACGGGTGCCGGTCACCCAGACCAGAGAGAAAGGAACCCGCCCAGCCCAGATCCCACGACCCGTACCTACTGCACCTTCCCCCTGGTGCTCTTGCCCCTGCCGCCCATGATCTGCTCCCGGTCGGCCGCGTCAAGGGCGCCTCCGGCGCCGCTGCGCGGGCGCTACGCGCCCCTTGACCCGCCCGACCGCTCGCAAGACCTGGCAGCTATCAGGGGCAAGGGAGCACACTGACGCACGCCCGCAAACCCCGGCCCGGACACTTCAACAGCTCGGCTGGAACCGTTGCGGTGCCCAGCCGATACAGGTAAGCCGCGATGTCACGATCGGGAGCCATCACCCGATCGTGCCACGGCCGGTTCGCTGGCAAACGCCAGTATCCGGCCAGACCCCGGCGCTGCGCGGTGCCAGCGTGTCGGTGACCGCCGGGGAAATCCTGGCTGTGATGGGCCCGAGCGGGTCAGGCAAGTCGACGCTGCTGCACTGCCTGGCCGGCATCCTCACGCCGGACGCCGGAGAAATCTGGTTTGACGGCCGCCGGGTGGACACGATGGGCGAGACCGAGCGCAGCGCGCTGCGGCGGGACCGGTTCGGGTTCGTGTTCCAGTTCGGCCAGCTCGTCCCCGAGCTGACCGCCGAGGAGAATGTCGCCCTGCCGCTGCTGCTGGACGGCGCGCGCCGGGCAGCGGCGCTGGCCGATGCCCGGCCGTGGTTCGGACGGCTGGGCCTGGACGGGCTGGAGCAGCGCAGGTCCGGGGAGCTGTCCGGCGGCGAGGCCCAGCGGGTCGCGCTGGCCCGCGGCCTGGTCGCCCGGCCCGAGGTCCTGTTCGCCGACGAGCCGACCGGGTCGCTGGACTCGCTCACCGGCGAGCATGTGGAACGAGTAACTGATCCGGCGCTGCCCGGTCGCGGCGCAGCAGGGACGCCAGCAGTGCCCGCAGGTCAGCCGCGGCATACGGTTTCGCGAGCACCGCCTGGCAGCCGGCCGCCATCGCCGCGTCCGCCTGCGCCGCGGCCGAGTTGCCGGTGACCGCGACGATGGCGGGCGCCCGCCCGCGAGGCGAGTCCCTGAGCTCCGCGGCGAGGTCAAGCCCGCTGCCGTCGGGCAGCCCCATGTCCAGCAGCATCACGTCGACGGGCGCGTCTTCGATCGCGGCCCGTGCCTGCGCCAGGTCACCGGCCTCGACCAGCTGCGCGCCCCGCAGCTCCGGCTCGGCGCAGCGGGACACTATGGCGCGCACCAGGGCCCGGTTGAGCTCGTCATCCTCGACGAGCAAGATCCGCGCGCCGTCCCGCACCACGGCACCGCTCATCTGGTCACCACCAAGGGTTGTCTAACTTTAAGTCGCTAACTACCTACCCACGGTGACAGGTGGGAAGCCATCGGCCTGGCGTGCAGGTCCATCCGCCGCGCATCGCCGGATGGATCCGCGCCGCCATTCCTGTGCTGGGACATACTCAGAGCGTGGGCGCTCCCGCGGGGGCGCCGGCCGAAAGGAAGGCAGCGACCACGTGATCGTCGTGCGGGACAGCAAGAACCCGGAGGCGGGCCAGCTGATCTTCACGCCCGCGGAATGGGAGGCGTTCACCGCCGGCGTCCGCGACGGGGAATTCGACATCGACTGACCCGGGCCTACCCCGGCTGGCCGATCCGGACCCGGGAAACGTAGGTTCAGCTGGGGGCTTAGGGGCGGGGCGGCGGTCGCGGCCGGAAATGTCTGATCCAGCTGGGATACTGGAGACGTGCTACAGGTTTCTGGCAGGCAGCTAATCGGCAGGGAGCGCGAGCTGGGCAGGCTGGTGGCCCTGCTCGACCAGGCCGCCGCCGGCGAGCCCATCGTGGCGCTGGTCAGCGGCGACGCGGGCATCGGCAAGACCCGGCTGATCGCCGAGCTGGCCGCGCGGGCGGCCGAGCGTGACGTGACCGTGCTCTCCGGCCGCTGCGCGGAGCTTGGCGACAGCGTGCCGTACCTCCCGCTGGCGGACGCCCTGCGGAACGCGACGACCGGCCCGATGACGGCGCCCGGGCTGCTCGAGGCACTGGCCGCGCGCCCGGTCCTCGGCCGGCTGCTGCCGGACCGGGGCAGTGCCGACCAGCCCGGCGCGGACCTGCCGGGGATGGCGCAGCAGCAGCTGTTCGGCGCGGTCCTGGGGATGCTCGCCGAGATCGCCGCCGACCGGCCGGTGCTGCTGATCCTGGAGGACCTGCACTGGGCCGACCGCTCCACCCGCGACCTGCTGACGTTCCTCAGCCGGGTGCTGCACCGCGAGCGGATTGCGATCATCGCCACCTACCGGACCGACGACCTGCACCGGAGCCATCCGCTGCGCAGCGTGATCGGCGAGCTGCTCAGGCTGCCGAGCGTGACCGCGGTCGAGCTCGGGCCGCTCGGTGCGGCTGCCATGGCCGAGTACCTGACGACGCTGGCCGGCCGGCGGCTGGAGGCGGCGGCCGTCGATGAGATCATCAGGCGCGCCGAGGGCAATGCCTACTACGCCGAGGAGCTGCTGGCCGCGTCGGATGACGGCTGCGAGCTGCCGGCCGGGGTCGCCGGGCTGCTGATCGCGCGGGTCGAGCGGCTCTCGGCGCCGGCCCAGCAGGTGCTGCGCGCGGCGGCGGTGGCCGGGCGGCGGATGGACGACGACATCGTCAGGCAGGCGTCTGGCCTGGCCGCACCCGACTACGAGGAGGGGCTCAGGGAGTCCGTCGCGAACCAGCTGCTGATCCCCGACGGCGACCAGGGGTACGCGTTCCGGCACGCGCTGATCCGCGAGGCCGTCTACGCTGACCTGCTGCCCGGCGAGCGGACCCGGCTGCACGCGCGGCTGGCCGAACTGCTCGCCGACGAGGCGCGGCTCGCCGCCGTGCCCGGCTCCGCGGCCGAGCTCGCCCATCACTACCTGGCCAGCCACGACATTCCCGGCGCGTTTGCCGCCTCCGTGCGGGCGGGCAAGGAGGCCGAGCGGCTCGCCGCGCCCGCCGAGGCACACCGGCATTTCGACCAGGCGCTGGCGCTCTGGGACCGGGTGAACGACCCGGAGAAGCTGGCCGGGATCGACCGGGGCTGGCTGGCCTTCGACTCGGCCAAGAACACGGCCGCAAGCGGTGAGGTCGCGCGGGCTGTCCATCAGCTGCGCCGACTGTACGGATATCTCGACGTCGAGGCCGATCCGGTGCTCGTCAACCGGGTAGCCGAACGGCTGGCGTACTTCCTGCTGGAGACCGAGGAAGTGGCCCCCGCGGCGGAGGCCGCGGAGGCCGCGGTCAACGTGCTGCCCGAGGATCCGCCGCGCTGGGAGCGGGCCCGCGCACTGGCGACGCACGCGCAGACCCTGCTCTACATCGTCCAGGACGAAGGCCCGGCCCGCGCCAAGGCCGAGCAGGCGCGGGAGGCCGCCCGGATCGCCGCAGCGCCCTGGGTGGAGGCAGACGCGCTGGTCACGCTCGGGCTGCTCGAAGAGCGGGCAGGCAAGACCAAGGAAGCCATCAGCCTTTTCACCATGGCGCACCGGCAGGCACTCGACGCCGGGGTGCTGGGCGTCCAGCTGCGGGCCGCTTTCCAGCTGGCCAGGATCTACCTGGAGACCGGCGACCTGCCGGACGCGAGCAAGACCGCGCACCAGGGCATCCAGCTCGCAGAAGAAGCGGGCCTCGGCCTGGCGCCGTACGGCCTTGACCTGCAGTACACCCACTACCTGGCGCATTACGCGGACGGCAGCTGGGACCACGCGCAGCAGGTGGCCGACGGCTTCGTGGTCCGGGTCACCAGCGTCGCCGAGGCCCGGCTGTCGGCGATGGCGCTGTTCATCGATGTCGCCCGCGGCAGTCCGAAGGTTGCCGACCGCCGGGCCTGGCTGCGGCCGTTCTGGCCGGCCGACGGCTTCGGCGCTTACATCTCCCGCGGGCTGCTGGCCGAGCACGCGCTGTGGAAGGGCGACGCCGAGCGGGCGGCCAGGGAAGCGGCCGAGATCGTCCAGTCGCAGGTGGAGTACGTGGGCGGCTACAGCCCGCCGACCATCCGGGTAGCCGCAGTGGGCGTGAGCGCCCAGGCTGACATCGCGAGCCGGGCCAGGGCGGCGGGCGACGCGGTGCGCGCGGCGGCGGCGGTCGAGGCGGCGCGCGAGATGGTCGAGGCCGCCCGCGAGGGCGCGGCGTACCGCCGCCGGCCCGCGTTCGTGCTCGGGGTGGAAGGGCGAGCGTGGCTGGCCCGCGCCGAGGCCGAATGGCGCCGCGCGCAGGACGACAACGACCCTGATGCCTGGCGGGCGGTAGTGGCGGCGTTCGGGCCCGGCTTCGTGTACGAGGGCGCGCGGTCTCGCTGGCGGCTGGCAGAGGCGCTGGCCGAGGCAGGCCGGCGGGATGAGGCGCAGCAGGAATGGCGGCTGGCGTTCGAGGTCGCCGACCGGCTTGGTGCGGAGCCACTCCGCGCCGCGCTCAACGACCTTGCCCGCCGCGCCCGGCTGCGGACCGGCATGCTGGACGGGTCCAGCGGGACCGGCGGAGCTGGCGGGGCGGCCACGGGGCAGGGCAGCGGGCCGTTCGCCAGCCCGCTGGCCGGGCTGACCGCCCGCGAGCGGGAAGTGCTGCGGCTGCTGGCGGTCGGCCGGAGCAACAGGGAGATCGCCGCCGAGCTTTTCATCGCCCCCAAGACGGCTAGCGTGCACGTGTCCAACATCCTCGGCAAGCTCGGCGCGGCCAGCCGGACCGAGGCGGCCGCGATCGCGCACCGGGAGGGCGTCGGGCTGCCAGCCAGGCTCCGTTAGGCCAGGATTCAGGCCCCGGTCGGCGCTAGTGCCTCCAGCAGTTCGCCTGCCCTCGCGGCGGCCGACGCCGGATCGATATCCGGGGCTCCCACCAGCGGATCCCAGTTGAGGTCGTAGAACAGCTCCGTTACCCCTCGTTCAGAAAGCCAGGCAGTATCCTCGCGGATCTGATCAGCGGTCCCGGAGAGCAGCAGCCGCCCGCTGCCGTCCGGAGCCTGCGCCTCGGCGCCCGCGCGGACCACGCCGCGGCAGATGATCCGGAGCGTGGCCGGATCGCGGCCGGCCGCCTCGGCGGACTCGCGGACCACGCTGATCCCGTCGCCGATCCTGGACAGGTCGGTCCGGCTGGAGGTCAGCCAGCCGTCCGCGATCCGGCCGATCCGCTCAAGCGCGGGCCTGGCCATCCCGCCGAGCAGCACCGGCGGGCCGCCCGGCTGCACCGGCTTGGGCGCCATCCGGCCGCGGGGCACGCAAAAGAACTCGCCGCTGAACTCGCTGATGTCGCGGGTCCACAGGTTACGCAGGACCGAGACGTACTCGGCGGTCCTGGCGCCGCGACGGGCCATGTCGGCGCCGGTCGCGGCGAACTCCTCCGGCATCCAGCCGATGCCCAGGCCCACGTCATGGCGTCCGGCGGAGAGCACGTCGAGCGAAGCGGCCTGCTTGGCGAGATAGGCGGGGGACACGAACGGCAGGTTGACGACCGCCGTGCCGAGCCGGATCCTGCTGGTCACGGCGGCCGCGAAGGTGAGCGCGGCATACGGGTCCAGGACGCTGCGGTACACCGGCTCCATGGCCGATTCCGCCGGGACGATCAGCCGCTGGAACGACCAGAGCGACGCGTAGCCCGCCTGCTCGGCGCGGACGGCGAAGCCGGCCAGGTTCTGCGGGGTTGCCCACGCGCCCGACACGGGGGCGCCGAAACCGATCTTCATGCCCTCACCCTAGGAGACTCGCCGCTGCCCGGCCGCTAGCGGCTGGTCGGCTGGGTGTCGCGGGGCGCCAGGCCGAGGGCGGCGAGCGCGAGTTCTGCGGCGTCCGCGGCGCAGCCCCAGGACAGCGAGACGCCCGCCCCGCCGTGCCCGTAGTTGTGCACGACCGTCGGCCCGCCGGGCAATTCCTCGGCTTCGAGCCGGACCGCGGGCCGCACCGGCCTGAGCCCGACCCGGTGCGTGACGACGCGGGCGCCGCGCAGGCTCGGCTCGATCTCAGCGCAGTCGCGCAGGATGCGGTCGGCCGTGGCCGGGTCGGGTTCGAGGCTCCAGTCGCCGCGGCCTTCGGTGCCGCCGAGGACGACCGTGTCACCGTGCGGGAAGAGATAGGTCAGGTCGGCCGACTCGTCGCCGAGCCCGATGAAGAAGTCCGTGATCCCGGGGTTGGCTGCCACAACTACCTGTCCGCGCACCGGCATCAATTCAAGATCTGGAACGAGGTTTCTGGCGCCCATGCCCGCGCAGTTGACGATCACCTTGGCGCTGGTGTAGTCGAACGCCTCGGCCATGGAGCCGAATTCACGGTCGCCGGTCTCGGACTGGCCGCCGGCGTCGCGGAACCTGGCCAGGAGGTAGCCCAGGTACACCGGCATGGTGACCACTGGAGCCCTGAAATTCCAGCCGGCCGCGAATCCGGCCGGCAGCTCCTGGCTGGCACGCGGCCGGAAGCCGTCGAGGCCGGCCACCCACGCCGGCGCGTCTTCCTGCCTGCGGGACGCCAGGCAGCCGGTGAGGGTGCGTACCGCGGCCGCTGGTTCGGCGGTGAGGTCGAGCAGGCGGGCGAGGGTGACGTCGGCCCACCTGGCTGCCTGGTTGTCGACCTGGACGAGGTGCGGTCCCCAGATCGCACCGGCCGCGGCTGACGTGGTCTGCCCGGGCGGCGCGGCTGCGGTGATGGTTACCGTGGCACCCGCCTCGGCCAGGCAGACGGCGGTAGTCAGGCCGGACACGCCGGCCCCGATCACCAGGACATCGGGCTCGCTGCTCATGCCCTGACCGTAACGCGGCTGCCGTATCTGCTCTGCTTTGCCCGGCGATCCCGCGCCGTTCCGGCCGTTTCTGGCGGCAAGCTCCCGCGCGTGCCCAGCAAGCGTATCTGTATGCTCACTCAGCGTGAGGCGACGGCCTCCGATTGTGACGGCCGGCCGCGCTGAGGGGACGGGAACGATGTCATCCGGGACGGGGACCGCCGGGCGGCCGGTGCTGCGGCGGGCAAGGGTCGTGGCCATGGCGCTGATCGCGCTCGCCGCGGGAGGCGGCTCGCTGGTGCCCGCACCGCAGGCGGCGCTCGGGGCCGTGCTGGCCGCGTCCGCGATTTCGCCCTCATGACTACCGGGCCAGAATGACCGCTAGGGCCGCCGCGGCGGCGATGACGAGTAACGGCGGGAAGCATCCGGGGCAGCCGGTCACTGGCCCGTCCCCACGCCGCCAAGGTCGTCAAGGTAGGCGAGATATGCTGCCACCGGGTAGGCGCCCGCGATCAGCCAACGTCGGCGTGGCACGAGCGAGGCGGTCGACTCATCGGCCGTACGCCAGCCGCTGTACGCCAGCCCGCCGTGCGCCAGCCTGCCCGTGCGCCGCCCGGCTGCAAGCCAGCACGCGTCAGTCCCAGCGGTGCGCGTTGTCGTCGTTCAGCGACCCCGGTGCGTCTGGTATCACGCAGAAGTGGAGTCCAGCGGGATCCCGCAGCACCCACCAGGAGTTCACCTCCTGCACTCGCTCTGCACCGAGTCCTTCCAGCCGGTCCAACTCGGCAGCCAGGTCGTCGGTGTGGATGTCCAGGTGTATCCGGGCCTGGCCACCGTCGAGCCGCTGGATCAGCAGCCAGAAATCCTGGCCATGCAGCGGGGCACCGTGATACTCGGGATGCCGGTCGAACTGGGCCAGCGGCTGCCCGCTGGCGGCTTGCCAGAACGCAAGCTCGCGGTCATGATCCGCCGGCGGGACATCGATGATGAGCTTGGAAAGCCTGCTGTAGTGCGCCACGTCGGCCAACCTACGCGACCACAACAACAGCTGCCGCGAAAGGCCGTCAGCGGGAGGAGAAAGGATGAGCGGGCGCCGAATAGAACTCAGCGCCACCCAAGTCATAGCCAGCATGCTCGCCGCCGTGACTGGTGCCGTCGCGGCGTCCTACGCGGGCGTCGGCGGAACCGTCATCGGCGTCGCCGTGATGAGCGTCGCGAGCACCGCAGGGGCCGCCGTTTACAAGCACTACCTGGGACGCAGCCAGGAGCGGCTGCGGTCGGCGGCCGTGGTCATCGCGCCGCTTGCGACCTTCAATGGCGTGGCCGGACACCGAAGCCGGCGGCCCGGTGAAGCCACCAACGCCGGTCAAGCGGCCAGCACCGGTGAATCCGCCAGGGCCGGTGAATCCGCCAGGGCCGGTGAAACCGGCCGGGCGCTGGGCGATCGGGCCCAGGCCGCCGGGGATCATGCCCTGGCACCGGGCAATGCGGCTGGTAACACGAGCGAATCGGCCGGCTCGGCGGGGGAGCGGGCCGACGCCGCCGGTGCGACAGCGCAGCAGGGGCGCGCGGCTGGTGAGCTCAGCAGCTGGCCATGGTCGCCTGACGCCCCGGTGACCGAGGCGTTTCCGGCGGTCGGCGGCGAAGCCACGCGATGGAGCGGCCCGCCGGCTGAAGCCGCCGGGCTTGCTGACTCCCCAACCTTCCCGGGCCCGCAGCGCGCGGGCCAGGCGGCGGCCGCGCAAGATACGGCTGACAGTCAGGGGACCGGCGCTGATGGCCTGGGTGCTCATGGCCTGGGTGCTGATCAAGTGGGCACTGATCACCTGAGCGCAGGCCACGCGAGCGCGGGCCACGCGAGCGCGGGCCACGGGGATCCTGGCAACGGGAGTCCTGGCAACGGCGCGGACCGGGAGCCATCTGGGCAGGCCGCCGCGCGCGGCGCCCGGCGGCGCTGGCCGGTCTATGCTGGTGCGGCCGCCGGCGTGTTCGCCCTCACGCTGGGCAGCCTCACCGCGGTCGAGGTGGCCGCCGGGAAGCCACTCGACGCGCTGATCTGGGGGCGGCACAACGTGGGTACGACGATCGGCGACGCCACCGGGACGCAGCACTCCCGGCCCGCGCATAGCACGACGCCGCACGGGACATCCCCATCTCCGTCGCACAGCCGGACAGGGTCGCCCACGCCGACCCCCACGCCGACTCCCACTCCGACGCGCTCGCCATCGGTGTCGCCGTCGCCTTCGGTGTCCGCGCCGGCGCCCATCTCGCCGAGCCCGAGCGCGTCCGCGAACCCGTCGAAGGCCGCCGCGCCCTAGCTGCAGCGCCCATGGACGTCGGTCACAGCGGCGGCGGTGAGTCACTGCGGGGCCAATACGATAATGACCGTGGATGTCCTGCTCACCCCGCCGGATGCCGCCGAGGTCCGGCACGCTGGGGCGCGGGGTCGCCGATTTCTACCGCGACCGCGGCTTCGCGTTCCCCGGCCTGCCCGGGTCCGCGCCGCCGCTGCTCGCGCAGCACGACTGGGCACACGTGCTGGCCGGTTACGGCACGGCGCTGGAGAACGAGATCGAGGTGTTCGGGCTCATGGCGCGCGCCAACGACGACCCGCGCGCGTTCAGCCTGCTGGCGATGGTGGTCTCGCTGTTCGAGACCGGGTACCTCGCCGCTGGGGCCGGGTTGTTCGAGGCCGATGCCGGGCACCTGCACACCTCCGGGATGGCGACCCGGCTGGCCGATGCGATGCGCCGTGGCGCCCTGACCCAGGGCAGCCACGACTTCCTCGACATCGACTGGTTCGCGCTGGCCGACCGCCCGCTTCCGGTCATCCGCCGGGAGATCGGCCTGGTTCCCAAGGACGCGGCCGCGGTGACGGCCGGGTCGGTCGGCCCGTGGCAGACAGGCGGGATCAGCGACTACCAGATCGCGTCCGCACGGGCCGCGGCTGCCGCGGACGCCCGGGAGTACGTGCCATGGGCGCCGGACCCGTCGCGCGACTGAGCCCCGCTGGCTACCGTCAGCTGTATCGCTACGAGCGAGACTGACCGACGGGAGACGGGAATGGCGAGGATTTGCGTTACCGGGGCAAGCGGCAAGGCAGGCCGCGCGGTGGTGGCCGACCTGATAGAGCACGGCCACTGGGTCATCGCTACCGACCTGGTGGCGGCGGCCGAAGACCCCGGCATCCCGGTGCTCCGGGCTGACCTCACCGACTACGGTCAGGCGATGGAGGCGCTGCAGGGCGCCGACGCGGTGATCCACCTGGCCAACATCCCGGCACCGGGCATCCGCACCCCGGCAGCGACCTTCAACGCCAACATGACCATGAACTTCAACGTGTTCATGGCGGCGGCTCAGCTGCGCCTCGGCCGGGTCGTCTGGGCGTCAAGCGAGACCACGCTTGGCCTACCGTTCGACGAGCCACCGCGCTACGCCCCGGTGGATGAGGACCACTATCCCCTGCCCACCAGCACCTACGCGCTGTCCAAAGTGGCCAGCGAGACGATCGCCGGTCACATCGCGCAGTGGTCCGGCCTGCCGTTCGTCGCACTCCGCTTCTCCAACATCCTGGGCCCGCGCGACTACTCGGAGTTCCCGTCCTACTGGCCAGATCCGCAGCTGCGGAGGTGGAACCTGTGGGGCTATATCGACGAGCGCGACGCCGCGGCGGCGTGCAGGCTCGCGCTCGATGCTCCGGTCGACGGCAGCGCCAGCTTCATCATCGCCGCCGCGGACACCGTGATGACCCGCCCGTCGGCGGACCTGATGGGCGAGGTCTTTCCCGGCACCGAGCTGCGCGGCGAGATCAGCGGGAATGCCACCCTGCTTTCCATCGACCGCGCCGCGCGCGTACTTGGCTTCGGGCCGGCTCACTCCTGGCGGGATCACGTCAGCGGGTAGACCCCAGATCCTGGTCTCGGTTTGGCCACGAAACGGGCTGACTGCCGTATTAGGTCTTGCGACCGCGTCACGATGCGATGAATCTAAGTTCACTGGACGGCAGTTACGCCCCTCCTAACAAGGGTTGGCCCGATGAATGGTGGTTCATCCGGGGGAGAGCGGGTGCAGCCGTCGGCACCGAAGTCCGGAGCTCCGGAAGCCGGGGCGCTGGAGGTCCGGGGCGTGACGGTGCGGTTCGGCGGCCTGACTGCGCTCGATGACGTGTCGCTCACCGCGTCCCCGCGCCAGGTCACGGGGATCATCGGCCCGAACGGGGCCGGCAAGACGACGCTGCTCAACGTGCTCTGCGGGCTGGTCCGCGCTGACTCCGGCCAGATCTGGTTTGACGGCCTCGAACTCACCAGGCTACGGCCGCACCGGCTGGTCAGGCTCGGCATCGCCCGCACACTGCAGGGCGTTGGCCTTTTCGACGGGCTGTCCGCGGTGGAGAACGTCATGGTCGGGGCGACCTGCCACGCGCGAGCCGGTTTCTGGTCGGGGATGCTCGGGCTGCCCTGGTCGGACCGGGACGAGCGGCTGCTCAGGAAGCACGCGCTGGACGCGCTTGACCTGGTTGGCGTGGCCGACCACGCCGACAGCCTGCCGGGAACCCTGGCGTACGGCGTCCGCAAGCGGATCGCGCTGGCCCGCGCCGTGGTCGCCAGGCCCCGGCTGCTGCTGCTCGACGAGCCGGCCAGCGGGCTGTCCGAGAGCGAGCTTCCCGAGCTCGGCGACCTGATCGAGAAGCTGGTCGCCGACGCGTCGGTCGTGGTAATCGAGCACCGGATGGACCTGATGATGTCGGTCTGCGACACGATCACGGTGCTGGATTTCGGCAAGGTGATCGCCGGCGGCACGCCGGCCCAGGTGCAATCCGATCCGGCCGTTACCGCGGCCTACCTGGGAGTCGAGGTCGGTAAGGCCCAGGAAGGAGCGCCCGCAGATGAGTGATGCCGCGGCGCTGGGCGTCGAGCACCTGGTGGCCGGCTACGGCGGCGCCCCGGTTCTCGACGGTGTCTCGATCCTGGTAAAGCCCGCCACCATTACTGCCGTGCTCGGCGCGAACGGGGCCGGCAAGACCACGTTGCTGCGCACCATCACCGGGCTGGTCAGGCCGCGCACGGGCCGGGTCACGGTGGACGGCGTGAACCTGGCCAGGCGCCCGCCGGAGGCGGTCGCCCGGGCGGGGGTCGCGCACGTGCCCGAGGGCCAGGGCGTGATCACCGAGCTGACCGTCGAGGACAACCTCCGCCTCGGCGGCCTGCTGCGCAGGGGGAAGACCAGCCGGGCCACCGCGCTGGCCGGCTCGTACCAGCGGTTCGGGATACTCGCCGAGCGCCGGTCTAGCGCCGCGGGAACCCTGTCCGGCGGCGAGCGCCAGATCCTCGTTATCGCCAGGGCGCTGATGGCCGGGCCGCGGGTGCTGCTGCTGGACGAGCCTTCGCTTGGCCTGGCGCCCAGGATCGTCGCGCAGGTGATGGACCTGGTGCGCAAGCTACGCGATGACGCCGGCCTGACCGTGCTGCTCGTGGAGCAGAACGCGCGCAGCGCGCTGAGCATCGCCGATCAGGGCATCGTGCTCAACCTCGGCAAGGTCGTCGCCGAGGCCACGGCCGCCGAGATGCTCACCGACGTCGGGCTCCGTCGTCACTATCTGGGCTTCTAGCGAAGGCACGAACGCGAAGGCGGGAAGGCGGGACATGCAGGAGTTCCTGGAGTTCACCCTCGGCGGGATCGCGTTCGGCATGATCTACGCCGCGATCGCCTTGTCGCTCGTGCTGATCTGGCGCGGCACCCGGATCCTGAATTATTCCCAGGGCGGCATGGCGATGTTCACCACCTACGTGGCGCTGATCGTCACCAACCACACGGGCAACTACTGGGAGGGCTTCGCCACGGCGCTCGCGGCCGGCCTGCTGCTCGGCGCGGTGCTGGAACGGACCGTCATCCGGCCCGTCGAGAACAAGCCGCCGCTGAACGCCGTGATCGTCACCATCGGCCTGCTCATCTTCCTGGAGGGCCTGGCGGGCATCATCTACGGCGGCCAGTTCCGGTCGTTCCCGCCCGCGTTCTCGATCGTCGGGCTCAAGCTCGGCTCCACCGCGCTCGGCATCTCCAGGAACGACCTCTTCACCGCGGGCGCCGTGCTCGCCGCGGCGCTGCTGCTCGCGGCGCTGTTCCGGTTCACCGCCGTCGGCCTGCGGCTGCGGGCCACGGCCTTCGCCCCGAACGTCTCCCGGCTGCTCGGGGTCAGGATCGGCCGGGTGCTCACGCTCGGCTGGGCGCTGGCCGGGCTGATCGGCGCGCTGGCGGGCGTGCTCGTCACCCCGCAGACGTTCCTCTACCCGAACAGCATGGACTCGATCTTCGTGCTCGGCTTCACCGCCGCCGTCATCGGCGGGCTGGAGAGCCCGGTCGGGGCCGTCGTCGGCGGCCTCATGCTCGGCGTCGTGCTCAGCTACGCCGGGGGTTACCTGGGCTCCGATCTGGTATTGCTGTTCGGCCTCGCAGTGCTCGTCATAGTCCTGATGGTCCGGCCGTCCGGCCTGTTCTCCTCGACGGAAACCCGGCAGGTGTAGCCATGACCCTCGCCCGCCACACCGGTGCCGCGATACTCGTCGCGGTCGTGCTGCTGGTCCTCACGGTCCGGCTCAGCCCGTTCCGGGATTTCCAGATCGCTGAGGTGGCCGCCTATGTGACCGCGATCGCCGGGCTGACCTACCTGATCGGGCTGAGCGGCCAGGTCTCGATCGGGCACGGCGCGTTCATGGCCATCGGCGCCTACATCTCGGCGCTGATCGCCCTGCACCTGCACTGGCCGCTGGAGCTGATCTTCGTTGCGAGCATCGTGGCGGCCGCCGTTGCCGGCGGGATCGTGGGAGTCGCGGCCGCCCGGCTGCGCGGCCCGTACCTGGCCGGCGCGACGCTGATGCTCGCGGTCGCGTTGCCGTCCCTGGCCAACCGCTATGCCGGGCTGCTGGGCGGGGACCAGGGCCTCAGCTTCAACGTCACCACGCCGGCCTTCCTCGGCGCGACCTTCCCGCCGACCCGCTGGCTGGCCTGGATCGCCTGTGCCGGGGCGCTGATCACCCTGGTGCTGCTGGCCAACCTCGGCCGCAGCCGGATCGGCCGCAGCTGGCGGGCGCTGCGGGACAACGAGATCGCCGCCTCGCTGGCGGGCCTGAACGTCGCCAGGATGCAGATCCTCGCCTTCGTGATCAGCTCGGCCTGCGCCGGTCTCGGCGGCGCGCTGCTCGCGGCCGTCTCGGCCATCGTCTCACCGGGCGCCTTCACGCTGACGCTGTCCATCGGGCTGCTCACCGGCGCGATACTCGGCGGCCTCGGCAGCCTGGTTGGCGCGGTCTGGGGCGCCATCGTGATCGTCTTCGTGCCCACCTACGTACAGGACGTGGCCATCAGCCACGGCCTGTCCAGCGCGGCGAGCTCCAACGTCCCGATCGCCGCGTACGGAGTGGTGCTGATCCTCGTCATGCTCCTTTTCCCGACCGGAATCCAGGGCGGCCTGCGCCGTCTGCTCGGCCCCGCCGCGCCAGCGGCGAGCGCACCCTTCACCGCGTTGCGCCGGCGTGCGCCGGCCAGTGAACACCAGGAGGAAGGCACTTCATGAAGCGAACACACCGGGCAAACCTGCCGTTTGTCGCCGGGGCGGCCATCGTGGCGATGGTCATCGCGGCCTGCGGATCGAGCGGCACCTCGACCTCGGGCTCGAGCCCGAGTGCGGGCTCCTCATCGGCCGCGGCGCTGACCGCCTCGGCGCCGGGGATCACGGCGACCACGATCACGATCGGCAGCCACCAGCCGCTGACCGGCGTCGCCGCACCCGGCTACAGCGAGATCGCCCCGGCCTCCAAGGCCTACTTCGACTACGTGAACGCGCACGGTGGCATCTTCGGCAGGAAGATCGTCTACAAGTACCTCAACGACGTGTACAACCCGACCAACACCTCGAACGTGGTGCACCAGCTGGTGCTGCAGGACAACGTCTACGGGATCTTCAACGGCCTCGGCACGCCTACCCACCTCGCCGTCGCGCAGTACCTGAACTCGCAGAAGGTACCCGATGTCTTCATTGCCTCCGGCTGCGAGTGCTGGAACGCGCCGTCCACGTACCCGTACAGCTTCGGCTGGCAGCTCGACTACGTGCGCGAGGGCAAGATCCTCGGCAACTACGTCAAGCAGCACTTCAAGGGCAAGAAGGTCGGCTTCTTCTACCAGGATGACGAGTTCGGCCAGGACGGCGTCAAGGGCCTGAGCTACGAGATCCCGAAGTCCCAGGTCGTCGCCAAGCAGAGCTACAACCCGGCGAACGTCAACATCGGCCCGCAGGTGGCCGCGCTGAAGGCAGCCGGGGCGCAGGTCGTGGTCTCGTTCACCGTGCCCGCGTTTACCGCGCTGCTCCAGCTGACCAGCCTCAAGCTGCAGTTCAAGCCGCAGCTCGTGGTCAGTGACGTCGGCTCGGACCCGATCACGCTGGGCGGCCTGCTGGCGTCGTTCGGCAAGAACAAGAAGCTCAGCGCGCTCACCCAGGGCATCATCACCGACGGGTACCTGCCGTCGCTCGGGGACACCAGCAACAGCTGGATCACCCTGTTCAAGATGGTGCACGACCAGTACATCCCGAAGCTCCCGTTCGACGGCAACGTCGCGTACGGCCTGGCGGTGGGGTACACGTTCGTGCAGGCGATGTTCAAGGCAGGGCG
>WNGD01009514.1_pt1 | contig 19704 bp, 17 predicted proteins | sample 5400671 | NCBI WGS metagenome assembly WNGD01 (sample SAMN13153369, study PRJNA577476) | soil metagenome | isolation source: 40 cm soil or saprolite under grassland replicate 2 | place: USA:California | collected 2016-06-15 | reverse complement strand
GAAGACGCCGCCGGGCCGGAGGATGCGCGCGACCTCGGCGAGCGTCGAGACGGGCTCCATCCAGTGGAACGACTGCGAGCAGGTGACGATGTCGGCGGCGGATTCGGCCAGGCCGGTGTCCCGCGCGAAGGCCTGGGCGAAGCGCACGTTCTCCGCGCGCGTGACCGCCTCGGCCCGCTCGCGCATCTTCGGGCTCGCCTCGACTCCGACGACCTCCTCCGCTCGATCGGCCCACGCCCGGGTGGAGAGACCCGTGCCGCTGCCGAGGTCGACGACGATGCGCGGCCGCTCCACCTGAGCCTCGAGGCAGAGGACGTCGAGCAGCGCGCGAGGGGGTGCAGGGCGGTGCGAGTCGTAGCCTTCCGCGAACCCGGGGCGCGCGTATCCCGAGCTTCGCAAGAGGCGCTCCGAGAAGTGCTCGATCAGATCCGCCGAGTCCTCGCTCAAGCCGCGCGTCAGTCTAGAATCAGCACCCGTGTCCGGAGTCGCATCGGCTGCCCGCGTCCGAATACTTCCGAACGGGCCCCTCGATCTCGTTCGCCAGCTCGCGATCTGGTTCGGGTTCATCTACGCGTACCGATACACGCGCGGAGTCGCCGACCGCGATCCGTTCAAGGCGTTCCACAACGGCCTCCGGGTCGCCGACGTCGAGCACAGGGTGACCGGGTTGTGGGAGCTCTCGCTCCAGAGCCTCGTCGCATCGTCGGGCCTGCTGCGGGAGATGACGTCCTGGACCTACTGGCACTCGCAGTTCACCGTGCTCGGCCTGGTGATGCTCTGGGTCTATTTCCGGCGAAACAACGCCTTCGTACGTTTCCGGAACACGCTCTTGCTCGCGAACGTGCTCGGCCTCATCGGGTTCGTCCTCATGCCGACCGCGCCGCCGCGCATGTATCCGGAGCTCGGCTTCGTCGACACACTTGCGAACTTCGCCATCAACCACAACTCCGCCATCGTGCGCGCCGACTCGAACCCGTACGCGGCCATGCCGAGCCTGCACGCCGCCGACGCGCTCATCGTCGGAGTCGGCCTTGCGCTGATCGTCCGGTCGCGCTGGTTGAAGGCGCTGTGGCTGCTCTGGCCGGTCTGGGTCTGGTTCTCCGTCATGGCGACGGGCAACCACTTCTGGCTCGACATCGTCGCCGGCATCGTCGTCGCAGGGATCGCGGCCGCGATCGTCAACGGGAAGCAGCTCCGACGCGCCGTCGGCAGAGCACCGGCACCGGCACCGGCCTAGTGCCTTGAAGGCCGGCCCAGAGGGGCTCTGGAAGGTCCAGTCCGGCTATACGGACGGCGTTCGCCGCTACGCCATGCGCTCGATGGAGGGGCTCGCCCGCAGCCGTATCTCGCCGGACGCGTTGACCTGGGCGGGAGTGACTCTCAGCGCCGCCGCCGCCGTCGTCATCTACTTCGAGTACCGGTCGGAGCTGCTCGCCTTCTGGCTGGGCGCCGGCATCTTCCTCGCAGGTTCGGTGCTCGACATCCTCGACGGCGCGCTCGCGCGAAGCAGCGGCAAGGGAACCGATTACGGGGCGTTCCTCGACTCGACCACCGACCGGATCGCCGAAGGGCTCGTGCTGGGGGCCATCGCCCTCGTCTTCTCCAGGGACGGCAACGAGGTCGCGCTCGCGTTCGCCGTGGCGGCGGTCGCCGGCTCCTTCCTCGTCAGCTACACGCGTGCGAAGGCGGAGGCCCTCGGCATCGACGCAGACGTCGGCATCGGCAGCCGGGCCGAGCGGGTGGCTGTCATCCTCGTCGGGCTCGTGCTCGCGCCGTGGGGAGTGCTGCCGTGGGCGATCTACTTCCTCAGCGCGACCGCGTGGATCACGGTGCTCCAGCGAGTGCTATCAGTTCGGGCACAGCTCCGCGGACACTGATACTCTGCTAGCAGCAGTCTTGCTGCTAGCAGAATGGCAAAGAGAGACCTGAAGAGCGTCCTCGTCCGGATGCCTACCTCCTTGAAGCGGCGCCTTGCGCGCGAGGTCGCCCGTCGAGAGAGCACGCTCAACGACGTCGCGGTCGACATTCTCGCCGCCGAGTTCGGCGTCGAGTTCACCCCCAGTGGGCGCCGGGGCTCCGTGCCGGGCGACACCGGAGTCGTCCTTCTGCGCATCCCCCCAGGGCTCAAGCGGCGGCTCGACGCGGCCGCGCGTGAGCGCAAGAGCAGCATGAACGGCGTCATCGTCGCGTCGCTCGCCGAGCGGCTCGACGTCTCCACCCAACCAGGAAAGGACACGATGCCCCGACGTAACGGCAGTCAGAACGGCAAGGCGCGGTCGAACGGGAAGGTTCGAGTCGCGATCATCGGCGTGGGCAACTGCGCAAACTCGCTCGTCCAGGGAGTCGAGTACTACAAGGACGCATCCCCGGACGACTTCGTGCCCGGGCTCATGCACGTCGATCTCGGTGGCTACCACGTCCGCGACATCGAGTTCACCGCGGCGTTCGACGTCACCACGACCAAGGTCGGCAAGGACCTCGCCGACGCGATCTGGGCCCATCCCAACGACACGATCAAGTACGCCGACGTGCCGAAGACGGGTATCACGGTCTCGCGCGGCATGACCCACGACGGCCTCGGCAAGTACCTGTCGGAGATCGTCGAGAAGGCGCCGGGCGACACCGACGACGTCGTCAGCATCCTCAAGGAGACGAACACCGACGTCGTCCTCAACTACCTTCCCGTCGGCTCCGAGGAGGCGACGAAGTGGTACACCGAGCAGATCCTCAACGCGGGCTGCGCGATGGTGAACTGCATGCCGGTCTTCATCGCCAAGGGCGGCTACTTCGGACGCCAGTTCGAGGAGCGCGGGCTGCCGATCATCGGCGACGACATCAAGGCGCAGGTCGGCGCGACGATCACGCACCGCGTGCTGACGACGCTCTTCCGCGAGCGCGGCGTGAAGGTCGACCGAACGTTCCAGCTGAACTTCGGGGGCAACTCGGACTTCCTGAACATGCTGGAGCGAGACCGGCTCGAGTCGAAGAAGATCTCGAAGACGGGCTCGATCGTCTCGATGCTCGACTACGACATGGGCAAGGACAACGTCCACGTCGGGCCGTCGGATCATGTTCCGTGGCTCACCGACCGCAAGTGGGCGTACATCCGGCTCGAGGGCACGGGCTTCGGAGACGTGCCGCTCAATGTCGAGCTCAAGCTGGAGTGCTGGGACTCGCCGAACTCGGCGGGCGTGGCGATCGACGCCGTCCGGCTGGCGAAGCTCGCGATCGACAACGGCGTCAGCGGCGCGCTGGAGGCGCCGAGCGCGTACCTGATGAAGTCGCCGCCGAAGCAGATGACCGACGACGATGCGCACGATGCCGTCGAGCGGTTCATCAAGCAGTACACCCGCCGCACCGAGCGGGTCAAGGCCAAGGCGTAGGCCTAGGTAGGAAAATGGTGAGGGCCGGCTCCAGACCGGCCCTCACCTCCCTCGGGCGGAGAAGTCCGCCGAGTCTGGCGCCGATCTCCATCCAGGCGATGGAATCGAGTCCGCTCCGATAGCAGAACGGCGAAAGCGCCGCGTGAGTTTAATGCTTCAAACGGTGATCGCCAAGCGCGATCGGCACCTACGAATTGCGTGATCGATTTGGGCGATCGAGAGCGCAAATTCGAACGCATTGATTGACGAATCAATCGCGACAGGATTTCCTGTTCCAGAGAAGACGCTCACTGCGAGGTTTGAGAAGGCTAGGAGCGCTTTGCGAGGCCGTCGCAGAGCAGGCCGGTCACGTCTTGCTCGGCCTTGGCGATGCCTTCGTCACCGTCCGGAAGCTGACCCATGACCCAGGCAGTGAGGACTTCCTCGAGCGCGCCGTAGAAGATCGTCGCCGCGATCTGTGAGTCGAGATCGTCCCTGAACTCTCCGGTCTTCTGACCGTTCGCGACGATCTGTTCGAGCGCGTCGTATGCGTGGCCGATCTCGTCGATCTGGCGCCGCATCTGCTCGGGGCTCCGCGTTACCTCGCGCACGAGCACCCGCACGAGGTCGGGGTCTCGCCGCCAGGTGCGCAGCAGGAGCGCGGTCACCTTTCGCACCTGCTCGTTGGCGGGCTCGCCCGAGTCGGCCACCTCGCGGATCCGCGCGAGCATCTGCGTCCACGTGTCGCGGAAGATCGTCTCCAGGACGGCTTCCTTCGAATCGAAGTAGTGGTAGACGAGGCCGTACGCGACGCCGGCCTCCTCCGCGATCTCGCCCACACGGCACGAGTGGTAGCCCTTCCGCGCGAATGCTCGCACGGCTGCGTCTAGGATCTGGCGACGCTTCTCTTCTTGCGCCGTAGGCACGGTCATAACTCTATGGAAGCGAAGCTAGACTCGCCTTTCGTGGCAACTCGGATCTGTCTCGTGACGCCGTTCGCCTGGTCGCAGCCGCACGACGTCAACGAGCACGTGGCGGGGATCGCGGATGCGCTGCGGGCGCGAGGGCACTCGGTGACCGTGCTCGCCCCCTCGAACCGGGCGGCCGACCTCGCGGCAGGCCGACGGGCTCTCCGCGACGGGGCCGAGGCGCCGCTGATCGCGCTCGGGCCGGCGGTTCCGATCTCGCGCCGAAGCCGCATCGGCCTCCTCCCGGTCGGCGTGCGGACGAATCTCGCCACGGCCCTGGCGCGGGGAGGATTCGACGTCGTCCACGGCTTCGAGCCGGGGCTGCCGAGCCTTTCGTATGTTGCCCTGCGCGACGCGCACGCCCTCACCGTGGCCAGCTTCTTCTCGCCTGAGCGGCTGGGCTACCCCCCGGGCCGGGCCCAGCGCGAGCGGCTGCTCGGGCGAATCGACGCGCTCGTCGCGGTCTCGCCGGAAGCGGCGCATGCGGCCGCTCAGCGTTTCCCGGGCGAGTACCGAATCGTCGAGGAAGGCGTCGACGCCGAGCTCTTCCGGCCCGAGCGGAAGAAGCAGCTCGTCGTGCTCGAGTGGCGGCCGGCTGAGCGGCCGCTCGCGCGCGCCGTGCGCCGCGCGCTCAACGAGCTACCGGATTGGGAAGTGGTGTTCCTGCGCACGAAACCGCTCACGGGCCGCCCGTCGATCCCGGCGAAGCTCCGCAGGCGGGCTCACGTCCGCACAGCGCGTGACGGGCGGAGCCGAGCGGCAATCCTGAACGAAGCCGCGATCTTCGTGCCCGCACTCGACGGCCTCCCGCGAGTCGTCTTGGAGGCCGCCGCCGCGGGTGCGGCGATCGCGTCCCCGCCGGGAGTCCAGGAACAGCCGGAGCTGGCCGCCGCGGCGCTCGCCCGCCTCGCCGAGAACGAGCCGTTCCGCCGGCAGCTCTCCGATGAAGCGCGCCGAAGCGTCGAGGGCAAGACGTTCGCCGACGTCGCCGCCGATCTCGAAGGCCTGTACGAGGACGTCGCGCGCCGCCGCAAGGGAACTTTGCAAACTGCTGCCAGGTCGGATGAGCCGCTCGGAGACAGGGACTGGATCCTCACCGACCTCCACTTGCACACCTCGTGGTCGCACGACTGCGCGGTCGAGGTCGAGCAGCTCCTCGACCAGGCTGAGGCCCGGGGTCTCGGCGCGATCGCGGTCACGGACCACAACGCGATCGGCGGCGCGCTCGAGGCAGTCGAGCTCGCGCGCGACCGCGGCAGCCTGACGGTGATCCCGGGCGAGGAGGTGAAAACCGACGGCCAGGGCGAGGTGATCGGCCTTTTCCTCTCCGAAGAGATCCCGCGAGGCATGTCCTTCGAAGACACGATCTCCGCGATCAAGGACCAGGGCGGCCTCGTCTATCTCCCGCATCCGTTCGACCGCCTGCACGCGATCCCGGATCCGGCGACGCTCCACCGCCACCTCGCCGACATCGACGTGTTCGAGGTCTACAACGCGCGCCTGCTCTTCGAGGCCTACAACGACGAGGCCGTCCGCTTCGCCCGCAAGTACAACCTGAGAATGGGCGCCGGCTCCGACGCGCACGTCCTGCAGGGCCTCGGCACAGGCGGACTGCGCATGCGCGCGTTCGAGGGCCCGGAGGAGTTCATGCTCAGTCTTCGCTCGGCCGAGATCCTGCGCAGACCCAGGTCGCTCGCGTATCTGCAGTCGCTGAAGTGGGTCGCGCAAGTCAAGGAAAGAGTTCGCTAGGAGAGAACTGATCTGATGGCCTCCGTGACCCCTGTGTCCACCGACGAGATCTACGAGAAGTACCTGAAGAAGGCGATCGCCGAGATCAACGAGCTCGGCGACGAGATCGCGCGCGCCGGCAAGGGCGAGCGAGTGCCGGTGCTCGGCTCCGGCCACCCGCGCGCCGACGTCTTCCTGCTCAAGCACCGCCCGCAGCCGGCCGAGGTGCAGGAGGGCGTCGCCTTCTACGGTCGTGCGGGCCAGGCGATGCTCAAGTCGCTCCAACGGCTCAACGTCGACCCGTTCTCGATCTACGGCACGAACTGCCTCAAGTTCGCCGACGAGGACGAGGACGAGGCTCGCCCGTTCCTCCTCCGAGAGCTGCACATCGTCCAGCCGAAGCTCGTCGTCGTCATGGGCGAGGAGGCGCTTGCGTTCCTGAACGGCCTCGAGTTCCCGCTAGCCTCCGAGGCGGAGCCGAAGCTCGGCGAGATCCAGGAATGGACGCCGACCGTGGAGGCTCTGTACGTGCCCGACATCGACGCCTCCCTCGACGAGCAACCCGCAAAGACACAATTTTGGAACGCGCTCAAGGCCTTGGGGCCTTGGTGGGCTGAGCTTCCACCGTACTGATGAAAGAGGCGCTCCTCGGGTTCCTGGGGCGCCGCTGGCGGTGCGGGGCCGGAGGGCACAGTGCCTCGTAGCACGGGCCCGGAGAGCACCGTGCCGCCAGCGGCGCCAGGGGGTGGCGGAGCCGGGCTCCGCCCGGCGGGAGCCACCGCCGGCCAGGGACGCGAGGGGCCCTTGGCGGGCCGAGCTTCCGCGGTACTGACCCGCCGCGTCGGGGCCTTCGCCCTGATCGCGTCGGTCCTCGGCGTCTACTACGCCGTGGCCACCTCGCTGACCAATTTCACGGTCTGGTGGGAAGTCTTGATCCTCTCGTTCCTCGTCATCCCGGCCGTCTTCGGGCTCGTCTACCTCGCGCTGCCGCTGTGGCAGGCACACTGGGCGCTCGTCGCCGGCCTGGCGAGCGCCGTGCTCGCGGCCGCGTTCGAGATCGTCGACCTCGACGTGCTGGCGAACTTCACGAAGCTGGCGGCGGTGACGCTGCTCGCGTTCTGGTTCCTCCGCTACTTCGAGACGGCCGCCTGGGTCGTGCTCGTTGCCGCGATCATCCCCTGGGTCGACGCGTATTCCGTCTGGCGGGGGCCGACGAAGCACATCCTCACCCACCAGCGGCACGTCTTCACGACCTTCTCCTTCACGTTCCCGGTTCCCGGGGAGCAGAGCACGGCGCAGTTGGGCCTGCCCGACCTGCTCTTCTTCGCGCTCTTCCTCGCGACAACCGTCCGCTTCCGGCTGCGCACGAGGCTGACGTGGATCGCGATGACCCTCTCCTTCGGCGCGACGATGGCGCTGGCCGTCGCCTTCGACATCAACGGGCTGCCCGCCCTGCCCCTGCTCTCGCTCGGCTTCCTCTTGCCGAACGCGGACCTGCTCTGGAAGAAGGTGCGCGCCGAGCAGGCGTGGGGGAAGCTAACCGCGCGTGAGTAGCGCCACCGTCTCGATGTGCGGCGTGTGCGGGAACATGTCGACCGGCCGGGCCCGCTCGAGCCGGTAGCCCCACTCGCCGGCCAGCTCCTTCACGTTGCCCGCGAGAGTCGTCGGGTTGCACGAGACGTAGACGATGCGCCTCGGCTCCAGGCGGGCGATCCGGCGCAGCGCCTTGCCTGAGAGCCCCGCCCGCGGTGGGTCGACGACGACGACGTCCGGCTCGCCGGCGCGCCCGCGGAGGTCTTCCAGCGCCTCCCCCACCTCGCCGGCGAAGAAAGCCGCATTCGTGATCCCGTTCAGGTCGGCGTTCTCGAGCGCGCAGGCGACGGACTCCTCCGAGACCTCGATCCCCCACACCGTCAACGCGTCGCGCGCGAGCGTGAGCCCGATCGTCCCGATCCCGCAGTAGAGGTCGTAGACGGACTCCTCGCCGGTGAGCTGCGCGTACTCGCGGGCGAGCTCGTAGAGCCGCTCGGCCATCGCCGTGTTCGTCTGGAGGAAGGCGTTCGGCCGCACGCGGAAACGCAGCCCGCCGAGCTGCTCCTCGATCGCCTCCTCTCCGGAGAGAAGCGTCGTCGGCAGGTTCGTCACCTCGGCCGGGCGCTCGTTGACGGCCCAGTGGATCGAGCGCACCTCGGGGAAGCGGCTCAGCGCGGCGACGAAGCTGTCGCGGTCGAGCTTCCCGGGCGCGGTGACGAGCTGGACGAGCACCTGCCCCGTGTTACGGCCCTCCCGGACGATGAGATGGCGCAGGAAGCCCGTGTGCTCGGCCTGGTCATAGGGCTCGAGCCCCTGGCTCCGCGCCCAGTCGCGCGTCGTTTCGCGAATTGCGTTCCCGAGGTCGGTCGTGAGCCAGCAGCGGCGGATGTCGAGCACCTCGTCCCAGCGGCCGGCGCGGTGAAAGCCGAGCGCGGGCCCCTCGGGTGTCTGCGTGAAGGAGTACTCGAGCTTGTTCCGGTAGTGGAAGACGGACTCCGCCGGGACGATGGGCTCGAGCGGCGGGTCCTCGAGGCGCCCGATCCGGCGGAGCGCGTCGGCGACCTGGTCGGCCTTCGCCGCGATCTGTGCCTCGTAGGCGAGATCCTGGAAGCGGCAGCCGCCGCAGGCCGGGTAGTGCTCGCGCTTCACCTTCGTCACGCGTGCGCGCACGCGATCCCCGGGCAGCCCGCGCTTGACGAAGACAACGAAGCCGTTCAGGCGCGCGACGCCATTCCCGCCGTAGGCGAGCGAATCGATGTCGAGCTCGAGCTCCTGGTCTTCCCGGACCGGTGCCGCCATGCGGTCAGAATAGTTCGAGCGTGAATGTTGACGGCCAAGGAAGGCTAAGGCCGCTGCCGGTGAAGATTCTCGTCAGCGGGCCGCTCGTGGGACAGGACTGACGATGTTCGTCCGTCTCGTCGTCGTCGCCGCGCTGCTTGCCGCGCTCGGCGCCGGCCCCGCCGGGAAGAACACGACGCTTCCCCTCCTCCCCTGGCACGAGGCGCGGCTCGACGGCGACGGGCGCCTGCTCGCCTGGTACCACCCGGAGCGCGGTCTCGGTTACGACCGCGTCCTTCGGCTCGGGTGGGGCTTCCTCGAGCGGGGCGTGCCGGTCGACCGCCGCGCCGGAGTCAAGGTGTACCTCGCCTACTCCGTCATCGAGCCGAGAACCCGACAGGGCCAGTACTGGCAGCACAACCCGGCCTTCCTAAACGCGTCACTCGTCGACTCGCTCGCTTCCTGGTACGCCTACTCCGCCGACCGCCGCGCGGTCCGGACCGTGCGGATGATGCTCGACTACCAGCTTGCCCACGGCACCTCCCCGCGGGGCTGGAAATGGGCCGGAGTGCCGTTCGCGACAAGCTGTGGGGGCGACCGCCGCTACGGTCGCTGCCTCTACGACGTGCCGAAGAGCTTCTACGGCGGCGTCGAGACGGACAAGGTTGGACTGCTCGGACTTAGCTACGTTCGCTTCTACGAGCTGACCGGCGAGCGCCGCTACCTGCGGGCCGGGATCCGAGCGGCCGACACGCTGGCCCACCACGTTCGGCCCGGGGATGCCCGGCGGACGCCGTGGCCGTTCCGCGTCGACGGGCGGACAGGCCGGACGCTCGCCGGCGCCGAGTACGGCGGGCTCGTCGCCGGCCCAGTCGCGCTCTTCGATGAGCTGCTCCGCCTGCGCGCCGGCCGTCTCCGGGCCTATGCCCGCGCGCGGAAGCTGGCCTGGGACTGGGTGCTCGGCTATCCGCTCCGCGACGGCAGCGGGGCGTTCAACAACTGGAGCGGCTTCTACGAGGACGCCCCCTACAACCGCGCGAGCCGCAACCAGGTACTGCCGACGCTGACGGCGTACTACCTCCTCAGCCGGACGTCTCCCGGCGCGGTCGACCCCGCCTGGCGCGCTCACGTGGCCGAGCTGCTCCGCTGGACGCGCGCTACCTTCGGGCGCGGGCCCTTCTTCGGCGCGTGGGGGATCGACGAAGGGGGCGTGCCGGGCAGGTTCTGCTGCTCGCGAGCCGGACTCGGCAGCGATACCTCGCGCTGGGCCGCCGTCAGCGCGCTCTTTGCGGCGCGGACCGGGGACGCCGCCGCCCGCGAGGACGCCTTCCGCTCTCTCAACTACGCGACCTACTTCGCCCGCTCCGACGGCCTCGTGTCTTGCTGCGGAGTCCGCCGGACGGGCGAGTACTGGTTCAGCGACGGCTACGGCGACTACCTGCGCAGCTTCAGCTGGGCGATGGCCGCCCTGCCGGAGCTGGCGCCCGAAGGTCGCGACCATCTGCTCGGATCGACGTCTGTCGTGCAATCAGTGACGTACGGCCGGGGGCGAATCGCGTATCGAACGTTCGACAGCCGCTCGAGGGAGGTGCTTCGCCTTTCCTTCCAGCCCGCGCGGGTGCTCGCGAACGGGCGGTCGCTGCCGCGCTCGGCTGCCGGCGACGGCTATGACGTTGGCCCACTCCCCGGTGGCGACTTCGAGGTCTACGTGCGGCACCAGTCCTCCCGGCGCATCGAGGTTGAGGGCTCCGCGATAAAAAAGGCGTGACGTAGACCATTCGCTGACCGGGGCCGTCGAACTCACAGAAGAAGATGCCCTGCCACGTGCCGAGCGCGAGGCGTTCTCGACCGGGACGAGCACCTGCGGGCCCGTGCCGTACTCGGGGTAATGCTCACAGGGCGCTTCGACGCGAGGAGCACCCGGCTCGACGATCTCGACTGCGAGCGCCTTCCGGTGCGGCCACGGTGCGAGCGTAGCTATGCGATGTCGCGGCGGCGCGTGACGACCACAGCGGCCGCCCCGAGCGCGAGAACGTACGCCGCCGCGACGAGGAGGGAGGAACCGAGCCGCGGTGCAGCGCCGCTCGTGCCGAGAATCCCGTCCAGGGCGCCGTGTGCGGGGAGGTAATCGTGGATCGAGCTCCAGTAGGAGAGCGCTGGCTCCGCAAAGGCGAGCCATGCGAAGGCGATCACGATTGCTCCGAGCTGACGCCCCGTGATGGCTCCGAGCTCGAGCCCGAGAATTCCAACGATTCCCGCCGCGAGCGCGAGCCTGGCAACGAGACTCCATTCGTGCCCGCCGAAGTGGAACCCCTCGTGCCCGCCGATCCAGATCTCGGCGATGATCAGCATCAGCAGGAGGGACGGGATCGTGAGCGCAGCCCCGGCGAGGGCTGCAATCACCGCTTTGGCTCCGAGGACGCGCTCGCGCACAGGCGTCGACAGGAACGTCTGCGTGATCGTCCCGTGCCGGTACTCCCAGGTGACGACGAGGATGCCGAGGACGAGCGCGAACAACATGGCTGAGGCGCTGACGCTGATCAGGTCCTCCTCGAGATGCGGCGGCCGCGTCCCGGTTGCCGGCCCCACCCCTTGCGGGAGGCCCTCGCCGGAGCTCAGGGCAGAGTCGATGGTCGACGCGGTTCCGATCGCCACGAGCACGAGCTCAGCCAGGACGAGGCCGACGACGGTGCGAGGCGCCGTCCATACCTTCAGCAGCTCCGAGGTCAGCAATCGCATCAGCTCGACGCCTCCCGCGAGGTCAGCTCGAGGAAGGCCGCCTCGAGCGTCGGTCTCTCCGCGGCGAGCTCGTGCAGGACGATCCCACTCGCAGCCGCGAGCTCGCCCACCCGCGCAGTGGTTGCGTCAGCGACCGTCAGCAGATCGCCGTCGGACGCGGTCACCTTGATCCCGGCCTGCTCGAGCGCGGCCCGCAGGCGATCCGCCTGCGGAGTGCGAACGCGGATGCCACCGGCCGCGCGAGCTGCGAGCTCGGTCGTGGTCGCGTGCTCGACGAACTTGCCGCGGTGGATGATCACGACCTCGTCCGCGATCTGCTCGATCTCCGCGAGGACGTGGCTCGAGATCAGAATCGTCCGCCCCTCGCCGGCGAGCGAGCGCAACAGCTCGCGCAGCCAGCGGATTCCCTGCGGATCGAGCCCGTTCGCCGGCTCGTCGAGGACGAGCACCTGCGGGTCGCCGAGCAGCGCGGCCGCGAGGCTCAGACGTTGTCTCATGCCGAGCGAGTAGCCGCCCGCGCGGCGGCCGGCATCCGCGGTCAGCCCGACGAGGGCCAGCACCTCGTCCACGCGCGAGTCGGGGAAGCCCGTCGCCGCCGCGAGGACGCGGAGGTGGTTCCGCCCGGAGCGGCCGGGGTGAAAGCTCGAGGCCTCGAGCACTGCGCCGAGCTGCCGCGCCGGCGAGCCCAGCTCCCGGTACGGGCGCCCCATGACGGTCGCCTTGCCGGCGGTCGGGCGCACGAGCCCGAGCACGATGCGCAGGGTCGTCGTCTTGCCGGCGCCGTTCGGGCCCAGGAAACCGGTGATGGCGCCGTCGCGAACCCGGAAGCTGAGGTCGTCGACCGCGACGGTCTTCCGGAAGCGCTTCGTGAGGCGGTCGACCTCGATCAAGTGAGGGGCGTGACGTAGACCTTTCGCCGACGCGGTCCGTCGAACTCGCAGAAGAAGATTCCCTGCCACGTGCCGAGGGCGAGGCGGCCGTCCTCGACCGGCACGAGCACCTGCGGCCCGGCGAGCGACGCGCGCACATGCGAGGGCGCGTTCTCCTCGCCGGCCTCGATGTGCTGCCAGCCCCAGTCTTCGCCGACCATCCGCTCCATCGCCGCCTCGAGGTCGCGGGCGACCGCGGGATCGGCGTGCTCGTTGATCGTCACGCCGGCCGTGGTGTGCGGCACGTAGACGAGTGCGGCCGAGGCGCCGTTCGCCCCGTCGAGAGCGTCTTCGACCTGGCGCGTGATGTCGACGAGCTGCGTCTTCCGCTCCGTGCTCAGGTCGATCTCATGCACGGCGTTATCCTACGGCCGATGCCGAGCGCAGCTGCCCCTCTCACCGCCGCAGAGCTCGAGCATTTCCGCAGCAAGGCCGATCGGTTCATCGCAGAGCTCGACGAGGAGTTCTACCTCCACTACGCCGGGCTGAAGGAGACGCTCGACCTGAAGCCGATCTACGAGCGCTACGGCGAGCTCACCCAGCTCGAGCAAGCGCAGGCGCTCGGACAGGCCGCCGACGGCGACCGCGGAATCCGCGAGCTCTGGCGGTTCGCCACCGAGGGCTATCTCAGCGAGCGAACCCGCGAGCACTCGGAGCGGATCGCGGCCCTCGAGGCGAGCCTCGAGGCAACCGTCGACGGCGAGACGATCCCCTTCCGGATGCTGCGCCCGGCGATCGCCAACGAGCCCGACCGCGACCGGCGCGAGCGGCTCGACCAGGTCCGGGTCGAGCTGACCGAAGAGCATCTGAACCCGATCTACGTCGAGGGGGTCACGATCGTCACCGACGCGGTCGAGAAGCTCGATGCGCCCAACTACGCGGAGCTGTACCGGCGGTTCGGCTTCCGGCTCGACGAGCTCGCCGACCAGTGCCGCGCGCTCCTCGACTCGACCGAGAAGCTGTTCGAGGAGTCGGCGGACAAGCTCTTCCGAGCGCGGATCGGCATCGGCCTCGACGAGGCGCAGCGCTGGGACGTCATTCGCACCTTCCGCGCGCCCCAGTGGGACGAGCAGTTCCCGAGGGAAAAGATGCTGCCCGCGCTGGAGGCGACGCTCGCCGATCTCGGCATCGACCTCCGGAGCCAGAGCAACGTCGAGCTGGACGTCGAGCAGCGGCCGAAGAAGAGCCCACGCGCCTTCTGCGCGCCGATCGAAGTGCCCGGCCGCGTCGTCCTCGTCATCCAGCCGATGGGCGGGGCCGACGACTGGCGCGCGCTCTTCCACGAGGCGGGGCACACGGAGCACTACGCGAACACCTCGGCCGACCTCGTCATGGAGGAGAAGCGACTGGGCGACGTGGCGGTCACGGAGGGCTGGGCGATGCTGATGCAGCATCTGACCGACAACCCCGTCTGGCTCACGCGGCGGCTGGACTTCCCGCGCCCCGACGAGTTCGAGGTCGAAGGCGTCACGCAGCTCCTCTACATGGTGCGCCGTTACTCGGCGAAGCTCCTCTACGAGCTCGAGTTCCATCAGGCGGTCGACCCGACCAAGCTGGCGCCGCGCTACGTCGAGCTCCTCGGCGACGCCTTGAAGATCGAGCCCTCGGCGGCGGACTACCTCGCGGACATCGACGCGAGCTTCTACGTCACCGGCTATCTGCGCTCGTGGGCGTTCGAGGTGCAGCTGCGGACCCATCTGCGCGAGCGCTTCGGCAACGACTGGTTCACGAAGCGCGAGGCGGGCTCACTCCTGCACGAGCTCTGGGAGACGGGGATGAGCATGAATGCGGACGAGCTCCTCGGCGAAGTCACGGGGCAGGAGATCGAGATGGACGCGGTCGCCACGCACGCTCGCGAAATACTGGCCTAGTACTAGCCGCCGGCGACGGTTCGACCGAGGTCGCGCACCACTTCGACGACCAGCTCCGCATCGGCGGCGGTCGTCCGCCAGTTCACGAACGTCGGGCGGAAGCCGACCTTCCCGGCCCAACGTGACGTGCCCATGTAGACGCGACCGTCCTTGAGGACGCGCTCCGAGATCGCCAGGTTCAGCTCGTCTAGCTCGTCCTCCGCCACGCCGTCGGGGCGGTAGCGGAAGCAAACGACGTTGAGCGGCGCCGGCGCCAGCAGCTCCAGGTCCGGCGCGGCTTCTACGATCGCCAGGAGGTGCGCGGCGTTGTCGAGACAGCGCTCGACGATCTCCCGGTAGCCGCTGCGCCCGTAGGCGCACAGCGTCGCCCAGACCGAGAACGAGCGCGCTCGCCTGGAGAGCTCCGGCGCCATGAATGCGTAGATCGGGCGCTCCTCGTCAGCCTCCGGCAAATAGTCCGCGCCTGCGCCGAACACCTCACTGAGCAGGGTCTGCTCGCGGACGAAGACGAACCCGCAGTCGAACGGGACGTTGAGCCACTTGTGGCCGTCGGAGGCGACGGAGTGAGCTCGATCGACTCCCTCCAGCAGAGGCTGCGTCCTCGGCGAGATCGCCGCGAAGAGGCCGAACGCGCCGTCGACGTGCAACCAGGCGCCGTAGCGCTCGGCAAGATCGGCCAGCTCCGCGATCGGGTCGAAGTGGCCCGCATTCACCTCGCCCGCGTTGCCGATCAGGATCGCCGGCGCGCCGTCGAGCTCCTGCAGGGTCTTCTCCATCAGGTCCAGGTCGAGGCGCCCCGTCTCGTCCGCCTCGCAGATCCTCGTTCGGCCGCGGCCGAGACCGAGCATTCCGAGCGACTTCAGCGCCGTCACGTGCACGAAGCCGCTCGTCAGAACCGGAACCGTGGGCAGCCCTTCGAAGCCCTCGGCATCGAGATTGACTCCGTGTCGCTTCGCCCACCACTGTCGTGCCGCAGCGAGGCCGGTGTAGTTGGCCATCGTCCCGCCGGTGACGAGCACGCCGCCCCAAGACGCCGGCAGCCCGAAGAGGTCGAGGAGCCACCGGATCGCCACGGTCTCGACCTCCGCGGCAAGCGGGCTCGCGTCGAAACCACCCGCGTTCTGGTCGAGCAGCGACGCGAGCCAGTCGGCGCCCAGCGCGGCCGGCGTCACGCCGCCGATCACCCAGTGAAAGAAGCGGGGCCCGGTCGAGGCGACGCGGGCGCCGTCGCTGACCTCGATCAGCCGACGGAGCGCATCGACCGTTCCGTCGCCGTCCTCGGGCAGCGGCCCGCGAACTGTTCGGGCGACCTCATCGCTGTCCGGCCGCCGAACAGGGGCCTCGTCAAGCGCCTCGAGGTACCGTCGCGCGTGCTCGAGGACGAGCTCGAGCCCGGCGACCGTTTCGCCGGGGTCGAGGCCGGGCCCCGCCGCAGGCCTAGAGAGCGCCACCGGCAGCAGGCGGCGCGTTCGTGCTCTGGCCCTGGTCGCCCACGGGATTCCTGGCGAGGTAGTCCTCCGCGAGCAGCAGATTCGACTCGGAGGCGCGCTCGACGACGCTCAACAGGTCGGACATGCTCGCGACCTCCTCGCGCTGCTCCTGCAGGAACCAGTGCAGGAACTGCTCGCCGACGAGGTCGTTCTCCTCGCGCGCGAGCGCGGCCAGGGCTGCGATCTGATCCGTGACGCGCCTCTCTTGCTCGAGCGCGAGCGCGACGGGCTCGCGCGCGTCCTCGAACTCGGTCTTCGGCGCGTCGACGCCCGGGATCACGACCGCGTGGCCGGCATCGAGCAGGTACTGGACGATCATCATCGCGTGGTTCCGCTCCTCGACGGCCTGGCGATAGAAATGGTCGGCGAACAGCGGCAGCGTCTCTGCGTCGAAGTAGACGGCGATCGCGACGTACTGCTGCGAGGCGGCGAATTCGTAGCCCACCTGCTCGTTCAGCGCCTGCGGAAAGCGCGCCATCGCACGACTCTACCCTTCCACCGTCCGGTGTGTAGATGCATAATTCGTATACATCATGCGCAAGCGGGTCCTGATTGCCGGCGCGGCCGGACGCGATTTCCACAACTTCAACCTCGTCTACCGCGGCCGCGAAGAGTACGAGGTCGTCGCGTTCACCGCGACGCAGATCCCGAACATCGACGGGCGCGTCTACCCGCCTCTGCTCGCGGGTGACCTCTACCCCGACGGGATTCCGGTTCGGCCGGAAGCCGAGCTGAGCGACCTGATCCGAAACCACGCGATCGACGAGATCGTCTTCTCGTACTCGGACGTCACGCACGAGCACGTGATGCACGTCGCCTCGCGCGCGCTCGCCGCCGGCGCGGCCTTCACCCTCCTTTCGCCCCACGAGACGACGCTGACCTCGGCGAAGCCGGTGAAGCGCGTCGCCGTGCTCCGCCACCCGATGCCCTACGGCGACCTGACGAAGCAGGTCGTCCAGCGCTTCGCGCGCTACGAGGATCTCGACGCGGCCGATTGCACGATCGAGGAGCGCGAGGAGTACGAGCCGCACCTGGCCGAGGGCAATCTCGTCTTCGCCGGGATCGACTACGCAGCGATTCTCGAGGCCGCCGAGCAGGAGGCCGACGTGATCCTCTGGGACGGCGGCAACAACGACACGCCGTTCGTCAAGCCGACCGTCCACGTCGTCGTCGTCGACCCGCACCGGCCCGGGCACGAGCTCCGCTACCACCCCGGCGAGACGAACCTCCGCATGGCTCACGTCTGCGTCGTCAACAAGGTCGACAGCGCGACGCAAGAGGGCATCGACGCCGTCCTCGACTCGATCCGGAAGAACAACCCGGAGGCGCAGGTCGTGCTTGCCGCCTCGCCGTTCCACGTCGAAGGGGACGCGTCGCAGATCGCCGGGAAGCGCGTGCTCGCGATCGAGGACGGTCCGACGCTCACTCACGGCGAGATGACCTACGGCGCGGCGGTGCTGGCGGCGAAGGCGAACGGAGCAGCCGAGCTCATCGACCCCAGGCCGTGCGCCGTGGGCTCGATCGCGGCGACCTTTGCGGAGTATCCGCACGTCGGCGCGCTGCTGCCGGCGATGGGCTACGGCGAGAAGCAGCGCAACGACCTCCGCGAGACGATCCGCCGCTGCGACCCAGACCTCGTTCTCATCGGCACGCCGATCGACCTGCGGCGCCTGATCGACTTCGAACGCCCGGCGCTGCGCGTCACCTACCGTCTGCAGGAGATGGGCGAGCCCACTCTCGCCGACGTGCTCACGCAGTACGGCCTGATCGGCGAGCGCGCCGCGCTCGTGTGACCCTCGTCGTCGCGCTGGGCGGCAATGCGCTGGGGCGAGGAACCGCTGCGGAACAGCTGGCCGTCCTGCGGGTTGCGTGCGCGGCCATCGCTCCGCTCGTGCGGGAGGGCGAGGTCGTGATCACACACGGGAACGGCCCCCAGGTCGGGAACGAGCTCCTACGGCAGGAGCGGGCCGCCGACGAGGTGCCGCCGCTTCCGCTCTATCTCGCGGTCGCCCAGACGCAGGCGGAGATCGGCGCGCTGATCGAGACCGAGCTGGCCGCGGCGACCGGGCGCCGGGTCGCGTGCCTGGTCACGCACGTGCACGTCGATCCAGACGACCCTGCCTTCGAGCGGCCCTCGAAGCCGGTGGGCCCCTTCTACGGCAAGAAGCAGGCGCGCAAGCTCGAACGGCAGCGCGAGTGGCAGCTCGTCGAAGACGCGGGCCGAGGCTTTCGCCGAGTCGTCCCCTCCCCTACCCCGCTCGAGATCGTCGAGGTGGAAGCGATCCGCGCGCTGCTCGCGAGCGGCACGGTGGTGGTCGCCTGCGGCGGCGGTGGGATTCCGGTCGTGACCCGGAATGGTCGCCTGAAGGGCGTCGACGCCGTGATCGACAAGGACCGCGCGTCGGCTCTTCTGGCGGCGAGGCTGGCTGCCGAGCGGCTCGTGATCCTGACCGAGGTGCCTGCCGTCTATCGGCGGTTCCGGGAGTCTGACCAGGAGGAGATCCGCGAGCTCTCGATAGCCGGGGCCGAGGAGCTCCTCGCGGAGCTCGCCGAGGGCTCGATGCGCCCGAAGGTCGAAGCGGCGCTCGACTTCGCCCGCACCGGCGGCGAAACGCTGATCACTTCGTTTGACGCCCTCGCCGATGCGCTCGAGGGCCGCGCCGGCACCCGAATCACCTCCTAGCCCAAACAGACCTGTCCGGAGCCAGGCACCGGACATGTCCACGCGGCCGGCTATCTCCTCGCCGAACCGGACCCGGCGGGCAGGCGAATAACGCGAAACGATCGGGGTCAGGGAGGAGAAAGACGGCTATGACTGCTGCCGTCAACCGAAACAAGCTCGTCGTCTTCGCTCTCGTGGCGGGCGGGCTCATGCTCGCGCTCTTCGCGAGCAGGACTGGCCCCCAGGCCGCGCAGGCGGCCAGCCACCGGGAGGCCCCGCTCATCGCGCTCGACCCGACGGCTGACATCACCGACTTCTTCATGTTCCGGAGCTACGAGCCCGGCAACGCGGACAAGGTCGTGATGATCATGAACGTCATCCCGGGCGAGGAGCCGAGCTCTGGCCCGAACTACTGGAACTTCGACCCGAACGTCCTGTACAAGATCAGCGTCGACAACAACCGTGACGGGCGCGCGGACGACGTCCAGTTCGAGTTCCGCTTCAGGAACGAGCCGATTCGCGGCATCCCCCGCGATTTCACGCTCCCGTTCTCGTACGTGGGCTGCGCACCGCCGGCCCCGGGCCCCAACTGCACCACCACCTTGCCGCCGATCACATCGCTCGACGGTGCGGGATCGGAGGGCATCGGGCTCCGGCAGCGCTACTCGGTGACGATGATCCACGACCATCACCGGACGCGCGTCGCACAGGGCCTGATCGCAGTCCCGTCGAATGCCGGCCCGCGGACGATGCCCGACTACAACTCGCTCGCGGCCCAGGGGACGTACGACCTCGGAGCGGGCATCAAGATCTTCGCCGGCCAACGCGAGGATCCGTTCTACATCGACCTCGGCGGTGTGTTCGACACGCTCAACCTCCGCCGGCCAATCCCGGTCGAGACTGCGGCCGAGGACGCGAACGACAACGTGAACCCGTTCGGCACCGACATGCTGTCGGGCTTCAACGTCCACTCGATCGCGATCGAGATGCCGGCGATGATGCTGACCGGCGACACCGGCTCGTCGCTCCTCGGCGCCTACGCGAGCACGAGCCGCCCCGAAGAGCGGGTCGGGGGCGAGCACCACGGCGAATTCACCCAGGTCCAGCGGCTCGCCAACCCGCTCGTGAACGAGGCGATCATCGG
>WNGD01004915.1_pt1 | contig 19715 bp, 20 predicted proteins | sample 5400671 | NCBI WGS metagenome assembly WNGD01 (sample SAMN13153369, study PRJNA577476) | soil metagenome | isolation source: 40 cm soil or saprolite under grassland replicate 2 | place: USA:California | collected 2016-06-15 | reverse complement strand
CTCTTCGGCGAGCTCCTCAGGCTTGGGCTCGCGACCGAGCTTTCGCTGCAGATGTTGCGCGGTCTGGATAATCTTGTTTCGCGCCTCAACTCGGTGAACCGGGATGCGGATGATCCGCCCGGTATCGATGAGGCCTCGGGTAATGCCCTGGCGAATCCACCAGCTCGCGTAGGTGGAAAAGCGGTAGCCCAGCCGGTAGTCGAATTTCTCGACGGCCCGCATCAGTCCGAGATTTCCTTCCTGAATCAGGTCCAAAAAAGCTAAGCCGCGGCTCACGTATCTCTTGGCCACGCTCACAACCAAACGCAAGTTGGCTTCGATGAACTCCCGCCTTGCAGTTCCGACTAAAGCTTCGCCCTCGTCGATGAAACGAGCCACGATCTTGATCTCATCAACCGGGAGACCGACGTTATCTTCGATGGCTTGGATCTCAGCGGATATCGCCGCCCGCTGGGACTTGGAAGCACCCGCTCGTTTCTGCTCGAAGGCCGTCAGACGATCGCGCCGTTGCTTCACACGCTGGACCATTTCATCGATGAGGGACGAGGCGAGGTGAAGCTCGATCAAGACGCTGGATATCTTCTTTTGGAGCCCGTGCCGTTTTTGCCTTAGCGTCTCTTGCTTTCGCTTCGATACCCGGGACCTGTTCAACTGTCGATCGATGTCTTCTCGATTGTGACTCAGACGGCGGAGCTTGGCGATAAGTTTGAGAAAAGGTTTAGGATCGAGAACATCCGCGCTGTCTTCTTCATCTGCATCCGATTTCTCCACAATGTGGCGCAGCTCAAGATCACCGCTTGAAATGGCACTGCCCAATTGAAGCACGTGGCGCAATGCCATGGGCGTGGAAAAAAGCGCCTCCATGATCTGGTTCCTACCCCGCTCCATCTGCATGGCGAGATCGACCTCGCGCTCTCTGCTCAGAAGCGGAACAGATCCTATCTCATGCAGGTATTGTTGAACCGAGCTGGAAGTGCCAGCGCTTTCGTGCTCGGTAGGCTCTTCTTCGGTTGCTTCCCCTTCCGCAAGGAGCTCCGCGCCAAAATCGGTCTCTTTCTCGTCAAGCTCATCGAGCTCGCCGTCCTGAGCCTCGCTGGCATCTCTCATCTTCGTCTGGTCTTCAAAATCCAACGGCATTTTTGACTCCTGCTTATTTTCTATGCGGCATTTTACTTCGGAGGAATCTGCCCCGAAGCCCGCCCAAAGGTTCCAGGGCTTAACTTCTCTCAGGAATTCCGCTAGTTTTCCGTTCTATCGAGCAACCAGAGATTTGTTTTCGTATCCATCCGCCCCCCTCTACCGAAGCGAATTGTATGCCAACCCAACAATGATTTTTCTCCTCTTTCTCGGTAACCAGCCGTTAAACGCGAGATAACCCCGCGAAATTGATGATTTTAAGCTTCCTCTTTTGGACCTGACAAAACCAGCGTTCGGCTAGTTACCGAAAGATGCCTACGAGAACGGAGGTGTTTAAATGCACCAAAGGACCCTCATGTATGAATGGCAAACACTACACTAAGTTAATGATGTCGAACTATGCCGTCAAGTGGGTCAAAGAAATCCGTTTCTCAGGTGATTTTGCATAATATTAATTCCAGTCGGTCTCGTTTTTCCCGCAGACGAGAAATGGTCGCGAAAAATAACAACGGATCTGTAGCGAATCTGGCACCGATTGATTTGTTATGTTCGTCATGCGGTTTGCCATCCTCGGTGTTGGGGGATCTCCAATATCATGGTGCCTTCGCGAGTAAAGATAACGCGTTTGAATTCGTCGGCATCGTCTTTGCGCAGCATTGGTTGCGTACTTTGGCATTGGGAGTAAGAATAATGGTTGGATAAGAAAGCTGGGAGGTTCGCTATGAATGACACGGATATTCAGCAGCGGTTTCAATTAATGCAAAGGGAGCTCGAATCCACTGTTTCCCTCCTAAAAAAGACCAAGCTCGATCTAACCGCGGCGGTGGATTCCCTCAAACTAGAGCTAGAGGTTGTGAAAATCTTCCTAGAACGTCATCACCCGGATTTTTCGGATTCTTATCAGGAGCTCAGGGAAGAAGCGATGCAGGCGATCGACCCCGAATGGACCGGATCTGCCACGGTAAAAAAATAGTGATAGCTGGATAGCCAACTCGCTCGGGCAGCTATCTCAGTTCGGTTTGTTGAAGGGTTTCATCGCTCAGACCAAAGAATCTGGGTGGGTTCAGCGCTACACCGATGAAGGTTCTTGTTCTTAATTGCGGTAGCTCGACGTTGAAATTTCAGCTCATCGAAGTCTCAACGGCTTCGGGTTCAAATACCAGTGGTGGCGACAAAAAGCTGGCGCGCGGCATCGTCGACCAAATCGGCGGTCCTTCATCGCTTCGATTTGAAATCGCCGGTGCTCCCGTCAAGCAGGAATCAGTGACGGTTCGAGATCATCAGGAAGCTGTGGGCAAAGTCATCGAATGGTTGAAGTCGCGCCTAGAGCTTTCGGCCTTCGATGCCGTCGGGCACCGGGTCGTCCATGGAGGCGACCGATTCCACGCGTCCGTTCGGATCGATGACCACGTCATCGAGGCCCTCGAATCCCTCTGCGAGATTGCACCGCTGCATAACCCTGCGGCCGTGAGCGGAATCCGTGCCGCGCGAGCGGTGCTGGGCGCCGCGGTGCCGATGGTCGCAGCCTTCGACACCTCATTTCATTCCACGATTCCCGACTACGCCTCGACCTATGCCATCCCCTACGAGCTCTCGTTGAAGCACCATATTCGCCGCTACGGTTTCCACGGCCTTGCGCACCAGCATTCCGCTTTGCGCTATGGCGAGCTCACTACGACGCCTAAAGAACGAATTGACATCGTGACACTGCATTTGGGAAATGGCTGCTCCGCCTGCGCCATCCGCAGCGGGAAATCGGTCGACACCTCGATGGGCTTCACACCGTTGGAAGGTCTCGTGATGGGAACTCGGTCGGGTGATCTGGACCCCGCATTGGTTAGCTATCTTGCGGATAGAGAATCCGTCGGCGCCGCGGAAATCGAAAGTTGGCTCAACAAGCGCTCCGGATTGTTGGGGCTTTCGGGGCTTTCCAACGATGTGCGGGTGCTGATTTCAGCGTATGACGCAAATCCGCGCGCGCGACTTGCAATCGAAGTGTTCTGCTACCGCGCGCGCAAATACCTGAGTGCTTACCTGGCGGTCCTGGGTGGGACCGGCGCGGTTATTTTTAGCGGCGGTATTGGCGAAAATGCGCCGCTCATTCGGGAGAGGATTTGTGCGGGAATGGAATGGTGCGGCCTGCGCCTGGACAACGATCAGAACTCTTCCATGATCGGAACCGAGGGCTGCATTTCGGCCCCCCGGGCGCGCATTCAAGCCTATGTGATTCCGAGTGATGAAGAAGCGCTTATCGCCTGCGAGACCGTCGGGCTAGTGTAAAGAGAAAACGAGTCAAGGATTGACGAGGAGATGTTATGCCGGATGTGTTACCGAAAAAAGCGATTCAATTGCTGGATGCCTACTGGCGGGCGGCCAATTACCTTTCCGTCGGACAGATTTACCTTTTGGACAATCCGCTGCTCAAAGGACCGTTAAAGCCCGAGCACATCAAACCCAGACTATTGGGTCATTGGGGTACCACTCCGGGATTGAACTTCATCTACGTTCACCTCGATCGCATCATCAAGAAATATGACCTGGAGATGATCTACATTGCCGGCCCAGGGCATGGCGGTCCGGGAGTCGTCGCCAACGTTTATTTGGAAGGAACATACAGCGAGATCTATCCCGACATTTCTCAAGATGAAGAGGGCATGAAGAAGCTTTTCAAACAGTTCTCATTTCCCGGAGGAATTCCCAGCCACGCGGCTCCCGAGACCCCCGGCTCGATTCACGAGGGAGGAGAGCTCGGTTACGCTGTGTCCCACGCCTACGGCGCCGCGTTTGACAACCCTGGTCTTGTCGTCGCTTGCGTCGTGGGTGACGGAGAGGCCGAAACCGGGCCGCTGGCAACGGCGTGGCATTCGAATAAATTTTTAAACCCCGTCACCGACGGCGCAGTACTTCTCATTTTGCATCTGAACGGCTACAAGATCGCCAATCCGACGGTGCTGGCGCGCATCAGCCGGGAGGAATTGGAGAACCTGTTCATTGGGTACGGCTACCACCCGTATTTTGTCGAGGGTTCCGAGCCCGAAGCTATGCATCAGTTGATGGCGTCGACTCTGGATGCGGTAATCGCCGAGATCAAGACGATCCAGGATGAAGCGCGTGAAAAACAGAACCGACAGCGCCCTCGCTGGCCGATGATCATTTTGCGCACGCCTAAAGGCTGGACGGGACCGAAAGAGGTGGACGGTCAGAAGACGGAAGGAACCTGGCGGTCACACCAGGTTCCGATCGAAGAGATCTCTTCGCCGGACCATCTGAAGCTTCTGGAAAACTGGATGAGGAGTTATAAGCCCGAGGAACTTTTCGACGCGACGGGAAAGCTTATTGCCGAGCTGGCGGATCTAGCGCCGCAAGAAACGCGCCGCATGGGTGCGAGTCCGCACGCCAACGGAGGGTTGTTGCTCAAGGATCTGCGCATGCCGGACTTCCGCGAGTATGCGGTCGATGTTTCCAAACCGGGCACCGTTGTCGCCGAAGCGACTCGGGTGATGGGACAATTGCTCCGCGACGTGATGAAGCTCAATATGGACGCGCGGAACTTCCGCGTCTTTGGTCCCGATGAGACCGCCTCGAACCGGCTCGGCGCCCTTTTTGAAGTCACGCAGCGCGCTTGGATGGCGGACACGCTTTCCGGCGATGATCATCTGTCTCCGGAAGGGCGGGTCATGGAAATTCTCAGCGAGCATACCTGTCAAGGCTGGCTCGAAGGCTATCTCCTCACCGGACGGCACGGTCTTTTCTCGTCCTACGAGGCCTTCATCCACATCGTAGATTCGATGTTTAATCAACACGCGAAATGGCTCAAGACGACGCGCAAGGAAATTCCCTGGCGCGCTCCGATCGCATCGCTTAATTACCTGCTCTCGTCTCACGTGTGGCGGCAAGACCACAATGGTTTTTCCCATCAGGATCCTGGCTTCATCGACCACGCCGTTAATAAAAAGGCGGATATCATTCGTGTTTACCTCCCGCCGGACGCCAACACGCTACTTTCCGTAACCGACCATTGTCTGCGCAGCCGGAACTACATCAATATCATCGTGGCCGGGAAGCAGCCGGCGCTTCAGTACCTCGATATGGACGGAGCGATCAAGCACTGCACCGCAGGGATCGGAATCTGGGAATGGGCGAGCAACGATAAGGGATCGGAGCCGGAGGTCGTGATGGCATGCGCCGGGGATATCCCGACCTTGGAGACGCTGGCGGCCGTGCATTTGCTTCGGCAGCACATTCCGGACCTCAAGATTCGAGTCATTAACGTCGTCGACCTGATGAAGCTTCAGCCGGCGGAAGAGCATCCCCACGGCTTATCGAACAAAGAGTTTGATACTCTATTTACAACCGATCGACCGATCATTTTCGCCTACCACGGCTATCCCTGGCTGATCCACCGCCTGAGTTACCGTCGAACCAATCATCAGAACCTTCACGTGCGAGGCTACAAAGAAGAGGGCACCACGACGACGCCGTTCGACATGGTGGTGCGCAACGACCTGGACCGCTTTCATCTGATGTTGGACGTGATCGATCGTGTTCCGCGGCTTGGATACCATGCGGCTTATCCAAAACAAGCGATTCGCGACAAGCTGATCGAGCACAAGGAGTACATCACAAAGTATGGTGACGATCTGCCGGAGATTCGGGACTGGCGCTGGACGGAGGGATGAGCGATTTGAAAAAATTTAAACAAGCAGGCACGACGTCAATATTTTTCTGTACCCAGAAAGGACTGAAGCCATGGCTGAATCACGCGTATTCTACTACGAAACGGAAATTGAGTGGCGGAAAGAAAAAGAGGCGGAGGTTAAAGGGCCAGGATTGCCGCCCGTCGCCGTAGGGGCGCCGCCTGAGTTCAGCGGGCGCGAAGGCAACTGGGCGCCCGAGCATCTGTTCGTGGCCTCATTAAATACTTGCTTCATGCTGACGCTCTTGACCATTGCCGAGAATTCGAAACTTCCGCTAATCAGTTTTCGCTCGACGGCCAAGGGTAAACTCGAAAGAGTCCAGGGATCCGTTTACCAGATCACTGAAGTTGTCATTAAACCGACCGTTGTGATCGCGTCCGCTCAAGACCTCGGCCGGGTCCCTAGAATATTGGACAAGGCCAAAGAAAACTGCTTTATTTCAAACTCCGTAAAAAGTGTGATCAAGCTCGAACCGGAAGTCCATCATCATCAGACTCAGGCATCTCCATCTCCGCTGGGCGAAGCGCCGGAATCGGTCAACCCGTCTTCAGACCCAAAGCGTCGCTGATTTCCGCTGTACCCGACCGGAAAACCCTCTCGGAGTCCTTCGACACGGCTAAGAGCTTGCCCTGAGTTTATCGAAGGGACGAATGGAACGGAATAACAGAGATCCTCGTCGCACCTCATCGCTGAATCAATGTGTTTTTCTGTCGTGGGCCTCAAGATGCGCCTTTAAATAGCTCAAAGAGTAGATTCGAGCGCCGCAGCGCTTGCAGATGCAAGCCCGTTGCTGTGTCCTACGCACCGGAACCTTTTTGAACATTGTGGCAATCATCAGTTTCATAAGTTGCTCCTTTAAGTAGTTTGCTGTTCCCAAGAAAGAGCAACCGTGGTGCCAATTACTAAATTATGCTGCAAATACCAAAAAATGATGAATTTTCCAATAGATAGTATTTTATCCTGAGCTGCCGCGCTCAGTAACGAAGGCCAAGTTTGTCCAGCTTTGATCAGCTTTGAACAAAGGTCATCTTAAATACTCAAGAATGCCAAATACTAACAGAGATGGATTAGACGCGTTCAGAAAGACTAAGGGATTAATTCCGATGCTTGCTGAAAACTATCCAACTCTGCCTCGAATCTCTTTGCAGGATAAGCCCTTTTTATTGTAAAAGGCTAAAGCATACGGAGAAGATATGGATCAAATCAGCAGGTTGTTCGATCTCTTATTGCGGCATGCCCTTGAGCCAGGACTCAACTGGGTTTTGGACCACCCAATTGTTTCAGTAGTAGTCGTAGTAGTGCTGGTCTATTGGTCGGTGCGAGGGTACAGAATGTTATAAGCGTTAGCTCGAACCTGCGAACGCATCTTTTTTGGAACTACCGATTGCACATCATTCGTCGAAACATTCGATACCTTTGTTGTGATTTATAGCTAAGTCGATCTTCCTTAGAACTCGTTCTGCCATTGGTTGGTGCCATAAGTTGCTTTTGCCGTGCGTGGGTAATACGATTCACATGATGTACAAAGGAGTATGAGTCATGCCTCTTGTCTCAGCACTGGCCGCGAGTCATGCCCCCAATATCCTTCTGGAGCCCGGTGATGAGTGGGAAGATTTTATGAAACTCCACTACACCATGGCCCCTAAGGGCGTCGATTCGAAACCTACTCTCGAACAACAACGGACACTCCGGCACGATGCGGAGAGAGCCTTTGCGGTTTTGCGCTCTGATCTGGAGGCAGCCAGGCCGGATGTTCTGATCGTTGTTGCAAACGATCAGTTCGTGAATTTTTTCTTTAACGTTATCCCGACTTTTTTTATAACCTTGGCCGATGAAGTAAAGGGACAGTTCACCCGCCACAGTTTTCATTATAAAAACCATAAGGACCTGGGGCGAGCGATCTTGCGAGCGGGGTTGGACGAGGGGATTGATTTCGCATTCGGCGAGTACGTCGAGCTACAGCACACTCAAACCGTGCCGCTTTATTTTCTCCTGCCAAAGCCGGAGATTCCGATTCTTCCGGTTTACGTGAATACTTGAATGGATCCGGTTCCAACGCCGCGACGCTGTTATCAGGTTGAGCAGCTGATCCGAGAAGTGGCGAGCGCTCGTCCCGAGCGAGTGGCGATCCTTGCAACCGGAGGGCTGTCTCATTTCCCAGGCTCGCCGCGAATCGGCGAAATCGATACGAAATTCGATCACCAGCTTTTAGAGATTCTTCGCGCGGGTAAAGCGCCGACTTTGGCTGACTATTCCTTGGATCAGTTGCTTCAGGCCGGAGATTCAGAATTTTTGAACTGGATGGTTGTGCTCGGGACGATCGGTGCGGCCAAAGCATCCAGTACCTTTTATATGCCTGACTTCGTCGCCACCGGATGGGGCTTTGTGAGTTGGAAACCCTGAAAGCTTTTAGTTTTGAGTTTTCAATTTTGAGTTTCAACTAAATAATCCAAAACTGAGGACCCAACACTTAGGATTGCGCCGGAGGCGCGTATGAGCAGCTATCATCTCAATCGGTTTCTCTTTGATCTCAAGATGAATGAGGCGGTTCTCAAGCGAGCTTCCGCGGATTTGCAAAGTGTGATGAACGAGTATGACCTAACGGCCGAAGAAAAAGAGGCCCTCGAGTCCGGCGACCCAAGGCGACTTCGTCCGTTGGGCGCGCATGGGATGGTTTCCCTTTATATCCTTCGTCTCAATCCCGCGTTCCGCGACAACGTCTATTGGGCGCAAAAGTAAGCCGCTTTCCATCTTCCCCGAGTCGATCCTTCATTGAGGGCGACAGATTGGACTGCAGGTGCGAGTGTTCGAACGTTCACTGCGTGGTCGAATCGGGCCAAGTCAAACTTCTTTTCTCTTTACGACACGAGTTTTGACCCTCTTGGAAGTGTTTGATAGTATCCGGTTCACTCGAAAAGATCAGGGGGAACGAAATGGATCTTGGCTTGAAAGGGAAAGTGGCATTGGTGGCGGGAGCCAGTCAGGGAATGGGGCGAGCCACCGCCTTAGGTTTTGCGCGCGAGGGCGCGAAAGTAAGCATCTGCGCGCGCGGCGAGGGCATGCTCAACGAAGCTGCCGCGATAATTCGTAAGGAGACAGGTGGAGAAGTCTTGGCCATGGCCGCCGATATGACGAAGGCGGACGACATTCAAAGATTTGTGAATAAAAGCGCGGAACATTTCGGGCGACTGGACATTGTTGTGAACAACGCCGGCGGGCCGCCTCCCGGCGAATTCATGAAGTTTACCGACGCCGACTGGGAGAACGCCTTTCAGCTGAGCTTTATGAGCACGATGAGAATGACGCGCGAAGCCGTGCCGCACATGCGCAAAGTCGGCGGTGGCCGCGTCATCAATATTACGTCCTACTCCGTCAAAGAACCCATTGCCGGGCTGGTTCTTTCTAACGCGATTCGCAGCGGCGTGATCGGCCTGGCGAAAACCTTGTCACGGGAACTGGGGAAGGACAACATTCTTATCAATAACGTCTGCCCGGGTAGGATCGACACGGAGCGAGCGCAAAAGCTAAACAAGGCTCGCGCCGAACGGTTGAAACGCCCCGTGGAAGAAATCAATCGGGAGATGGCCGCGGAAGTTCCGCTGGGACGCTACGGCACGGCGGAAGAAGCCGCGGACCTCATCGTGTTTCTCGGGTCGGAGCGCGCGAGCTACATGACCGGCACGACCATTCAAATCGACGGCGGCTTGGTACGGGGGATTCAGTAATGGTACATTTCGTCATCCAGTGGGACTTGCCGGATCAAAAAGCAAACCTCACCATCTATGCTAACAAGGCAAAGAACGATTGGCTGCCCACGACCCTGTCTCATCGAGGCGTGATTGAGATTCGCAATTACCGTAATCCGCTGGAAGTGACGCCGCAAGTCGCTATCACCATCGACTTTGAATCTTTGGATGACTGGCGCGACTTTATTGATTCTCAGGATTATATCCGCATTATGCGTGAGCTGCGCATTCTCGGCTGCCACAATTTCACCGTTAACGTCTGGGCGCCGTCGAAATATTTCCCGGAATCGATAAGGCCGGAAGCGAAATCGTAGAGGCTATCGTTTCAGAGAGCCACGTAGGGCCACACGTTATTCAGTTTAAGGATGTAGATTCCCTGGTTTTTGTCGCTGATGTAAACACAGCCGCGCCGATCCACTAAGACATCTTCCGTTTGAGCCACGAGCTGGCTCGGCTTGGTGCCGATCCTGGTCTTTGGATCCGGAGGTATGAAATAGGCGATTTCCTTCGGCGCGCGCGGATCACGGATATCATAAATTCGTAATCCCGCGTTGAAGTAGGTAAGGTACGCCATGTCGTCGCGCTCTTCCAGGCAGGCTTGATGATTCGGATGGTGCTGGTTATGTGGCCCGAAGCGTCCGCCTTTTTCGTAAAAGTTGTTTAGCCCAGTTTCAGCCGGCGGCTCAGGCAAAGGGAAAAGTGAAATCAGCCTAAGCTGCGACTCGTTGCTGATATCTACAACGCCGGCCATGTTGAGGTTTTCATCGCCATTTTCACGAATCGCTTCGTCGTTGACGAGGGCGATGCGGCGCCGGGGTAACGGGAGAAAAGTGTGAATGCCTTGGGTAGCGGTGATGCCGCGAAAAGCGAGTTGGCTGACCATCCGCGGCCGTGAAAGCTCAGAAATGTCAAGAATGATCGCGCCGCCATCGCCATACGGGAGATAGGCGCGAGTGCCTTCGATATGGGCCGGACCATGCAAAGAAAACTTGAGGCCCGAAGTCGCAGCGCCGCTCGCTTGCTCGGGCAGCGAAAATTGACCGACCTCCCGGGGCTTCGCAGGATCAGCGATATCGACGATACGATAGATTTTTCCCGCCATACCCGGCGCGCCGGCCGCCGCGTGAATGAAATTGCCGCCGCCGTAAAAATTGCGATGCGTGCCGGTGCTGCCGGTTTGGAAATGGCCGATCCGGCGCGGTTTGGTCGGCTCGCTAACGTCGAAGATGAAAAAGCCTTCGGCAAAGGCTTGGCCGTCAACGCCGCCCCAACCCGGCGCAATGCGTTCCAGCGCCGTAATCATTTTTCCTTCGGCGACTTGGATCTGGATGGTCCAAGTATTTTCCGGGCCTGGAATATAAGTGACGAGCTGCGGCGTCGTTGGATCCGTGACGTCGAGAACGCTCCAGCCGCGATGCCAGAGATGCGCGAGATAGAGATACCAGCGGCCGTTCACTTCCTGCATGGCCAGCTTGAATGCCGGGCGGCCCTCAAGGTCATGGTAGCCCAGGACCTCGACGTTTTGCGCGTAGTAACCGGATGGAATCATGTTTCGCTTACAGAACTAGTTCAGCAGGCAACGGCTGTCAATGGGAGCGGCAACAATCAACGGCTGAGGGTGACACCCACCTTGTCGCAATACTTCCCAACGGGACATCGGCTGCACAACGGTGAAATCGGCCGGCAAAGGTGCTGGCCGAATGAAACCAGGAGATCGTTGTATTCGATCCAGTACTGTTTCGGAAGTTTTTCCCTGAGGGCAAACTCGGTCTTCTCGGGCGTCGTGGTTTTGACATAGCCCCAACGATTGGAAATACGGTGAACGTGCGTGTCCACGCAGATGCCCGGCTTCCGGTAACCTAAGGTGACAACGAGGTTGGCGGTTTTGCGACCGACGCCTTTGAGTTTCAAGAGTTCGTCGATCTCATCCGGAACTCTGCCGGAATAATCGCGCATCAATACCTGACAGATATCACGGATCACCTTCGCTTTGGTCCGATAAAAGCCCACGGGGTAGATTGCTTTCTCGATTTTTTTAGCTGTCAACTTCAACATTTCCTGAGGTGAGTCGGCCAGGGCGAACAGACGGTGCGATGCCTGCGCAGTCGTCGAGTCTTGTGTCCGAAGACTCAAGATGCACGAAATCAATACTCTAAATGGGCTTCCATAAGTCTTCGCCATCAGTGTAACGATGGGCGTCTCCCATTTGGGCACCTCCCGCCGCAGTATGCGGATTGCGGCGTGAATGTCTCGGTCTTTCACGGTACTGGTCTTTCTCGCTCCGATTGGGTAAATTGAAGACGTTTCATACCACAGATTGTTATCCGGTCAAAATTTCTTCAGCCATGGTTGCCGATAGAATCGCCAATGCCCTGCAGTCTCGATCGCCCAAGAATCTCACCGGCGATCACTATAAGCTCGCAGCCGTCTTGATGCCGATCCAAGAGCGCGAGGACGGCGATTATCTGGTATTGACCAAGCGGGCTGAGCAGCTCAATCACCATCGCGGCCAAATAGCCTTTCCGGGAGGGCGAGTCGACGCCGGCGATGGCGGCGAGTTAGCAGCCGCTCTGCGCGAAAGTCGCGAAGAGATCGGCATCGACCCGTCCGACGTGCGGGTGCTCGGGCGACTCGATCAAGTGACGGCGGCCGCTGATTTCGTCGTCACGCCTTTCGTGGGGGTGATCCCGCCGTTTTACGAGTTTCGGTTGAATCCCGCGGAGACCGACGCGGTCTTCTCGGTTCCCATCGCAGCTCTGCTGGAGCCAGAGTGTGTCATGATTGCCGATCATCTCTCGTCCCACGGAGAACCCGTTTATCACTTCTACTGCAATGGCTGGGACATCTGGGGTGCGACGGCCAGAATCATCGTGCAGTTCTTGGACTTAGTTTATGGATATCAGATCAAGAAGAATTAGCGGCAACATTCTGGCGCCGGTGGTTTTGTTCTTGCTTTCTGCATGTGCGCCGATACCTTACCTGTTCCTGCAGTACGGGACGGAACTCAAGCAAATGGACCTAGCGAAAGTGGTTGCTGACAATCCCCTGGGTCCGACTGAAAATATTAAAATCACGACGCTGGGCCAGGGACAGGGCGTGAGCCATCATCTTGTGCAGGTTCGCGATCGCGAATTGCCCCATGTGCATAAAACGCACGATGGCACGGTCATGATGATTAGCGGCCGGGGCTATTTAATGATGGATAATAAACGAATTGAATTGGCAGCAGGAGACATTGTTTACATTCCTCGCGGCGCCGTCCACTATTATGTCAATACCGCCCGGGCGCCGAGCGTTGCCTTCGTGGTTTTTTCCCCGCCGTTCGACGGCAAAGACTACGTTGCCGTAAAAATCCCATAGCGAACTCGATCCCTCCACCTGATGTCGAAAAAGATCTCGCTCTGCGTCGTGTCAGCGATCCTGCTGGCTGCGCCTTTTTTGTTTCTTGCGTCGGGCGGTCTACTTCGGCTGGCTCATGGGTTTCTTCACGCATCTAATCGGCTTTCACTGGCTGGTTTATACCATCAGCATTTTCGGAGGATTTCCCTATCCGGTCAGCACCGTCGTGTTTCTGATCTACGCCGCGTTGCAGGGGCTTGAGATGGCACTGTTCGCGCTGCTCGTCAAAAGATTAGGCTTCGGCCCGTGGCATGTGTTCCCCGCTTTATTCTGGGTGATGATCGAATTTTGGTTTCCACTGCTCTTTCCCTGGCACCTGGCAAATAGCCAGATTACCTTTATCAGCTTCATTCAAAGCGCCGACCTTGTAGGACCCTACGGGGCGAGCTTTGTCGTTATGTGGTTTAACGCCGCGCTTTATCGATCCTGGAAGCCAAAGCAACAAGCGCGATGGCGGCCCGCTTTAATGGCGGCATTGCTTGCGGCCACCGCTAGTATTTACGGCGTGCTGAGGCTGGGAACAATCACAACGGAGATGGCGCAAGCGCCAAAATTGAGCGTTGGCGCGGTTCAAGGAAATATAGATATCGATCTAAAATGGAATCCCGTGCTGGTGAAGCACAACTTGGAAATAAATCGAAACCTCACAAAACAAGTCGCCGACATGCCACTGATCGTCTGGCCGGAGACCGCCGTCGAAGATTGGGTGCCGGAAAATCTCGCGCAGCTGCCGCCGGAAATCATGCCGCCATTGAGTTCGCAAAAGTCATACTTTATCTTCGGCGCAAAAAGTTTTCAGGGAAATCTCTTCGGTCCTGGTTTCAAAGCGTTCAATACGGCATTCCTCACCGACGGACAAGGGCGAGTTCTGACCCGTTACCACAAGCAAGTATTGCTCGCCTTTGGCGAGTACCTGCCGTTTTCCAAGCTTCTCTCCAAATTGCCGGCGATGCCATTTTCCGACGGCTTTACTCCCGGCGAGGGTCCGCATACGCTTGACCTGACCAATGGAATAAAGATCGCTCCGCTGATCTGCTACGAAGATTTGATGCCGGAATTGTCGCGCAGGTTTGTCAAAGATGCAAAGGCCGATCTGCTTGTCAATATCACCAACGACGCCTGGTACGGGCGGACCGTCGCGCCGTGGCAGCACGCCCGACTAGCGCAATGGCGCGCGATTGAAACCCGGCGTACGTTGCTGCGGGTCACGAATACCGGCGTCACGTCAGTGATCAATGCCAAAGGAGAAATGACGCAGGAGTTGCCGATATTCACCGCGGCAGTGCTTAAAGCGCAGGTCGATATCTTGGAAGGCGAGACGCTCTACGCGCGCTTCGGCGACTGGTTTGCTTGGGGGGTGACGTTGATTTCAATTGCGATTGTTTTACTGCGGCTGCGCAACCCAGGCGAATCGCCGTCGAGTTGAACTCTGGTATTTTTTAGACGACTCGAAACGTAAGCTCGCGCTTACCGAGCCGGCGCGCCCCGTTGGCTTCGATGACGACGGTGTCGCCGGCGCGGATCGAATCGCGCATCTCGCCTTGCTTGGCCGCTGGCTTCAAGATAAAAACGTGGCCTGCTTTGAGCTTCGCGTTGACTTCGGGGAAATCTCTTCTTGCGCCCCAGAGCATCGGCGCGTCTTCGCCGAGACCGCGTCCATGCATGAGGGCGCCGTCAGGCTCGTAGCCGGCCGTTTTCACCTGGTCTTGATAAAAAGCCACCACTTCACCAAAGCTCAAACCCGGCTTGAGGAGCTTTAGCATCTTATCGAAGATCACTTTCGTCGTGGCGAAAATCTTTTGTAGTTCCTCGGCGGGAGGGCCGAGGGAAATCGGCTGCAGAGCTTGGGCGATATAGCCGGCGTATTTGGCTTCCACTTCCGTGTTGATCAGGTCTCCCGGCTTGAGCGCGCGGGTCGTGACGACTCGCTGAGCCCAAGGAACCTCCGGCCCGCCGGTGCCGAAGAGCAGCATCGTGATGGGCTCGCCGCCTTGGCGGACGATCTCGCGCAGCATTTCTGCGATGAGTTGATTCTCGGTAACCCCCGGCCTGGAGTGGGCGATGAGCACGTCGAGGGCAGAACTGATGATGGCCGCTGCCCTTTCAATGAATGCGATTTCTTCCACGCTCTTTACCGAGCGGACTTCCTGCAGGAGATCCGTAGCGTTGACGAATTGCACATTAGGCAAAGCCTGGCGAATCTTCTCGTAGGTTCCCCAGGGCACGACGCCTTCGGGCGCTCGCACCAAGCCGGCCAGCGCGATCACGCCGACTCTCTCGGAGCGTAACTCTTTCAAGCGCTCGATGACCGGCTCGCCGTAGGAACGGCGCGACGGTCGGAGATCGTTCACCCACTCTTGCGCCAATCCCCACCACTCGATTTCGTTGGCGCCGCGCACCACTGCCGTGACTTCACCCTCGACAGGAAAAACGACGGCAACCTCGGTTTGAAAACCGCCGATCTCTGTCAGATAGCGGATGTCGGCGCCGAACTGGTCCCAATGGCCCTGGTTGGGAAGCCCGATCAGAGCATCGAGGCCTGCTTGCTTCATTTCAGCGCGAACCAATCCCCAGCGCCGGTCTCGCTCGTGAAGTGAGAAGGTGGGGATGATCGGTTTTTCGATGGGCATCTGATCGCCTTATCGAGTGTGAATATTCACAGTCGCACAGCGTTCAAGGAGTAAGCCTCTCTGGTCGCAGGCAAAGCACAGCTTCGAGTTCCGGGTTTAGGGTTTCGGGTTTTAACACGAGACGCGAGACTCGAAACCCGAAACTCGTAATGTCGAGACTCACTCCTTGTCCATACCGAATAATCGGGGCTAGCTTGCTAGCTGGATTTCACGCCCCGGTCGAAACGCGAAAGGCCACGGCCGAGTTTTTCCCGGTTCTCGGCAGTGCGTTTCCATTTTTCTTCGTTTGAGATGAGCGACCAGTTTTCTGTGCCAAGCGCGATCAACTGAAGCTTATTGGTATCCGGATCGGAGAAATAGAGACTTCGTTCTCCCGGCGCGCGCAGCCCGTCCTCGGTGCGAAAATCGCCCTGATTGGCGCCGCCCCACGTCGGAATCAATTCTAGCATGCGATCGAAGTCTTCCTGGCTGACATTGAACGCGACGTGGACCGCCCGGCCGTGCCTCTTGGTGCGATCGGACAGCGCGGCAACCGGACTAACGCCGATCATCTGGTGATTGGGAAACTTGAAGAAGGTTTCGCCTTGGTCTTCGCCTAACGGTTTAAGCCCGAGCGCTTCGGTATAAAATCTCTTTGCCCGCGGGAGATCGGTGGTTTCAAAGACCACATGACTCAAGCAGATCTCGCCGAGCGACTGGCGGTTCATACAGATTTCGATGTGATTATTGTCAAAGTCAGTAAAACGCAACGAGCGCGCAAAGGGTGAAGTGCTTGCATGCTCGCGGATCTCGCTGTGGACGACACCGGATTTCCTAATTTGCTCAACCGTCAACGTAAACTTCTCCTCCGAACCAATGGCCACGGCATAGCGCGGCGCGCCGCTGGGCGACGGTTCCGTTTGGATGCCTGGCAGATTCAATCCAATAATGTTCTCGCCGGCTTTAACGTAAGTATGGCGCGGCGAGCCATCGGCGTTTGTCCTTTGCGTCATAAACCTAAGTCCCACGATTTCTGTGTAGAATTTCTCTGCGCGAGGCAGGTCGCGCACGGGAAAGGCCACGTGGTCAAGTGTTTCTGCGCCAAACATTTTTTTCCTCCATTGCCAAAGTGCGTCCGTTGAAGAAAGCTTCCGATGGTTTCCTACGACGATTTTTGCTTCAAGACGATCTCGTCCAGAATCTGCAGGCCGTCTTTGTAGAACGTGTGGTTTTGCTCGACGGTATTGAGCTGCACGCGGGGCGTCCCCAAGAAATTCTGCAGTTCTTTCATGCGCGGATAAATCGGCTCGACTTTGGGATGCGCCACGACGCGGCCTTCCTTGGCGATTAGTTGCTGACCGGGTTCGGATAAAAGAAAGTCATAGAACAAAGCCGCAGAGTAGGGATGAGGCGCATTGCGCGCCATCGTGAGCGGGTACATGAGCGCCGGGATCAGGTCTTCCGCCACCCAATCCACCGGCGCGTTCTGTGCCCGCAGGCTCTCGTTGTTATACGCGTATGTGGTAACCGCTAACGGAGCTTCGCCCGCCATCATCATTTGAGTCGTGGTGTCGCGGCCAACACGAATCAAAAGCTGTTGCCGAGCGAGGCGGGTCAAATAGCTCACCGTTTTTTCTCGCCCCCAAACTGCAAGCAAGGCCATGACCTCCTCCAAGGACGATTCGTCGAAGAGGATCTGGCCTTTCCAGCGCGGCTGAAGCAGCTCTTCCCACGTCTTGGGTACATCCTTGCGCGCCACTTTTCGCGGATTGAAAGCGAAGACGCGAAAAGCGTAATTCATGTTCGTGAAATAGGTTCCTTTGGAGAGGGCGGGGTAGACTGCTCGCAAGGGCGTCTCATAGCGGCCGATGAGATTTTTTTCGAGCAGCGCCGGCAGCAGGTCGGTTGAAGGCTTGATGACGTCCACCAGATTGCGGCCGGCGTTGGCTTCGGCAATCACTCTTTGAGTCACCTGTCTGGTCTTCGCGCGCCAAACTTTGGGGTTCGTGAAGGGGTAGGCTTTTTTGAAGGCTTGGATATAACGATTGGCGTTTTCGAGTCCGGTGTTGGTGTACCAGACCATTTCGCCTTCGCTCTTGGCGCTTTCGATGAGCTTCTTCTCCCGTTCGGCGGCTGGAAGTTTTTCGAGAGATTTCCAAATCTCTTCCGGCGAGGCGGCGGCAGAGGTACTCGCGCTCGGTGAAAAGCTTAGAGCGACCGCGACCACCAAAAAGATTAGGACGAGCCGATTCATTTATGAAACGTCGTCATTGAGCTAGCCCTGATCATTTAGTTCAGTCGTGTCAGCGCTCGAGTGGCGAGCCCTCCGGAGCGAAGGGCAATGGGCCTGTGCCTTCAAGCGGCCTGCAAGCTGAGTTTGTGGAGCGAAAGCCCGGGAAAATGCGAGCGCCGAGCCAAGCACCAAACAAGGCATTGCAACTGTTCGTCCCCTTCGACCCGGCTCAGGGCAGGCCTGTGCCTTCACTCCTCCGGGCTCGCCCCTCGATTGCCACAGTGTCGTAGTTTTCCTCTGCCCTTGAATAATGCAGTTTAAGCCTGCCATTCATACTGTCTTGTTCCCGTGCCCCCATAGGTGGCGCCCAAGCGCTCCATCTCTCTCCGATGGCTTTCGGCGTCGGGAAACCTGGCGGAGAACTCCAGCGCGTAGCCGTCGGGGTCCTTGAAATAAATCGAGATACTCGTCGAGCCGCCGTGGACTTTGGGTCCGTCGTAAGGAATCTTCAATTTGTGCAAGCGCTCGAGGGCTTGATCGATTTCGTTCGGCTCTATGCTGAAGGCGAAGTGGAGGAAGCGGGCGCCGGGCTTCGGCGGATCAGCCGGATCTTCGACAAACAAATCAAAGCCGTAGTCACCGACGGTCACCAACTGATGCACCGGCCTCCCGGCGTTCTTGTCTTTCTCATTGAAGCCGCGCGAGCGGCCGGCTTTACCACCGAACACGTCCTGGTAAAACTTCACCGATCGTTCCAAATCCTTCACGACAAAAGCCAAATGATCGACTTTGGGCTGCATAAAAACCTCCGGACGGTGTTTTAGAAGTGAATTTCAGTTTGACTCTATGGCAGACAAAGAAGCACTGTCAAGGCAGTCAAATACAGGTGCTTTGTCGATTAGCGGGGTTGCTGCGCCGGCTTCAAGATCTCATCGACAATGCTGTGATCGACGATTTGCTTGTAGGGCAGATTGACATTTTCGCCGGTGCTCTTGCCCATGAGGTCGAGCGCGACCTGAAACTGCCGCTCGGTAAAGTAAGGATAGCTCAGAGTCACGCCGTCCTCATAGGCGGCCTCAAGGATTTCTTGATCTTGGAGCCGGAGATTGGTTCGGATGAGTCGAAGGCACAGCTCTTTATCGCTTTTTTGTTTCTCGACCGACTGGTGCATGCCTGCCAGTAACGCCTTCAGGGCTTTCCGTTTGCTCTGTAAGACATCTCTTCGCACGAATAGTATGGAAGGCGGAAACGGATAGTCGGGGCGTTCGAGCTTCGCGAGATCGGGGAAGCCTTTCTTCTTGAGCTGCAACGTATAGTAGCGGTTGAAAACGCTGCCGCTGGCCCGCCCCGATTCAACCGCCAGCAAACGCGACCCCTGTCCGCCGGCGCCGAGAAAGGTCACCCGGCGCGGGTCCACATTGAATCGTTCCAGAATCGCGACCGCATAGCCGTGGTCGGCGGATTTAGGCCGGCTTGTGGCGAGCGCTTTACCTTCCAATTCCTTTACGGCTCGAATGGCGGGATGAACGACGAGCCAATGCTCGGAAGCGGACGCCCAGGCGCCGATGACCGCCAGCGGCGGCGGGTTTTTGGAAGTCAAAGCCGCAAACATCGTCTGGGGAGTGCCGAAGATGACATCGACCTCTCCGGCTAACAGCGCTTGAGCGGAAAGCGTGGATTGCATCCAGATGAGTTCTACATTGACTCCCTGACGCGCGAAGTAACCTTGGTCTTGCGCTATCCAAAGCGGCAGCAGTGAGGAGCCGATAAAAAGCGTGCTGACGCACAATCGCTCGCGCTCCTGGCTCCAAGCGCTCGGCAAGAACGAAAGCACGATGCATACGAGAAGCGAGAAAAATGCGGCGCGGAGCCGTATGCGTTTTGCTTTGTTCGG
>WNGD01002359.1_pt1 | contig 19719 bp, 8 predicted proteins | sample 5400671 | NCBI WGS metagenome assembly WNGD01 (sample SAMN13153369, study PRJNA577476) | soil metagenome | isolation source: 40 cm soil or saprolite under grassland replicate 2 | place: USA:California | collected 2016-06-15 | reverse complement strand
TCCTCTGGCGGTCCTGATCTCCCGAGTGTGGACGACGGCCATCGACCGGGACGAGATAAGAGACAAGGCCGCCGCGGTGCTCGCGCGAGCTCGGTCGGTCTTTGCATCCCTACCGACCCGGGACGCCTACCCGGAGCGGGCCGACCGAGACACGCGGGCATTCGTGACCTATTGGTTCGATGACTATGCTCGCCGGCAGCTAGCTTCGCTCGCGACCGTCATCGGGCGCGTCCGCGACAATCATGTGCGGGACACGCTCTGGTGCGCCTTCTCTCGGCTCATCATCACGAAGCAGGCCGGTGCCTCACTCGCCATGGACCTGGCGCACAGCCGGCCACACAAGGTCTTCGAGCGCGCGCCCATCAAGCCCTTCCGAAGGTTCTTGGCTGCGGTGGAGCGGATCGTCGGAAACTGCATTGACAGCGGCAGCGAAGGTAGGGGACCCGCGGCGCGCACGCGCGAAGGCGACGCGCGGGACCTTCCCTTGAGCGATGGCTCGGCCGACCTCGTGCTGACCTCGCCCCCGTACCTCAACGCGATCGACTACGTCCGGTGCAGCAGGTTCAGCCTAGTCTGGATGGGGCATAGCGTTGGCGATCTGCGACAGACGCGAGCTGAGTGCGTGGGCGCCGAGGCGAGGAATCCTGCGGCCGAGGACGATCCCGACGTCCGCTCGATCCTCGACGAGTTGAAGCTTCCGTCACCGCTGCCGGATAGGATCACGGCGTTTCTGCGGCGGTACATCTACGATATGAAGCTCGCGGTGCGCGAAGCCGCTCGTGTGCTCGTCCCCGGCGGGCGCGCTGTGTACGTGGTGGGCGAGAACACCCTCCGCGGCGCGTTCATTCGCAACTCTGTGATCGTGTCGGGCGCCGCCGAGCTGGCCGGATTGTCGCTCCAGGGGCGGCATGTGCGCTCTCTCCCACCGAATCGCCGCTATCTCCCGCCGCCGGTGGCGAAGGAACACCCGCTCGGGTTGGACGCGCGAATGGGCCGGGAGGTGGTCCTCACCTTTGCGAAACCAGCAGCGTAACCAGGGACCGCAGCGATGCTGCCACGGGGATTCCTGATTCGTCGGTCGGCAGAAACGCCAGCAATGACGCCGGTTCCCGCACCGCTGTCCCCCGCTTGTCCCCCCCCGGGGTGCGACCGAAGCGCGCCTACTCAGGTAGTGCGACGCGCGAGTGGAACGAGTAGAACCTATGGATGAAGTCGTGTAGGTAAACGGGCGGTGTCATCGCCATCCGGTGTACGCCGTGTCCCAATCCCTCATAAAGGGCCCTGGTGGCCACCGCGAACGTCTTCTTGAAGTCGAAAACCAACTCGGGAACCTGCCCGTTCGGCGGATTGCCAATCGGGGCTGACGGAAAGCGGTGGTAGCGTTCATCCTGGTTCTGCTCAATGTGCCTCCACACCTCCTGATTTATTCCCGGCCGAGTGCGGACGCTATCCCTTGGGTACGCTTCGCAAAGAATGACAAACGGCACCAGACGCGGCAAGCTCTCATCCGTCACGGGGGGTTGTCCTTCAGGGAAGCGCGTCTGATGGTCCCAGTATAGGTCGCAGTCCGCGTTCAGCGGAACCATTAGCTGGTGTTGTACGGACTCGATGCCGACCTGAGTCCCCTCGGCCAGTTCTGCTGAGCCAATTCGCGCCAAGTGCAACCAGATGTTCTGAAGAAGCTCCCCTTGTCTCAGGGCGGGCTCCGCCGGTGGCGGCTCATAAGTGAAGGGCACAAGCCGTAGGGCTACTCGTCCGAGACCACCAGGCCCGGCCTTTCAGATGCGCTTACAACTGTGCCACTGAGCATCCGCGGCGCCATGGGCGTCGTCTGGAACAAGCGAGTCGAATAGAAGTCCAGCATGCGTCGAAGGGACTCAAACGCTTCCTGAACGCCTTCCTTGGGCAGGTTCGCGATGATGAAGCAAGACACAACACGCCGGAGTGCATCTACATCGTGCGCGTGCGAGGCAAACGTGAACCCATGCCCCGTGGCATCCTCTATTGCGCCGTAGAACGACGCCTTCGCCCCAGTGCTGTGCTCCATCCAGGGCTCACGCCAAGTCCTTAGGTTTGAGTGCGGTTCGGAGCTTCGGAGTAATAGCCCACCGGAAGTAGTTCCCAGCCATTCCATTGAAGGTATCCAATATGGGGCCGACATCTTTCGGTTCACTCCTCTCCTGTGTGAAGAAATCGGCATCGAAGAGAAAGCTCTCTCCCTTGCCTTTCTCGTCTGTCATGAGGCCGTGCCGAAGATGAATGAAACCGCCCTTCACCTCGTCCAGCTTCACCACCGCGTTGGAGCTGAAACCCGCAATGCGGTCTCTCACGGCTGACTCTGCCAAAGGGCCGACCAGTGGCTTGCAAACCAACGAATCCCACCGCTCTCCATTGAGGCCGAGTTTCTTCTTGTTTACTACGTCCTTATACCGAAGGCCGATTCGCGAGAAGAAGGCGGGCTTGTACACGTCGGCAAGTGCGGCAAGCGCGGCGGTCATTTCGCCGCTGAATTCCTCCCAGCGATGGTAACGCTTGTCGGTGAGCGCCAAGGATTCTCGACTGAGGGAGATGTAACGCTTCTGGTCCTCCGTCAGGAATATGTGGACGTGCTGGTCCGTCAAACCGGGGATTCGGAGCTGCGCAACGACCTGGCGAAAATCAGCCGGAATTTCTGTCCCTTCTTCCCTACGGTACAAGGGATACGTCGCTCTAACCCGCTCCTGGAATTCGACGGGGTCCTCGGCGGCTATCTGTAGAACGGGAGGAAAGCGAACCTGGCAGACGACTTCAACAAGCGGGTTGTGCTGGAAGAGGACGCGTTTGCTCTTCGGAAAAGGCATAGAGGGCCGGGCTGGCTCCTGGCGTGGCGGTCAGGTGTAGCTGCAGCCGCACCAGCAAGATGCATACCGAAAGGGTCGGTCCGCAACGGTGAGTTTCGTCACCAATCCCCGGCTTAAGCGCGCCCTCGCGACGATTACGCCGCCACCGCCCACCCTTCAGACAGCACCTCCGCCTGCTCGAGCACCAACCGAGTCGCCTTCTCCTCTCTGTCAGGTGGATAGCCGTACTTCCGTAACAGCCGCTTGACGAGAACCCGAAGTTGAGCGCGCACATTCTCCCGCACCGTCCAGTCAATCGTCACATTTGCCCGTACAGTCTTCACTAGCTCCCGCGCGATGGTCCGTAGCGTGTCATCGCCGAGCACCTTGACGGCACTATCGTTGGCTTCAAGGGCGTCGTAGAACGCGAGCTCGTCGTCCGTGAGACCAAGTGCCTCGCCGCGCGCCTGCGCTTCGCGCATCTCCCTCGCCAGCCCGATCAGCTCTTCGATTACCTGCGCCGCCTCGAGCGCCCGGTTTTGGTAACGCCGCATGGCCTGATCCAGCATTTCCGAAAACGATCGGGCCTGGACCACGTTCTTGCGCCACCGCTTGCTGAGTTCACCAGCCAGGAGCTTGCGCAGCAACTCGACCGCGAGGTTCCGTTGCGGCATCCCGCGGACTTCCGCCAGGAACTCCTCTGACAGGATGGAGATGTCTGGCTTCTTTAGTCCTGCCGCGGCGAAAATGTCCACCACCCCCTCTGAAGCCACGGCCCGCGACACGATTTGTCGCACGGCGAGGTCCAGGTCCTCTTCGGGTCTCGCCTGACCGGGAGCCCGTTTCGCCAAGACAGACCGCACCGCCTGGAAGAACGCAACGTCATCGCGAATTTCTAAAGCTCGCTCGTTGGGTACAGCCAGGGCGAACGCTTGGGACAACTCGCGGACGGCTTGGAGGAAACGTTCCTTACCATCCGGCTGCGCCAACACATGCTCCTGCGCCGGCGGTAGGAGTCCCAGTCGCTGGACAGGAGAACCAGTCACCCACCGGGACCAGTCGAAGCCGTGCATCAAGCCGGCACAGACTTCGTACTTCTCCTCCATCAACGCTGCAGCTTCACTTTGATCGATCGCCGTCCGTCCGGTGCCGCCGCTCTCGGTGTAGATGATGAGTGCCTGCTTCAACTCCTGAGCGAGGCCGAGGTAGTCCACCACCAAGCCGCCGGGCTTGTCCTGGAACACGCGGTTTACGCGCGCGATCGCCTGCATCAGCCCATGCCCCCGCATCGGCTTGTCCACGTACATCGTGTGGAGCGACGGAGCGTCGAAGCCGGTTAGCCACATGTCGCGCACCAGGACGATCCTGAGGGGATCCATTGGGTCCCGGAACCGAGTCGCCAATCCTTCGCGGCGCGCCTTGTTGCGGATGTGAGGCTGCCAGTCGAGCGGATCCGACGCCGAGCCGGTCATCACAACCTTGATGGCACCGCGCGCATCGTCCCCGTCCTTCCATGCCGGTCGCAGGGCGACGATCTCACGGTGGAGCTCGACACAGATGCGGCGGCTCATGCAAACAACCATCGCCTTGCCGTCCATCGCTTGGAGCCGCTGCTCGAAATGGCTCACGATATCCTGGGCAATGAGTCGCAGACGCTTGTCGGACCCGACGATCGCCTCGAGTTGAGCCCATTTCGATTTGAGCTTTTCCTTCCGCTCGACTTCTTCGCCTTCGGTGACCTCCTCAAAGCGTGGGTCGATCTTGGGCCTTTCGGACTCATCGAGCGTCAGCTTTGCCAGCCGGCCTTCGTAATAAATCGGGACGGTTGCCTTATCCTCAACGGCCCGCTGGATGTCATAGACGCTGATGTAGTCGCCGAAGACCGCGCGGGTGTTCTTGTCAGTCAGCTCGACCGGGGTGCCGGTGAAGCCGATGAAGGCAGCGTTGGGGAGAGCATCACGCATGTGCCGGGCGAAGCCGTCGATGAAGTCGTACTGGCTGCGGTGCGCCTCGTCGGCGATCACCACGATGTTCCGTCGCTCCGAGAGTACGGCATGATGGTCTCCCTTTTCTTCAGGAAAGAACTTCTGAATCGTCGTGAAAACGACGCCGCCGGCGTCGACGCGCAACTTGGCGCGCAGATCGGTACGGCTCTCAGCCTGTGTCGGCGGTTGTCGGAGAAGGTCCCGGCAGCGCGAGAACGTGCCGAAGAGCTGGTCGTCAAGATCGTTGCGGTCGGTAAGGACGACGATCGTGGGATTGGCCATCGCCGGGTGGAGGATGACCCGCCCCGCATAGAAGGCCATCGTCAGACTTTTGCCCGACCCCTGTGTATGCCAGACCACACCGACCCGCCGGTCGCCAGGCTCGCCCCCCGGTTGCGTTCCCGCTTCGTACCGCCCCGAGCCCTCCGCCACACGACGGCTTTGGGCGGCACGTAGCGTCTCCTCGACGGCGACGTTGACGGCGTGGAACTGGTGGTACCCTGCCACCTTCTTGGCCAAGTTTCCGCCGCCCGTGTCCTCGAAGACGATGAAGTAGCGGATGAGATCGAGGAAGCGGCGGTGCTCGAAGACGCCTTCCAGCACTACCTGCAACTCCGCGAGATGGGTTGCCGCCACCTCCCGCCCCGTGATAGTGCGCCACGGCTTGAACCATTCGCGGCCGGCGCCGAGCGCACCGATGCGCGCCTCCACACCATCGGACACAACGAGCGCCGCGTTGTAGGCGAAGAGCGATGGGATTTGGACCTGGTAGGTCTGGAGCTGCTGGAACGCGGTCCAGATTGTGGCGTTCTCGTCCGCGGGATTCTTCAGCTCGAGGACAGCGAGCGGCAACCCGTTGACGAAGATCACCACGTCCGGCCGCCGATTGTGCTGGCCCTCGGCGACCGTGAACTGGTTCACGGCCACCCAGTCGTTGTTCTCCACCGTCTCGAAGTCCAACACGCGGGCCTGCGCCCCAGCGATGGAGCCGTCGGCGCGACGGTACTCCACCGTCACGCCATCCACGAGCAGGCGGTGCACGATGCGATTGCGTTCCACCAGCAACGGCGCCTCGGCGCGCGTCAGTTTGCGAAAGGCGTCCTCCAACGCCTCGGGCGGTAGGTCGGGATTGAGGAGCAGGAGAGCCTGACGCAGGCGCCGCGCCAGCACCACGTCACGATAATTCGGGTCGCTGCGCTCGGCCGCCGGCTCGCCCTCTGCAATCTCGGGACCGTGGAGTACCGCGTAGCCGAGCGCTGCGAGCCAGACGAGAGCGGCGTCCTCGACGACGGATTCGGTAAACGCACTCACAAGCGCGCCGTGTCGAGATCCTCGGCGTGCTTTACCCGCAGCTCACCGGAGATGAGCTTGGGGAGCAGGGTGTCGCGCAGGGCAGAAAGCGTGCGCGACTGCTCGTTGCTCTGATGAATCCTCTCAGCCAAGCCGTGGACACGCTGGTCGTACATTCCCAAGATTGGTTCCGGTGGCACAACTTGCTTGCTCATGTAGGCGAGATTGCGATTCAACCCCGGCACCGCAGAGTCCGCCCCGAGCGCGGCTAGATCGTGCTTTTTCAGGGCGTGGAACAGAAAATGGAGGCTGGGGCACCGACGTTTAGGCACGACGTAAAAGGTCGTGTCGATGGGGAAGAAGTCGGTAGGTGACCAAGTGACGGTACCCGGGTTGCCCTTTCGCCCAACCACTACTCCCGGGCCAGCAACGAGTCGTTCGTCGTGCCAACCGACCTGGCCGTTCGAGCCGTAAACAGGGACATCGCCGTGCTCGCGGGTGTCGGCCTTGAGTGCCTTCCCATATGCAAGTTCCAGCAGCTCACCTAGCGTCTCGATCTCCCACCCCGCCGGAATCTCCCCCAGCTCCGAGTCCTCGAGCCGGCCCGGGAAGAGATCGGCGATCTCCTTGGGCAGTCCCGGGTCGCGCCCTTCAACCTTGGCACGGACGGGATCGAAGTCCACGAACCACGACTGGAAGAGCGCTCGCGCCATCGCCTCCAGCGTCTGATTCATCCGCCTGTTCAGTTCGATCTTGTCGTCCAGCGTTCCTAAGATGTGGGCGATGACTTCCCGTTCTCTCCTGGGCGGAAGGACGATGGGGAGCTGAGCTACGTCACCCAGGTTCAGCGTCACTTGAACGGTTGTGTTCAAGCGCGAGTCGATTCTTTCTCTGACCTGGGGCGCTCGAAGGGCCACCTGGACCCAGTAGGCACCGATCTCCTCTCGGACGGGAATGACTGCGACTGCCCGAGCCGTGTTCCAGCCAGCGAGAGATCCGGGAACGACGGCTGCTTCGCCAACAGTCCCGACAAGGGTGAGAAGCAACTCTCCGCCCTTAAGGCGAGTGCGGCTGTAAGCGGACTCGATGTCCCGCGAGACCCTGAGAGGATTTGCGGTCGAGATTCGACCGTCGCGCACATCACTCACGCGCACTATCGGCACTCCATCGGCAACTGGCGACCCGGGCTGCACGATGCCGTAGGAGATCCCACGATCCGCCTCAAGCAGGCACTCAAGAGGGACGGTCTCCCACTCACCCGCCATATCCGAGCCCTTTGAGGTTGGCGTCGATGGCGGCGTCGAGTTTGCGCGCCTCCGCCATCTGCTCGCGAAGGGTCGAGGCGAGCCGCCCCATCTTCTCTTCAAAAGGCTCACCATCGTCCTCCTCCGCCTCGGCGCCAACATAACGTCCCGGTGTCAGCACATGGGCGTGCTTGCGGACCTCCTCCAGCGTCGCGCTTTTGCAGAACCCAGACACGTCGGCGTACTCGCCAGCGTCCTTCTCGCCCCGCCAGGCGTGGTAGGTGCCCGCGATCTTGGCCAGGTCTTCGTCGGTCAGTTCGCGGTGCACGCGGTCCACCAGCGAACCCATCCTTCGCGCGTCAATGAACAGCGTCTCGCCGCGACGGTCGCGGAAGCGGCCGTTCTTCTTGGTGCGCGCGAGAAACCACAGGCAGACCGGGATCTGGGTCGAGTAGAAGAGCTGGCCCGGCAGCGCCACCATGCAGTCCACGAGGTCGGCTTCAACGATGCCTCTGCGAATCTCGCCCTCGCCCGATTGATTGGACGACATCGAGCCATTGGCGAGCACAAAGCCGGCGAGGCCGGTGGGCGCAAGGTGGTAGATGAAATGCTGCACCCACGCGAAGTTGGCGTTGCCGGCGGGCGGCACGCCGTAGACCCACCGCTTGTCATCCTTGAGGAGCTCGCCGCGCCAGTCGCTGTCGTTGAAGGGCGGATTGGCGAGCACGTAGTCCGCCTTTAGATCCGGATGCTTGTCGGCGTGGAACGTGTCGCCGTGGGCGATCTGTGCGTCGATGCCACGGATGGCGAGGTTCATCTTGGCCAGGCGCCACGTGGTGTAGTTGGACTCCTGCCCGTAGATCGAGATGTCGCCGATCTTACCGCTGTGGGCCTCGATGAACTTCTCGCTGCTCACGAACATCCCGCCCGAACCGCAGCACGGGTCGTACACGCGGCCCTTGTAGGGCGCGAGCATCTCGACCAGCACGCGCACCACGCGCGATGGCGTGTAGAACTGGCCGCCCTTCTTGCCCTCGGCGCTCGCGAACTGGGCGAGGAAATACTCATATACGCGGCCTAGGATGTCCTTGGCGCGGTCGGCCGGACTCCCTAGCCCTATGTCGCTGACGAGATTGATGAGCTGGCCGAGTCGCTGCTTGTCGAGACCGGGGCGGCCGTAATCCTTGGGAAGCACGGCCCTGAGCGACGGGTTGTCGCGCTCGATCGCGCTCATCGCGTCGTCCACCAGCGTTCCGATGCTCGGCTGCGGAGCGTTCGGCTTCAGGTGCGTCCACCGTGCTTCCTTCGGCACCCAGAAAATGCTGGCGGCGCGGTACTCATCCGGGTCTTCGGGATTCGCGCCCTGCGCCTTTTGGGATTCAAGCTCCGCGTGCTTCGCCTCGAAGGCATCTGAGATGTACTTGAGGAAGATCAGGCCGAGGACGACGTGCTTGTACTCGGCCGCGTCCATGTTGTTACGCAGGGCGTCGGCCGCGGCCCACAGTTTCGTCTCAAGGCCGAGGGTTCCGCTGTTTGTCGGTTCTGTCGCCTGCGCCGCGCGTGTCGTTCTTGTCTTCGCCTTCCGAGCCATCGTATTCAGTCCTTCGAACGTGCTTGTGGGTATCTGCGCCGCGAGCATGGGCAGCGCCTGAAGGCGGTTAGATGCTCCGCTGGCGATCGGTGAAGCTCGCCATAGCTGGCGTGAGGGAGTTCTCGAGTCGCCAGTAGTTGGTGATCGCCCGGTCGAGTATGTCGGTGGCCTCCTCACGAAGATTAAGGGTCACCGCGCGCGGCTGGCTTGGATCGTGATGCTTCAGCGCGTTCTTCGCTCGATTCGCTCGCCGGGCGAATACACTGGCGCCTGCGTCCTCACCGAACAACGCGCGATGAATCGCGCTCGCACCCTTCGTGAGTGAATCGAGAGAGTTGTCGTCGCCACGCTCCTCGAGTAGCCTGCCGAAGATCTCCTCTGCGGCTCCCGCAAGCGTGATCACAGAGAAGAGGTCCTGGCCTTCGTCGTATAACCGGAGGGCCGTCTCGACCTGCGAGAGAGCGATAGAGTGCTTGTCGTAGGTGCCGAGGGGCACGGCCGCGAGCACATGCGCCTCTTCACCTGTCGAACCCAGGGTGACGCCGCTGGCGCGACGGTCTGGCTTGTACACGAGAGTCGCCCACGCCCACACAACGGCGTGCAGGGCGAGCAGCGAAGCCGGTGCCCAAATCGTTGCAAGGGTGGCGCGCCCGTCCCCTAACCACGCGATCAGGCGCGCACCCATTACCCCGTAGGCGAGCGAGAGGCCGGTGCCGATGAGGAAGATCTGGGACATCGCCCGGCCTGAAACGCCATCGTGTCCGTGCTTCCAACCCTGCCAACCGCCGGCGACCTTCAGCACTAACCAGGCGCCGATGAACTCAGACTTGCCGAGCAGGTATGCCGTCGTATAAAGGCCGTCTTCAACGAACCCGACCGCCATCGGAAGTAGCGCATTGCGGCTGGCCCGAGACCCACCCGATCCCGCCCACAGGGCGTCTGAGATTCTGCTGATCCGCCACGCAGGGACCAGCGGACCGAACATGGAGAACCCGTACCCCGCGACGTAAAGGAGACGCTGATCGGCCCCTGGCAGGTACAAGAGCGCCGCCGCGACTGCCGCGAGCCACACGCCGGTGAGTATCAAGTCCCAAAGACGCGGTCTCATCGTGTCCAAGAAACGCTGGATTGGGAGGGTCGGATAGGGCGGGCCTGTGGATGCCTCATAGCTAAACCCCACCCGGGTAGGTCTCACCGGCTTCGCGTGACGCATTTCGTACCCGTCAACGGTGGGAAGGCAGCTTTGCACCTAGCGGTGTCGGGCGCCCAGGGGATTTCTCATTCTCATGCTTGGCACAAGCCCAACCAATTCATGAACTGCCGAATAGGTGTCCCTTTCCTGTCCCCCGACGTAGCGATCTTGCCGAGGTCATCGCGGCGGCCCCGCAGCACGCACCCACGCCAGCCGCGCCGTAGCGACGTGGGTCCTCGAACGCAATCCACTTCGTACCTCACCCATTCCCCCGCGAATCCAAGACGCGCCAGCTAGCAAGCCAAAGCAGCCGTGCGGCCAATGAAGTGCCGCAAAAACGCCCTACGGTGCCGCAAAAACGCCCTAACGTCCTGCTCAAAAAGTCGCATTTCTAGTGCTCCATGAACATCCATCTCGAAGAATTGGCATATGCTCGCGCATATGCCAAAGCGACGGCGTTCCAATCTCTTAGCAAAGACCAGGTGAAGAGCATCCTCGACAAAGGCCGGTTTTTTCATAGATGGTTCCGAGCCCATCGCCTTTTGCATGGGGCGATCAGCGCGACGGTGCTTACGTTCATCCTGGCCGCGGACCTGACGGTCTTGTTTCAGCTTCCTCGATTCTTTCTCGACTCGACACGACCGAACCCATTCGTCACCGTTCTGATTGCCAGCCTAGTGGTCGGATCCCTCCACAGTTGGCTGCTCTACTCGCTCGTCGTTTACTCGCTGCATGAGGGCGCAGCCCACAAGCTCATTTTCCCGTCGCAGGGCATTGTCAGCCGGGCGCTGCACTTCCTCTCCAGTAACTTGTGCCGCCTAGCGAGCGCGGACCCTATCTACTACGCGCAGAATCACATGGCTCACCACGCCGAATTCGGCACTGAGCACGACGGCGAATTCTTGAGTTTCGTGCTCCGCCGGCGTTATTGGATGACCTTTTTCCCGTTCGCCATGTTCCTGAACTACAGCGATTTCGTGGTGCATCGTCCCTTGTCATACACGCCGAGCAAAGTTGTCTCCATGCTGACCGCCATTGCTTACAACACGCTCCTTGGCCACTTCATGGCACGATCCTTTGGTCTCCTCTTCACACTGTTGACGCTTGTGCTCGTGCTCCCGCATTTCGGCTTTTACGTGGATCGGTTGCGACAGTTCACGGAGCACAATCTCATGCCCCTGAACAACAAGGATGGGGCTCGCAGCTTCGGAACGGGGTTTTGGGGCTTGCTGATCGGCGGCGGACCCTGGGGGCAGCCGTGCCACTTGATTCACCACTTGGTCCCCAGCATTCCCTGGTATCAACAGCTGCTCCTGCATCGTCACTTCATCAACCTGCTGACGCCGACCCAACGCCAGCAGTACCTGCTCGAACCTGTGATTGGCTATCCACGTCTGGTGTGGCGCCTGTGGCGGGAGCCCCACGCGTTCGCCAGGAGGTTGGAATCGACCCCAGTCACGGGCGCGCCGATTTTGACGCGCGCAAAATCCGGGGACCAAAGCGTCGATCGTGCACTACGGCTTTAGGAAAGCGCCTCTTGCCGTCATCGGCATCGCGTGCCGGTTCCCCGGCGCGGAGTCGCTAGATGAGTATTGGGCGCTGGTGCGCAACGGGCAGAGCAGTCCGACGGTTCTCCCTCCACACCGCCTGGATCAAGAACTCTACTATCATCGCGAGAAGGGCATCCTCGGTAAGACCTATTCGAGAATCGGCGGAGTGGTCTCCGACCGTCCTTTCAACCGGGAACTCTGTCCGATTCCCGATGAGGTAATCGCCGCGTCGGATCCCTCGCATCTCATCATGCTCGAGGTCGCCGCGGCCGCGTGCCGTCACGCAGGCTTCGATGCCGGTAGGCTGCCGCTTCGCAATACCGGAGTCTTTATCGGCCACGCCAGGGGAAGCCCTCTCGTAGGCGATATGGTGTACTCGACGCACGTTGAAGAGCTGGTGCATGCGTTGAACGAGGACATCGATTCCTTCCGCCAGCTGCCGGCCGCCATACGCAGTCGGGTGTCAGAGTCACTCATTGCCGAGGTGCGCCTCAAGAAACCGCACCGCGTTCCGGGGGGCACGCCTAACGTGCAGGCCAATGGCGTGGCTGCCCTCATCACCGAGTCATTTGGTCTCACCGGTCCATATATGGCGGTAGACGCTGCATGTGCCTCGTCACTCTACGCATTGGCGCTCGCCGGACGCGCGCTCCAGGACGGGCGCATCGACATGGCCATCGTCGGGGGCGCGTCCTACAGTAGTTGGCAAAGCCTCGTGCTGTTCTCTCACGCCCAGGCGCTCAGCGATGGCTTCTCGTGTCCCTTCGACGCGCGGGCTGACGGTTTTGTGAGTTCCGACGGGTACGCAGCGTTGCTCGTGAAAACGTTACCGCGCGCGCTGGCCAACGGTGACCACGTCCTTGGCGTCATTCAGGGCATTGGCATCTCCTGCGACGGGCGCGGAAAGAGCCTCTGGGCGCCGCGTAAGGAAGGGCAGATCGAAGCGATTCTGCGGGCCTATGCCCATGGAGTCGATCCGGCCAGAGTGCAGTACGTCGAAGCGCATGGCACCTCCACGCAATTGGGTGACACCACCGAAGTGGACGCACTGACGATCGCGTTGGGGAGCCAGCTGCCGCCCGGCAGCAAGATCCCAATCGCGAGCGTCAAGGCCAATATCGGTCACACACGTGAGGCAGCCGGCCTCGCTGGTCTCATCAAGACCTTGCTGGCGATGAAGCACGGCGTCGTACCCGCCGCGATCAATTTCGAATCGCCGAATCAGCAGATTTCGTGGAACGAGATCCCATTTTTCGTGCCGACGACAGAAATGGAATGGCTCCCGCACGCCGATGACGGCTCTCGTCGCGCTGCGGTTGACTCATTCGGGATCGGGGGCTTGAACGCTCATGTCGTGATCGATCAGCAGGACACTAAAGCGACTCGGCCGTTCACGACGGGGTCGTCCGCACGGCTGGGAGACGACAACGGACGGGGGGCGGCTTCGCGCGACGACGAGGCGGTCGCGATCGTTGGGTGGGGAGCGATCCTCCCAGGTGCGAGCACGGTCGCGGAATATTGGGACTTGCTTCAGGCCGGGCGCGATCCAAAGACGGACGTAAAGAGCGATCGCTGGAATCCCAACATCTATTGTAGGACCGGCTCCGCAGTGCCGTGGCGCGCTCCGACCGGGCGCGGCGGCTTCGTCGACTTCGAATACGATTGGCAACGGCACAAGATCCCGCCCAAGCAGCTAGAGGCGGCAGACCCGCTGCAGTTCATGCTCTTGGACGCGACTGATCAGGCCTTCCAAGACGCGAACATCGAAACGAAACCGCTCAATCAGCAACGCACGAGCGTCGTCGTCGGCACAATCTTCGGCGGCGACTTCTCCAGTCGACTGAGTCTCGCGCTTCAACTGCCCGAGTTCGGGCGTGACGTGGCACACGCGTTACGCGCGAACGGAGTGCCGGGCGAGGAGGCCCAGGCGATCGCCGCTACCTGCATAGACACCTTCCGCAGTCGAGCGCCTGCGCTCCGCGACGAGACCGGTAGCTACAGCAGCAGCACGCTTGCGAGTCGGATAGCGCGGACGTTCGACCTGATGGGCGGCGCCTTCGCGGTCGACGCCGGAGAGGCTTCATCACTCGCGGCGCTCAGTGCTGCGGTTGACCTGCTGGTCTCCGGGGTGAGTGACGCGGTTGTATGCGCGGGCGGCCAACGCGCAATGGACATAACGGTCTTTGAAGCCTACGCGCTGCGAGGCATGCTTTCACCGGAGCCGGGGGGGCTGCTGCTGGGTGAGGGGGCGTGTGTGTTATTGCTGAAAAGGCTGACGGACGCTCGACGGGCTGGTGACCGCATTCACGCGATTGTCCGTGGCGTGGCGTCGGTGACGGACACCAACAGGCCGGGCGCGGCGGTGCGCACCGCAAGCGAGGGCGCCCTGAGGCATTCAGGGGTTTCCGCGCCAGCCGTAATAGCCGTGGAAGCAGGCGGATTGGGCGTCCCCGGCATCGAAGCGGACGAACTTCAATCCCTATCGCAGACCTACGGATCGAAGGCGAGAACCAGGCCGCTTTGGACGGGGTCTGCCGCAATCCAGATCGGTCACACGCTCGGCGCCGCGGGCATGGCCTCGATTCTCAAAATGGGCTTAGCCCTCGAACGACGGTTTCTGCCACCATTCGCCCAGGGGTATCGAGTCGCGCCATCCACCCATGAGGGCATCCTCATGTGGCCGATCGATCCGGTCCCGTTGCAAGTCGGACGCGAAGAGGATTTCCCTGTTGCCGCTGTGACGGCAGTGAGTTTCCGCGGTGTCGCCTACCATGTCGTGCTAGAGCGCGGCACCGCGTCGCACGCCATCGAGCTGCCGCCCATCGAAGATTGGCGGATCATCCGACTGGGCGCCCCAACGATCGACGATCTGAGACTCCGGGTGCGGCAGGCGCTTACCAACGCAGAATCGCTGTATGCCGCCGCGAGTCTCTCGGGCTTCACGGCTGATGATCGCGCTCGGCTCGCAATCGTCGCCACCAACGCCCGTGCCCTAGAGCACAGCCTCAAAAGCCTCGCGCAGCACATGAGTAGTCCGCAAGCGCGTGCTGTGTTGGAAGACCAGGGCATCTTTTGCCGGGAAATCACTGCGCAGCCGCCGCGCGTCGTGCTCCTGTTCCCGGGACAAGGTTCCCAATATGTGGGGATGCTGCGGGAGCTGACACGCGAGGTGCCTGCTGCGGCGGCGATGCTTCGCGAGCTCGACGCGACAATGAGCACGCTAGGATACGAGTCTTTCGCAGAGCTCGCCTGGGCGGACGGAGCGCAACTGGGAACCGAGATCTGGCCGACGCAAGCGTCAGTCTTGATGGCCGACACGATCATGTATGGAACGTTGCGCGCCATGGGCATACGTCCGGCGGTCATCAGTGCGCACAGTTATGGCGAATACGCGGCGCTGGTCGCCGCCGAGGCATGGACCTTCGAGCAAGCTGTCCGCGTGACCAAGGCTCGGTGTTCGCTCCTGGCAGCGACCGACCGAGCCAAGGGCACACTGCTATCCACGACGGCGCCCCTAGAGCTCATCGAGTCTCTGATGACCTCAATCGCCGGAACGGTCCGCATCGCCAACTACAATTCACCGGATCAAACCGTCGTCGGCGGGGACAGGCTCGCCGTCGCCGAAATGGACTCCCTCCTGGCTGCCGCGGGATTCGAGAACAAAACGTTACCCGTGCCCTGCGCCTTTCACACGCCACTACTTGAGGAAATCCGAACGCCGTTGCGCCGCGTTCTGGAGCAGGAGGGAATCCAACCGCCCACCGTCCCCGTGCTCAGCAGCGTAACCTGCCGGTATGTGGCTGATCCCGAGGAGCTGCGCGACAACCTGGTTGCCCAGTTGACCGAGCCCGTTCGGTATGTCGACTTGATCCAGCGTCTCGAGCGAGACGGCGCGACGGTCTTCCTCGAGGTCGGCCCTCGGGCGGTTCTAACGCGATTGAACCGGCGCATTCTGCCAGGAAGCAATGCGCTCCTTGTACCCTCCGACAATCCCAAGCGAGCTGGGGTTGTGCAGCTCATGCGTATGCGTGCCGCCCTTGAAGTTGGCGGCATTAGCCTCGGAGACCGGGAAGGAAACGGACATCGAAGGGAGGAACGACAGGCGGGCATCATCTCCATTGTCCACTTTGACGCAACGCTTGCTCGCAAACACGGGAAACAGACTGCAGCGGCGCCCACAACCGTCGCCACGTCCGGGACGGTAGGCGCTGACGCGGATGAGTTGAGTGTCGTTCTCGTCGATTTCATTTGCGAGCAGACCGGATATCCACGAGACATCATCAGCCTGGATGCAGATCTGGAAGCGGACCTCGGGATCGACAGCATCAAGAAGGCTCAGCTCCTCGGGGAACTTCGGGAACGATACAACCTTCGGATTACGAGCACGCAAGGGCTCTCGCTCGGAGATTTTCCCACGCTGCGCAGCGTGCTCGAGTTTCTCAAGAAGGCCGGAGTTCGTTGCGACGAAGCGCGGGCAAGCCACGTCGCTGCGCAAGATCGCGCGCCGGCCCAACGCACCGCACTGCCCTCACTCCCCACGGATCAGGAACACGCCATACAGAATGCGCCGCTCACGATCCTGCGACTTACCGGCAGCGCAGTGGAAATGGGCTCGCAGCACGCTCGCAGCCAGGGTGGGCGGATTCGGACGATTCTGGATCGATACTGCGACCTTCTGGGACGTCGGCCCGACGAAGTGCAAGCGAACATCCAGGCTTTCCATGAATTATTGCCGGATTGGGAGGAGTATTTCACGTCGGCGTCGCTCGAAGAGCTGCGAGGCATGGCGGAGGTCGCGGGCGTACCTCCCGACTACCTCATCGCGTACAACCTGGGACTGTCACCGGAGCGCATTGCCACGGGTTGCACTCACTTCGCGATAACCGCGAGTGACAACGCGTCGGTGGGATTAATCCATGGGGCGAACGAAGACTCGCCACTATCACTGCACCTTCCGGATTGCCTCACGCGAGTCGTGCAAGTGCGTCATCCTGGCGGCGCGCACGCGCATATCATCTTCAGCACGCCCGGACAAGTAGGCGGACTGAACGGACTCAACTCTCGGGGCGTCGCGGTTACCAGCACGATGCTGCTCGATCGCGAATGGCGGAGCGCACATATCATCGGTGTCATCCACCCCATCGTCGTGAAAACACTGCTTGAACAGGCTGAGGATATCCCGTCTGCCATCGACGTTATCCGAGGCTTCCGTCGCACGGGAGCCTGGAGTCTCTGCATCAGTCACCATCCCACCGATCGCCTATGCTATGTCGAGTACGACGGCCAAACCGTTGAGGTGACGTCCGACCAGAAAGCGGTGATGACGACCAATCACTGCCTGATGTTGCGGCCGCTCACGGCGATCCCTGACCACTCGCTGCAGCGGCTGTCGCGGTTGAAAGACCTCCTGCGCAAGGACGGGCAGCCCATCACCGTACAGGATGCCAAGGCCGCACTCCGCGATCGGCTGGACCCGAGCCGTCAACGCCACGCTACCCACCTCACATTGAACACGATCTTGCGCGTCGACAATCAGATCAGTGTCGTAATGCATCCCGCGCGCGGGCAGGCGTGGGTCACACCGGGTCCGCTCACGGGGGGCGCCGCGGACCAGTACCACGAGTTGGATCTCAATCAGCTGCTTAAACAGAACGCGCCTGCCGCACTGGAGGGCGATTCCCCTATTTCGATGAAGCGCGAGGAGCACGTGATGTCGCGCTTCGTCCTCCGGATGGCCGATGCACCCTTGGATTCGGGTGCGCCCCGGAGACCGTCGCATGGGGCGGCGCTTGTCGTCGGCCAGAACGCAACAGCGCAAGCACTGCGGGCAAGTCTCCAAAACCTCGGCGTTCGCTGCTTAGATCTTCCCGGCAACGGTCGCATAGACGATGAGCTGGTGGCGTTGGATCGTCTTTGGGAGGAGCAACCGTTCCCGCACTTGTTCATCACCACGGCTCGTGATGAACCGCGAGCACTGACGCTCGACGCAAACGGCTGGGCGGCGCGCCGCGAGCGTGGCATGATGCTGCCGTACGCTGTCTGCCAGCGCTGGATCCAGCACTTGCAGGATTCGCAGCTTGCGGGACAAGCCAGCTTAGTCGCTGTCACAGCGTTGGGTGGAGATTTTGGGTTCAGCGGCCACGGCGTCGCGGTGGAGGGTGGAGCGCTGAGCGGGTTGTTGAAGAGTATTCGCCGCGAGAACCCGGGGCTGCTGGTGAAGGTAATCGATACGCCACTGGGGGAGTCTGCGGCTCTCGTCGCTCGAGAGATTTGCGAAGAGGTTGTTGCCGCGACACCGGAAGTCGAGGTCGGCTACGTGCGCGGCCGGCGTTCGCTGGTGAGAGCCGTGCCGCGACCGATTGACCGCGTGGACGCTGCTGCGATTGCTAGAGGTGGGACGTGGATTGTGACAGGAGGGGGCCGTGGCATAACGGCGGTCGTGGCTCGAGAGTTGGGCCAGCGCTTTGACCTCCATCTTCATCTAATAGGTACGACTCGGCCAGCCGACGCGTCCGAGACGCCGGAAGCACTCCCGCGACGTCAGGTGGCAAAACAAGTCGAGCTCGCCACAAATCTTCGGGCATTGGCTGATGCGGGTGTGCGCGCCACGTACCATTGCTGCGATATCTCCGACCGCGACGCCGCTGCCAAGGTGTTGCAAACCATCCGATCGGCCGGCGCGCCCATCTCAGGCGTGATCCACGGCGCGGGCATCGAAGAGGCAGCAGGCTTTGTCCGGAAAAGACTCGACCGCGTTGCGGCGACGCTTTCATCCAAGATCGATGGGGCGTTCGTCCTCATGGATCTGCTCCGCGACGATCCTCTGGCCTTCTTCGTGGCCTTCAGCTCTGTGAGCGGGCGGTTCGGTGGCCACGGTCAGACCGACTACTCCATGGCATCCGACATGCTGTGCAAGCTCATGCACGTGCTCAGAGCGCAGCGTCCGCAATGTCGCGCAGTCGCGTTTCAGTGGCCGGCGTGGGACGACGTCGGCATGGCAATGCGGCCGGAAAGCAAACTCGCGCTAGCAATAGGCGAGCAGCGTTTCATGCCGCCGCTCGAGGGGGTCGACCATCTCATCAATGAGCTAGCTGCCGGCGCTCCCGAGGGTGAGGTCCTCATCATCGACCGGCCTGGGTTGTTGGACCTCGACGGGATCCTGCCCACGACCGAACAGCGAACCGAGATTCTCCATCATCATGACATTGGCGCTGGCGTCCCGCTCATCACTGGGCTCCGAGACTTGGACGATTCGCGCGGAATGGCGCTCGAGGCTCGATTCGACCCCGTTGCAGATCCCTTCTTGCGGGAGCACACGTTTCATGAAACGCCCGTGCTCCCAGCCGTGATCGGGCTGGAGTTACTGGCTGAGGCGGCTCACGTGTTTGATCCCAAGTGGACCGTGGTCGCGCTGCGCGATGTCGAGATCGTGAATGGTCTGCGGTTTTACACTCAGCGAACGCAAGACGTCTGTATTCGCGCGCTGAGGAATGGAAAAGACATCGCTTGTCAACTCAAAGGCCCGTTCGTCGATCGATCCGGAACGCTTGTCGATCCGCATCGCGTGTACATGACAGGAACAGTTGAGCTCGCACCTGGACCGGTAACGCTGACGAGGCGTGGGCATGAGGTGGCCGACACGTGGCATGAGATGCAATACCTGGATGAGAAGCAGGCCGCTGAGCAGCGGACGGTATTCCATGGTCCGAGCCTGCGGTGCCTGAAGCAAGTCGCATTACGGCGCGACGGCGCGTCGGGACGGATTCTCGTCCCACCCCTGGAACAGCTGGGAGCGAGCCGGCCGGGTCAATGGATCATTCCCGCGGCCGTGCTCGATGCCTGCTTGGTCGTCTGCGGCGTGTTCGCGAGAAAAGTTCTTGAGGTGCCGCAGCTGCCCCGCGCATTCAAGTGTCTGCGTCTGGGCGCTCTGCCGCGCAGCGGCGACATATGCAACGTGGACGTGCAGTTCTGCGGCAAGGAGGGACGGAACACCGGTTACGACTTCACGCTATCCAGCAGCGATGGAACCGTGATTCTGATGGCGGAAG
>WNGD01002355.1_pt1 | contig 19727 bp, 14 predicted proteins | sample 5400671 | NCBI WGS metagenome assembly WNGD01 (sample SAMN13153369, study PRJNA577476) | soil metagenome | isolation source: 40 cm soil or saprolite under grassland replicate 2 | place: USA:California | collected 2016-06-15 | reverse complement strand
GGCCCGCGGCCAGGTCCTTGTGCCCGTTCCGGTCAAGCCGTCTGAGCTGCCGGCCAGCGGGCTCTTCCCCGGCGATCAGGTCCTGGCGATTGCCACGCCCGGTGCGTCTGGCGGGAATTCCAACGCGGCGCCAGTACTGACGCACGCGGTATTCGGCCAAGTCCAGAAGGTCCGCAATGTGCCCGACCAGGACGGGCTGGACGTGGTTGACCTGCTCGTGCCCGCCAGCTCAGGGACCGCGGTCGCGCAGCAGGCGGCTACCGGCCAGATCGCGCTCATCGTGATCAAACGGAGTTCCTGATGGCGCTTTACGCGCTCGTCTCGGCAGGCGGATCGCCCGGGGTGACGACGTCCGCGCTCGCGCTGGCGCTCGGCTGGCCGTCACAGGTCATCCTGGCCGAGTGTGACCCGAGCGGCGGCGACATCCTCGCCGGGCTGTTCGCCGGGCACCTGTCGGCCAGCCGCGGCCTGCTCAGCCTCGCGTTCGACGCCGGCCGCGGCCCCGATGCGGCGGCACGGGCGCTCTGGCCGCAGCTGATCGAGCTGGATGACGCCCGGCAGCGGCTGCTGCTGGCCGGGATCTCCGACCCCCGGCAAGGGGCTGGGCTGGCGTCCGCCTGGCCCGCGCTCGCCGCCGCATTCTCTTCGCTGCAGGCTGACGTGATAGCCGACTGCGGCCGCCTCGACGCCGGCGAGGGACCTCTTGCGGTGCTGACCGCCGCGCGCGCCGTCGTCCTGGTGCTGCGCCCCACACTGCGCCAGGTGGCCAGGGCGCGGGCCAGAATCGAGATGCTCAGCCAGCTACTCGACGGGCTGCAGCGAGTCACGCTGCTGCTGGCCGGCGAGGGCGCGCACGCTCCCCGCGAGGTCGCCAAGGCGCTAGGGGTGCCCATTGCCGGCGCGCTGCCGCACGATCCCAAGACCGCCAGCGTGCTGTCGGACGGCACCGGGCGGCGGCGCAGCCTGGCTGCCCGGCCGCTGCTGCGGGCCGCGGCGGTAGTCGGCCGGGCGCTGCGCGACGGCGCCGCCGCCGCGCCCGACCCGGCCATGGCCGCGCCGGGCGCGGCGCCCGGTTCCGGCCTGCCGCCTGGCCCCGGACCAGGGCCATGACCGAACTGCGCTGGCCTGCCGCGGCGGCATTGGCGGACAGCCAGCGGCAGGGGCCGGCGGCTCCTGCGGCGCAGCATGGCGCCGGCGGCACCGCGGACCCGCGGCGGCAGCAGGGCGTAGCCGAGATCCACGCCATGGTCTCCAGCCGGCTCGAGGACGGCGCGCCACCGGAGGCGATCCTGCCGCTGATCCGCGAGGCTGCCCGCACCTGGGCCGAGCGGCAGGTCAGGGCCGGCGCGCCGGTGCCATCGCTCGCCGAGCGGGAAGCGCTCGCGCAGGCCGTCTACGACCAGCGGTACGGCCTCGGGCCGCTCGCCAGCTACCTGCGGGACCCGGCCGTGGAGAACATCGACATCAACGGATGCGATCAGGTCTGGATCACGTACGCGACGGGGGAGCGGGTGATGGCGCCGCCCGTCGCGGCCAGCGACGAGGCACTGATCGAGATGATCCGCAGCTGGGCAGCCCGCGGCGGCCAGACCGCACGGGACTTCTCGGCCGGCGTGCCACTGGTGAACGTCGCGCTGGCCGGCGGTGCCCGGATGACGGCCACGATGTCGGTCACGCCGCGGCCCTGCGTCTCGCTCCGCCGGCACGGCCAGCTGGACGTCACGATGGCGAAACTGGTCCAGCTCGGCACCGTCGACCCGCCCCTTGCCGCGTTCCTGTCCGCGGCGGTGCGGAGCCGGTGCAACATCGTGGTCACCGGCGGCGTGAACGCCGGGAAGACCACGCTGCTGCGCGCGCTGGCCGCCGAGATCCCGCCCGGTGAGCGGGTGGCCACCCTGGAGTCCGAGTACGAGCTTTACCTGCACGACCTGCCCGGCCACCCGGACGTGATCGCGTTCGAGGCCAGGGATCCGAACTCCGAGGGGGTCGGCGGCATCACGCTGCACGATCTGGTCGCCCACGCGCTCCGGCACAACCCGCAGCGGATCCTGGTCGGCGAGGTCCGGCGGTCCGAGATCATGCCGATGCTGGAGGCGATGAACTCGGGTCAGGACGGCTCCATGTGCACCCTGCACGCCAACTCGCCAAGCGAGGCGTTCGACCGCATCCTGATCCTTGGCCTGCGCGGCGGCCTGGCGCTGGCCGAGCGCGCCATTCACATGCTCGTCGGGATGGCCGTCGACCTGATCGTGCACGTGCGGAAGCGGTACGACGGCCGCCGGACGGTGCGGTTCGTATCCGAGATTCTCGAGGTAATGCCGCCAGGGGACACCGACCGGCCCGCCGTTAACAGGCTCTTCCTGCCGGAGGGTCCGGGCGGGATGGCCGTGGCCGCCCATACCCCGTCACCGCGGATGCTGGCCAGGCTGGAGGCGGCCGGCTTCCAGGCCGGCCTGCTGGACCGCCAGCGCGCGATGGCCAGGGCGGAGGGCTGGCGATGATCATTCTCGCCGCCTGCGGCGGCGCGCTCATCGCGGCCGGGATCGTGCTCTTCGTCGCCGAGCTCACCAGGCGGGCGCCGCCGCCGGGGACACCGCCGGCCCGCGGCCTGCGGGGCGCCCGGCCGGCCTCAGCGGTGCGCTTGCTGCTCGCGCTCGTTGCCTTCCTGGCAGTGCTGCTCATCACGCGATGGCCGGTGGCGGCGATCGCGGCCGGGCTGGCGGTGATCTTCCTGCCGAAGCTCACCTCGGGCCGGGAGCAGCGGCGGCGCACCGCGATGCTGGAAGCACTGGAGCAGTGGGCGCGCCGGCTGGCCGACATGCTCACCGCCAGCCGCGCCCTGGAGGACGCCCTGGAGGCGAGCGCCCGCTCTGCCCCGCCTGCGATCGCCGCCCAGGTCGGTGCGCTGGCCCGGCGACTGACCGCCAGGACCGGCACCGAGACGGCGCTGCGGGCGTTCGCCGCCGATATCGACGATCCGGCCGGCGACCGCATCGCGGCGGCGCTGATCATCGCGACCAGCCGCCGCGGCGGCGGCGCCCATGCCGTCCTCAGCGCCCTCGCCGAGATGCTCGGGCGGGACGTCGCCGCCCGCCGGGAGATCGACGCGGAGCGCGCGCAGCACCGGACGACGGTCCGCTGGATCACGGTCTTCATCTTCGCCTTCACCGTCTTCGCCGTGCTGAATCGCACCTATTCCGCGCCATTCGGGACCGTGCCAGGCCAGGTTGTGCTGGCCCTGGTGGCCTGCCTGTACGCGGCCGGCCTGGCCTGGCTGCACCGGCTTGGCGCCATCCCGGCTCCGGGCCGGTTCCTCGACCCGCCGGCCGCGCCCGGTGCGGCTGGCGGGCCGGGTGCCGCGCCGGCTCCGCTGAGCACGGGGAGGCGCCGGTGAACATGTGGATCGCGGTCGCCGGCATCGCGGCCGGCCTCGGCGTCTTCCTGCTGGTCAAGGAAATCCTGCCGGGCCGCGCCCGGCTGGACGCCGCGCTGGCCAGGCTCGACCCAGGCGCCGCAGCGGGCTGGGCGCCGGACGGCAGCGAGCCCGCCGCGCGGCAGAGCGCCCGCGCCCGGTGGCTAGCCGCGGCCGCCCCCTGGCTGCCGGCCCCGAGCCTCGACCTGGCCATACTCGGCCAGGACCGTGAATCATGGATCGCCAGCAAGATCATCTGCGGTGCGGTCGGCCTCGCCGTGGTGCCGGTCTTCTCCGTGCTGGTGGTGCTGGCGGGCGCCCGGCTGCCCTGGGTGCTGCCCGCGGTCGCGTCGCTGGCCTTCGGCGCGGCCATGTTCTTCGCCCCGGACCTGGTTACCAAGGTCAACGCGGCCGAGCGGCGAACCGATTTCCGGCACGCGCTCACCAGCTACCTCGACCTGGTGGCGCTGGAGCGGGGGGCGGGTGCCGCGCCGACCGAGGCGCTGGAGGCCGCGGCCGGGATCGGCGGCGGCTGGGCATTCGAGCGGATCGGCTCCGCTCTCGACGAGGCGCGCAAGGCCGGGCTCGCGCCCTGGGCCGGGCTGGCCGCGCTGGCCAGCCAGACCGGCGTGACCGAGCTCTCGGACCTGGCTGACATCGCCGGCGTGGCCGGCCAGGAAGGCGCGCGGATCATCGAGACGCTGAGCGCCCGCGCAGCCTCCATGCGAGCCCAGGCCCTGTCCGGCGACCGCGCCACGGCAGGGTCGCGCAGCACCACGATGGTGATCCCGATCGCCCTGCTCGGCGCCGGTTTCTTGCTGCTCATCATCTTCCCTGTCATGTACCGGACGCTAGGAGCGGGATAGTCCCGCCGAACCCGAGGAGGCTCCATGCCCAGTCCGATCTGGACCGTCGTCAGATACCTGCTGCTGCGGGCGCGCGCTCGCGCCGGGGCAGCCGCGCGCGGACACCCTGAGTCCGGCGCGATCACGCTGGAGTGGATCGTGATCGCCGGCATTCTGGTCGTCGCTGCCATCGCGGCCGGCGTCTTCTTCACCGGCGCGATCACGAAGTACGAGGCGAAGATCCCCTAAGCGATGTGCGCTACCCGATACCGTCGGCCCGGCCGGGGCGACCGCGGCGCGCTGACGCTGAGCTACGTGATCATCGTGCCGGTGTTCCTGCTCGCCGTGATGGTCATCGTGCAGGCCTCCCTGTGGTACCTGGGCAGGCAGGCGGCGCTGGCCGCCGCCCGCCAGGGCGTCGATGCCGCGCGAGCGGAGCATGCGCAGCTGGGCGCGGGGACCCGCGCGGCTCTCACGTTCGCGCGCCAGTCCGCCTCCGGGTACCTGCTGGCGCCCGCCGCGACCACCGCAGGCAGCAGCCAGGCCACTGTCGAGATCACGGTGACCGGCCAGGTGCCGTCGCTGGTGCCCGGCGTCGTCATCAAGGTCAGCCAGGTTGCCAGGGCGCCGGTCGAGCAGTTCACCACGCCGTGACATGCAGGAGCACGCCATGAGATCTGGCCAGCCGGGCCGTGACCGCGGCAACGCCGCGCTCGAGATTGTCATCCTTGCTCCCGTGCTGCTGTTCCTGCTCGGGCTCGTGATCGCGGCCGGGCGGACATCGATCGCGCAGGGCTCCGTGCAGGCTGCCGCGCGGGACGCCGCGCGGCAGGCGTCAATTTCCCGTACCCCGGCCGCGGCCCAGGCGGCAGGGCTGGCCAGCGCGCGGCTGGCGCTCAGCCAGGATTCCCTCGACTGCACGCCGGTCGTGACGGTGCAGACGGGCGGCCGGCAGACGGGCTTCGGAGTCCCGGTCGGCCAGCCCGCCCAGGTAACAGCGCGGGTTACCTGCCGGGTGCCGCTGTCTGACCTGCTGGTTCCCGGAATGCCGGGCAGCAAGACGCTAACGGCGACGTTCACGTCGCCGCTCGATCCCTTCCGGGCCAGGTGACGCGGCGTGCTCAATGTCACAGGAACTGTCACAGGGCAGTCGGCACTATCGAGCAACAGAGCAGCACGGGATGAACCTGAGCACTTGGGGTCGCTGATGCGCGGACCTGGCCGGGCGCGGCGTGTATGCGCGGGCTGCCGCGAACGCCCGCGCGCCCGCACACGCCCGCGCGCCGGCACACGCCCGCGGCCCGGCGCATCAGGGCGGGCCGGGCCCCGCACGCGCGACCGCGGCTCGATCACCCTGATGCTGGCCGCGCTTGGCGTCGCGCTGATCGCCCTGGCCGGAATCGTCATCGATGGCGGCACCAAGCTGCGAGCCGCCGAGAACGCGAATGCCGTCGCCCAGGAGGCGGCCCGCGCGGGAGCGGGGATGGTAAATCAATCCGCGGCCTACTCGACCGGGACGTTCGTCGTCGACCAGGCCCAGGCCATCTCGGCAGCCCGCGCCTACCTGGCTGCCAACCATCTGCACTGCTGCGTGGCGCCGCAGGGCTGGGAGGCCATCCGGGTCACGGTACGGATCACGGAGCCGACCAGCGTCCTTTCGATCATCGGCATTGACTCGATGACGTCGGTCGGCTCGGCCACCGCGTCGCTGGTGACCGGCGTCACGGGACCAGGCGCATGAGCGGCCGCCGGGTGGCCGCCGCGCTGCGCGGGCTAGCCGCCATGATCACGCTGCTGCTGCTTGTCGTCGGGCTGCCGGTGGTGCTGTACCGATTCGGCGGCAATCCGGTGCCGCACCGCCTGCCGTCCCTGCACAAGGTCGGCGCCGCGCTGCTGCGCCGGGACAGCGGCGCGCTGTTCCTCGGCACCGTCCGGGACGTCAGCTGGCTCGCCTGGGCGCTATTTAGCCTGGCGGTGCTGACCGAGACCATCGCGGCCATTCGCGGGCGGCGTGCCCCGCGGCTCAGGCTCGGCGGCCTGCAGAACATGGCCGGCCAGCTAGTGGCACTTGTCACGCTCACCTTCAGCAGCCCGGCCACCGCGCTGCTCGCCGCTGCGCCAGCCGGCCCGGTGGCCGCGGCGACCGTCTCGCCGCCCGGAATCGCTGGCTCCGGCACCCTGGCCGGGTCGAGTCCGGTGACGCTGGTACGCGCCCCGGATTCCGGCACCCTGGCCGCCTCCGGCCGGGGTGCCGGCTCCGGTCTGGAGGCCGGCTCCGGCCCGGATGCCGGGACGGCCATCGCGGCCGCGGCGCAGGGCGGCCCGGGCAAGGCCGCCGGGACTGACCATGCCGAGAGCGAGGCTGCCGGGGGCCAGTCCGCTAGTCCGCCAGCAGCCCCGCAGGTGATGAGCATGGCTTCGTATCAGGCGGTGGTCGTCCGCCCGGGTGAGTGCCTGTGGACGATAGCCCAGCGCTACCTCGGCGAGGGAGACCTTTTCCACGAGATCGTGAAGCTCAATATCGGGCACGCGATGGGCGGTGGCCAGGTGTTCAGAGACCCGTCCGTCATCTGGCCGGGCTGGGTGCTGCAGCTGCCAGCGACCGCGAGCCACGTGCAGCAGCCGCCGGCTGCCCAGCCGCAGCATCATCCGTCCCACCCGTCCAGGGATCATCACTTCAGCCGCCCGCACCCGGCAGCCAGCCAGGCCGGATCGCCCGGGCCGGCCGGGTCGTCGGCGCCGGCCGGGCCGCCCGCTGCCAGCCCGGCCGGGCAGAACCTGCCGGCTAGCCGTGCGGCTGCCAATCCGCCACCGATCACCCAGCAGGATCCGCTCCCGCCGATTGCCGTATTCGCGGCCGGGATGCTGACCGGCGGCGTGATGGTGTCGATCGCCCGGATGCGGCACCGGCAGCGGCAGGCCAGGCTGCCGGGGCGGCGGATACCCATGCCGGCCAGCGCGCCGGTGATGGCCGAAGAGCAGCGGCTGCGCGCGGTACGGCCGCCGCAGCCCGCTACCGCGCTCCGGACGGTGCTGGACGAGCTCGGCGCCGGCCTGGCGGTGTCCAGCCAGCAGCTGCCCGCCGTGGCAGGCATTCACCTCACCAGCTCGGCCATGGAGATACTGCTGGCGTCGCCGGCCAGCGAGCCGCCACCGCCGCCGTTCAGCGTGCCCGGCGGGCGGCAGGGCATGGCCTGGCACCTGGCGCTGCCGGACGGGGCGCTGCCGCTTGCAGCCGGGCCGGATGAACCCGGCGGCGACCTGCTCCCCGGGCTGCTGACCGCCGGGATCGCCGACGACAGCGGCGGATACCTGCTCGTCGACCTTGAGCACCTGCGGGTCACCGCCGTAGACGGGCCGCCGCGGCTGGTGAACCGCGTGCTCGCGGCCGCTGCCACCGAGCTAGCCACCAGCGAACTGGCCGGCTGGTACGACCTGATCATCTGCGGATACGGCGAGCTTGAGGTGACCGGCGGCCGGGCGAAGACCTGCGACAACCTCGATGAGGCCCTGGATCTGCTTGCCGCCAAGGCCGTCACGCTGCAGCGCAGGCTCAGCGACGGCGGCCCGACCGATGTCCGCTACCGCCGGATCGCCGAGCCGGACGATGAGGACTGGGCGCTTTCCCTGCTGGTCAGCCGGGAAACCCCGACCGCGGCGCAGCTGTCCTTCCTGACCGACATCGCCAGCGATCCGGGCGGGATCGCCGCGCTGGTGGCCGGCGGCCAGGAGACTCCCGGATCACCGGCCCCGGCCAGCTTCCAGCTCTCCTCCGACCCCGACCGGCCCGGCGGGATTGTCGCCCAGATCTTCCCGATGCAGCTGGAAGTCAGGCCGCAGGCACTGACGGAGCAGGACTACGTGTCGATCGTCAGCCTGTTCCAGACCGCGGCCCAGGACGGCGACGTGGCCGCCGACCAGCCGCCCTATGACGGCTCCAGCTGGGCCGCCGTACTCGAGCTGGCCGGCTGGCCGGACCAGCCGGACGACCGGACCGACCCGCAACTGGCCGACGACGGGCTATCCGGGCTGCTCGGCGACCTTGAGCCCGGGCTGGACGACGACCCGGTCACCGGGCCGCTGGCCGGCCCGGCGGCCGACCTGAACGGCAGCCGGGAGACCGGGCCGCCGGGCACGTCGCTGACGACCGGGCTGGACGGACCCGGCGCGGATGAGCAGGCAGCGGAGGCCGGCGGCGGCCTCCCGCCGGATGTCGCCGAGGTGCCCGCCGGGATGCTGCGGATCGGGATCCTCGGCTCGTTCACCATCAACGGTGCCTCCGGCGCGCTGCTCCCGGCGCAGAGCCAGCTGATCCTGGCGCTCGCGCTGAACGGGCCGGTGGGCCTGTCCAACCCCCAGCTCGGATACCTGCTCGGCGCCGACCCTGATCACCCGAAGCCGAGCGACTCGCTGCGCCAGCTCATCGCGCGGACCCGCCGCCAGCTCGGGCACGCCCCTGGCGGCGCAGAGTGGATCGTCCACCTGGGCGGCGGGCAGTACTCGCTGCACTCCGAAGCCCGGTTCGACTGGACCGATTTCAGCGCGCTGGCCGAGCGCGGCCTGGCCGCCAGGGACCGCGGTGACCTCCGGGAGGCCCTGGCGCTGGTCCGCGGGCAGCCGTTCACCGGCTGCTACCACTGGTGGCTCGACCTGGCCTTCGTGGAGACGGTCCGGGCACAGATCGTCGACGTGGCCGAGCTGCTCGCCGCGCTTGAGCTCTCGGCCGGGGACCCGTCAGCCTCCGCCCGCGCCGCCCGGGCCGGCCTGGCTGGTGATGTCGCGGCCGAGCAGCTGTGGCGCGCCCTGATGCGGGCCGAGCACGTGGCCGGCAACCTGTCCGGGGTGCGCGAGGCGTGGCAGCACTGCCTCGGCGTGATCGCCGACATCGCTCCGGGCGGCGAGCCGCATCCCGATACCGCGGCCCTCCATCAGGAACTCCTGCGTAGCGCGACACGGCAGCCAGCGCCGCCTGCCTGACCTGCCGCCCGGCAGCCGGCGTCCGCGGCCGCCGGTAACCGAACCACCCTGTGGATGTGCACCTTGATAGGCATATAGGCCGATGTGCACATCCATCGGCCTGGGTCGGCCGGTTCGGCCGGATGAGTCGCCTGGCGCCAGCGGCGCCCGGCGGCGTGTGCAGACGCACCAGGGGCAGGACCCGGCTCCGGGCACGGCGCTAACGTCGCGTGAAGACGCTCGCAGGCGACGTTAAGAACGTGTCAAGAACGTCGACGGGCGGCCTGGCCAGCGGTGAACTGGCAGCGAGATGAATGAGTCGCCCAGCGGGCGCGGCCTCGCGGCGCCGCTCGCCTTGCCGGCGGGCTTCGCCGCGCTGCTCGTGATCGGCGCGGTCGCCGCCGCGCTGCACGGCCGACTGCCTGCTGGTGCGGTGCTGGCGCTGGCTGCCGTCGTCGTCGGGGCTGGCTCGCTGGTCGCCGAGCCGGCCGTGGCGCCGCTGCTGGCCGGAATCGGCTGGCTCACCGCGGTCGGCTTCGCCGGGCCGCCCTATGGCCAGCTGAGGCCAGGCGGGCCGCTGGCCGTGCAGGCTGCCGTGGTACTTGCCGCGACCGCCCTGGCCGGCACCGGGATCGGGCTGATAGTGCGGCGCATCGCAGCTTCGTCCAGACTGGTGATTGTGAACGTATCCGGCGCGGACCTGCCCGGCGACAGCGCGCAGCCCGGCGCGGACCTGCCCCCTGGCGCCGCCCTGCCCGGTGACCCCCCCGCCGGGCCGGGCGGCGGGCAGGAGTCCGGCTCGCCCGAGCCAGGCCGCGCGCAGCCCTTGCCGCACCCCGGCCTCCCGGCGGGCACCGCGCGGCAGCAAGAGCCTGAGACGACTGCCGCGCAGCAGGGCCAGCATCCGGCAGTGGCCGCAGCGCCGCGCCCGGTCACGGCAGCAGCGGGCGCGGAGCAGCATCGGCCACCTGCGGGCGGGGTGCAGGTGCCCCGCGTCCCGGCCGCGAAAGCGCCGGGGCGTGGGCCGCTGAACGCCGCTGGCGGCATCGGCGCCCGGCGGCGGCTGGCCGGCGTGCTGCTAGCGGCGGGGCTGCCGCTGCTGACCGCGGCGCTGGCGGCCGGCCGGGCTCACCTCAACCTCGCCGATGACCTGCTGCTGTATCTCGTTGCCGTGGTCGCGATCGCCGTGGTGGGTGGTTTCTGGCCGGCCGTGCTCGGCGCCGTCACCGCCAGCCTGCTGCTGAACTGGTACTTCACCGAGCCGCTGCACACGTTTACGGTGGCGGAGCCGCGGAACCTGCTGGCCCTCATGCTCTTCGTGACGGTCGCGGTGACGGTCAGCAGCGTGGTGCACCTCGCCGCGCGCCGCGCGGTGCAGGCCGCGCGCAGCGGGGAGGATGCCGCCGCGCTGCTGGCGCTGGCGCAGACGGTACTCGGCGGGGCGGATACCCCGGCCGCCGTCCTTGACCACCTTGCCCGTACCTGGCAGGGCCGCGCTGAGCTCGTCGAGGAGGCCGGCGGCCAGTGGATCCGGGTGGCCATGCGCGGGACGGCGCCGGATGCGGCGGCGGTGACCCGGGTGGCAGTGCGGCCCGGGCTCGCGCTGCTGATCGCCGGGCAGACCCGGCCGATGAGCGCGCGGCTGCTGGACGGCTTCGCCGCGCAGGCAGCGGCCGCGCTCGACCGGGACCGGCTCCGCACCCAGGCGGCGCAGGCGGAGGCGCTGGCCGAAGGCAACAGGATGCGCACGGCGCTGCTCGCCGCGGTCAGCCACGACCTGCGCACGCCGCTGGCGTCGATCAAGGCGAGCGTCAGCACGTTGCGCCAGACGGACGTGCAGTGGACGGCCGCGGACGAGGCAGCCCTGCTGGCGACGATCGAGCAGGCCGCGGACCGCCTGGACGCGCTGATCGGCAACCTGCTCGACATGAGCCGCCTGTCCGCGGGCTCGCTGCAGCCGTTCCTGCGGCCGACGGCGATCGACGAGGTCGCGCCGGTCGCCCTCCGCGGGCTCGATGCGGGCATGACGGTGCAGCTCGCGGTGCCGGACGGGCTGCCGCTCGTGCGCACCGACCCCGGCCTGCTGGAGCGGGTGCTCGCCAACCTTTTCGCCAACGCGCTGGCCTACTCGCCGCCCGGCCGGCCGCCTGCCCTGCACGCCGAGCAGCGCGGCGAGACGGTGGTGCTGGCGGTCACCGATCACGGCCCGGGCGTGCCGGACGAGCTGAAGCCGCGCATGTTCGAGCCGTTCGAGCGGCTCAGCGCACGGAACACGGGAACGGGGGTTGGCCTCGGCCTGGCCGTCGTCAAGGGCTTCACCGACACGATGGGCGGCTCGGTCACCGCGGCCGACACCGCCGGCGGCGGCCTGACGATCCGGGTCACGCTGCCCGTCGCCAGCCGGTCCGCGAGTCCCGCCGTGCGGGCCGAGCCGTGACCCGGGTGCTGGTGATCGATGACGAGGCACCGATCCTGCGGGCGCTGCAGATCAACCTCGCCGCGCGCAAGTACGAGGTCTCCGTGGCGGCCGATGGCGCGTCCGGGCTGGCCGCGATGGCCAGGGAGCGCCCGGACGTGGTGATACTCGACCTCGGCCTGCCGGACATGGACGGCACGGAAGTCATCAGGGGGGTCCGCGGCTGGACCTCGACGCCGATCATCGTGCTCTCGGCGTGGGGCCAGGAGAGCCAGAAAGTGGCCGCACTCGACGCGGGCGCCGACGACTACGTCACCAAACCATTCGGGATGGACGAACTGCTCGCCCGGCTGCGCGCCGCCGTGCGGCGGGCCTCCCGCGCGCCGGATGAGCCGGTGGTGACCACTGCGGACTTCACCGTCGATCTTGCCGACAAGCGAGTCACCAGGGATGGCCGCGACGTGCGGCTGACCCCCACCGAATGGCAGCTGCTCGAAGTACTCGTACGCAATCATGACAAGCTGGTGACACAGCGGCAGCTGCTGCAGGAGGTGTGGGGTCCGCGATACGAGACCGAGGGCAACTACCTTCGCGTCTACGTCGCGCACCTGCGCAGGAAGCTGGAGCCGGATCCGTCGAAGCCGCGCTACCTGCTGACCGAGCCGGGCATGGGCTACCGGTTCACCGGCGCCGAGCAGAGCCGGTCAGTCATTGCCTGACGAGCGCAGCTCATAGACCGGGTTGTAGATCGTCAGCTCGCCCTTGATCCGGGTGAGGCGCCCGTGCACGACGATCCGGCGGCCCGGCCTGATGCCGGGAATGTCGCGCCTGCCCAGCCACACGAGGGTGATGCTGCCGCTGCCGTCCCACAGGTCCGCCTCCATGGTGAGGCTGGTTCCCCTCGGCCGCAGGGTCACCGTACGCAGCGTGCCTGCCACGTCAGCCATCTCACGGTCGCCGCAGTCGGCGATCAGCCTCGCGCTGACCTGGTGAATATCCTCCTGCAGCTCCTCCTGCAGCTCTTCGGCGTGCAGCTGATCGCGAGCCGCGGTCAGGCGCCGCAGCGCAGAAAGCCGCTTGAACCTCTGCGCCGGCCCGGCCGGGCCGTCCGCGGACGGCCCGGCCGGGCCGCCGGTGGGCCGCGCCGGGCCGGGCGGCACCGTGCTGGGCGGCACCGTGCTGGGCGGCACCGTGCTGGGCGGCACCGGGCCGGGCAGCACCGGGCTGGGCGGCGGGCCCCCGTCTGGGCCAGCGCCGCCAGGGACGCCCGCGGCAGGCCGTGCGCCGGGCTGGGCGGCGGAGACGAGCAGGTCGTGCAGACCCTTCTTCGCCGCCGCCTGCTGGCGCGTTGCCGAGCTCAGCTGGTAGGGCACGCTGGCGACCACTATGCCGCGCTGCTGCAGCAACCTGGTCTTGAGCCGCAGCGCCGTCTGGTTGTGCAGTAGCTGCTCCCACCAGTGCCCGAGCACGTACTCCGGGATGTAGACCGTGACGATGTCGCGCGGGCTCTCCCGGCGCAACCGCTTCACGTAAGCCATCACCGGCCTGGTGATCTCCCGGTACGGCGACGCGACGATGGTGAGCGGGATCGCCAGGCCGCTGCGGTCCCATTCCTCCTTCAGCCGCAGCGTCTCCGCCTCGTCCACGTCGACGGTGATGGCCTCCAGGTGGCTTGGCCTGGTCGCCCGTGCATAGGCCAGCGCCCGCAGCGTCGGCAGGTGCATCTTGGACACCAGGACGATCGCCCGGTTGCTGGCCGGCAGCGTGACCGGCGCGTCCGGCGGCGGGATCAGCTCCAGCGCGACGCTGGCGTAATGTTGGTGGATGCCGCGCATGGTCAGCCAGATCACCGGCATCGCCACCACCACGATCCAGGCACCGCTGGCGAACTTCGACACGAGCACGATCACCAGGACGACGGCGGTGAAGCACGCCCCGATCGTGTTGATGATCCGGGACCGGAACATGTGCAGCCTGGCGCGCGCGTCGGTGGTGCTGCGCAGCAGCCGGTTCCAGTGCCTGATCATCCCGGTCTGGCTGCAGACGAACGACACGAAGACACCGATGATGTAGAGCTGGATCAGCCGGGTCGGCGAGGCCTGGAAGATAACGATCAGCAGGATCGCGAAGCCGGACAGCAGCAGGATCCCGTTGCTGAACGCGAGCCGGTCGCCGCGGGTGTGCAGCTGGCGGGGCAGGAAGCCGTCCCTGGACAGGATCGACGCCAGCACCGGGAAGCCGTTGAACGCGGTGTTCGCCGCTAGCACCAGGATCAGCGCGGTGGCCAGCGACAGCACGTAGAACAGCGGCGAGGCGCCGCCGAATACCGCACTCCCGACCTGCGCGATCACGGTGGGCTGGGCTTGGCCACGCGGCAGGCCGATGCACTGTGACGAGCTCGGGCACACGTGCACGTGGCTGACCAGCGCCAGTGCCGTGACTCCGGCGAACATCGACACGGCGATGCCGCCGAGGAGCGCGAGCGTGGTTGCCGCATTCTTGCTCTTCGGCTTGCGGAACGCGGGCACACCGTTGCTGATCGCCTCCACGCCGGTCAGCGCCGTGCAGCCGGAGGAGAACGCACGCAGCAGCAGGAAGAGCAGCAGCAGCCCGCCGTACTGGTGGGCCGGCGGGTGATAGCCCGCGCTCTCGGCGCGCAGATGATGGCCAAGGCCCAGCCGGGTGCCGCCCCAGGCGATCATCAGCGTGACCACGCCGATGAAGCAGTAGGTGGGGATCGCAAACGCGGTCCCCGATTCCCGCACGCCCCGCAGGTTGATCAGCGCGATCGCGGTGACCACGAGCACGGCGATCAGCGTCACGTGCGAGGCGAGCCCGGGAAACGCCGACGCCAGGTTCGCGACCCCGGCGGACACGGACACAGCGACGGTGAGCGTGTAGTCGACCATCAGCGCGCTGGCCACCGCGAGTCCGACGCGCTGCCCAAGATTGGTGCTTGCCACCTCGTAGTCGCCGCCGCCGGACGGGTAGGCGTGCACGTTCTGCCGGTAGGAGGCCACCACGACGAGCATCAGCACCATGACCGCGAGGGCGATCCACGGAGTGTAGGAGAATAGCGCGATCCCGCCCGCCGACAGCACGATCAGGATCTCCTCGGTCGCATACGCGACCGAGGACAGCGCATCGCTGGCGAAAACCGGCAGCGCGATCTTCTTCGGCAGCAGAGTATGGCCCAGCCGGTTGCTCTGCATCGGCCTGCCGACCAGCAAGCGCTTCACAATCCCGAACACCATCGGCACGAGCGCATGCTAGGCCCGCCGGTGCCCGCCCGTATACATCCGGGCCGATATCGGCCGTCCCGCGTGCGGCCGGGTCAGGGACGCGGGCCCGATCGCAGGCCCGCTGGCCGCCGCCCGCGGCGTGGCCACCGGGCCGCCAGGTCGCCGCGGTGCGGCGGCCCGGCCGCGTGCGGGCGACGGTCCGCCCATTGCGCCTGATCAGCCAGATGAAACGATCGTGAAGTGACGGTGCGCAGGGACGACCCGCTGCCGGGCGGGCGCGCGGGCCGGACCGGGCGCCCGCCCGGGCAGCCGGAGGATGGCCCGGCGCCGACCGGACCGGCGGACGCCGGCCGGCCGGTCCCCGAACTGGCGGACGCCGACCTGATGGCCGCGGGCCCGGCGGACGCTGGCCCGGCGGACGCTGGCCCGGAGCCGCCCGACGGTCAAGATCCAGCGATCAGCGTCGATGACCAGCTCAGCCGGCGCGTCCGGCGGCCGATTGACCTGCTGCGCTTCATCGCCGACGGAATCCAGCTCGTGCTGGTGGCCGCCATCGGCCTGGCCGCGCGCGCGGCCACCACCGGCGTCGAGCAGGACATCGTCGGCGCCAGCCGGCGGCTGCCTGGCCCGCTGCTCGCCATCGCGCACCCGGCGGCGCCCATCGCGCTGCTCGTGCTGCCGGCCGCGCTCGCGCTCCGCCAGATCGTCCGCCGCCAGCCACGGCAGCTTGCCGAGGCCGTCGCCACCGGGCTACTGGCCGCCGTCGCCACCGCCGTCGCCAACGCGCTGCTGCGGACTTCCTCCGCCCAGGTGCTGTACGACGCCATCACCATGGCCCGCCCTGGCGTGAGTCACCTGCCGCCGCTCGATCCCCGCCTAGCCGGCCTCGCGGCCTACACCACGATCATCGGGCTGAGCGGCCGGCCGCGCTGGCGCGCCGCCGTCTGGCTGACGGTCAGCACCTACTCGCTGGTGAGCCTGGTGGCCTCGGAGACGACGGTGCTCGCGCTCGCCATCACGCTGCTCGGCGGGCGGGCAATCGGGCTCGGCGTGCGGTACGCGGCCGGCTATCAGGCGCGGCGCCCGCCGGCCGCGGAAATAGCCCGCGCGCTCGCCCCGGCGGGCTGCCTCGTCGCCGCGATGCGGCGGCTGCCGGGCAACGACATCGGGTCCCGCCGGTACGCGGCGACCATGCGGGACGGCAGCCAGCTCGACGTCACCGTTTTCGACCGGGACCAGCAGGCGGCCGGCCTGCTGTACCGGCTCTACCGCTCGCTCCGGCTGCAGGCACAGGTGTCGCGGACGGCGCTGCTGTCGGTGGACCGGCTGGTGGAGCGGCGCGCGCTGATGTCCTACGCGGCAGCCCAGGCGGGCGTCCGCGCGCCCAGGCTGCGGGCGGCCGTCCGGGCCGGGCCAGAGGCCATTGTCTTCGGCTACGAGCACCATCCGGGCAGCACGCTCGCCGAGCTGCGGCCCGGGCCGGACGATGCTCAGCTGGGCAGCGCCTGGGATGAGGTACTCCGGCTGCATCGGCACCGGGTGACGCACCGCTCGCTGACCGCCGACAGGCTGCTGCTGACCGGCGACGGCAACGTCATGCTGCTCGGTCTCGGCAATGGTGATGTGGCGGCCAGCGACCTGCAGCTGCGCCTGGACGTGGCCCAGCTGCTTGCGGAGCTTGCGCTGCTCGTCGGGCCGGACCGGTCGGCAGACGTCGCGCTGGCCAAGGTGGCCGCTGCCGAGCTGGCCGCGGTGGTGCCGCTGCTGCAGCCCGTCGCCCTGCACCGGGCCACCAGGGCGGCCCTGCGCCAGCACCGGGATGTGCTCCCGGCGCTGCGGAAGCGGCTGCTCGGCGCCGTCGAGAGCGACGACACCAGGCCCGTCCAGCTAGAACGGATCAGGCCGCGCACGCTGGTGACCCTGATCGCCGCCGTCGCCGCGGTATACCTGCTGGCGGGCCAGCTGGCGAAGGTCCGGATCGGCCCGCTGCTGCGGTCGGCGGACTGGCGGTGGACCCTCGCCGCACTCGGCCTGTCGGCGGTCACCTACCTTGGCGCCGCCATGTCGCTGTCCGGCTTCGTGCTGGAACGGCTGAGACTGGCGCGCACCCTGCTGGCGCAGGTGGCGGGCTCGTTCGTCACCCTGGTGACGCCCGCGGCCGTCGGCGGGGCCGCGCTCAACATCCGCTACCTGCGGCGCAACGGCGTCTCGGCGGCGGACTCGGCCGCGAGCGTCGGCGTGTCGCAGCTGGTGGCGTTCACCCTGCACCTGAGCCTGCTGGTGATCTTCGCCGCGATAACGGGCACGGCAAGGGATAGCTCGCTGCAGCCGCCGCGCTGGGTCTTCTTCGTTGTCGCGGGCCTCGTCGTGGTGGGCCTCGCCATGCTGGCCACCCCTCCGGGGCGGCGGCTGCTGCGTGCCCGGATCGCGCCGGGGCTCGGCCAGGTCATCCCGCGGCTGCTCGACGTGGCCCAGCAGCCGGCCAAGCTGGCCCAGGGGATGGGCGGAGCGGCCCTGCTGACGGCCGGCTACATCCTCTGCCTGGCGGCGTGCGTCCGCGCGCTCGGCGGCTCGCTGCCGCTGGCCAGCATCGCCGTGGTGTACCTGACCGGCAGCGCCGTCGGGTCGATCGTGCCGACCCCGGGCGGCCTCGGCGCGGTCGAGGCGGCCCTGTCGGCCGGCCTCGGCGCGGCCGGCCTGCCGGGCGCGACGGCGGTCAGCGCGGTGCTGCTGTTCCGCATGCTGACGTTCTGGCTGCCCGTTCCGATCGGCTGGGGGGCGCTGAGCTACCTGCAGCGGAAGGGCTCGCTGTGACGGCTTGCGTTGGCGCCAGAGCCGGGGCTCGGGTCAGGCGAGCCTGGCGACGGCGAGCGATGCGGCCAGCAGCACGATCGCCCACGACATCGCGCGGAGCGCCTGCTCAAGCGGTGCCAGCAGGGCCGCGGCGTCGATCGTTACGGTCTCGCCGGTGGCGAGCGTGAGGCTGCCGTCCACCCGGGCGGTCCGCCGCCGGATGGTGCGGGCCGGCGTGCTCAGCGGCCGCTGCGCGGCCGATAGGGCGAGCGCGGCTGCCGCCGCCAGCACCGGGGCGACTGCCAGCCGACCGGTCTGCGCGGCGTACGCCGTGAGCACGGGGAAGGCGCCCCAGGCCACCGCGAAGCCGAGGTCGGTGTGGATGATGCCGCCGAAGAGCTCGGCGTTGTAGGCGATGACCAGGACCGGGCCGATCACCATGAACGGCAGTAGGCTCCAGCCGACCCGGCTGATGCCCGCGATGCCTAGCCCGACCGCGCCCGCCAGCCCGGCGGCCGCGACGGCCGTCAGCGCGGCTGCCGGGATCCGGGTCTGCAGCGGGCGGCCGCGCAGCTCATCCAGCGCGTGCGCCGCAAGCCCGACCGCAAGGAAGAACGCGATCAGCGTGGCGACCAGGGCGGACAGGCCGACCCGCGGCGCGAGCGCCGCGCCGATGACGACGTACGACAGGTGCCACGCCGTATAGGGCGGGTGCAGCAGCGTCCACCAGTCCCGCCAGGCGCCCTGGCGGGCGGCGTAATAGGCGGGACGGGCAGCCTGACCCGGTGCCGCGGCGGGCGCGGCCGGCTCGGGCGGCGGCGCACTGGCGGGACCCGGGCTGCTCCCGTCAGCCACTGGCGCGGGTTCCCCACATGACGAGCCCGCCGCCGAGGCTCATGACCTTGACCCCGACGTCCTCGAAGCCCGCCCGCCGCCAGGCGTCGATCGTCCAGGACACGGGGTACCTGCGGTAATGCCCGGAGATATTCGGGCCGAGGAAGCGCCCGACGATGAACCATTCGCGGCCGCCGGTCACCAGCCCGCCGGCCGGCAGCAGCAGCCTGGTGTAGAGCCACCACCAGAACCGCCAGAAGGGCGCTGGCGGGCGGAGGAACTCCAGGCTGGCCACTGTGGCTCCGGGCTTGACCACCCGCGCAAGCTCGGTCAGCGTCGCCTGCGGATCCTGCACGTACCGCAGCAGGTAGGTGAAGGTCAGCGCGTCGAAGGCGCGGTCGGGAAAGGGCAGCTGCTCGGCCCGGCCGGTCACCAGCCGCACCCGGCCCGCCCGGTCGGCGGCGGCGACGTTCGCCTGGCCCTGCCTGAGCATCTGCTCGGTGAGGTCCACGCCGATTATCTGCGCGTCCGTCCGGTCAGCGAGCTGCAGCGCGACGCCGGCCGTCCCCGATGCGACGTCGAGCACCGTCCGGCCCGCGGCGGGCGCTACCTGGTCGACCATGGCCCGCCGCCAGCGGCCGTTCTGGCCCATCGAGAGGATCTCGGCGAGCCGGTCATACCTTGCGGGGAGCGGGGCGAACAGTCGCTGTGCGAAGCGGTTGCCGCCCGCGCCGGCGGGAAGCGTCATGGGCGTCTCCTCGTGGCTCGCAGGATTTCAACGTTACGCCCTGATAACGGCGTCGGCATGCGGCAAGATCACGGCGGCCGGGCCAGATTTGCCGCGGCGGGCGCCGGATTCGAGCCGGCGGCGTCCAGGGTTCGTCTCCTGGTGGTGATCAGTCGGCTGTCTCGTGCGGTGCTAGAGGTAGGTATCCGCGCGCGCCCGGGACCCCACCCACTCACCTGCCTGGCGGTCGATCAGAGCGTGACCCGCGAGACGCGGGGAGTGACTGATGCGCGGTTAACTTGCATGTTCGTTTGCGTTTAGCTGGGGATTCGGAGGCGAACGCTATGCCAAGCCTTTACCACTCTGTGGTTTTTCGTTGATCGAATTGCAATATACGGTCGCCAGGACCCACGAACACGGTGCGGCCCGGTGACCATTTCAGCGCGTCGGTGACCTTCAGCGGCGCCTCGACCTACACCCTGGTGCTGACCGACAGCACCCA
>WNGD01002351.1_pt1 | contig 19738 bp, 18 predicted proteins | sample 5400671 | NCBI WGS metagenome assembly WNGD01 (sample SAMN13153369, study PRJNA577476) | soil metagenome | isolation source: 40 cm soil or saprolite under grassland replicate 2 | place: USA:California | collected 2016-06-15 | reverse complement strand
GGCCGCCGCCGGTCGCGAGCGCGCTGCACATGGCGTCGGGCGTGGCGAGCGCTTCCACCGTGCCGTCGATCCCGAATCGATAGGGATGGCTGTGGCCGTGATGGGCGACCAGCGCGACCGCATGCGTCCCGTCTTCCCACATCACCGGAGGCGGCCCGAAGTCCTCGCTGTCCTGGTAGTCGCCGTAGCTGGTGGGCTGGATGTTCAGGTTCTTGTCCTCGGCGAGGCGCTTTGAAATGCGGCCATCGGAAATGTGGAGCTCGGAGTCAGCCCAGCCAGGAAAACCGGGCTTGTCGACGCCGAGAAAGGCGATGTGGTCGGACTGCATCCAGGCGATGTTCCAGATCCCGCTCGCAAGCGAGGCGACGCCGTGCGGCGCCGACTTGGGGCTCTCTTCCGCAGGCAGCGTCCAGAGAGCGAACACTTCCTCGAGGCCGGCGTTTTCGCCCAGGTCGGCCGTGAACGCGATTCGCTTGCCGTCGGGCGACCAGGCAGCGGCATCGACGTGGTAGGTGGGGGCAGTCAGCCGCCAGGGCTTGCCGTGCTCGACCTCCATCACCCACACGCTGGCGTACTCGTCCCGGACGCCGACGCCGTCCATCCGCCACGTGTAATCGCGGATGCGCCGGGCGGTCGGGTCGTCGTCCTTGCCGACGATGAACCGCTTCTCACCAGACCCGCCGATCAGGAGCAGCCTCTGCCCGTCCGGAGACCACTCCGCCGCGCCCACGCCGCTCGGAAGGTCGGTCACCTGGCGAGGCTCCCCACCGGCCAGAGACATGACCCACGCCTGGGGCTTGCCGGTGCGGTCGGAGATGAAGACAAGCGACCTGCCGTCCGGCGAGAAACGAGGCCGGCCGTCGCTGGCCTTGGCGCTGGTCAGCTGCTCCGGCTCGGTGCCCTTGAACGTCGTCCTCCACAGCCGTCGCGCGTATTTGCCGTCTTCGACCGTCCGGCGGACGTAGACGATCGTCTCCCCATCCGGCGAAACCGCCAGTGTCGAAATCACGACTTGGCTCAGGAGGTCTTTGCCCGTAAAAGGCCTCCGGCCGTTTACGCGCGTCGCCGCCTCGTGTTCTGTTCTCTCGAGCGTCTCCATGTGCTAAGGATGCTCCGTACTGGACCATCTGCAAGAGCTGATCTGCGAGCTGGTGGCGATCGAGTCGGTCAATCCCGACCTCGTCGCGGGCGGTCCCGGCGAAGTCGCGATCGCCGGATTCGTCGCGGCGTGGCTGCGCGACGCCGGTCTCGAGGTGTCGATGGTCGAGCCGGTGCCGGGCCGCCCGTCGGTGGTGGGTATGGTGCGCGGGTCGGGCGGAGGGCAGTCGCTGATGCTGAACGCGCACATGGACACCGTCGGCGCGGGCGGAATGGAGTCCCCGTTTACGCCTCGAGTTGAGGACGGCCGTGTGTACGGCCGCGGCGCCTACGACATGAAGGGAAGCCTCGCGGCAATCATGCTGGCGGCGCGCCGCGCCCGCGATTTGAAGCTGAAGGGCGACCTGATCGTCACGGCGGTGGCCGATGAGGAGGTCGCCTCGCTTGGCACCTCCGCGGTGCTCGAGCGATTTCGCGCCGACGCCGCGATCGTGACCGAGCCGACCGAGCTCCGCCTCTGCCTCGCGCACAAGGGATTCGTATGGCTGGAGGTGGCGACGACCGGCGTGGCCGCGCACGGCTCACGCGCCGACCTGGGCGTGGATGCGATCGCGAACATGGGCCCAGTGTTGAGCGGCGTTCGGGACCTGGATCAAAGATTGCGGTCTGGACCGCGCCACCCGCTGCTGGGCACCGGCTCCATCCACGCGTCGCTGATCGAAGGCGGCCAGGAGATGTCGACTTACCCGGCACGCTGTGTCGTGAAGTTGGAGCGCCGAACGATTCCGGGCGAGGACGGCCGCGAGATCGAAGGCGCGAAGGTGCTGCTCCAACGACCGCCGTCCGAGTTGCGGCCCGACCATCCGGTCAGCGTGGCTGTCGCCGAGGCTGCGGGACACCCCGACCTCATCGGCGCCGCCTACTGGATGGACATGGCCTTGACGAACGCGGCCGGCATCCCGACGGTCGCCTTCGGCCCGGCCGGAGAAGGAGCTCACGCCGACGTCGAATGGGTCGACGTGGCGTCGGTGGAAAGATGCGTCGCGGTGTACGTGCGCGCCGCCGAGCTGCTGTGCAGCTGATCGGGCACGTTGACGCGGGAGGAGGGTGAGCGCTTCAGGTCAGATTTTCGAATTCCGATTGTGGACGCTATTGACGCCGCAGCCCGTGGCAAACAAGGCCTCTGACCGACCAGCCCAGCACGTCGCAGGATAGGACTCAAAGACGACTCCGCCGGACAGATTCCTGCTTGACGTCGTGTTAACCAAAGCTGAGAATCTCGGCCACAGTCTGGGGAGCCTTGGTTTGAGGTGGGCCGTGTGTCACGTTGTCTACTGCCGGCCGCGTATCGCTTCGCGCAACTGCAATGCTGGGTGCGCCGCTGATGACGTCTGAACAGCCTGGCCGCCCCGAGCCGGCGCCCATCCCGCCCTCGTTCTACGAGCGGGAATCCCTCGAGCCGCGATCGGGCAAGCCGCCGCCCTCAGCAAGTACTGCCAGAACGCCGGGAGTGCAACCATGGTGGCGGTCGCTGCCCGGATTCCGGACGGGAAAACGCTGGAAGCAGGTCGTGGCCGTTTTCGGATATCTGGTCATAGCGATCTGGATCGTGCAGATCGAGTCGAACCCCGCTCTTTCCTTGTTCGGGTTGCTGAGCCTGGCCGCTGTTTGGCTCGCGACTAACGCATTCGGCATTAGGACAAAGCTTCCCGCGTTCGGATCGCCGAACCGGCTGGTCGCTGGCGGCGCGTGGTCAGGCCTGGTGATCGCGATGCTCGTAACTGCGAGCGCTGCCAGTCCACCTCCAGGTACGTCCAACGCGGGTGTTGGAGCAGGACCCACATCGCCATCGCCGATAGCCGCGGCCGTCGCTAATTCATCCTCGCCGACGGCATCGTCCGGAGTCGCCTCTGCCCCATCAAGCCCCACACAGTCACCGATTCCCACACCCAAGCAATCCCCGGTTCAAGCGCCATCGCAGGCGCCTTCGCCGCCGCCTGTCGCGTTCGACTTTTGCGGCGCGCCGGCGAATCCTTGGCACTACAACTTCTGCGCGTCCGACATCGGCAAGTACGTCACCAGCCCTCCGTCAGGCTTCTGTAGCTACTTCAGCTGCATATCCAGCTTCTGGCAAGGCAGCGGCTGGGTCGCCGAATGTAGCGACGGGGCGTACAGCCTTTCCGGCGGTCGTTCTGGCGCCTGCTCTCATCACGGTGGGGTTTTGCGTCCTCTATGGGCCTAGTTGTGAATCGGGATCAGGCACCTGCATTACCAGAGGATTGGTCAGTGGTCTCGACCGACGCTGGTCCGGTAACCCTGGTGCCAATTGAAAGCCTGAATGCGCGCGCTGGGCAACTGACTGACTGGGTCGCCCAGGCCCAGGCTAGCTCTGCCTCGTTGCGGGCTCAGGCGGAAGACCACTATGCAGCCTCTGCGGCGATTTTGGTTCCTCGCAGGAAAGAGTGGGCTGTCCCATCAGCGATTGCGCCCGATGTCGAGCGGGCCAGCAGTTTGGCCGAGGCGATCGCTGCGAACGACACAGTCGCAGCGGATCTCAAAGAACACAAATCCCACGGCAACGTGTTTGGCCGCATCGGCGCATGGAGGCACGAGCGCGGTTTAACCCGAGAGCGAGAGACCGAGGCCACTGAACTACGAGCACTTCTGATTGAAATCGCGAAGGCGATGCCTCAATCGACCCTCCCTGAAGCCGATGCCGAGATCCGCGCAGGAACTGAGCTCAGAGGTCAGGCAACCAATTTGGATCAGCAAGTCGAGGCAACCAAGAGCTCGGTGGCAGCCCTAACGGAGGAGGTCAATCGCCGCCAGGAATCTATCCAGGCAATGGGCTTTGATGCCCTTTACGAAGCCGCGTTGCTTCAGACGTCCGGCGCAAGACCCGTTGACTCACCTCTCATGCTCAAGCCTGGCGAGACGGCCTATCTTGGAGTTCCGGCGACACTCGCGCGGATGGTGACGAGGACCCACTACGTCGGCGGTTCTTCCGGCTTCAGTTTCCCGATCGGACATACGGGTATTCGCTACCGAGTCGGTACCTTCCGAGGACAACCGGTTCAGCAGCAAACACTGTCACAACTTGATTCGGGCACCTTTGTCCTGACCAACCAGCGAGTCGCCTTTATCGGCCGAACCAAATCGACCAGCATTGCCCTGGGCAAGATCCTTCACGTCGAGGTCTACACCGACGCTGTGGCCGTGTTCCAAGAGCGTCGCGAGAATCCGGACTTTTACCTCATGTCGCAGCCTGGGCGTGCTGTCTTCTTGCTGAATTGGGTTGTGGGACGCGAATCGCCGCCAAAGTCACCACGGGCGTCGAGGACATAGACGGATTGAGTAGTGCGCGAGGCCAGTCAGTGTGGAGAAGAGGTGCCCTGACTGGTTTTGTGCGGCGCCACGAACTGGGTTGGGATCTTGCAATGGGAGCATTGACGGTCATCTACGTCGCGCTCGCATTCAGTGAGGATGCGGCCACCCGGCCCGTTTCACTGGCGATATGGGGACTGGCCGTAGTTTTCCTAATTGAGTTTTCCACACGATGTTTCGACGCATTCGACCGATTCGCGTATTTGAAGTCGCATTGGCTCGACCTCGTTACAGCTGTACCGGTACCTGGAATCCCGGGTCTCCGGATAATCAGACTCTTGCGCCTTCTTCGCTTCGCGAAGGTTGGCATTCTGGTCAGGCGAGGGCTTATCGCCCGCGGTTGGGCGGAAACCGGACTAATCTGGCCGACACTGGTTCTCTTTTGGGTCGGCTCCGCCTTGGCGCTGTGGCTGGTAGAGCACGATGCTCCTGGCAGCACCATCCTGACGTTTTCGGACGCAATGACCGCAGCCTTTGTTACCGCCGCAACTCTTGGCTTTGGTAGGCATGGCCTGCCTGTCACCCAGGACGGTCAAATCATCGCCGCAACCATCGTTTTTTTCGCACTCGGGTTGTGGGGCTTTGCATCGAGCAACTTGACCCGAATGTGGCTCAACGCGCAGCAACAGGTGCCGAACCGTGAAATCGACGAATTGATTCGCGACGTCCGCGCATTACTCGAACAACTGGAGAAGGGAACTGCGATAGTCGCCGAGGCGACTCTGGCGGGCTCGCCATCTACTGCAACCTCCCCGCTACTTCCGTTAGGCGACGCTTCGGGCTTGCCGGATGTTGGACTGCACTCGAGCGCTGCTGAGCTGCCTAGATAGAGAATGCAACCACCGTCGGTCGGCGAAGTTTCCCCCGATGGCCGCTGGTCCTGGGACGGCACGCGCTGGATTCCAACCCAGCCTGCCACCCCGATGCCTCAGCTTTACGCGCCAGTACAAACGCCAGCGTACCCACCGGCGGTCTACGTCTACGGGCCGCGTACTAACGGCTCAGCCGTCGCGTCCCTTGTTGTCGGCATTCTGTCGTGGTTTCTGTGCCCAATCATCGGCGGCGTAATTGCAGTGGTGCTCGGGCATATCGCCCGACGAGAGATCGGGCGCAGCGGAGAAAGCGGTGGCGGGCTTGCGATCGCGGGCCTGATCTTGGGTTACGCCCACATCTTCTTCTACGGCATTTTCGCGATCTTCTGGTTGGTTGTCTTCGGAGGGATAGCTGCGCTGATCGGCGCAACAGCCACCATCCCGACACCGACCCCATAGTCGTCTGTCAGCGGCGCGAAAAACTCAGGGAAGTGACCGGGTGATTGGGGTGGCGAGCTCGTTTGGCGCGGCGTTCTGGCGCCCTAGGTGCTTGTCAGGTTGTCGAGCCTGGCACGCAACTCCGTGATGAGCGAGCGTTCCTGCTCGGTCGAGTCGCGCATGCGGATCGTGACCGCTCTGTCGTTCAGGGTGTCGAAGTCAACCGTCACACAGAACGGAGTGCCGATCTCGTCCTGTCGCCGGTAGCGCCGGCCGATGTGCCCGCCGGTCTGGTCGTACTCCACCCGGAACTGCCCGCGCAGCATCTGCACGACGTCCTGCGCAACGCGAATCAGCTCCTCCTTCTTCGACAGCGGCACAACGGCGATCTGCACCGGCGCCACGTTCGGGTGCAGGCGCAGCAGCACCCGCGGCTCGTTGTTCACCACGTCCTCGTCGTACGCGTCCAGCAGCAGCGTGATGAAGATCCGCTCCACGCTCACGGCCGGCTCGATCACCCACGGCAGATAACGCTCGTTCGTCTCCGGATCCAGGTACGTGAGGTCCTGCTTCGAGCGCTCCTGGTGCACCGCCAGGTCGTAGTCCGTGCGGTCGGCGATCCCCTCCAGCTCACCCCACCCAAACGGAAACTCGTACTCGATATCGGTCGTCTGCTTCGAGTAGTGCGACAGCGACACCTTCGGGTGGTCATAGAACCGCAGGCGCGACGCATTGATCCCGAGCACGTCCGTGTACCAGCGCATTCGCTCGTTCCGCCAGTAATGAAAAGAAGACTCGTCCTCGCGCGGCCGCACGAAGTACTCCATCTCCATAAGGTCGAACTCGCGCACTCGGAACACGAAGTTGCCCGGCGTGATCTCGTTGCGAAACCCGCGACCCTGCTGCGCGATACCAAACGGCACCCGCAGGCGGGTCGAGTTGATCACGTTCTTGAAGTCGACGAACATCCCTTGCGCCGTCTCGGGCCGCAGATAGACCTCCGACGCGCGATCCTCCAATGCACCGACGTAGGTACGGAACATGAGGTTGAACATCCGCGCGTCGTCCAGCGGACCGCCGCACTCGGGGCATTTCTCGCCAAAGACCTGGTCGGCCCGCCATCGCTTCTTGCAGTCCCCAAGGCACTGACGCAGCGGGTCGACGAAATTGGTCAGGTGGCCTGACGCCTCCCACACCGCGGTCGGCATAATCAGCGTCGACTCCAGCCCGACCACGTCGTCGCGCAGCTCGACCATGTGCCGCCACCACAGGTCGCGGATCGCGCGCTTCACCGATACGCCGTACGGGCCGTAGTCGTAAAAGCCCGACAGTCCGCCGTAAATCTCACTCGACGGGTAGATGAATCCGCGCCGCTTCGTGAGAGCGACGACTTTGTCCATGACCTGGTCGCGTGGAACCATCGGAGGCAAACCTAGCAGGGGCGCAGAATCGTCGAGTGGGCCGGCGCGACGTCCTCCTCTTCACCATGGACGAGGCGTACGCTCGGCTGCGCGACCGGCTCGAGCGCCTCACCGACGGGGAGTTCTTCTGGAAGCCGGTGCCCGAGGCGTGGTCTATCCGCGAGGATCGGCCCGGCCACTGGACCTATGACTACGCGATCCCCGACCCCGATCCGCCGCCCGTCACGACCATCGCGTGGCAGGTGACGCACCTGGCGACGACCCGGTTCATGTACCACGAGTGGGCTTACGGCGCCGCGAAGCTCACCTTCCCAGACCTGCTGATCCCAGGCGACGTCGCGGGCGCGGTCGAGTTTCTGCATGGGGGTTACGAGGCACTCCGTGCGGACCTCGAATCCGAGGACGACCTCGATCAGCCCCGCAAGACCAACTGGGGCGACATGTGGCCGGCGTGGCGCATCTTCACCGCCATGACCGACCACGACGCCCTCCACACGGGGATGATCGGCGGGCTCCGCGACCTCTACTGCTGGACCACCCGGAGCTGATTCAGGAAGGCAAGCGACTTCAAGCGGCGGTCCAGGTGATGCTCCAGCTGCGCCTGCAAAACGCCCTCGATCGAGGCCATCAACGATGCGTCCAGCTTCAGCCGCCGGTAGGTCTCCACGTCGCCCGACGCCATCAGGCGGAGCACCTTGATCGTGGCCACGGGAACCAGGTCCATCGCCGGCAGCGCGCACGTATCGCAAAGAAATCCACCCGCCTCCGGACTGAAGGCGGCCGGCCGCGCCGCCAGCGGCCGCTCGCACGACGCGCACGACATCAGCTGCGGCGCATACCCCAACAGATCAAGGGCGGTCATCAGGAACCACGCTGACGCGCGGCGAGGATCCGATTCGTGGGAAAGCTCCTGAAGAGAAGCGACCGCCAGCTCGTACACCCCGTCGATCGGGTGCCGGTCCTCGCACACCCGCTCCGCCAGCTCGGCGATCAGCGCGGCATGCGCTATCAGCTCGACGTCACCATCGATCCGGTACCCGGGCACGCGCTGCACCTGCGCCACCACGTCGAGCTCGCCTCGTCCCTTCGCCAGCAGCACGTCGACGTGCCCGTACAGCTCCAGCGACGGTCCCAGCTTCGACGATGTCCGCCGCGCTCCTTTCGCGATCGCGCCCACCTTGCCGTGGTCGCGGGTCAGCAGCGTGAAGATTCGGTCCGCCTCGCCGTAGTCGAGCTTGCGCAGGACGACGGCCCGGTCACGATAGGTGGCCAGTCTCTTCCTCCACCGGGGCTTCCTTCGAGCCGTGAGATCCGTCGACGTGCCCGAACGCCTCGGCCGGCCACGGGCGATCGGCTGTGAGCCGCACGATCTCGATCCGGCGGCCCTTCACCTTCTCCACCATCCACTTGATGTGTTCGGTCGTGAACGTGTCGCCTTCCTCGGCGATCTTGCCCAGCATCGCGTGCACGTACCCGCCGACCGAGTCGTAATCCCCCGACTCCTCGATGCCGAGGTGCAGCCGCTCGTTCAGCTCCTCCAGCGGGAACCCCGCGTCCACGCGGGCTTCGTGATCGTTCAGCAGCGTCAGCAGGTCCTCTTCCGCGGTGTCGTATTCGTCGCGGATCTCGCCGACGATCTCCTCGAGCAGGTCCTCCAGTGTCACCAGCCCTGCGGTGCCGCCGTACTCGTCGACCACGATCATCATGTGCTGCTTCTTGACGCGCATCTCGTTCAGCAGCTCGTCGACCTTCTTCTGCTCCGGCGTGAACTCGATCGGCCGCAGCACCTTGTCCATGTCGAACTTCCGCGAGCTCGCGAGGGTGTAGTAGAGCAGCAGGTCCTTGACGTGGATCAGGCCGATCACATGATCGATGTCGTTCTCGTACACGGGCAGCCGCGTATGCCGGTCCTGCTTGAAGAGCTTGACGAGGTCACGCAGCTGCGCGCGCTTCTCGACGGCCACGATGTCGGTCCGCGGGATCATCACCTCGCGCACGGTCTTGTCTCCGATCTCGATGATGCCGTGGATCATCTGGTGCTCCTGCTCCTCGATCACCCCTTGCTCTTCGGAGACGTGCAGGACCGTGAGCAGCTCTTCCTCGGTGAGGTATGGGGCGCGAGACCCGCGCCCGCCGGTGATGCCTCGGGAGATGATCGTCACCGCCCAGAGGATCGGACTCAAGAAGGTGGCGATCCGGTCGACTGGTCCGGCCGCGGCGAGCGCCACACGCTCCGCGTTAGCGATCGCAAGCGTCTTGGGCGTCACCTCGGCCGCGATCAGGATGACGATCGACAAAAAGAACGACACCAGCAGCGTGAGCCACAGCCGCCACGTCTCCGGCACTCCGGCACGCGTCAGTATCGAGTCCGTCATCAGCGCCGTCGCCGTCGAGGCCACGATCAGGGCCAACGTGTTCGTGAACAAAACGGTGGACAGGAATCGGTTCGGATCGGAGCGCAGGCGCTGCAGGATCGCGGCGGCCGGGCTCCCCTGTTCGGCGAGGAAGCGCACGCGCAACCGGCCCACCGACGTGAGCGCGGTCTCGGTGCCGCTGGCGAGGGCGGCCACGACAAAGCACACGAGCAGCGTGATCAGCTCGATCAGCTCTTGGCCGTTCATCGAGAGAGGGCTATCGGAAGAGCTCGCTGACGCTCCGGTTCTCGTGCACCCGGATGATCGCCTCAGCGAGCAGAGGCGCCACCGACAGGACCGTCAGCGGCGGGCCCAGCTTCTCCGCTGGGATGGGGACGGTGTCGGTCACGATCACTTCTTCAACGTCGGCCTTTCTGAGTCTTTCCACGGCGTCGCCGGACAATACAGGATGGGTCGCGGCCAGGAGCACTTTATTCGCGCCTTGCTGGCGCAGGGCGGACGCGAGGTTGGAGACGGTGCCGCCCGTGGTGATGATGTCCTCGACGACCACGCAGTCGCGGCCTTTCACATCACCTGAGATCGCGATCACCTCGACCAACTGCTCGTCGGTGCGCCGCTTGTAACCGAACGCGATCGGCGCGCCGAGGTCGTTGGCCACGGCCTCCGCGCGGCGGCCTCCGCCCGCGTCGGGCGCGACGATCGTGAGCTGCTTCAGATTGAGCCTCTTCAGGTACTCGGAGAAGATGCGGTGCGGCGACAGGTGGTCGGTCGGCACGTCGAAGAAGCCCTCGATTGCTTCGGCGTGCAGGTCGAACAGCAGCAGCCGGTCGGCGCCGGCCAGCGTGATGAAGTTGGCGACCAGCTTGGCCGAGATCGGCTCGCGCGGCTGCGTCTTGCGTTCCTTGCGCGCATAGCCGTAGTAGGGGATGACCGCGGTCACCCGACCGGCCGATGCGCGGCGCAGCGCGTCGAGGATGATGAACAGCTCCATCAGGTGCTCGTTGACCGGTGGGCTCGTCGGCTGGATGACGAACACGTCGTGGCCCCGCATCGAGTCCTCGATCTTCACGTTGATCTCGCCGTCCGGAAAGTGGCGGAGGCGCGGATCGGTCAGCGGGACGTCCAGCGTCTCGGCGATCCGGCCGGCCAGCATCGGGTTCGCGCCGCCGGAGATCAGCTTCAACTCGCCCCATGGCGAGGCTTCGGTCCTGGTGTACTCGACCGCGGTCTGCAGCCTCCCGATCACCTGTCGCCTGGGCTCGAATCCGGCGAATCCAATGGTTTCCTCCGTACCACCCTAGCTGGAACTCCCACGGCTGTCGCGCCGTCCGGCACGTCTTTCGTCACCACGGACCCGGCCCCGGTCCGCGCGCCCTTGCCAAGTTTGACCGGAGCGACGAACATCGTGTCCACGCCGACGAACGCGCCGTCGCCAATCTCGGTCCGGTTCTTGTTGGCGCCGTCGAAATTGGCCGTAATCGTACCCGCGCCGATGTTGGCGTCCTCGCCCAGGTCGGTGTCGCCGAGGTAGGAAACGTGAGGCACGCGGCTGCGCCGGCCGACCTTCGTGCGGACGAGCTCGACGAAGCTGCCGATGTGGACGTCCTCGCCGATCACGCTGCCGGGTCGAAGCTTGGCGAACGGACCGCAGTCGGAGCGGTCGGCGATCCTCGCGTCCTCTATGTAGACGTGCGGTCCGATGCGGCACTCGGCGCCGATGTGAGTGTCGCCCTTGAGCACGGTGAACGGCTCGATCACCGTGTCCTGACCGACCGTCACGGTCGCATCGATGAAGGTGCTGTCGGGGTCGACGATGGTGACTCCGCTCAGCATGCACTGCTCGAGCAGACGCCGGCGCAGGATGTCGGTCGCCGCGGCGAGCCGCACGCGGTCCTTGACCCCCATCGCCTCGTTCGGGTCGTCGAGCTCCACGATCGTCACCGGCTTCAGGTGCGGGAACACGTCCGTGAGGTAGAACTCGCCGGCCTTGTTGTCGTCGGAGACGTTCTCCAGGGCCTCGACCAGCTTGCTGCCGTCGAAGCAGTAGACGCCGACGTTGAACTCGTGCACCTTGGCCCGCACTTCGGCCGTCGCGTCCTTCCGCTCGACGATCCTCTCGAAGGCGCCTTCGGGACCGCGGATGATTCGGCCGTCGTCGCGCGTCGGATCCTCGACGCTGGCGATGGTTGCCGGTGCGCCGGAGTCCCGGTGTGCGTCGATGATTTTCTGGATGCCGGCTGCGGTCAGCAGCGGTGAGTCGCCATTGACGACCAGGACCTGCCTGCCCCGAAGCTCACCGGCCGGGACCTGCTGCACCGCGTGGGCGGTGCCCTTCGGGTCGCGCTGGTAGACAAGCTCGGCACGTCCGTCCAGGTGAGCGGCCACCTCGGCGTGGTGGGGGTTCGCGATCACCTTGACGTCCTTCGCGCCGGCCCCTTCCACCGCGAGGAGCACCCAGTCGACCATGGGGCGGCCGCAGAGGGGATGGAGGACCTTCGGAATCCGCGACCGCATCCGTGTGCCGTGGCCGGCGGCGAGTATGACTGCGGTCAGGGTTTGGCTCAGCTCAGTTCGATTATGCCAGCTAAGCTCGAATCTGCCTTGCCCTCAGAGAGCCACCGCGAGCAGGACTTCGAGCGGGGGGTGCTGCGCCGCAAGACCGCGGCCGGCCGTCGCCGAGCACAACCTCTGAACTGCCCGCGGTCCGCGTGACCGAGTAGAACTGCGGCCGGTTCCAGTTCGCGCTGTCGATCGTCGCGATGGGACCGGTGTTGTACAGGAAGGTGTTGGCGTCCCTCACCTGCGTGCGGAACCTGAACCTGTAGGCGACGTCTGGCCAGGCGTCGCGGTTGTTGTCGATGTAGATGGCGTAGAGGACGTCGTCACGAGCTCGAAGAAGTTCGGCCTGCGATCGGGACCCTCGAGCTTGATGTAGTTCGCGATCAAAATGACGGTGCCCGCGGCGTGGGGACTGACGAACGCGTAGAGATCGGTGCTCTCTGCAACCGGGTCTTTCGCGATTGCGGGGGTTTCGCGACGCGATGACATCTCCTACCTCTCTGACGGGACCAAACCGTCAGCTCGCGCCGCCTTGTACAGGCGTGCAGCCAGCTCCGGGTCCCGGTGAACGATGTGGTCGGCGCCGACGAACACCGAGATCTCCCCGCTCGTGAGCGGTCGCCGGCCGAACTGTTCAGCGCAGGGCGTAGCATCACCTACTTGATGAGCGAAGTTCCCGCCCCCAACCTGGAGGGCGCGGTGCCTTCCCACATGCCAGTCCTGCCGTTGAAGTCGACGGTGGTGTTCCCGCGCATCTTCATCCCGCTGTCTGTTGGACGGAAGAAGTCGCTCCAGCTCCTCGACGACCTCTCCGGTGTCGAGCGCCACATCGCCGTCGCGACCCAGCTCGACGAGGCCGCCGAAGAGGTCGCTTTCAAGGACATTCATCACGTGGGGACGATGGTCCGCGTCCAGCACCTGCTGAAGCTGCCGGACGGAACGGTGCAGCTCGCCGTGCTCGGCCTGCGCCGGATCCGGCTGACGAGTGTGCAGTCGGCCGAGCCCTACCTCACCTGCGCGGTGGAGATGCACCCGGAGATCACCGAAGACATCCTCACCATCGAGCGCGAAGCGCTCATGCGGCGCGCAACCGCGTCGTTCCAGCAGCTGGTCTCGCTGGCGCCACACCTGCCGGCCGAGCTGGCCGGCGCCGCCGGCGCGATCGACGACCCGCTGCACCTCGCCTACTACATCGCCAACCACATCCGGCTCACCACCGAACAGCGCCAGGAGATCCTCGAGCTCGACTCGTCCAAGACCAAGCTCGAGCGCCTGCTCGGCCACATGTCGCACGAGCTGGAGGTGCTGGAGCTCGGCCGCAAGATCCAGACCCAGGCTGAGGAGCAGATGGGCAAGGCGCAGCGCGAGTACTTCCTGCGTGAGCAGCTGAAGGCGATCCAGCGCGAGCTCGGCGAGCTCGACTCGGAGCACGCGGAGCTCAGCGAGCTGCGCGAGCGCATCGAGAAGGCGGGACTGCCGCCCGAGGCCAAGCGCGAGGCCGACCGCGAGATCGCGCGCCTCGAGCGCATCCCGTCGGCGTCACCCGAGTCGTCGGTGATCCGCACGTATCTCGAGCTGATGGTGTCGCTGCCGTGGAACATCTCCACCGGCGGCGAGGTCGATGTGAAGAAGTCGCGCGAGATACTCGACGCCGACCACTACGACCTCGACAAGGTCAAGCAGCGAATCGTCGAGCACCTGGCGGTGCGGCGGCTGAAGCAGGTACGCGGTTCGACCGACCGCGGCCGCGAACCCATCCTGTGCTTCGTCGGCCCGCCCGGCGTCGGCAAGACGTCGCTCGGCCAGTCGATCGCCCGCGCGATGGGCCGCAAGTTTGCACGCGCCTCGCTCGGCGGGGTGCATGACGAGGCGGAGATCCGCGGCCACCGCCGCACGTACATCGGCGCCATGCCCGGCCGCATCTTGCAGGCGATCCGCCGCGCCGAGTCGAACGACCCCGTGTTCATGCTCGACGAGGTCGACAAGATCGGCGCCGACTGGCGAGGCGACCCCTCGTCGGCATTGCTCGAGGTGCTCGACCCGGAGCAGAACAAGGACTTCCGCGACAACTACCTCGACGTGCCTTTCGACCTGTCCAAGGTCATGTTCATCACGACCGCGAACTCGCTGGAGACGATCCCGCCCGCATTGCGCGACCGCATGGAGGTGCTGCACCTCTCCGGCTACACCGAGGAGGAGAAGGTGCAGATCGCGGAGATCTTCCTCATCCCCAAGCAGGTGCTCGCGCACGGCCTGCGCGCCGGCGAGGTCACCATCTCGGAGGAGGCGATCCGGCTGATCATCCGCCAGTACACCCGGGAGGCGGGCGTGCGCAACCTCGAGCGAGAGATCGCGTCCGTGATCCGCCGCGACGTCGCCGAGATCGCCTCTGGCAAGCGGCTGAAGCGGATGGACGACACCAAGAAGGTGCGCGCGGCGCTGGGCAAGCGCCGCTTCTTCGACGACGTCGCCGAGCGCATCGACCGGCCCGGCATTGCGACCGGCCTGGTGTGGACCCCGACCGGCGGCGAGATCATCTTCGTCGAGGCGACGCTCACGCCGGGCAAGGGCGAGCTGAAGCTGACCGGCCAGCTCGGCGAGGTCATGAAGGAGTCGGCCGCAGCCGCGCTCTCCTACCTCAAGTCGCGCGCCATCGACATCGGGATCGACCCCGCGCTGTTCGACAAGAACGACATCCACGTCCACGTTCCCGCGGGCGCGCAGCCCAAGGAAGGACCTTCCGCCGGCGTGACCGTGCTGACCGCGATGGCCTCGATCCTCACCGGCCGCCCGGTCCGCGACGACGTGGCGATGACTGGAGAGATCACATTGCGCGGCAAGGTGCTTCCGATCGGCGGGATCAAGGAGAAGGTGCTCGGCGCGCACCGCGCCGGCCTTCGCCGCGTCCTGATGCCCTCACACAACGAAGCCGACCTGGACGACATCCCCGCCGACCTGCGCAAGGAGATGCGGTTCGTGATGCTGGAGTCGATCGACCAGGTGCTGCGTGAGGCGCTGGTTGCGCCGCGGCCGGTCGCGCTTAATGGAAACGGCGCCCGGACTACCGTCGTTGCGCGCGCCGCAGCATCCAGTCGTGGGCGGCAAGCTCCGCCGAATCGTCGAGGGGTGAAAGGCCGCCGCCGTCCCGTCGCCTGAGCGCTCGGCCGATCAGGTGATCGGCCAGCTGCGGGTTCTTCGGCAGCAGCGACCCATGCAGGTACGTGCCGATGATGCCGCCCTGCACGCATCCTTCCAGGCGGTCGGATCCGTTGTTGCCCTTGCCCTGAACGACTTTGCCGAGCGGCTTCGCCGCCGGCCCGAGGAACGTGCGGCCGCTGTGGTTTTCGAAGCCGACCAGCGTGCGCGGTGTCAGGCCCTCGATCTCCGTCTCGACCACGACGTCGCCGATGAAGCGCTTCTTTCCCGCCTCGGTCTTGACGTCGATCAGGCCGATGCCGTCGTAGCGCTCGCCGTCCGCGGTCTGGTAGTAGTGGCCGAGGAGCTGATAGCCCCCGCACACGGCCAGCACCTGCGCGCCATTCGCCACCGCGCGCTGGAGCGAGTCCTGCTTGTACTGCCTGAGGTCGTCGTAGATCAGCGCCTGCTCGCGATCCTGGCCGCCGCCGAAGAAAAACACGTCGACATCCTGCATCTCGCTTGCGGCACCGCGTCCCAGCTCGATGAGCTTTCCCTCCAGTCCGCGCCACTCCGCGCGCTTGAGCAGGGTCAGGATGTTGCCACGGTCGCCGTAGATGTTCATCAGGTCGGGGTAGAGCCAGCCGACCGTGAATTTCCCGCTCACGTTTCCCAGTATGGCTGCGCCCATCCGCGCCTCACGAGCTCGGCGCGCAGGTCGAGCATCGCGGTGTACGTGCAGAGCACGTAGACGGTGTCGCCTTCGCCGGTGCACTTGATGAGCTGGTCGAGCGCCGCGCCCGGATCGGTTCGCGGCGGCTCGGCGTCCACGCCCGCGTATTTGAGCCGGACCGCGAGGTCGTGCGCCCGCACGCCCGCGGGGATGACGACGGTCGCCTTGCCCTTCAGCTGCTCGAAATCGACGTCCCAGATCCAGGACACATCGGTGCCGTCGGCCTTGCGGTCGTTGAGGCCGATGACGAACTTCGTACCGTGCGCGAGGTCGACGGCGGTGCGCACGGTTTCGTTGAAGCCCGCGGGATTCTTGGACAGGACGAGGACCAGGTGCCGGCCACGAAATTCGACCCTTTCCTGGCGGCCGAACGCGGCCTCGAAGGTGCGCAGCCGGTCCGCGATGTAGTCGGCCGAGAGATCAATGGTTCGCGCGGCGCTGAAGGCGGCAAGCACGTTGTAGCAGTTGTAGAGACCGCCAAGCGGCATCTCGATGCGCGCGCCGCCGACCGACATCGCGAGGCTGTCGAATCCGTTCAGCGTGATGTCGGTCGCCTTGATGTCGGGGTCTGGGCGGGCAAAGTCCTGCTTCGGACAGTGGTACACACCGTCGTGGCCGACGTAGACCGCGTCGAAGATCAGGCTCGAGCCGCATCGTGGACAGGTCCGGGCGTCGGCTGCGTGCGGCAGGGTCTTCGAAGCGATCGAGGTGTCGTCGAGGCCGTACCAGAGTGGCGGGCGCGGAAGGCTCAGGCCGATCTCTGCCACGCGGGGATCGTCTGCGTTGAGGATCGTGCGCGAAGACTCGGGCTGGTTGGCGAGCGCCCGCTCGATTTTCTTGGCGATGGACTCCAGCTCCCCGTATCTGTCGAGCTGGTCGCGGAACAGGTTGAGCACGAGCGTGACGCGCGGCCCGATCTCCTGGACCGCACTCGGCAGGCTTGCCTCGTCGATCTCGAACACGCCCCAGTCCGCCCTCAGTCTCCCATCGGGACTTGCGCGTCTGAGGGCCGCGGCGGTCGCGCCGAAGATCAGGTTCGCGCCTGCCCGGTTGGACACCACCCTGTGGCCGGCGCCTTCGAGGAGCCAGCTCAACAGGCGCGCCGTCGTGGTCTTCCCGTTGGTCCCGGTGATGACGATCGAGCCGTAGGTCAGGTCCTTGGCGAGGCGCGTGAGGATCTGCGGATCGATCGCCCGCGCCACGTCGCCCGGCAGGGTCGTCCCCCCGCCTCGCCTGGTGACCCGGCTCAGCGTCCCGGTCGCCTTGCCCGCCCAGACCGCGGCGGTCTTGCGGATCACGTCCATTCGCTCACCGCACGTGTAACGGCGCTCCAGCCAACCAGTTTTGCGGCCGCGTTCCCGGCCGCCTCCTCGGTGCCGGCCCGTTTGAAGAACGCAGACCCGCTGCCCGTCATCTGCCAACCGGGCCCGAGGCTCTCGGCGAACTGCTTCAGCCGCGGCTCCACGTGCTCCGCTGCTCGGCGCAGATGGTTCGGGCCTTCCCCCTTCACCTGGTCCCACGCACCGTAGACCGCGGCCGTCGAGAGCTCGATTCCCGACCACGCGACCGCGAACCAGGCGGGCTCGTGCGGGAGCCGGGTCAGCCGATCGCCACGCCCCTCCGCGTGCGCGCGCCCGCCGACGAGGAAGAAGGGCACGTCGGCACCGAGCTCCCTGGCGATCGGCATCAGATCGACGTCCAGCCTGTAGGTCGTCTTGAGCGCTTTCAACATCGCCGCCGCGTCGGAGCTCGCGCCTCCCATACCCGAGCCTGGTGGAATCCGCTTCTCGATGTGAACCCGCGCCGGCAGCTCCCGCCCGCATGCGCTCTGCAGCGCGTGTTGCGCGTCCAGCACAGAGTTGCTGGACTCGTCGATTTCGAATCCGGATGCCGTCATCGTCGTTTGGTCCGCCCGCTCGATCTCGAGCAGGTCGTGCAGGTCGATGGCCTGAAACGTCGTGCGCAGGTCATGGAATCCGTCCCGGTTGCGGCCCACGACCTCGAGGTCGAGGTTCAGCTTGGCTCGCGCAGGGAGCGCGAGGCTCAATCGGTTATCGGCTTCAGGCCGGCGCGATACCTGAGCGCGCGTTCTTGATAGTGGCGAGCCGACGATGCGACCCACGCATCGGACGATCCGCCCAGGGGCTTTTTGACCTTCGCGGGTACGCCGGCGGCAAGATGCCCCGCGGGGACCTCGCTGCCCTCGGTCAGCACCCCGCCCGCGGCCAGCATCGACGCCGCGCCGAGGCGGCTGCGCTGCAGCATGGTCGCGCCCATCCCCACCAGCGCGCCGCGTTCGACGACGCACCCTTCGAGCTGCGCGGAGTGGCCGATCGTGGCGCCGTCCTCGATGATCGTCGGCAGGTTCGCGGCGCAGTGGATCACGACGTTGTCCTGAACGTTTGCTCCCGCGCGGACCGTGATCCTGGACTCGTCCGCCCGCAGCACCGCGCCAAACCAGACGCTCGCTCCGGCTTCGATCTCGACGTCGCCGATGAGGACGGCGGTGGGTGCGACATAGGCGTCGGGGTGCACCTTCGGGCGCTTTCCGCCGAGCTCGAATTCCACTGGCCCCTATAATCCTAAATTCGTGGCTATTGACTCCCAGCTGGTGATGGCACGTGGCTAAGCGAACCGCCTCGGCGAAGAAGCAGGCGCGAGCGGGCGCCAGGCGCTCGGCGCGCAACCGCGCGACGCGTTCCGAGGTCAAGACGCTGATCGTCAAGGCGCGCCGCTCGTTGACCGACGCGTCGGCCGAAGAGTCGGAACGGCTTGCGACCGCGACCGATGCGCTCCGCGCTCTCGACCGCGCCTCGGCCAAAGGGGTCCTGCATCGGAACAACGCCGCCCGGCGCAAGTCGCGCATCGCCCGGCAGGTCGCCAAGATCGCGAAGGCCGCACCCGCCCCCGCGAAGGGCAAGAAGGCCTCCGCTCCCGCTCCGAAGAAAAAGTAGCGGTCGTCTAGAGCCGGGTCAGCAGCACATCGAGTCCCAGCTCGGCGTCGACCTGGCCTGACTTGACCTCCCACTCGTAGTCGCGGATCCGCTTCAGCGCCTGCTCCAGCCCGTCGGAGGTGGCCTGCTGGGCGGCGTCGAAGGCCTTCTGGACCACAAAACGGTGCTCGGTCATCTCGTTTTGGACCTGCGACAGGGACTCGCCGCGTTCCTGGCGCGCTTTGACCTCGAGCACCATTGCGATGTGCCGCGCCATCCGGTAGGCGATCAACGTCCCTCCGACGCCTGACCGCGTGAGGTTGCGTGCAATGTCGAGGGCCTGCGGCGACGGATGCGGAAGCAGGTTGTCCGTCAAGCGGTAGATCTCGTCCTCACGACCGCCCGCAAGGAGCTCGCTGAGGACCTCGGGGGTCAGTTTTGCCCCCGAGGCCTTGTACGCGCCGATCTTGGTCAGCTCGGACTCGATCACGCTGAGGTCGGGTGGCGAGGCCCTCACCACCTGCGCCGCCACCGCGGCCGTGAGACCGTGCGTTTCCACCGCGCGCCTGGCCGCCCAGTCGCTGAGCGCGCGGCGGTTGAGCCGCTGCATCTCCTCGACCTGGCCGCCCGCTGCATTGATCGCCTTCACGAGCTTGTTCCCGGCGCTGATTCGCCCGGCGACCGTCAACACGAGACGCGTGGTCGGCGGGATTTCCGCCAGGGCACCCGCCAGGCTTTCAGTTCGGTTCGGCGGAACCATACGTGCAAACACGAGCCGGAATGGATCCAGGAACGGAGCCTGCAGAACTGCGTCGCGCAGCCGCGCGGGCGCCAGTCCGACTCCCTCCAG
>WNGD01006614.1_pt1 | contig 19741 bp, 14 predicted proteins | sample 5400671 | NCBI WGS metagenome assembly WNGD01 (sample SAMN13153369, study PRJNA577476) | soil metagenome | isolation source: 40 cm soil or saprolite under grassland replicate 2 | place: USA:California | collected 2016-06-15 | reverse complement strand
AGGACCTCATCGCCGCCATCGAGAACTTCATCGACGGCTGGAACGACCGCTGCCATCCCTTCACCTGGACCAAGACCGCCGATGAGGTACTCCCGCATTGCAAACCAGGTAAAAGAACCTCGTTCACGCGACACTAGCGTTTGTGTGGCAGGCCAGCCTGATCAGGAAACAAAAGGCAATCGTCACGGTCCGCATGTCTGCGATGGATCGGTGAGGAAGACAGAGCGGGGGCAGCCATGCGGAAGGCACATTTCACCGTCGGCCGAAAGCTTTTCGGCATGTTCGCGGGGAGCATGCTCGGGGCGGCGATGCTCGGGGCGGCGATGCTCGCCGCACCCGCGGCCGCATCGACGTCCTCCGGCACCTGCACCTGGGCAGGCAAGGGGCACTGCTCGCTCGCGTTCACGGCTGACGGTCAGCCGGCCGGCGCCGCAGCCGGTGCGGTGATCGCCGCTGGCTTCGGCTCCCAGGGTGGCCCCGTCAAGGTCAAGGTTCTGGACGGATCCGGTCATCTCGTCACAGGCTCCACCGCGGCCGTGACCGTCGCCATCGGGTCGAACCCGGGTTCTGGATCCCTGTCGGGAACGGTCACGGTGCATGCGAAGGGAGGCATCGCCTCGTTCTCCAACCTGTCGATCGACAAGGCCGGCATCGGCTACACCCTCACCGCACGGAGCCCGGGGATAACCCCGGCGACCTCGGCAAGGTTCACCATCTGGGGATCGCTCCGGCACTGTTCCACGACACCGTGCTCGGCATCGTCATCGTCGGCGACGACGGCCGGGACGGTCACAACCTCTTCCGCTGACCCCGCCGAGTTCCTCGGGGTCGGGATCGGCGGCGCCAACTTCACCTGCCGCGGGACCTACCAGCCGGTCTCGGACCCGTTCATCTTCGACCTTCTCAGCCGCACGGGGGCTGCCCAGCGGGACGCCCAGTTCGCCGCCTCGCTCCAGATCGACAAGTCCCTCGTCAAGGCCTCGGGTCATCCCGGCGCCGCAAGCTGGCAGATCTGCTACGCCTCCACGGAATCGTTCACAGCGCGTAACGACACCGCCGGAACTGCGGTGATCGGCGGCGTCAGCTATCACACGGGCTTGCTGCCCGACTGCTCGAAGACCCGGGGGGCGCCGTGCGTGCAGGCGCGCCACAAGGACAACGCCGGCGACGTCGTCGTCGAGTTCCTCGCGGCCGGGGACCCTGTCGGCAGGGGATGATCTCTCTTGGTGCAGCGCTGTCCCGACTGCAACGAGGAGAATCCTGACCGGTTCCGCCTCTGCGGCTACTGCGGCGCACTGCTGTCGCCGGTCGCCTCGGAAGAGGTGCGCAAGACCGTCACCGTGGTCTTCTCCGACGTGAAGGACTCCACGAGCCTCGGCGAGAAGCTCGACAGCGAGTCGCTGCGAGAGGTCCTCAGCGTCTACTTCTCAGCCATGAGGCAGGTGCTCGAGCGGCACGGGGGGACGGTCGAGAAATACATCGGCGACGCCATCATGGCCGTGTTCGGCCTCCCGAGACTGCACGAGGACGACGCCCTGCGCGCGGTGAGAGCCGCGTCCGATATGAGGACGGCGCTGCAGGAGCTGAACCTCAGGCTCGAGGCCACCTGGGGGGTGAGCCTCGAGACCAGAACTGGCGTCAACACCGGTGAGGTCGTGGCCGGCGACCCGGCGATGGGACAGCGCCTCGCCACCGGAGACACCGTCAACGTGGCCGCCCGGCTCGAGCAGGTGGCGCCTCACGGCGAAGTTCTCCTCGGAGAGACGACCTTCCGCCTGGTGAGGGACGCCGTCACCACCGAACCGGTGGAACCGCTCGAGCTGAAGGGCAAGGCCAAGCGGGTTGCCGCCTACCAGCTGATCGGCGTCGGCCGCAGCGAGGCGATCACGCGGCGCATGGACCGTCCCGTTGTCGGCCGGGACGAGGAGCTCGGGCGCCTGCTCGATGCGTTCGATCGCGCGCTCGGAAGTTCGCACTGCGAGATCGTGACCGTGCTCGGCCAGGCCGGCATCGGCAAGTCGCGGCTGATCGAGGAGTTCGTCCGCCACGTGGACGACCGTGCCCTGGTGCTGAAAGGCAGGTGCCTGTCCTACGGGGAGGGCATCACCTTCTGGCCCATCGCCGAAGCTCTCCGCCAGGCGGCCGGGATCCTCCCCGATGACCAAGAGGACGAGGCGCGGAACAAGCTGTGGTCGCTCATCGGCGCAGAGCGCGAGGACGCCGCGGTACGGATCGGGTCGCTCATGGGATTTGGTTCGGGCAGCTACGGCAAGGACGAGCTGCTGTGGAGCGTGCGGGCCGTCCTCGAGACGATCGCCCACCGCCGGCCGCTTGTCATGATCTTCGACGACATTCACTGGGCCGAGCAGAATTTCCTCGACCTCGTCGAGTACGTCGCCGACAGCTCGGGCGACGTTCCCCTGTTCATCCTCTGTGCCGCCCGCCACGAACTGCTTGAGGAATTCCCCGGCTTCCTCGCCGGCCGCGACGGCGCCGACAGGATCGAGCTTCGCGAACTGTCGCGCCGCGACACGGCACGAGTGCTGGGGAACCTCGTCGGCGACCTGCAGCTGCCCGGGAACCTGGAGGATCGGATCTTGTCCGTCGCTGACGGCAACCCGCTCTTCGCCGAGCAGATGATCTCGATGCTGATCGACTCCGGGGTGATCCGCGAGCAGGGCGGCAGATGGGAGTTCGCGGGCGGTTCCGAGGACGTGGCGGTACCGCCGAACGTCTCGTCGCTCCTTGCCTCACGGCTCGACCGGTTGGTCCCGCTCGAGCGGAGCGTCGTCGAGCGGGCGGCGGTGATCGGCCTGGAGTTCGAGACCGCCGCCGTCGCGGCGCTGGCACCGGACGGGGACGCGGGCACCGACCTCGCGCCGCCGCTGTCGGCACTGTGCGGCAAGCGCCTCATCAGGGCCGGCGGCGCGGCTCTTCGTGGTGAGGGCTACCAGTTCAGTCACCTTCTCGTGCGGGATGCCGCCTATGACCGGCTGCTCAAGCGGACGCGGGCTCGCATGCACGAGAGCTTCGCCGACTGGCTCCTCGAGATCGCCGCGTCCCGGGTGGCGGAATTCGAGGAGATCATCGGATACCACCTCGAGCAGTCGTTCCGGTACCGGTCGGAGCTCGGCCCCGTCGATGCACACGCCCGCTCTCTGGGCGATCGTGCCGCCCGGCATCTCGGCGTCGCAGGGGCGAGGGCGATCGACCGCGGGGACATGCCCGCCGCCGCGAGCATGCTCCAGCGAGCCGCTGTCCTGCTCGACGAGGGGCACCAGGACCGGCCGCGCCTGCTGCTCGAGGCCGGGGAGGCGCTCACCGACGCCGGCGAGCTGGGCGCCGCCGAGGCCGCCCTCGACGCGGCGTGCAATGGCGCGGCGCTGCTCGGAAACGACGCGATCGGAAGAGCGGCCGAGCTCGCGAGGCTCCAGCTCCGCTACACCACCGACGCCAAGAGCGCGCAGGAAGGCGTCATCGCGCGCGTGCGGGAGCTCGTCCCCGTGCTTGAGGAAGCCGCCGACCACTACGGCCTCGCACGGGCCTGGCGGCTGCTGACATACGCGCACTGGACCGCGACCCGGTTCGGCATGGCGGCCGAGGCTGCCGAGCAGACCATCCGGCACGCGACACAGGCAGGCGACGAGGTGATGGCGAGGCGGTTCGTTGGCGCGCTGGCGATCTCGGTCCTGTACGGGCCGACTCCCGCCGAGGAAGGGGCCGCGTACTGCGAAGAGGTACTCTCGCGCGCGGTCGAGGACCGGAAGGCCTCGGCGATCACGGAGGTGGCGCTCGCGCATCTCGAGGCGATGCGCGGCAACTTCGAGGCGGCCCGGGCCCGCTACCGGCAGAGCCGCGCGCTGCTCGAGGAGTTCGGCTGGCGGCATCTGGCCGCCCTCACCTCCCTTGACTCGGCTCCCGTCGAGATGCTGGCCGGCCATCTCGAGGCGGCGGAACGCGAGCTCCGCAAGGATCACCGGACGCTCGAGCAGATGGGAGAGCGCAACTACATCTCAACGACCACGGGGATGCTGGCAGAGGTCCTTTACCGCCAGGGCCGCTATCAGGAGTCGGCCGACCTCGCCAGCGCCTGCCGGGAACTCGCTTCCCCGGACGACGTGGCCTCGCAGTTCCTGTGGCGGTGCGTGCAGGCGAAACTGCTCGCCCGAGACCGCCAGCACGAGCGCTCCGATGCTCTCCTCACCGAGGCGCTCGACCTGATCGGCGGGTCGGACTGGCTGGACTGGCAGGGCAACGGGTTGATGGATCTCGCCGAGGTGCGTCAGCTCGGCGGCCGAGTCGCCGACGCCGTCGAGGCGCTCGCGCAGGCGTCGGCGCGCTTCACCGAGAAGGGCAACGTCGTCTCGGCGCGGCGGGCGGACGAGCTCGCCGACGCCCTGCGGGCCACCCCGGCTGGACCTTCCGATGCCCCGGATGCGGGAAGCATCAGTGCGCGGTCAGCGCTTCGAACGTGACGCCGGTCAGCTCCCCGGACACTGCCCACAGCCGCGCCGCGGCGGCCTCGTCATGGGCGGCCCGGGAGAACGAAACCTGTTTGGGGCGGTGCCCGCGCATCTCACCCGGACCGTCAGGCCCGAAGTACTCGCCGCCGTGCACATTCGCCGCGGTGGCCGCGTAGAGCACCGGCAGGACGCCGTCGCCGGCCGACTGCGCGAACAGCCGCGTCGCCAGCCCCATCGCACGGGCAACCAGGCTGGTGCCCCCGGAACGAGGGCCGGTGACCTGCAGCTTCGTCGCGGCGAACCCGGGATGGGCGCCGACCGAGAGGATGTTCAGCCCGGCGGCGCGGAGCCGGCGGTCCAGCTCGAGAACGAACATGGCGTTGGCGAGCTTGGACTGGTCGTAGGCCCGCCAGGGGCGGTAGCGGCGCTCACCCTGAAGGTCGTCGAAGTCGATGCCGTTGACCCCCTTGTGCCGGTTGCTGCTGACGGTGACCACCCGGCTGCCAGGCCGCCGCGCCAGGGCGGGCAGGAGCCGGCCGGTCAGCGCGAAGTGGCCGAGATGGTTGGTGCCGAACTGCCGCTCGTAGCCCTGAGCGGTGGTCTCGCGGTGCGGGATCGCCATCACGCCGGCGTTGTTGATCAGCAGGTCCAGGCCCTGGCCGCTGTCCAGTAACGCGGCGCTGAAGCGCTCGACGCTGGCGAGGTCGGCCAGGTCGAGCTGGGCCAGCTCGGCGTTGGTTGCCGGCGCCTCGGCGGCCAGCCGTTCCAGCGCCGCCGTCCCCCGGGCGCGGTCGCGGGCGGCCAGCAGCACCCGGGCACCCTTGCGGGCGAGCTGCAGCACCGCCTGATAGCCCAGGCCACTGTTGCCGCCGGTGATCAGAGCGGTCCGGCCCGACTGGTCGGGAATGTCGCGCGTGGTCCATCCTGCTGTCTGATTGTCCATGTCCCGATCCTCGCACCGTCACCAAACCGCGTGCGGTGAGCCGGCCCCCGATCTGCCGGGCTGGGGATCATGGGGTCAGCCGGTAGAAACGCCAGGTCTCCGTTTCGAGCGGGAGGACCTCCACGCCGCTGAAGCCGGCCTCCTTGGCGTAGCGGCGCAGCGTGGCGGCGCGCATCACGGCACCGGTAGCCGCCGTGCGGGGGTCACCCATGGCTGCGGGCAGGCACGACACCACGCTCCAGCCGTAGTGGTAGCGCTCCAGGTCCGAGGCGGGTGCGGTGAACTCGTCCTCGACCAGCTCATCGGCTATGACGACCGAGCCCGGCCGCCCGAGCATGCCGCGAGCCGCCCGGAGCGCGTCCACCGGGCGGGACATGTCATGCAGCCCCTCGAAGATCGTCACCAGGTCGAACCGGCCGGACATGCCCGGGCCGGAGGCGTCGGTGACATGGAAGGTGACCTGGCCGGACACGCCGGCCTGCTCGGCGTTGCGGCGGGCGGCGGCGATCACGTCGGGGTCCAGGTCGAAACCGTCGACCCTGACCAGGGGGTAGGCCTGTGCCATCGCGATGCTCGACCAGCCTGCGCCGCACGCCAGGTCGGCCACCCGCGCGGGTGGCTCACGGCGCAGCCGCTGGTGCACGTCCGGGATGGCGGGCAGCCATCGCGTTCCCAGCAGGTTGAGGAACGTGGCCCGGTTGTACTCGGCCCTGCCTTCGGGCGCCCAGGGCAGCGGAGGCGGCGCATCCCCGGTCCGGAACGCCTCCACGAGCTGCGGCAGCCACCGCCCGGCCCGCACGATCTCGACGCCGTTGAATGCCCGGTAGCGGAGGTCGTCGAGGTCGGTCAGCACGGGCACATACGCCGGCGGCAGCCGGTACCGACGGGCCAGCGGCCCGGCGGAGGGGTCGTCAACCTCGAGCAGTCCGCTGGCCGCATGATGCTCCAGCCATTCCCGGACGTACCGCTCGGCGGTGCCGGTCCGTGTGGCAAGCTCCGATGAGGTCGCGGGACCGCCTGTGCCAAGCGCCCGGTACAGGCCAAGCTGCTCGCCCAGGTACACGGTGAAAAGCTCGAGCGCCCCGACCACGTCATGGAAGAGGCGGTCGGCCAGCGCGGCCGCCGGATCGGCCGGCCGGCGCCGCCCGGCCGGGCTGCTGTCCGTTCCCATGCGGCTCAAGGTACAGCCGCCGACAGCGCCGGGAACATGGCGGCTGCGCCTGCGTCCGAACCGGCGAGTACGTTCGTGGTCGACACACAAGGACGTCACCGAAGACCGGCACGGCCGGCGAGCGAGGAGGTGGAGACGTGGGTACCCAGCTCAACCCGTACCTCAGTTTCCGCAACACGGCGAGAGAGGCGATGGACTTCTACCAGTCGGTGTTCGGAGGTGAGTTGACGCGCAGCACGTTCGCCGAGTTCCGCGCCAGCGACGACCCCGCCGAGCAGGACAAGATCATGCATTCCATGCTGACCACCGGCGGCGGGCAGGTGCTCATGGCGTCGGACACGCCCAACAGCATGGACTACACCCCGGGCAACAACTATTCGATCTCGCTGAGCGGCGACGACGACGCTGAGCTGCGCGGCTACTGGGAAGAGCTGTCCGCGGGCGGCACCGTCACCATGCCGCTCGCTCCGGCCCCATGGGGCGACACCTTCGGCATGTGCACCGACAGGTTCGGCGTCAGCTGGCTGGTCAACATCGCCGGCCCGGGCTCTCCGGGCGCGCCGGGCAGCTGAGTACGCGGGGAAGCTAAGGCCGCTGGCCATTGTTCCGCAGGTTCGGCCGGGCGAGCGCTGGCGGCGGCTCGGATGCGGCCGGCCCCGGCCACCTCGCTTCGTCGATGCGTTATTGATCAAGGGAGTAACATTCGGGAGCGTGAAGCCGGAGGTCATCGACGAGCCTTCTGTGATCTCTGGCGGCAATGGCGGGGCCGCTCCGAAGGTCCGTTTCGAGCTGCCTGAATCGAAATTCCAGCCTCCGGCGGCCCGTCCAGGGATCGTCACCCGGACGGCCCTGATCGACCGGCTGGCAGCCGCGCAGGCGCCGGTCATCACCGTCGTCGCCCCGCCCGGCTACGGCAAGACAACGCTCATGGCGCAGTGGGCCGAGCGGATCGGCCCGCGCGTGGCCTGGGTTTCCTGCGACGACGGGGACAACGACCCTGTCGTGCTGCTGAGCGCCCTCGCGATCGCGCTGGACCGGGTCGAACCCGTCGACCCAGGCATCTTCTGGGCGCTGGCATCCTCAGGCGCCGGTGTCACTGCGGTCCCCCGGCTCGTGTCTGCCGTCGCCTCGATGCGCCTGCCGGTCACCGTGGTGCTCGACCACACGGAGGCGGTAACCAACAAACAGTGCCTTCTCGCGATCGCCGAGTTCGTCCTGCACCTGCCGGCCGGATGGCGGATCGCGTTGGCCTCGCGCGCCGGTGTGCCGCTGCCGGCGGCACGCCTGCGCGCCCAGGGCGGGATCGCCGAGTTCGGCGCCGATGATCTGGCGATGGGGCCAGTGGAGGCGTCGTGCCTGCTGAGGGGCGCGGGCGCCGACGCCAGCGGGGCGAACATCCACGATCTCCTGCAGCGGACCGAAGGATGGCCGGCCGGGCTGTATATCGCGGCGCTGGCGATGAAGGCCGGTACCCGCCACAGCGACGTCGGCTCCACCTTCACCGGCGCCGACGTCTTCATGGGCGACTACCTGCGCTCGGAGCTCCTGGACCGGGTCTCGGGCGCGGAAGCGTCGTTCCTCACCCGCACCTCGGTCCTGGACCGCATGTGCGGGCCACTCTGCGATGCGATCTTGGGCCGGAAGGGGTCCGGGCGCATCCTCGAGCGGATGGAGAGCCGGAATCTGCTGGTGGTGCCGCTCGACCGCCGACGGGAGTGGTACCGCTACCACCACCTGCTGCGGGACCTGCTGCAGGCGGAGTTGCGGCGGCGGGAGCCCGATCTGCTTCAGGACCTCCATTTCCGGGCGGCCGCCTGGTTCGAGGCGAACACGTTGCCGGAGGCTGCGATCGAGCATGCCCACGCGGCGGGGGACTACGACCGGCTGGCCCGCCTGGTCCTGGAACTCCAGCAACAGGTCTGGGCCGGTGGGCGGGTCGAGACGGTGCTGCGCTGGATGGAATGGCTCAGGGATATAACTTCGGCCGAGCACTACGGAGCGATCGCCGTCCACGGCTCGTTGATCTTTGCCCTTTTCGGCCGGCCGGGCGAGGCCGAGCGCTGGGCCGCCGCCGCGGAACGTGCGTCCCCCACGGGGATCCTCCCGGACGGAAGCACCATGGCGGGCACACTCGCGTACCTTCGCGCGATCTTGTGCCGGGATGGTGTCAAGGCGATGCGGCACGACGCGCAGACCGCCTGGGATGGCCTGAGCCCGGCCAGCCCGTACCGCGCAACGATGCTCTACACGGAGGGCATTTCCTACCTGCTGGAGGGCCACCCGGTCCGGGCCGGCCCGATCCTGGCCCACGCATTCGACGTCGCGACCAGTGCCGGCTCCTTGCCCCTCGCGGCCCTCATCCTCGCCGAGCAGTGTGGTGCGGCGGCCCATCGCAATGAGTGGTCCGAGGTGACCGCGCTCGCGCAGCGCGCGGTCACGATCGTGGAAACCGGACGTTTCGAGGACTACTGGACGAGTGTCCTCGTCTACGCGTGGGCGACCCGGGCCGCGCTGCACCAGGGGGATATCGCCCGGGCACGGTACTTCCTCGGGCGCGCCTCCCGGCTGAGGCCCCTGCTGACCTACGTGCTGCCCGTCATATCGGTCCAGGCACTTCTCGAGATGGCGCGCTCCTACCTGACTCTCGCGGACACCGGGGGCGCCGCCGCCGTCCTGGCACAAGCCCACGACATCCTCCAGCAACGCCCGGACCTCGGCGTTCTCCCGGAGCAGGCCGACGAGTTGCGGGCCAGGCTCGCCACGATCCAGGCGGGCTCAGTGGGCGCGTCGTCGCTCACGGCCGCCGAGTTGCGGCTCCTGCCGCTGCTGTCGACTCACCTGTCGTTCCGGGAGATAGGCGAGCGGCTGTTCGTCTCCTCGCACACGGTCAAGACGCAGGCCTACTCCGCCTACCGGAAGCTCGGGGTCTCGTCCCGCAGCGAGGCGGTCGCCCGCGTGCACGAGCTGGGCCTGGATGCCCTCTGAGCCCGCCGTTAACCAGAAGCGAACAGCAGGCAAAAGAAACTCCGCAGCGGTTTACCGCGGCCCCGGCAGCGAAAGGTCGGTTTCATACCAAACGTATGATGCGCCGCCGGGGCCGGCTGGACTTGGGTGGTCATGGGGGTGAGGCGCCCCCGGCGGCCGGGTACGACGGCCCGGCCGCATCCCGCATGTGATCTCCACTGGCAAGGGCCCACCTGCCCCGCCGGCCGGAGAGAGCGGAGAGGTCCCAATGGCGACCCATGCTGCCGAGCAGGCGGCGACCCCCGCCGGGCACCCGGCCGCTCCGGCTGGGCACCCGGCTGCTTCCGCCGGAGTGCCGATCCTGGCATCCAAGATCACGGCACCTGGCGTGCCGGCCTGGGCGGTGCTCCGCGCGCGGGTCACCAAGCTGATCGCCGAGGGCACGCGGCGGTCCCCGCTGACGGTGGTCACCGGCCCTCCCGGCGCGGGCAAAACGATGGCCCTGGCGCTGTGGGCAGCGGCGGAACCCCGGCCGGTGGCGTGGGTGTCGCTGGACGACTACGACGACCAGCTGGGCGTCTTCTGGTCCTACGTCGTCGCCGCATTGCGCCGGTCCGGGGTTGCCGTGCCGAAGGCGCTGCCAGCCGCCCCGCGGGGGCGGGCGGCTGGCCATGTGTTCCTGCCGTGTCTGGCCTCGGCGCTGGCTGCCCAGAATCCGCCGGTGACGCTGGTCGTCGATGATCTTCATGTGCTGACCGGGCCGCCGGTGCTGACCGAGCTTGATTTCGTGCTGCGGAACGCGGGGCCCGGCCTGCGTGTGGTGATCTCCTCGCGGACGGACCCGATGCTGCCGCTGCACCGTTACCGGCTGGCCGGCGAGCTGACCGAGATCCGGGCCGACGACCTTGCTTTCAGCACTGCCGAGGCTGGCCTGCTCATGGCCCAGCACGGGGGCACGCCGTCGGCGGACTCGCTCGCGTGCCTCACGCGGCTAACGGAGGGCTGGGCGGCCGGCATCCGCCTCGCCGCGATGTCCATGGACACCCATCCGGATCCCGATCAGTTCATCAGGGAGCTGATCACCGAGGACAGCGCCCTGACCGGCTATCTGGTGGAGGAGGTTCTCAACACCCAGCCGCCCGACGTCCGGGACGTTCTGCTGAGCGCGTCCATCCTGGATCGTGTCAGCGCCGAAGCCGCGGGCGAGCTGACCGGTGACGAGCGGGCAGCGGTGATCCTGGCTGCCGTGGCGCACGCGAACGCGTTCGTCCAGTCGCTGGGCCGCGGGTGGTACCGCTACCACACGCTGTTCGCGGATGTGCTGCGTCTCAAGCTGCGGCGCGAGTATCCGGACCGGATGCCCGTGCTGTACCGGCGGGCTGCGCGGTGGTACTGTACCGGCGGGCTGCGCGGTGGTACCAGCGCAACGGCCCCCTCGCCGACGCGGTGCGGTACGCCGCGCAGGCCGGTGACTGGCAGCTGGCCGCCAGCATGGTCATCGACGGGCTGGCGATCAGCGAGATCATCGAGCCGCGGGGCAGCCAGCCCCTGGCCAGCGAGTTCCGGGGGCATGCCGCATGGCCAGGCCTGGACCGAGCCTCAGCCGTACCTGGTGTCCGCCGCGTCCGCGGTATCCGCACGGCGGTATGAATCCGCCGCCGCCACACTGGCTGCGGCGGAGAGCATCCTTGAGCGTGGTCCCGCCGATCAGGAGGCCGCGGGCCAGCTGGCCGCCGCGATGATCCGCCTCTCCGCCTCCCGGCGCACCGGGGACTTCGAGAGAGCGGCGGCGGCGGCTTCCCGCGCAGAGGCGCTGGTGGGCAGGCTGGCGGGCGAGTCGGCCGACGGCACCGCCCGGCATCGGCAGATCCGGGCGCGCGTGCTGTGCGATCGCGGGGCCGTTGAGCTCTGGTCGGGCCATCTCGACGAGGCGGCCCGGGTTCTCGATTCGGGTGCGGCCGCTGCGACCGCTCCGGGCGCAGAGCGTGAACGGGCCGACTGCCGTGGGCATCTGGCTCTGGTGGAGGCGCTGCGCGGCAGGCTGCGGCGGGCCGCGAAGTTGGCCGGCGGGACGATGACGGCCCACGCGGCCGACGAGCACATGCCAACCCAGCACGCCAGCCCGGCGGCGCTGGCCGCCCTCGCGTGGGTACACCTGGAACGCGGTGAGCTGCGCGAGGCGCGCGGCGGGATCAAGCAGCTGGAGGCCGCCCTTGGCATCAGCCCGGACAGGCTGATCGCCGCGGTGACCTGCCTGCTGGCGGCGTGCGGCGCGCTGGCCGAGGGACGGGGCGCGGCCGCAGCGCAGCTCGTGGCCAGGGCACGGTCAGGGTGGGCCGTCCCGGCCTGGCTCGACCAGCGACTGAACCTGGTCGAGTCGCGGGCGTGGGTCGCGGTCGGCGACACCCCGGCGGCGCTCGCCGCGGCCGGGCGCGCCGGGCACGATGCCTCGCCGGAGACCGCGGTCGCGCTGGCACAGGCGTGGCTGGCCGCCGGAGACGGCGAGAGCGCCAGGCGCGCGCTCGTGCCCGCGCTGGCGGCTCACGGCGAGGCGCCGGGTCGGGTGCGCCTGCAAGCGTGGCTGGTCGACGCGCAGGTCAGCTACGGCAGCGGCGACAGCGCACGGGGCCGTCGGTCACTGGTGTCCGCACTGCAGCTGGCGGAACGTGAGCAGCTCAGGCTGCCGTTCGTCATCGAACGCGGCTGGATCGGGCCGGTGCTGCGGCATGACCCCGAACTGGCCCGCAGCCACCGCCGCCTGTTCGCACCGGACCAGCGCCACGATCAGCCCATGGCACCGCCGAGAACCCCCGAACGAGCCGCGCCCCTGACCGTCGAGCCACTCACCGAACGCGAGCGGGAGGTGCTGCGGTACGTGTCGCGCATGCTGAACACCGCCGAGGTTGCCAGCGAGATGTACATCTCGATCAACACGGTCAAGTCGCACCTCAAGAGCATCTACCGCAAGCTGGCGGCGGGTCACCGCGGGGAGGCGGTCCGCCGGGCCCGCCAGCTCGAGCTGATCTGAGACAAATCATCCCTTGCGCATGATGCGGCTCCGCGATTCGCGCGCCAGGCTGCTGGGGTACCGGTGCCTAAAGACTGGGGTGCCAGTGCCTAAAGAGAGGAAGAGGCCATGTCACAGCGGGGATCGACCGCCGGAGCCGGATGGGTGTTCTTCGCCGCCATCATGATGATCATCCTGGGCATCTTCGGCGCGCTCGAAGGGCTCGCCGCCATTATCAAGAGCGGCTTCTACCACGTCCCGCCGAACTATTACATCAACCTCAACGCCAAGGGGTGGGGATGGATCCACCTGATCATTGGCATCATTGTCGTGCTGGCGGGGCTGTCACTGTTCCGTGGTTCCACCTGGGCGCGGGTGGTGGGGATCATCATGGCGTCCGCTTCGGCGATCTCGAACTTCCTGTTCATCCCCTTCTATCCGATCTGGGCGCTCCTGATCATCGCGATCAACGTCTTCGTCATCTGGGCGCTGGCCGCGCACGGCCGCGCGCTCGCGGAGGTCTGAGCTCGTCACGCCCCGCCGGTTACCGCCGCAACCTCATCCGGGCTCAGCTCGATCGACGCGGCTGCGACGTTGGCCTCGGCATGCGCAGGCGATCCGGTGCCGGGAATCGGCAGCATCTGCGGCGATCTCGCCAGCAGCCAGGCCAGCACGATCTGCCGCGGGCTGGCGCCGTGCCGCTTGGCGGCACCGGCGACCGCCGGGTTGCCGCCGGCCTGCTGAATCGGCGCCCAGGGCAGGAACGCGATCTGCTCCTGCTCGCAGGTGTCCACCATCGACTCGGACTTGCGGTCGGCCGCGTTGTACCTGTTCTGCACCGAGACGACCGGGGTGATCTGCTGCGCCGTCCGCAGCTGGGCCAGCGACACGTTCGAGATCCCGATGTGGCGGATCTTGCCCTCGTCCTTGAGCTGGGTGAGCGTGCCCAGCGACTCGGCCAGCGGCACCGCGGGGTCGGGCCGGTGGAACTGGTAGAGCGGAATCTGTTCCAGCCGCAGCCGCCGCAGGCTCCCCTCACAGGCCGCGCGCAGGTGCTCTGGCCTGCCATCAGGATCCCATCGGCCAGGGCCCGGCCGCACCAGGCCGCCCTTGGTGGCGATCACAAGATCGTCGGGATACGGATGCAGGGCCTCGGCGATCAGCCGCTCGCTGACCTCGGGGCCGTAGGAGTCAGCGGTGTCGATGAAGTTGACGCCGAGCTCCACCACCCGCCGCAGCGTTTCCCTGGCCTGCGCCAGGTCCGGCGGATCGCCCCAGATGCCGCTGCCGGTGACCCGCATCGCGCCGAAGCCCATCCGGCGCACCACCAGGTCACCACCGATCTCGATGGCGCCCGCCGCTGCCGCGCTGGCCGGACTGGTCATGGTAGCCCTCCTGACATCTGCCGCTGCTGTCCCATACTCGTGCTGCGATAATCGCACCGTGACCGATAGGCGAAAGCTGCCGGGCGGCGAATAGCGGCGCGAACACAAGAGCTGACGGCGACGGCGGCCGACGGTGACCTGCACGTCAGAGGCCGTGGCTTCACTCACCGTTCAGGTGTCCGTCACCTGCAGCTCATCGGGGGTCCGTTGCCGGTTCCCCTGGCGGGCGAGGTTACCGACCGGCGCATATTCCTGTCCGGCTCCGGCACTGTCAGGAGCGAGGACCATGACGGCTGCGCAGCCCGCCAGCACGGTCACCGAAGGAGTGCGCAGCCTCGAGGTGCGCTGGATCTTCCCAGGTGAGCTAGGTTCCCCGGTCGCCGGATGGTTCGGGCGGTTCCCGGCCGGAGTGGAGTCACGCGAGGACAGCTACCTCCTCGATCCGTATTTGCCCGGGCTGTCGGTGAAGCTCCGCGCAGGCGGGCTGCTTGAGGTGAAGATGTACCGCGGCAGTCCCGGAGTCCTCGATGTGGCGGACCGCGCCCGCGGGCGGATGGAGTCCTGGCAGAAGTGGTCCTTTCCCTTCGGCCCGCCCAGCCAGGCCGGCGAGGAGGCGGCAGGCTGGAGGCCGCTGCGCAAGCGCATCAGCCGGTTCGCACTGGCCGGTGGCCAGATCCAGGCGCGCGTCCCGCGGCTGGGCGAGGAGCCGTGGTGCACGGTGGAGCTCACCGAGGTCCGCACGCGCGGCGAGGCCTGGTGGACCCTGGCGTTCGAGGCGAAGGGCCCGGCCGGCCTGCTCCACGGCGAGCTCGAGGCCACCGCCGCGTTCGTGTTCGCCGAATCCCTGCCGGGGGGCGTGGAGCTGGGCGCGAACGACGCCATGTCCTATGCGGAGTGGCTGCGCCGGCAGCACGACGCCGGGTGACCCTGGCGCCGGACGGGCGGTCAGGTGTCGATGTTCGGATTCGCGGCGGGCAGCGGGATCAGGTGCGCCGGGGGATCGGGGATCACCACGGCCGACTCGACCGTCAGGTCCGGGCGGACGTGAACCAGCTCGCCGGAGGCCAGCATGCGCCAGCCGCTTTCCCCATCGAGCTCCTCCGACGCCACGACGACCGAGGGAAGGGCCTGCAGCGCGGGCGCGTGCACCGAGGACGTCGCGCTGCGGACGTGCAGGCCGGTGCCGGCTGCGGCGCCGCCGGAGCGGGTGGCAACGGCGGCCGGGGTGCTCGCCCCCGCGGGCCGCTCGATGATGTGCAGCGCATGCTGCCCGGGATAGCGCAGGGCCCACAGCTCACCGGGCGCGGCGACCACGGTGTTCAGCGACGACACCGGCAGGCGGGCGCCGATCCAGCTGGCCGCCGCCGCGATTCCCGCCCCGACGTCGCCGGCGTGCGCGTCGACCTGCTGGGTGATCAGCGCGAAGTAGCGCTCGGAGTCGGTATCGCCGAGCACCAGGCCGCCATAGCGGCCAAGCCGCTCATCAAGCCGCGGCACGTCGCCGAACCCGCCGTTGTGGGCCATGATCCGGCCCCGCATCGTGAACGGGTGGGTGTTCTCGACCGTGGCGCCGCCCGTGGTCGCATAGCGCACATGGGCGACGAAGGTCGCCGACCGGGCCCGCCTCGCCACCCGGGTGAACCCCTCGTCCCGGAACGCCGCCTCGGGCTGCTTGTCGAGGACGGGCGTCCCCGAGGGATCGAAGAACCCGATCCCGCTCCCGTCGGCGTTGCGCCGGCTCTGCACCTCCAGCGAGTCCGGGGCATCGAGCAGCCAGAATGACGCGCCGATGGGCTCCCGCCCGGCGGTCAGCCCGAGCAGCCTGCACATAACGAGGCTGCGCGGTCAGGGGCCGGGCGCGGTTTTCTCGACATCGTGGAGGAATTCGATGAGGCCGGCGAAGTAGGCTTCCTGGTCGTCGTACATGGCCAGGTGGCTGCCGTTCGGGCAGTACAGGTACCGGCCGCGTGGCAGGCGGCTGGCCATCATCTCCATGTGGGCGGGATCCATCGTGTCGTGGCAGGCGCCGATCACCAGCGTCGGCACGTCGATCGATGCGAGGTCGCTGGTCCTGTCCCATCGGGCGAGCTTGGCGCCGGCGCTGATCCCGAGTTCGCTCGGGCCCTGCATCGACACGTAGATCGCCGGGTTGATGTGGGCGAAGCCGCGCTGCACCGGATCGGGCCAATCCCCGGTCGGCATGCGCAGCACGTGATGGACGTAGTGCTGCTCGGTCAGCAGCTCCATGTACCTGGGGTTCTCGATCTCCCCGCTGGCCTCCAGCGACTTGATCTCGGCCAGCGCCGCCTGGTCCATCTGCGGCATCAGCACCTGCTCGGCGTAGGCGTTGTAGGCGGGGACGCTGGCCATCATGTTCGAGACGACGAGCCCCCGCAGGTGCTGCTGGTGGTGCAGGGCGTACTCGATGGCGAGGAGCCCGCCCCACGACTGGCCGTAGAGGACGAAGTTGTCCCGGCCCAGCCCGAGCGCGGCGCGGACCTGCTCTACCTCATCGACGAAACGGTCCAGCTCCCACAGCGACGGGTCGGCGGGCTGATCGCTGAAGCCCGAGCCGAGCTGGTCGTAGTAGTAGTACTCGACCCCCGCCGCGGGCAGGTAGCTGTCGCAGGCCTCCAGGTACTCGTGGGTCGACCCCGGCCCGCCGTGCAGCAGCAGCACCCGGAGGCCGGGATTGTTGCCGACCCGCTTCACCCACACCCGGAAGATGCCGGCCGGCGTCCTGACCGGGATCATTCGCGAGCCCCCGCTCAGCACGTCGTCCCGGTCCGAACAGTCCAGATAGGTGCTCATCGCCCCACTGCTCCTCCCTCTCCGGGCGGCCGGTGCCCGCCCGGGCCGACAGCAGCTTAGGGTGACCGGGTACCGGCCTGTCCAGGCTGCCGTGCCCGTTCTTTACTGCGCCTGCCCGCGATGCCAGCCTGGACGGGTGATGCCCGCGATCAGGTACTGCACCACGCCCGCTGGCCGCGTCGCCTACTCGACCGCGGGCGCCGGGCCGCCGCTGCTGTGCGACTCGGGCTGGATCACCCATCTCCGCGGGCAGCTGGAGCTGTTCTCCTTCGCCAGCTTCATGGCCCGGCTGGCCGAGCGGTACACGGTGATCCGCTACGACAAGCCCGGCTGCGGCCTGTCGGACCGCGACGGGATCGACCTGTCGTTCGACGGGCAGGTGGCGGCGGCGCTGGCGGTCGCCAATGCGGCCCGCGCCGACCGGTTCAGCGTGTTCGGCGCCTCGCAGGGCGGCCAGCTCGCCGCCGCGATAGCGGCCAGGTGCCCGGAACGGGTCGAGGCGCTGGTGCTGTACGGAACGTGTGCCAACGGTGCCGACTTGGCGCCTGCGGAGGTCAGGGACTCGATCGTGGCGCTCGTGCGGGCGCACTGGGGCCTGGGGTCGAAGGTGCTGACCGGCATCTTCATCCGCGATCCCAGCGCCGAGGAGGTTGAGGCGTTCATGCGGCTGCAGCGGGCGGGTGCCTCGGCCGACGTGGCCAGCCGGCTCCTTGAGGTGTACTACGACACCGACATCAGGGCGCTGCTGCCGGCCATCCAGGCGCGGACCGCGGTCCTGCATCGGGAGGCGGACAGCGCCACCCCGTTCGAGCTGGGACGCGAGGTGGCCATGCTCATCCCCGGAGCGACGCTCATCCCGCTGCCGGGCAACAGACATCTTTTCTACCAGGGCGAATGGGAGCCGGTCCTGGCGGCGGTGCTCGGTTCCCTCGGCGAGGGGGCAGACCAGCGGCCGCGGCTCACCCGCCGCGAGCTTGAGGTGGCCAGGCTGATCGCCGACGGGCTGACCAACCAGGCCATCGCGACGCGGCTGTCCGTCGCGCCGCGGACGGCGGAGGCGCACGTTGAGAACATCCGGCGCAAACTGGAGGTGCGCTCGCGCGCCCAGATCGCCGCCTGGATAACGGAGCACCGCCCGGCAGCAGAGCGCCGGGCAGCGACCGAGCATCGCGAGCGCCGCTGATCGCCTCGGTAGTTCACCCGATGCGCTGGACGGGCGCACGGGCTCTGGCCCCCGGATTCCGCCGTTTTGCCGGTAGTTCACCCGATAGTGGGCCTGAGCCGGGTAATCCTAGGGTCAGGGGCATGGCCAGTACCAGACAGCCCACACGCCCCCAGCCGACAGGACGGCGGCCCGCGCCGCGTGGCGTCCCTGCACTGCCCATCCTCGGCTACGGGGCCGCGGTCTATGTCCTCTTCCTCGCGGTGCTCGGCTACGCGATCGGCTTCTTCGCCGACGCAGGCGTGCCCACGGGCATCGATAAGGGGACGCCCTCGGCATGGCCGCTCGCGGTGGCGGTCGACCTGCTGCTGTTGCTGCTGTTCGCGGTCCAGCACAGCGTGATGGCACGCCCCTGGTTCAAGCGCCGCTGGACCCGCCTGGTGCCTGCGCCCGCCGAGCGGTCGACGTTCGTGCTGTGCGCGAGCTTGCTGCTGGCGCTGCTCTTCTGGCAGTGGCGGCCGGTTGGCGGGACGGTCTGGCACTTGTCAGGACCGGCTGCGGTCGTGGTCCTCAGCGGGTACGCGATCGGCTGGGTGGTGGCCGTCGGCTCCACCTTCATGATCAATCACTTCGACCTGTTCGGGCTCCGGCAGGCGTACCTGCATGCGCGCGGCGCCGTTTACCGCCCACCGCCGTTCACCGAGCGCGCCCTCTACCGGTGGGTCCGGCACCCCCTCATGGCCGGGTTCGTGATCGTCTTCTGGGCCGCGCCGGTGATGACGGCCGGGCACCTGCTGTTCGCCGTCGCCGCGACCGGCTACATCCTGCTCGGCATCAGGTTCGAGGAGCGTGACGCCCGGCGCGATCTCGGCGAGGCCTACCGCGCCTACCAGCGCCGCGTGCCCTCGCTGATGCCCGCCGTCTGGCCACGGCCCCGGCGGAGGACATCAAGCCAAGGAGAGAACACGGCATGAGCAGCACGGCAGTGACCGGCCCGGCCACGGGCCCGGCGGCAGCGGTACAGCCGGCGTCCGGACCGCCCCGGGTGGGCATGCTCCCGTCGTTCGACTTGCTCGGGCATGGCCCAGGCGCCGCGGGGGCGTTCCTGGCGCAGGCCGCCGAAGCGGGCATCGACCACATCTGCTGCGGCGATCACGTGAGCTTCTTCACCGGCATGGGGTTCGACGGGCTCGTGCAGGCCACCGCGCTGGCGGCGCTCCATCCCACGCTGCCGATCTACACCGGCGTGTACCTGCTGCCGCTGCGCCATCCCGTCCTGGTGGCCCGCCAGCTCGCGGACATAGAGCGTCTCGCCCCGGGGCGGCTCATCTTCGGTGTCGGGGTCGGTGGCGAGGACCGCCACGAGGTCTCGATCTGCGGGGTGAACCCGGCGACGCGGGGCCTGCGGATGAACGAGTGCCTCACGATCGTGCGCGAGCTCCTGACGGGCAAGCCGACTACCTTCCACGGCACGTTCTTTGACCTCGATGAGGCGGTCATCGCGCCGCCGACCGCGGCGATCCCCATCATCGTCGGCGGCCGGTCAGACGCGGCGGTCAGAAGGGCTGGCCGGCTTGGTGATGGCTGGCTCGGCATCTGGAACTCCCCCCGCCGCTTCGCCGCCGCCGTCGAGATGGCGGCGCAGGAGGCAGCCCGCACCGGCCGCCCCGGACCGCCGGGCAGGCACGCGATGCAAGTGTGGTGCGGGCTGGCGGACTCGAAAGAGGCTGCCCGTGCCTGCCTCGCGCCGGCGATGCAGGCCTTCTACCAGATTCCGTTCGAGCGCTTCGAGCGCTACTGTCCCTACGGCACCGCCGACGACGTCGCCGAGTTCC